>Ga0247827_10000164_pt1 | contig 32336 bp, 32 predicted proteins | sample 12C_Control_Day2_FD_194414 | JGI IMG/M metagenome (GOLD analysis project Ga0247827, IMG submission 194414) | Soil microbial communities from agricultural site in Penn Yan, New York, United States - 12C_Control_Day2 | ecosystem: Environmental > Terrestrial > Soil > Agricultural land | place... | reverse complement strand
ACCTTTTTCACCGCTGCCGATCTTTCGATCGAAGCCCTTCCGGCATTACCTGGAACAGCTAACTCGTTGAATCTCAAGGAGTTTTCCGTTCCGACTGCGCCGGAAGTGGGGCGAATTATAGAGAGATTAAACGGGGCGTCAAGGGTTAATTTCAAAGTACTTCAAAACAACCTGCGCCCCACTCTATATATAGGTACGTTACTCAGCCTTCAAAGTAATACGCGCGAAGGCTTTCTTGCCGGCCTGGCAAACATGAGTAGCGCCCAGGGCAAATACGAAACCACGATCAACCACTTCGCCATCAACCCGAACACTACCCGCAGCAAGCAGGTCGCGAGCGGCTGCCGAGTTCTTCACCAGGCCCGCCTTATTAAGGATTGCAGAGATCGGCATCTCCTCACTCGCCAGCACTTCGACCTCAGGTAGATCTTCCGGCAGCTCACCATCCTTCATACGGTTGCCTGCACCGCGATGCGCATTCGCCGCTGCTTCTTCACCGTGGAAGCGTGCAACGATTTCTTCCGCAAGCTTGATCTTGATATCGCGCGGGTTCGCACCGGCCGCCACATCGGCGCGGAACGCATCGATCTCGTCCATCGAACGGAAGCTCAGCAGCTCGAAGTAACGCCACATCAGCGTGTCAGGGATCGATACCAGCTTGCTGTACATCACGCCCGGCGCTTCCTGGATGCCAACATAGTTACCCAGCGACTTGGACATCTTCTTGATGCCATCGAGACCTTCAAGCAACGGCATGGTCACGATGTTCTGCGCTTCCTGGCCGTAGGAGCGCTGCAATTCGCGCCCCATCAGCAGGTTGAACTTCTGATCAGTACCACCCAGTTCGACATCCGCCTTGAGCGCCACCGAGTCATAGCCCTGCACCAGCGGGTAGAGAAACTCGTGAATGGCAATCGGCTGATTGCTGGTGTAGCGCTTGTCAAAGTCGTCGCGCTCAAGCATGCGCGCCACGGTGTACTGCGAGGCCAGGCGAATGAAGTCAGCCGGCGTCAGCTTGTCCATCCAGGTGGAGTTGAACGCAACCTCGGTCTTGGCCGGGTCGAGAATCTTGAACACCTGCTGTTTATAGGTCTCGGCGTTATCCAGCACCTGCTCGCGGGTCAGCGGCGGACGCGTGGCGCTCTTGCCGCTCGGATCACCAATCATGCCGGTGAAGTCGCCGATCAGGAAAATCACCTGATGCCCCAGATCCTGGAACTGGCGCAGCTTGTTAATAAGGACGGTATGCCCCAGGTGCAGGTCGGGTGCGGTCGGATCAAAACCCGCCTTGATCCGCAGCGGCTGCCCGCGCTTGAGCTTCTCGACCAACTCGGACTCTACCAGTACCTCTTCCGCACCACGCTTGATCAGCGCTAGCTGCTCTTCAACCGACTTCATAACAGACCCGCAGGCTCAGATTCAAAGGGCCCCAACCATACAAGATCAGCCATCAATTACAAGTTTTTGCCCCGGATGTGACCCCGTAGCCGACTGATGACGTCTGCGCGCTTGCGCTAGAAGGGATTTGGTTATATTTTATACAGTTATTTCATCTTCATCATGTCATTCATCTTTTCCAATTCATCTATTTCAAAGTCAATTCATCTATGACCAACGAACCGCCTAAAGCGCCCCCGCTTTATCCGAAGAGCCATCTGTTGGCCGCCAGCGGCATCGCCGCCTTGCTCAGTCTGGCCTTGCTGGTGTTTCCCTCCAGCGAGGTAGAAGCCAAGAAAACCACCTTGAACCTCGAGCTGGAGAGCCCTGCCGAGCAGCTCAAGCAAGAACCGGACGCACCACTGGCGCAGAACGCAGAGGCATCCACCGCCTCACCGTTTGCCCAAATCGACAACAGCCCTGCGCCCACCGAGGAGACCGCCAAGGTCGAGCCGGCTGCTGCACCTGCGCCAGTACAAGCCGCCCCAGCCAAGGACCCTAGCCATCGCGAAGTGACCGTGAGCCGTGGCGACACCCTGTCGACCCTGTTCGCCAAGGTCGGCCTGCCGGCCAGCGCAGTGCAAGAAGTACTGAGCAGTAACAAACAGGCGAAACAGTTCAGCCAGCTCAAAAGTGGTCAAGTGCTGCAGATCGAACTGGACAAGGACGGTCAGCTGACCAGCCTGCACAGCAAGGTCAGCAACCTGGAAACCATTCGCCTGACCAAAGGCGCAAACGGTTACGCCTTCAATCGCGAAGTCAGCAAACCGGTGATGCGCTCGGCTTATGCCCACGGTGTAATCAAGAGTTCGCTGTCGGCATCCGGTCAGCGCGCCGGCCTGCCTCACAGCATGACCATGGATCTGGCACGGATCTTCGGCTACGACATCGACTTCGCCCAGGATATCCGCCAGGGCGACGAGTTTGATGTGATCTACGAGCAGAAAGTCATGGATGGCAAGGTGGTTGGCAACGGCAACATCCTTTCTGCCCGTTTCACCAACCGTGGCAAGACTTTCACCGCAGTTCGCTACACCAACAAGCAAGGCAATACCAACTACTACACCGCCGACGGCAACAGCATGCGCAAGGCCTTCATCCGCACCCCGGTTGATTTCGCCCGCATCAGCTCGCGCTTCTCGGCCGGTCGCAAGCACCCGATTCTCAACAAGATCCGCGCCCACAAGGGTGTCGACTACGCCGCACCACGTGGCACCCCGATCAAGGCTGCCGGTGACGGCAAGGTATTGCTCGCCGGACGTCGCGGCGGATACGGCAACACGGTAATCATCCAGCATGGCAACCGCTACCAGACCCTCTACGGCCACATGCAGGGCTTTGCCAAGGGCGTGAAAACCGGCGGCACCGTCAAGCAGGGCCAGGTCATTGGCTATATCGGCACCACCGGCCTGTCCACCGGACCGCACCTGCACTATGAGTTCCAGGTCAACGGCGTCCACGTCGATCCGCTGGGGCAAAAGCTGCCAATGGCCGATCCGATCGCCAAGGCCGAGCGTCAACGCTTCCTGCAGCAGAGCCAGCCACTGGTGGCTCGCATGAACCAGGAAAAAGCCACCATGCTCGCTTCCAACAAGCGCTAAGCAATGGCTCTTTATCTGGGGGTGATGTCCGGCACCAGCCTCGACGGCCTGGACATCGCCTTGATCGCACAGGAGCAGAGCACCCGGCTGCTCGCTACCCACTACATCCCCATGCCCGCCAACCTGCGCCAGGACCTGCTGGACCTGTGCGCCAGCGGCCCGGATGAAATCGCCCGCGCTGCGCTGGCAGAAGCACAGTGGGTAACGCTCGCAGCTCAGGGTATCGAACACCTGCTGGCCGCCCAAAACCTCAACCCGGCTGATATTCGCGCCATTGGCAGCCATGGTCAGACCATCCGCCATGAGCCGGCACGCGGCTTCACCGTGCAGATCGGCAATCCTGCTTTGCTCGCCGAGCTCAGCGGCATCTGCGTGGTGGGGGATTTTCGGCGCCGTGATGTGGCCGCAGGAGGCCAGGGTGCACCGCTGGTTCCAGCCTTTCATGAGGCACTGTTCGAGCATCAGGGACAACGCCTGGCGGTACTCAACGTCGGCGGTTTCAGCAACCTCAGTCTGATCGAACAGGACAAGCCAGTCAGTGGTTTCGACTGTGGCCCGGGCAACGTTCTGCTTGATGCCTGGATTCATGAGAAACAGGGCCGCAGCTACGATGCCGACGGCGCCTGGGCAGCCAGCGGCCAGGTGCATGCCGGCCTGCTTGCCAGCCTGCTCAGCGACCCGTTCTTCGCCGGTACCGGCCCGAAGAGTACCGGGCGCGAAGTATTCAACCTGCCCTGGCTCAAGCACCACCTGGCCACACAGCCGCTGATTGCCGCTGCCGATGTCCAGGCCACGCTGCTCGAGCTTACAGCCCACAGCATTGTCAGCTCGCTGCAGACAGCCCAGGAAGACACCCAGGCATTGCTGGTCTGTGGGGGGGGCGCCCACAACGGCACATTGATGAGCCGTCTGGCCGCCCTGCTACCTCGCGCCCGTGTCAGTAGCACTGCAGCTCACGGCATTGACCCGGACTGGGTCGAAGCCATGGCCTTTGCCTGGCTCTCCCACTGCTGCCTGCAAGGCATTCCGGGCAATCGTCCAAGCGTCACTGGCGCCCGCGGCCTGCGGGTGCTTGGCGCGATTTACCCAGCCTGAACCGCACACAGCAAAACGCCGCGCATTAGCGCGGCGTTTGCGGTGCAAGCAACCCAGCGATCAAATCGAGAACGACGAACCGCAACCACAGGTGGTGCTGGCGTTCGGGTTCTTGATGACAAAACGCGAGCCTTCCAGGCCTTCCTGGTAATCCACTTCGGCTCCTGCCAGGTACTGGAAGCTCATCGGATCGACCACCAGGGCCACCCCTTCGCGCTCGACGATGGTGTCGTCTTCAGCGACATCTTCATCAAAAGTAAAACCATATTGAAAACCCGAGCAACCGCCCCCGGTCACGAACACTCGCAACTTCAGGCGATCATTGCCTTCTTCATCGACCAGGGTCTTCACCTTGTGCGCTGCACCCTCAGTGAACTGCAATGCCACAGGGGTGAAGGATTCGACGCTCATGCTGACTATCTCCCGGCGCTATGCCGCCATAATGCGTGATGACGCGCATTATCCGCTTCTCCGAGAAAATCGGTCAACAATTGTGCGGCTTTCGTCTGGGTGCCGAGCAAAAACAACAAGGCCCGCACAAGGCGGGCCCGCTATCAGCAACGATACTTATGGCAGCAAGCCGGCATGCGACAGCCCCATGCGCTCATCCAGCCCGAAAAGGATGTTGAGGTTTTGTACAGCCTGGCCCGACGCACCTTTGACCAGGTTGTCGATGACTGACAGTACGACAACCAGATCACCACCCTGGGGCCGGTGCACGGCAATACGGCAGACGTTGGCACCGCGCACGCTGCGGGTTTCCGGGTGGCTGCCGGCGGGCATAACGTCGACGAACGGTTCATCGGCATAGCGTTTTTCGAACAGCGCCTGCAGGTCGACCGAGGTGTCGGCAACCGTTGCATACAGGGTGGAATGAATGCCACGGATCATCGGCGTCAGGTGCGGAACGAAGGTCAGGCCGACATCGCTCCCTGCCGCCCGGCGCAGGCCCTGGGTAATCTCTGGCAGGTGGCGGTGACCTTTGACGGCGTAGGCCTTCATGCTTTCACCGGCCTCACAGAACAGCGAACCCACCGCCGCGCCACGACCGGCACCACTCACGCCCGACTTGCAGTCGGCGATCAAGCGCGAGGCGTCAGCGATACCAGCCTCCAGCAATGGCAGGAAACCCAGCTGTGTAGCGGTAGGGTAGCAACCCGGTACGGCGATCAGGCGCGCTTGGCGAATCTGCTCGCGGTTGACTTCCGGCAGGCCATAGACCGCATCTTTGAGCAATTCCGGAGCGCCATGGGGCTGGCCATACCATTTGGCCCACTCATCGGCATCCTGCAGACGGAAGTCAGCAGACAGGTCGATGACCTTGGTGCCTGCCGCCAACAGTTCGCCCGCCAGGGCATGGGCAACACCGTGAGGGGTGGCGAAGAACACCACATCACAGGCCGCCAGGGTTTTCACGTCCGGCACGCTGAACGCCAGGCCGTCGTAATGGCCACGCAGGTTCGGGTACATGTCGGCAACCGCCAGGCCGGCTTCGGAACGCGAAGTGATAACCGCCACCTCAGCCTGTGGATGCTGTGCCAACAGACGCAGCAGCTCGACCCCGGTGTAACCCGTGCCGCCAACGATACCGACCTTGACCATAACGCGTGCCCCTTATCAACGAACCTACAGGAAAGCCCACGATAATAGGGGGCCTGAAACACGCCCACAACTGTTGAGATGGCCCGCCAGGCGCCTAGCCTCTACTATCTGACGACCGTGAACCCTGAAGGAACTCAACTCCATGCTTTTTCTCTGGATCAAAGCGCTGCATATCGTCAGCGTGGTCTGCTGGTTTGCCGGGCTGTTCTACCTGCCCCGCCTGTTTGTCTACCACGCGCAAAGCCAGGACAGCACCAGCCAGGAACGTTTCGTGACCATGGAGCGCAAGCTGTATCGCGGCATCATGCTGCCGTCGATGATCGCCACGCTGGTCTTCGGTATCTGGCTGATGAGCCTGACCCCGGGCTTTCTCAGCCAGGGCTGGATGCACGCCAAGCTCACGCTGGTGATCCTGCTGGTCGGCTATCACCACATGTGCGGCGCCCAGCTCAAGCGCTTCGCCCGCGGCGAAAACACCCGCAGCCATGTGTTCTACCGCTGGTTCAATGAAGTGCCGGTGCTGATCCTGCTGGCCGTGGTAATTCTGGTGGTGGTCAAACCGTTCTAACCTAAACCCTTACTCAGCCTCGGGATACCTGCCATGTCATTGCCTGCCCTGCTCGAACAACGCTTGCGTCTGCCGGTGGTTGCGGCACCCATGTTTCTGATCTCCAACCCGCAACTGGTGCTGGCCTGTTGCGCCAACGGGATCGTCGGCAGTTTCCCGGCGCTGAACCAGCGTGACAGTAGCGGCTTCAAGGCCTGGCTCGAGGAAATCGAGACGGGCCTGGCCGCCCTGGACAAACCTGCGCCCTACGCGGTCAACCTGATCGTGCACCAGAGTAATCCGCGTCTGCAGGCAGACCTGGCGCTGTGCGTCGAACACAAGGTGCCGATTGTCATCACCAGTCTCGGTGCCGTGAAGGAACTGGTCGATGCCGTGCACAGCTATGGCGGTCTGGTGTTTCATGACGTGACGACCCGGCGCCACGCCGAGAAAGCCGCTGAAGCCGGGGTCGATGGACTGATCGCTGTCGCCGCCGGTGCCGGTGGCCACGCAGGCACCTGGAGCCCGTTCGCGCTGATTGCCGAGATCCGCCAGTTCTTCGACAAGACGTTACTGCTGGCCGGCTGCATCAACCGCGGCCATGAAATTCTCGCCGCGCAGCTACTCGGCGCAGACCTGGCGTACCTGGGCACCCGCTTTATCGCCACTCACGAAAGCCAGGCCCCAAGCCCCTACAAAGAAATGATGCTAGCGGCCAAGGCAGCCGATATCATCCACACCGCTGCGGTTTCCGGGGTGCCTGCCAGCTTCATGCGCCAGAGCCTGGAAAACGCCGGTTTCGACATGGCCGCCCTGCGCAGCCACACCGAAACCAAACTCAAACCCATTAGTGATGAGGCCAAGGCCTGGAAGACCGTATGGTCGGCAGGGCAAGGCGTCGGCGCCATCGACAAACTGTGCGCTGTCGAGCAACTGATTAACTGTCTTGACACTGAATATCGCCAGGCACAAGCCTCGGCCAAAGCCCTGAGCCAGCACTGGCCGGGTTGACCGATGAATTACGAAGGCAAAGGAAGCCCGTATGAATACCACCTTGGTCTCTGCAGTCTCGAGCAAGCCAAAGTTCATGAGCACGAAGGGGCGAATAGGCCGAGTGCGCCTGCTGGCCTGGACTCTGGCGCTGGCTGTAGCAACGATCAGTGGCCTGGTTGTACTGAGCGGGGTGTACAGCGCAATGCCGTCGATTCTGGTCGGCCGGCTGGTCATCGCTGGTTTGCTCATCGTCCAGATCCTGACCATGCTACCTGTCATCCAGCGCCTTCACGACCTGAACTGGAGCGGCTGGTTTTGCTGGCTGGGATTGATACCCTGGATAGGCTTGGTCTTTGTCTTGATCTTGGTACTGATGCCAGGTAGTCGCGCAGACAACCGCTTTGGCCCAGTACCAGTGCCCAACAGTACCCTCGAGGGGATTCTGGCCTGCCTATGGCCGCTACTGATCCTGGGCTTTATCGGTATCGCCGCACTCTAAACCGGAATCTAGGGCCCGCCTGCAGCGCTCGGGCTACCGTACCTGTAAACTGGGGGCTTTAGCCGCCCTTTCCGATTGGAGAACTGCATGACCCGTTACGCCATGATCACTGGTGCCTCCAGTGGCCTGGGCCTGGCACTGGCCGAGGCGCTGGCACGTCGGGGACGCAATCTGATCCTGGTGGCCCGCCAGCGTGACCCACTGGAAAGCATCGCCATCGAGCTGACCCAGCGTTTTGGCGTCGAAGTGCTATTTCGCGCCTGTGATCTGGGCGAACCACTGCGACTGTCCGGTTTCCTGCTGGAACTTGAAGAAAGCGAGCGCCACATCGACCTGCTGGTCAACTGCGCCGGCATTCGCTCCTACGGGCCGTTCCTGGCCCAGGAATGGGGCGACGAACAGGACCTGATCGAAGTGAACATTCTCGCCCTGACCCGACTTTGCCATGCGCTAGGCAATGCCATGGCCGTCCAGGGTGGCGGGCAGATCCTCAATGTCGCGTCCCTCGCAGCCTTTGCTCCAGGGCCATGGATGAGCAGCTATGCGGCGAGCAAGGCGTATGTGTTGCACTTCTCCGAAGGTTTGCGTGAAGAACTCAAACGCACCGGCATCAAGGTTTCGGTACTTTGTCCAGGCCCGGTCCGCTCGCTGTTACGGCGCATCCCGCGCTTGGAAAAGGGCCAGCGCTGCCTGAGTCCCGAGGAAGTCGCCCTGTACACCGTCCGTGCCCTGGACAAGAACCGTGCGCTGATCATTCCCGGTCGGCGCAACCGCTGGCTGGCATTCAGCCCGCGCCTGTTGTCGCGCTGGATGACCCGCAAACTGGCGGGCGCCATCAATCAAGCCTATTGTCCGCGCTGACTGCGCAGGGCTGGGCGTCGATACCCAGCCTGAGTACACTCAGGCCCGATCCCTCACATGGAGCAACCGTAGTGGAAACTCTGTTCACCAAGATCATCAACCGGGAAATCCCGGCCAAGATCATCTACGAGGACGACCAGGTTCTGGCCTTCCACGATATCGCCCCACAGGCGCCGGTGCATTTTCTGGTCATCCCGAAAAAGCCTATCCGCACACTCAATGATCTGACCGAAGACGACAAGGGCCTGGCTGGACACATCCTGTTCACTGCCCAGCGGCTGGCCAGGGAACTGGGCTGTGAAGACGGTTTCCGCGTAGTCATGAACTGCAATGAACTGGGCGGCCAGACGGTCTACCACATCCACATGCACGTACTGGGTCAGCGTCAGATGCACTGGCCGCCGGGCTGATCCAGGGCAAGCCCGATCACCTCGATTGCGGTAAACTGTCGGGCACATTCTTGCGGAGGTGCCCGATGGCTACCGAACGTCACTATTCGCCGCTCGACCGCTTGTTGCTGCAGGCCGATACCGCCATGCGCACCTTGCTACCTTTCAGCGGCCAACCATCCCGCCCGTCACCGGCCATCATCCAGCCGGATGTCACCCTGGACGATACCCAGACCCGTCACGTAGCCGGCCTCATGCGTATCAACCATACCGGGGAAGTCTGCGCGCAGGCGCTGTATCAGGGGCAGGCCCTGACCGCCAAGCTGCCACAAGTGCGCAAGGCCATGGAGCACGCGGCCGAAGAAGAGATTGACCACCTGGCCTGGTGCGAACAGCGTATCCGTCAGCTCGGTAGCCATCCAAGCGTACTCAACCCACTGTTCTACGGCATGTCGTTCGGCATCGGCGCACTGGCCGGTCTGGTCAGCGACAAGGTCAGCCTGGGTTTTGTTGCCGCCACCGAGCATCAGGTGTGCAAGCACCTGGACGAGCACCTGGAGCAGATTCCGAGCGAAGATGAAAAATCCCGGGCTATCCTTGAACAGATGCGCGTCGACGAAGAACAGCACGCCGAATCAGCCCTGGAGGCTGGCGGCTTCCGCTTCCCTGCCCCCGTGCGTTTTGGCATGAGCCTGATGGCCAAGGTCATGACCAAAAGCACCTACCGTATCTAGGACATGCCATGGCGGAACGCTTCGATGCCAAGGACCTGGCCCGCGCGGTGAGCGCAGGCGTTCTGAACCCGGGCCAAGACCAGGCCCTGCTTGAGTTTTTCAAGCGCCAACCGAGCACGCAGGCCAGCTTCCAGCTGGCTCATGTCGCATTCTACCTCGGCGCCCTACTGATCATGGCTGCCATGGGCTGGCTGCTCAACGAGGCCTGGATGCGTATCGGCGACAGCGCCTTGCTGCTGATCGCCGTGGCCTACATTGCCGTTCTGACCCTGGGCGGGTTGTTCATGCAACGCCGCGGGCAGATCATCCCTGCCGGTGTGCTCGGCGCGGTTGCAGTCAGTATTGTGCCGTTAGCAGTGTTCGCAGTGGAGCGGCTCACCGGTTTCTGGCCGCTTGACGACACCCAGACCGGTTACCACAACTACTACACCTATGTGCAAGGTGGCTGGCTGCTGATGGAGGCGGCAACGGTTGTCGCCGGCTTGCTGATGCTGCGGGTGATCCCCTTCCCTTTTATCGTCATGCCGATCGCCCTGGCCCTGTGGTTCATGTCCATGGACCTGAGCGAATGGTTCTACGGTCATACCTTCAACTGGGAACAGCGCCTTGCCGTGTCGTTGTGGTTCGGCCTGGTAGTGCTGGCTGTATTCCTGGTGATCGATGGCCGCACCCGCCAGGACTTTGCCTTCTGGGGATACCTTGCCGGTCTTCTGGCCTTCTGGCTGGGGTTGAGCCTGATGGAAAGCGACAGCCAGCTGGGCAAAGCCTTTTACTGCCTGATCAACCTCGGCCTGATGGGCTTGGCGGTATTGCTTCGCCGACCGATGTTCATGGTCTTTGGCGCCATGGGCGTGGCTGCATACCTGGGCTACCTGTCGTACGAAGTCTTTGAAGACTCCCTGCTGTTCCCGCTGATACTGAGCCTGATCGGCTTGGGCGTTATCGCGCTGGGGCTGCTGTATCAGAAGCACCGTGAAGATCTGAGTCGACGTTTGCGCGCGCAACTACCCAAGGGCCTGGAGCAACTGCTGCCTGGGCTGCGCCGTTGACTAATCGATCGCGGGGCAAGCCCGCTCCTACTGTAGGAGCGGGCTTGCCCCGCGATGACATAAATCAGCCGAGTTCGACGATCTCGTAGCTATGGGTAATTTCAACACCCGCACGACCCAGCATGATCGACGCCGAGCAATATTTTTCTGCCGATAGCTCTACGGCGCGCTTCACTTGAGCATCCTTGAGCCCGCGGCCTTTGACCACGAAATTCAGGTGGATCTTGGTAAACACCTTGGGATCTTCGCTGGCGCGCTCGGCTTCAAGGAATGCTTCGCAGCTTTCCACCGCCTGACGGGATTTTTTCAGGATGCTGACCACATCGAAGTTGCTGCAGCCACCCAGGCCCAACAAGAGCATTTCCATAGGCCGCACACCCAGGTTACGCCCGCCGGCCTCGGGTGGGCCGTCCATGACCACGACATGGCCACTGCCCGATTCACCGAGAAACATGGCTTCACCTGCCCACTGGATACGCGCCTTCATCATCCGGACTCCCTTACTTTAAAAAAGGCTGCCAGCTTAGTCCCAGAAGCGCCGGCGGAAAAGCTCAAGCGTGCGGGTAAATCTGCCGATACAACCACAAGTGTCTGATAAGCTGACGCCAAATCACTGGCACATAGCGCCAGACTACCTATAAAAGTGTACAAGCGTTGCCTCTTACCGGGATTCAGCCATGGTTGCCTCAGCCCTTCCAGCCAAGATCAAGAACATCGACAAGCTGCTCGCACATTGCCAGCGGCGCCGCTTTGCGGCCAAGAGCAATATCATTTGTGCCGGTGATAAAGCCGATAGCCTGTCATTCATTGTCAAAGGCTCAGTGACGATCCTGATCGAGGATGACGATGGCCATGAGATGATCATTGCCTACCTCAACAGCGGTGATTTCTTTGGCGAGCTGGGCCTGTTCGAACCTGCCGGCCAGGAACATCAGCGCAGTGCCTGGGTACGGGCAAAGAGCGAATGTGAAGTAGCGGAAATCAGCTATGAGAAATTCCGCGAACTGGCTCGTCAGGACCCCGACATTCTCTATGCATTGGGCAGCCAGATGGCCCAGCGACTGCGCAACACCACGCGCAAAGTCGGTGACCTGGCGTTTTTCGATGTAACCGGACGCGTTGCCCGCTGCTTGCTGGAGCTGTGCAAACAACCCGATGCGATGACCCACCCCGACGGCATGCAGATCAAGATCACCCGTCAGGAAATCGGTCGTATCGTCGGTTGTTCACGGGAGATGGTCGGCCGCGTCCTCAAAGATCTTGAGGAACGCAGCCTGGTACACGTCAAGGGCAAGACCATGGTGGTCTTCGGCACCCGCTAGTCGCGGGCGATGCCTTCGATCACTTCAGCGTAAGCCTGGCCGAGGCGCTCGAGCAAAGGCGCCTCGGGCACCACCTCGTGCAGGGCGATATGGCTGTCGGCCAGGCAGCGCTGCTCCAGTTCGCAGCATTCGTTGAAGCGGTTGACCGCAGCCACCATCGACTCGCGCTCGTTATCCAACAGCAATGCGCCGTGCACCAGCACCACTGGACGCTTGCCGCCCAGCCCCTGGCGCCAGCGCTGGGCCGTACCTACCAGTTTGCGGCCATTGAGATTGACGTTGTAACGACCGTCGCAGAACGCCCCTTCGATTTCGCCTACCGAGGCCAGTCCGCCCCATTCACGCAACACATCGCACAAAGGCAGGCACAGGCGTTCGTAGGCATTTTCGATTCGGCCGTGGTCGCCTTCACTGCGAGGGGCCACATAGATCAGCGCGATATTGATCACCGCGGGCGATTGCGGCACCGGCTCGCCACCTGTTTCGCGCAACAACACCGGCCATCCGGCAACCGCCAGTTCGGAGCAGGCCGCCTCGAAGCCTTCAAGACGACTCATGCGCCGCGGCATGACCAGGGCATGATCGGTCGGGCGCCAGAACAACAGGCCATAGTCCTTTTCGCCCTTGCACACTGCTGCCAGCAGATCCTGCTCGGCATGCAGTCCGGCCTCGACAGTCACATCGACTAATTGATCAGTCATCGCAATAACCTTGTAGATACAAAAAAGCCGGCAATGCCGGCTTCAGAGTCGAATCAGTCCAGTCCTGGCACCAGATTCTGCACCGTGCGCTCAGGGAAGAACAGACGCTGCAACTCCAGCCCCGGGTGCTCGGCGCGCATGAAGGCTTCGCCGACCAGGAACGAGTAGACCTCGTTGATTTCCATCAGCTCGACATCCGCCCGATTGAGAATACCGCTCTCGGTAATCGCCAGACGGTCGCGAGGAATCCGCGGCAGCAGGTCGAGGGTGGTTTCCAGGCTGACCTCGAAGGTATGCAGGTTGCGGTTGTTGACGCCGACCAGCGGGGTGTCGAGGGTTTTCAGCGCGCGCTCCAGCTCATCGCCGTCGTGCACTTCAACCAGCACATCGAGGCCGACGCTTTTCGCGGTGGCAGCCAGCTCGGCCATCTTCACATCATCCAGCGCCGATACGATCAACAGCACACAGTCGGCGCCCAACGCACGCGCTTCGACGATCTGATACGGATCGATCATGAAGTCCTTGCGGATCACCGGCAGCTTGCACGCCGCACGGGCTTGCTGCAGGTAGGCATCGGCACCCTGGAAATAGTCGACGTCAGTGAGCACCGACAGACAGGTCGCACCACCTTTTTCGTAGCTGACGGCGATTTCGGCCGGCACGAAATTTTCGCGGATCACACCCTTGCTCGGCGAAGCTTTCTTGATCTCGGCAATAACTGCAGGCTGTTTACGCTTGGCCTGTTCGATCAGCGCCTTGGCAAACCCGCGTGGAGCATCGGCAGCGGCAGCCAGGCGCTCAAGCTCGGCGAGGCTGACCCGGGCGCTGCGCTCGGCAACTTCCTGAACCTTGCGCGCGAGAATGTTTTCCAGAACCGTCGGTACACTCATCCTTCATTCTCCAGCTTGAATACGGCGGTGAAAGCGCCCAGCTCTTCGAGTTTTTCCCGGGCAAGGCCGGTGTGCAGTGCGTCGTGGGCAAGCTCGACGCCTTGCTTGAGGGTCATGGCGTGATCGGCGGCGTACAGCGCGGCACCGGCATTGAGCACGATCATTTCCGCAGCCTTCTGGCCATTCTCGGTCTTGCGCCGCCCCAATGCATCGCGGATCAATTCCAGCGACTTTTCCGGACTCTCGACCGCCAGGCCATGCAGGCTCTGGCTCTTCATGCCGAGATCTTCGGGCTCGACCCAGTACTCGGTAATCTGGTCATTCTTGAGCTCGGCAACGAAAGTCGGCGCGGCCAGGCTGAATTCGTCCAGACCATCCTTGGAGTGCACCACCAGCACATGCTTGCTGCCCAGCCGCTGCAGCACTTCGGCCAACGGACGGCACAGGGCCTGGGTGAACACACCGACCACCTGGTGCTTCACACCGGCCGGATTCGTAAGCGGGCCAAGCATGTTGAACAAGGTGCGCAGGCCCAGGTCACGACGTGGGCCGGCGGCATGTTTCATCGCCTTGTGGTGGGTCTGGGCAAACATGAAGCCAATGCCGACGCTGTCGATGCAGCGGGCAACCTGCACGGGCGTCAGGTTCAGGTAGATGCCGGCAGCCTCGAGCAGGTCGGCGCTGCCGCTTTTGCCCGAAACGGCACGGTTACCATGCTTGGCCACAGTGCAACCGGCAGCGGCTACAACGAAGGCCGAAGCGGTGGAGACGTTGAAGATGTTTGCGCCATCACCGCCGGTGCCGACCACATCGACCACTTGATCCAGGGTATTGAGTTCGACCTTGTCGGCCAGCTCACGCATCACCGAGACCGCGCCGACGATTTCGTCGATGCTTTCGCTCTTCATGCGCATGCCCATCATGAAGGCACCGATCTGCGCTTCACTGCACTGGCCGGTCATGATCTCGCGCATCACATCGCGCATTTCTTCGGTGCTCAGGTCCAGGTGGCCGACGATGCGGCCGAGCGCGCTCTTGATATCCATGATCGATCCTTAGCGGCGGCCGCCGGTCTGTTTGAGGAAGTTGGCGAACAGCTCGTGGCCCTGCTCGGTGAGGATCGACTCGGGGTGGAACTGCACCCCTTCTATGTTCAGGGTCTTGTGCCGCAGGCCCATGATCTCGTCCACCGAACCGTCTTCAAGGGCAGTCCAGGCGGTCACTTCCAGGCACTCGGGCAGGGTTTCACGCTTGACCACCAGCGAGTGGTAGCGGGTCACGGTCAGCGGGTTGTTCAGGCCGTTAAATACGCCCAGGTCTTTGTGGAAAACCGGGCTGGTCTTGCCATGCATGACCTGGCGGGCCCGCACGACATCACCGCCAAAGGCCTGGCCAATGGACTGGTGGCCCAGGCAGACACCGAGAATCGGCAGCTTGCCGGCAAAGTGCAGGATAGCTTCGATGGAAACACCGGCCTCGGTCGGGGTGCACGGACCAGGGGAAACCACGATGCGCTCGGGGTTCAGGGCTTCGATCTGGGCGATGGTCAGTTCGTCGTTGCGAATGACTTTAACCTCTGCACCCAGCTCGCCGAGGTACTGCACGACGTTGTAGGTGAAGGAGTCGTAATTGTCGATCATCAGTAACATCTGGGTTCAACCTCTTGCATCTACTGACTTTAATGACATGCCTTGCGCGCGAGTGACATACGCGCCCCGCTCTGTGTGCGACGGTAGTTTCCGAATGCAGTGACAGTGACAGCGGTTTGAAAAAGGCAAAGCGATACTGGGCCGGAAAAACCGGCAGGAGATAAAGTCAGGCGCGCCAACGCCAACGGGCGTGGGCCTTGATAACGCGCATCAAGAGTTTGCTGACGATCAACACGGGGTAGGTCTCGTTCATACGTTCCCGCACAGTAGCTTACCGCAGCGGCGCACGCAATATGGCTGGAAGCATGGGGAAACGAATGGCCGGGTAAACAATACCCCCTGATTTGCTAAGGTCGCTCGGGCGGATTCTATAAAAACAATGAAAAGGGACCTCTTCGATGCAAAAACCTCCATTTTTCCGCTCATTACTCGGCACGTTACTGCTGGCCAGCAGCCAGGCATTTGCCGCGCCTTCACCCTATTCGACGCTGATCGTTTTTGGTGACAGCCTCAGTGACGCCGGGCAATTCCCGGACCCCAGCGACCCAAGCGGCAGCGGTCTGCGCTTCACCAACCGCGATGCAAATGGCCAGTACGCCGCGGTATCGCCCATGCTGCTAGGGGCACAACTGGGTATCGCGCCGAGCGAACTGGGTGCCTCCACCTCCCCGGTGAATGCCGCCCTGGGTCGCCCGGATGGCAACAACTGGGCGGTGGGCGGCTACCGTACCGACCAGATCTACGAGTCCATCACCGGTAGCTCATTGACCGTCATCCCCCCGGGTAACCCCGGGGCCGGCACCGTTTTGCGTGAGCGTCCCGGTTATCTTGCCGGGGGGCTGCGAGCCGACCCGAACGCGCTCTACTATCTGACCGGTGGCGGTAACGACTTCCTTCAGGGGCTGGTCACCTCCCCGGCTGGCGCCGTAGCCGCAGCTGATCGCCTGGCCGCCAGCGCCCACGCGCTGCAACAGGGGGGAGCACGCTACATCATGGTCTGGCTGTTGCCCGACCTGGGCCTGACGCCAGCATTCAGCGGTACTGCACAGCAGGGGCCACTGTCGCAGTTGAGCAGTGTCTTCAATCAGGAGCTGGTGCGGCAGCTGGGGCAGATCGATGCGCAGATCATTCCCCTGAACGTGCCCTTGCTGCTTCAGGAAAGCGTCAACGCGCCACAACAGTTCGGCCTTGCCGTCGGCCAGAACCTGGTCGGCACCTGTTACAGCGGCAATGGTTGCCTGGAAAACCCGCTGTACGGAATCAGCAGCGCCACGCCTGATCCAGACAAGCTGCTGTTCAACGACTCGGTCCACCCCACCAGCGCCGGGCAGAAGCTGATTGCCGACTACGGTTACTCGCTGCTCGCCGCCCCCTGGGAACTGACGCTACTGCCGGAAATGGCCCACGCCAGCCTGCGTGCGCATCAGGACGAACTGCGCAACCAATGGCAAAGCGACTGGCAAGGCGTCGGCCAGTGGCAAGCCATCGTTGCCGCCAGCGGACAGAAGCTGGATATCGATGGCCAGCGCAGTTCGGCCAGCGCCGATGGCCATGGTTACAACCTGACCCTGGGTGGCAGTTACCGCCTTGACGAAGCCTGGCGCATCGGTCTGGCCGTCGGTATCGATCAGCAGAAGCTCGAAGCCGGTGCCCACGACTCCGAGTACAAGCTCGACAGTTATCTGGCCAGCGCATTCGCGCAGTTCCAGCGCAACCAGTGGTGGGCCGATGCCGCATTGAGCGTGGGGCACCTGGACTATGGTGACCTGAAGCGTACATTCGCCCTGGGGATCAACGAGCGCAGCGAAAAAGGTGATACCGACGGCGAAGTCTGGGCCTTTGCCGCGCGCCTGGGCTACGACCTGGCTCAGGCTGACAGCGACTGGCACCTCTCACCCTTTGTCAGTGCCGACTATGCCCGCGTGAAAGTCGATGGTTACTCGGAGAAAGGCGCCCGTGCTACGGCGTTGAGCTTTGATGATCAGGAACGTGAATCACGCCGTCTGGGTCTCGGCCTGCTGGGCAAATACCGGATTGCGCCGACCACCCAGCTGTTTGCCGAAGTCGCCCATGAGCATGAGTTCGAGGATGATCAACAGGACCTGACCCTGCATCTGAACAGCCTGCCGGGCAACGACTTCACCCTCACCGGCTATACCCCGCAAAGCAACATGAATCGCGCCAGCCTGGGTGTGACTCATCAGTTGGCACCGCAACTGGCACTGCGCGCCGGATACAACTGGCGCAAGAGTGACGAACTGACCCAGCAAGGGATTAATCTGGCCCTGAGCCTGGACTTCTGACGGCATAAAAAACGGCGCTCATCTGGAGCGCCGTTTTTTTCAACTTCAGCTGCGGGGCGTTTGTTCCGCCAGCGCTACCGCGCGGAACATCGCCCGGCGTTTGTTGATGGTCTCTTCCCACTCCAGCGCCGGTACCGAGTCAGCGACGATACCGCCACCGGCCTGGACATGCAGCTCGCCATCCTTGATGACTGCTGTGCGGATCGCGATGGCGGTGTCCATGTTGCCGTTCCAGGCAAAGTAGCCGACCGCGCCACCGTAGACACCGCGCTTGACCGGCTCAAGCTCATCGATGATTTCCATCGCGCGGATCTTCGGTGCCCCGGACAAGGTCCCGGCGGGCAGAATGGCGCGCAACGCATCCATGGCGCTGAGGCCTTCTTTCAGTTCACCGGTGACATTGGAAACGATGTGCATGACGTTGGAGTAACGTTCGATCACCATCTTCTCGGTGACCTTGACCGTACCGGTTGCCGACACCCGGCCGGCGTCGTTGCGGCCCAGGTCGATAAGCATCAGGTGCTCGGCGATTTCCTTGTCGTCCGACAGCAGATCCTCTTCCAGCGCACGATCAGCCTCTTCGGTGGCGCCACGTGGACGGGTACCGGCAATCGGGCGTACGGTGACCAGATTGTCTTCGACCCGAACCAGCACTTCCGGCGAGCTGCCCACTACGTGGAAGTCACCGAAGTTGAAGAAATACATGTACGGCGTCGGATTGAAGCAACGCAGCGCCCGGTACAGGTCGATAGGCGCTGCCTTGAAGTCGATCGACATACGCTGCGACGGCACAACCTGCATGCAGTCGCCAGCCAGGATGTATTCCTTGATGGTATCGACCGCACGCTCGTAGTCACTCTGGGTGAAGCTGGAGCGGAAGGTCGGCTCGGCAGCTTGCGGGCCACCCAGCTCCAGGCCACGACGCGGGGTAATCGGCTGACGCAGTTGTTCAAGCAGACCTTCCAGGCGTGCCAGGCCGTTTTCGTAGGCCTGTTCCTGGGCCGGATCGACCAGCACGATGGCGTGCATCTTGCCCGCCAGGTTATCGAACACCACCACGGCGTCGGACACCATCAGCAGAATATCCGGCACACCCAGCGGATCCGGGTTCGGGCATTTGCCCAGGCGCTTCTCGACATAGCGCACGCAGTCATAACCGAAGTAGCCCACCAGGCCACCATTGAAGCGCGGCAGGCCGGCAATGGTCGGGACGTTGTAGCGCTCTTTGAAGGACTCGACGAAAGCCAGCGGATCTTCCACCTCGTGACGTTCGATTTCGACATCGTCATGGGTGATGCGTACCTGATGGTCATGCACCCGCAGCACGGTGCGGCACGGCAGACCAATGATCGAGTAACGCCCCCACTTCTCACCGCCCTGCACAGATTCAAGCAGGTAGGAGTTAGGTTGATCGGCCAGTTTCAGGTAGATCGACAACGGCGTGTCGAAGTCGGCCAGCGTCTCGCAGGCCAGGGGAATACGGTTGTAGCCGGCAGCGGCCAGGCGCAGGAATTCTTCGCGGGTCATGATAGCCTCGTGGCAAGCAGCAAATGGGTCAAACAGGCAAACGGGCCGGCAACGGCCGGCAGCGAACAGTCAGGCGCGCCAACGCCAACGGGCCAGGGCCTTGATGACTTTCATCCAGAGTTTGCCGGTAACCGCCACGATGGAATCTCGATCTTTGGGGGAATGAACGTCAGCCAACGTTATCCCAGTGGCCGCATCTAAGCAACCGGGCAACAGCGCACGCAGGTCATCGATGACCAGGCACGGCTCCTCTTCGCTGATCGGCCGTCCGTGATTGTAGCCATAGCTCAAGCCCACGCACTTGACCCCGGCTGCTTTGGCCGCCAGCACGTCGCTGCGCGAGTCGCCAACGAACAAGGCGGCTTCTGCCGAGACGTTGGCCATTTTCATGACGAACAGCAATGCTGCCGGATCAGGCTTCTTCTGCGGCAGCGTGTCGCCACCGATGATCCAGCGAAAATAGCGACCGATTTTCATCTGGTCGAGCAACGGCGCGACAAAGCGCTCCGGCTTGTTGGTGATCAGGGCCATTTCCACGCCCTGTTTGTGCAACCACTTGAGCGTGTCGCGTACGCCGGGGTACACCACCGTCAGCTGGTGGTTGTCGGCATAGGCCTGCAGGAACAACTCCAGGCCTTTCTCTGCCTCGTCTTCATCGACGTCGGCATGATCCAGACCACCGGCCAGGGCCCGGCGCACCAGCACCGGGGCACCATTACCGACCCAGTGGCGCACCGCCTCCAGGCCAGCAGGCTTGCGCCCCATTTCGAGCAGCATGTTATCCACCGCCGCTGCCAGGTCCGGTACCGAATCGATCAGGGTACCGTCCAGATCAAACATCACCAGTTTGGGCAGTGCGCCGGGGAACAGCTGCTCGAAGCCACTCATGGGCGCGCCAGGGCCAGTTCGGCATGCATCTTGGCAATGACCTCCTGGTAGTTCGGGGTATTGAAGATTGCCGAACCGGCGACGAAGGTGTCGGCACCGGCGGCAGCGATCTCACGAATGTTGTTCACATTCACTCCACCGTCGATTTCCAGACGGATATCGCGGCCGCTGGCATCGATCAGCGCACGGGCTTCGCGCAGCTTGTCGAGGGTGCCGGGAATGAATTTCTGACCGCCAAAACCTGGGTTGACGCTCATCAACAGGATCATGTCGACCTTGTCCATCACGTACTTGAGGGTGTCGAGCGGGGTTGCCGGGTTGAACACCAGGCCGGCCTTGCAACCACCGTCACGAATCAACTGTAGTGAACGATCGATGTGCAGGGTGGCTTCCGGATGGAAGGTAATGTAGCTGGCGCCCGCTTCGATGAAGTCGCCGATGATGCGGTCGACCGGGCTGACCATCAGGTGCACGTCGATCGGCGCGGTGATGCCGTACTTGCGCAGTGCGGTGCAGACCATAGGGCCGATGGTCAGGTTCGGTACGTAGTGGTTGTCCATTACGTCGAAGTGAACGATGTCGGCACCAGCGGCCAGTACATTGTCGACCTCCTCGCCCAGGCGAGCGAAGTCGGCAGAAAGAATCGAGGGGGCAATAGCGTAGGGCTGCATGGCGCACCTGTAGGGCAGAATCACAGTGGCGCGCATTGTACCTCAGGCGAATGGCCATGGGCTGACCGGTATCAAAGCGGTCGTCGGATGTCGTACCGGGCTCCTTCGCAGCCCATCGCCGGCAAGGCCGGCTCCCACAAGAGCCAGTACATCTCCTGAGCTGTGGGAGCCGGCCTTGCCGGCGATGGGGCCAGCTTGGTCAGGCGGGCTGTTGGGTCCGCAGTTTCTCGCTACGCCCGCGCAACCATTCCAGGGTCAGCAACAGCACTACCGAGAAGGCGATCAGCAAGGTCGCCGCCGCGGCGATGGTCGGGCTGAGGTTCTCGCGGATACCGCTGAACATCTGCCGTGGCAGGGTCGCCTGCTCGGGGCCGGCGAGGAACAGGGTCACCACCACTTCGTCGAACGAAGTGGCAAAGGCAAACAGGGCACCGGAAATCACCCCGGGGGCAATCAGTGGCAAGGTCACCCGGCGGAAGGCTGTCAGCGGCGAGGCGCCAAGGCTGGCTGCCGCACGCACCAGGTTGTAGTTGAAGCCCTGCAGGGTCGCCGACACGGTAATGATGACGAACGGCACACCGAGCACCGCATGCACCAGAATCAGCGAAATGAAGCTGTTACCCATGCCCAGCGGCGCGAAGAACAGGTAGCTGGCGACACCGATGATTACCACCGGCACCACCATCGGCGAAATCACCAGGGCCATGATCAGCGGCTTGCCGGGGAAGTCACCGCGGGTCAGGCCGATCGACGCCAGGGTGCCGAACACCATGGCCAGGAAAGTCGCCGCCGGGGCGACGATGATGCTGTTCTTCAACGCCCGCATCCACTCGGCCGAGGCAAAGAAGTCGTGGTACCACTGCAACGAAAAGCCTTGCAGCGGATAAACCAGGAAGCTGCCGGAGTTGAACGACAACGGAATGATCACCAGTACCGGCAATACCAGGAACAACAGGATCAGCCCGCAGAGGATGCGCAAACTGTAGAACCAGACCCGCTCAACGGGCGACATGTAAGGGCTCAGCATGACAACGCTCCTCAGCTCAGACGCAGGCGGCTGGCGCCGACCAGCCAGCTATAGATCAGGTACAGAATTACGGTAGCGAGCAGCAGCAGACCGCCCAACGCAGTAGCCATACCCCAGTTGATGCTGGTGTTGGTATAGAACGCCACGAAGTAGCTGACCATCTGATCGTTCGGGCTGCCGAGCAGCGCCGGGGTGATGTAGTAGCCGATGGCCAGGATGAACACCAGCAGACAGCCCGCGCCTACACCTGCGTAGGTCTGCGGGAAGTACACCCGCCAGAAACTGGTGAACGGATGGCAGCCCAGGGAGATCGCTGCACGCATGTAGGTGGGTGAGATGCCCTTCATCACGCTGTAGATCGGCAGGATCATGAACGGCAGCAGAATGTGGACCATGGAGATGTATACACCGGTGCGGTTGAATACCAGCTCCAGCGGTTTGTCGATGATGCCCAGGGCCATCAGTGCGCTGTTGATCAGACCACCCGATTGCAACAGCACAATCCAGGCGGCAACCCGCACCAGGATCGAGGTCCAGAACGGCAGCAGTACCAGGATCATCAACAGGTTGCTCTGCCGGGTTGGCAGGTTGGCCAGCAAATAGGCCAGCGGATAAGCCAGCACCAGGCAGATGGCGGTGATGACAAAGCCCATCCACAGGGTACGGGTGAAGATGTCCAGGTAAATGGCCTGGTCCGGGGTGGCCTTGGCCAGCTCGCCGAGATCATCGATGCGGTGGTCCAGAGCCGCCAACAGGTAGAACGGGGTGACGCTACTGGTGTTACGGCGAATAGCCTGCCAGTAGGCCGGATCGCCCCAGCGCTCGTCCAGCTCTTGCAGTGCTTCTTTATAAGAAGCCGGCTCGGTCTTGAACGGCAAGGCTCGGGCGGTTTTCGCCAGCAGGCTGCGATAGCCGGCCAGCTCCATGTTCAGACGCTTGGAGGTGTCGCCGAGGGTCTGGTTCTTGCGCGCCTGGCCAAGGTCTTCGCTCAGTGCCTTGTACACCGACTCGTCCGGCAGGCCCTTACCGTCCCACTGCGTGACCGCCGCAACGGTCTGCGGCAAGCCTGTGACAACTTCCGGGTTACCGACGCTCTTGTAGAGCAGCGCGGCAATCGGCACCAGGAAAACCAGCAGCAGGAATAGCGCCAGCGGCGCGATCAGGGCTTGCGCCTTCCAGCGGTTGACCCGCTCGGCACGCGCCAGACGCTGCTTGAGTGTGGAACCGGCGCCTTCATTCAGGGGCACTGCGATGGCCATAGCGAACTCCGAAATCTTGAGAACAGGAAGCGTCGGCGACGTGCCGACGCTCCATCAGCCGACCTTACTTGGCAGCCCAGGCGTTGAAGCGTTGCTCCAGTTGCTCGCTGTTGTCGGCCCAGAAGGCGACGTCGATCTGCACCTGGTTGGCAATGTTTTCCGGGGTGGTCGGCATGTCTTTCTTGATCTCGTCGGAGAGCAGGCTCACCGCTTTGGAGTTGGCCGGACCGTAGGCAATGTTTTCCGAGTAGATCTTCTGCTGCTCAGGCTTGACCGAATAGGCGATGAACTTCTTGGCTTCTTCGGCATTTTTCGCGCCCTTCGGGATGGCCCAGGCGTCGAAATCGTAGATGCCGCCGTTCCATACCACCTTCAGGTTGCTTTCTTTCTGTACTGCGGCGATCCGGCCGTTGTAGGCCGAGCTCATGACCACGTCACCCGAGGCCAGGTACTGTGGCGGCTGAGCGCCAGCTTCCCACCACTGGATGCTTGGCTTGAGTTCGTCGAGTTTCTTGAAGGCGCGATCCTGGCCTTCCTTGGTGCCGAGCACCTTGTAGACATCTTTAGGCGCGACACCGTCGGCCATCAGGGCGAATTCCAGGGTGTACTTGGCGCCCTTGCGCAGACCGCGCTTGCCCGGGAACTGCTTGGTGTCCCAGAAGTCGGCCCAGCTGGTCGGCGCGGTTTTCAGTTTGTCGGCGTTGTAGGCCATCACCGTGGACCAGACGAAGAAGCCTACGCCGCACGGTTGAATAGCACCCGGGACATAATCGGACTCGTCGCCGAACAGCGCCGGATCGAGTTCTTCGAACATGCCTTCGTCACAACCACGGGCCAGTTCCGGCGACTCGACTTCAACCAGGTTCCAGGACACGCTCTTGGTGTCGACCATGGCTTTGACCTTGGCCATTTCACCGTTGTACTCACCCGCAACGATCTTGCCGTTGCCAGCCTTTTCCCATGGCTCGTAGAACGCTTTGGTCTGGGCTGCCTTGTTGGCACCACCGAAAGAGATCACGGTCAGGTCAGCCGCCGCCATGGCCTGGCCCGCCGCAAACAGCCCCAGCGTCAGAGCGGTCAACTTCAAGTGCTTTAGCATTATTATTTTCTCCACAGTACAGGGTTGGTGAAGCAAACCTTCAATTGGCTTCCAGGATCGGATCGAGCGCGCGGGCGTGCTCCACTTCCCAGCCAAGCGGTACCACGTCGCCCACGGCCAGGGCCGGGTCGAGTTCGGCAATCGGCTGCTTCACGAAGAAATCGGCCTTGCCGCATACCTCCAGACGAACCCGTACGTGGTCGCCCAGATAGATGAATTCGGCCACCCGCCCGGAGAAGCGGTTGACGCAGCTCTCGCTATGGCCATTGAGGCGTACGCGCTCGGGACGGATCGACAGGGTCACCGGCTCGCCGCTCTCGCCGACATTGACTGCCAATGCCTCGACCTTCTCACCGCGGGCCAGTTGCACCAGGCAACGCTCGCCGTCCTGACTGATCAGGCGGCCATTGATGCGGTTGTTTTCACCGATGAAGTTGGCGACGAAGGTGTTCTTCGGCTCTTCATAGAGCGTGCGCGGGTCGGCGATCTGCTGGATTTCGCCCTGATGGAACACGGCCACGCGATCCGACATGGTCAGCGCTTCGCCCTGGTCGTGGGTTACATACACCACGGTGACACCCAGACGCTGGTGCAGGTGTTTGATTTCCATCTGCATGTGTTCACGCAGCTGCTTGTCGAGCGCGCCGAGCGGTTCGTCCATCAGTACCAGCTGTGGCTCGAACACCAGTGCCCGCGCCAGCGCCACCCGCTGCTGCTGGCCGCCGGACAACTGGCCGGGATAGCGCTTGGCGAACGCATCGAGCTGGACCATGTTGAGCACGCGCTTGACCCGCTCGCTGATGTCGGTCTTGCTCAGGTTGCGCACACTCAAGGGGAAGGCGAGGTTCTCCGCCACGGTCATGTGCGGGAACAGTGCGTAGTTCTGGAACACCATGCCGATGTCGCGTTTGTGCGGCGGCACGTTGTTGATCGAGCGTCCGGCCAGCTGGATCTCGCCGGCGGTCGGGGTCTCGAAGCCTGCCAGCATCATCAGGCTGGTGGTCTTGCCGGAGCCGGAAGGGCCGAGCAAGGTCAGGAATTCGCCTTTGCGAATATCCAGATTGAGGTCTTTGACGATCAACGTTTCGCCGTCATAGCTCTTCTGCACACCGCGGAAGCTGACCAGCACTTCGCCGGCTGCAGCGCTCGAATTCACCTCACTCATACCCGTACCTTCTTGTTGGATGACTGCCGTGCTGACAGCCTAGTGAAGGGGCGAGGCGGCGCAAATCGGGGGTGGAGAGAGATTGGTATCAGCAGGATGGAAGGCTTGGGGTAGGGATTGCCCTACAAGGATGGCGTTTTTAGACATGAGTCACCCAGGACCACCGCTATCGCTGGCAATGCCAGCTCCCACAAAAGGCCAGCTGCATGTAACCCTGTGGGAGCTGGCCTTGCCAGCGATGAATGCGACGCGGTGTCGTTTCTGGAACACTCAGAGCAACTTGTGCTCCATGGCGTACTTCACCAACTCCGCCAGCGAGTTCACATTGAGCTTCTGCATCAGGCGCGCCTTATGGGTGCTGATGGTCTTGTTGCTCAGTGCCAGCTGCTGGGCGATATCGTTGACATTGGCGCCTTGGGCCAGGCGCTCGAACACCGAAAACTCGCGCTCCGACAGCAGCGAATGCAGGGGCCGGGCATCAGTCAGGCCGACCTCGAAGACCATCCGGTCAGCCAGATCCGGATCAATATACCGACCACCGCCGGCCACCCGCCGAATCGCCGTCAGCAACAAGGCCGGATCGCTGTCCTTGGTCGCATAGCCCGCAGCACCGACCTTCAGCGCCCGCGCGGCCATCTGCGCCTCGTCATGCATCGACAGCACCAGGATCGCTGGCGGGTTGCTCAAGGCGCGGATCCGCGGAATTGCCTCAAGGCCATTGACCCCGGGCATGGAAATATCCAGCAGCACCACTTCGCAATCGGTATGCCGCAAAGTCTCCAGCAATTGCTCGCCATTACCGGCCTCCCCTGCCACCTGCATATCCTTGGCCAGGCCAATCAACTGCTTGATGCCTTCACGAACGATGGTGTGGTCTTCGGCAACCAGAACTCGAATCACAATACCGCTCCTATTTCAGGGGAATTGCCACGCTCAGGCTGGTGCCCTCGCCCGGCTCGCTCTCCAGGGTCATTTGTCCGCCCAGCATCAGTACCCGCTCCCGCATCCCGACCAGACCGAAAGATGTCGGGCGGTTTTCATCCAGCGCAAAGCCGATGCCATCGTCGATAACCGTCAAACGCAGGGTGCGACCGTCCAGGCTCAAGCTGATCTGCACAGTATGCGCCTGGGCGTGACGCATGACATTGGTCAGCGCCTCCTGCAGGATGCGGAACAGGCCAATGGCCTTGGCATCGCTCAACGGCGGCAGGTTTTCCGGGACCTGGACCAGACAAGGAATCTGCGTGCGTGCCTCGAAACGCCGCGCCTGCCACTCGATCGCCGAGGCGATGCCAGCATCCAGAATCGGCGGTCGTAACGCGGTGGCGACATCTCGAACCAACTGGAACAGTTGGGCAATCAGGCGTTTCATGCTGGCCAGGCGCTCGTTGAGGCCGGGATCGAGGTCAGCGTAGGCCAGCTCGCACATCGACGTTTCCAGCTTGAGCACCGTCAGCATCTGCCCCAGTTCGTCATGCACTTCCCGGGCGATACGGGCCTTCTCTTCTTCACGGACACTTTCCAGGTGCGCCGACAGATCGCGCAATTGCTCCTGGGAGCGGGCCAGCTCCAGCTCGGCCCGCTTGCTCTGGGTAATGTCCCAGACCACGCCGTCCCAGACCACGCGGCCATCGCCCAGGCTACGGGTACTGGCCTTGATATCAGCCCAGCGCTGCTCACCCTCGCGGGTCAGGATGCGCCCCTGCCAGGACCAGTCGCGGTCGGTGGCCAGGGCCAGGTCCTGGACCTTGTGGTAATCGGCCCGGTCATCCGGGTGAACCAGGTTGCGCAGGCCCATGTCCGGATGCTGCAAGGCGGCCGGGGTATAACCGACCAGGGCCTCGCTGCCTTCACTGATGTAGGGGAACTCCAGCTCGCCTTCAGCCGGGTTGCGCTCAAGCCGGAACACCAGCCCCGGAACGTTGCCGGCAATCCCCTTGAGCCTGGCTTCGCTTTCGCGCAAGGCAGCCAGGGCCCGGCGCCGCTCGGTCACGTCGGTGAGAAACACTACCAGGTACTCGGCATCGCGAAAGCGCAAAAAGCTCAGCGACACATCCACCGGCAGCAGGCTGCCATCGGCGCGCAGGCACTGGGTTTCGAAATGCAGGGCAACATCGTTGCTGGCCCGTGCGCCTTTCCACAGTTCAAGCCAGCGGTCCATATGCAGTCCGGGCTCGAAGTCGATCAGTGGCCGGTCGACCACCGCACCCTCGGCATAGCCAAGCATGTTTTCAGCGGCGCGGTTGGCATAACGCACATGGCTATCCCAGTTGACCCAGAGAATGCCCACCGTGCTCTGGTCGATGGAGAACTGACTCAAGCGCAAGGCCTCTTCCCGTGCCTGACGCTGGTTGATGGTCTCCCGCGCAGCCAGCAGGTGGTGCTCCAGCTGACGCAACTGGCGCCGCTGCCACACCACGATGGCAATGCAGCTGAACAACAGCGCAGCAAGCAGAAGTCCCAGGTTCTGCCAGAAACCCGGCGATTCGCTCAAGCGCGGGTACTTGGGTTCCAGCCAGCGCTGGTGCAACTGTTCCAGGTCCTTGGCCGGGATGGCCTGCAGACCGCGCTCAAGAATCTCTGCCAGCTGCGGCCAGTCACGTCGCGAGGCAACCCGCAACAATTGCGGCAGGCCGATATCGCCGACCACCGCCAGGTCGCTGAACTCGCTTTCTCGCGACAGCCGACTTAGCTGCGCTTCATCCACCACGGCGTAGCGGGCTTGTTCGCTGAGTACCAGCTGCAGCGCCTGACGTTCCTCGGGAACGCCTTGCAAATTGAGGTTCGAGTAGGTGGCGCGCAGGTAGTCGGCCACCGCGCTGGGCATGCGCACCGCGACCCGTTCATTGTCGCCGAGCTTCTCAAGATCCACCGCCACCGCCCCACTGCGCGGCCCAACGATCAACTGCGGCACACGCATGTACGGATCGCTGAACAGCCACAAGCGCAGGCCGGCCGGTGTCTGGGTCAGGCCTGGCGCCAGATCGACCTCACCAGCCACCAGCGCCCGCTCCAGCGCGGCCTGATCCGGGAAGTTACGCCAGGTCAGGTCCAGCCCCAGCGAACGCCCCAGCCAGTTCATCAGCTCGACGTTGACCCCATACAGCTGCTGCAGGCGACGATCGAACTGGGCAAACGGTGCTTGCAACACCAGCCCGACCCGCAGGCTGCGGTGCTGCTCGAGCCATTGCTGTTGCGCAGGGTCGAGAACCACAGCGGTCGACGTGCTTGCCGGGACCGCCCAAGCGATCAAGGACCAGCACAAACAGCCGATAACCAACAGGCAGCGCAGTGACTTCATCTAAACGCTCATCAAAGAATGGATGGCCGCCGAGCATGGCCGTCCCGGACAAATACTATTAGGCTGCCGGTATTATTCTGGCCTGGACCACTCCATGTTCGCACTTTTTCGCACGACGCTTCCGGCGTTTTGCCTTGTATTGATACTACCTTGTAGCGCACAAGCGGCTGCAGATGAAACACCGCAAGCTGCTGAAAACACGCCACCGGCAAGCGTCCAGCGCCAACCGCTGGCTGAACGCAGCCAGGAAGATGCCCAGGCGCTGGAGCGGCAGGTTCCCCAGGCCGAGCAACAAATGCTGCAAGCCGGCAGCGACAACTTCCTCGCGCTGTGGAAACCGGCCAACACCAGCGAACCCGAGGGCGCACTGATCATCCTCGCCGGTGCTGGCGAAACCGCCGACTGGCCAAAGACCGTCGGCCCGTTGCGCCGCAAGTTTCCGGACGCCGGCTGGCATAGCCTGAGCCTGAGCTTGCCGGACCTGCTGGCCGACAGCCCGCAAGCACGCGTCGAACCTGCACCGGCTCCAAGCCAGCCGGTGGCCCAAGGTCAGAGCGCACCGGCCAAGGACACGCCTGACGACGCCAATGCCAGCGTCGAAAAAGCCACGACCGCCGAGAGTGAAGCCAGCGAAAGTGCAGACCGGTCCGAGGCCCCAGGCATCAATGACAAAGCTGATGCCGAGCGCATCTTTGCCCGTCTCGATGCCGCTGTGGCCTACGCCCAGCAGCACAACGCACGCAGCATCGTCCTGCTGGGCAATGGCAGTGGCGCCTACTGGGCTGCCCGCTATCTCAGCGAACGGCAAGCGGCACAGGTGCAGAAACTGGTGATGGTCACAGCACAAACGCCCGCTCAAGCCGAACAGAGCCTGGACGCCCTGACGCCTTCACTGAAAGTCCCCACCGCGGACTTCTTCTACACCAACCAGCCCCAGGCGCGACGCGCTGCCGAGCAGCGTCTGCAAGCCAGCAAACGGCTCAAGGACCACAATTATCGTCAGGTAGGCTTGACCGCCATGCCCGGTAACAGCGCAGCAGAACAGGAGCAACTGTTCCGCCGCGTGCGTGGCTGGCTCAGCCCGGAAAAGCTTGATTAGAAACCGCGGCGCTGGCGGATGATCGCGTAGGCCTGATGCAGCTCGCGGGTGCGCTCGGTGGCTTCGCGCACCTGGGATGGGCTGGCGCCACTGCCGACCAGCTTGTCCGGGTGGTGGCGGCTGACCAGCCGCCGATAGGCCTGTTTGATCTGGCCCGGCTCAGCGTGCGCCTCAACGCCGAGCATGCGCAAAGCGTCCTGATAACCGAGGTTGGCGCTGGATAAGCCCGCCCGCTGGGGCTCATATTCCAGCGCCAGTGCCTGGACCTTGGGCGCCGACCACCCCAACTGCTGCCCCCAGTCGAGCAACAGTTCGCGTTCGTGTCGACCTGCCCGGCCATCGGCCCAGGCCATGCGCAAGCACGCGCGCAACATGCCCTCGGCGGCATGGGGCTGTTGCCGCAAACGACGCAGGTAGACACCCAAGCGGTCCTTGCCACTCTTGCCGCGGTTGAACGCGGCAATCGCCCGGCGACGCGCAGGCTCACTCATTTCCAGGCGCTGCATCTCCTGACGCGCCTGCTGGATATGCCCGTCGACCACCCGCCCGTCACTCTTGGCCAGACGCCCAAGCAGCACGAACAGCACCTCATCGTCACGCAAGACCGGACGTCCACCCAGACGCTCCCGGACATGCGCCCAACTGTGCAACTGCAAGCGGCGGTCCATCGCCTGACCCAGCAACGCCCCCAGCAATGCCCCTGGAATGCTGGCAATGGCGAAGCCGGCCCCGGCACCAATCACTGTGCTCGGCCACAACATGTCAACGGCGTCCTTTGATCAGTTGTTCGACTTCCGCCAGACGCTCCTGCGTACCGACATCCACCCAGTGACCACTGAAATGTTCGCCACTGACCTGACCCGCTGCCATTGCTTGACGCAACAGCGGTGCCAGTTTGAAGGCTCCGGCCGTACAGTCTTTGAACAAGGCCGGATCAATGACGGCGATGCCGCTGTAGGTCAGGGTGTCTGCCCCGTCCTGACCGTCACTGACCAACCCCTGCTGCAGGCAGAAATCGCCCTTGCCGTGATGGCCCGGGTTATCGACCAGCACCAGATGGGCAAGGCCTGCAGGCTTTTGCGGCAAACGGCTGAAGTCGTAATCGGTCCAGACATCACCGTTGACCAGCACAAAGGGCTCATTACCGAGCAACGGCAGGGCCTTGAAGATCCCGCCCCCGGTCTCCAGCGGCTCGCCCTCCGGCGAGTAGCTGATGTTCAGGCCCCAACCGGCACCGTTACCCAGATGAGCTTCGATCTGCGCACCGAGCCAGGCATGGTTGATCACCACCTCCTTGAAACCTGCTGCCACCAGGGCGCGCAGGTGGTACTCGATCAGCGGCACGCCCGCCACCGGCAGCAGGGGCTTGGGCGTGTGCAGGGTCAGCGGACGCATCCGCTCGCCCTTGCCCGCCGCGAGAATCATTGCCTTCATGGACGCGCTCCAGCCTCAGCCTGCAGACTCTCGATCAACTCATCCAGCTCGGCCAGTTCAGGACGGCGGGCAATCACTTCATCTATATAGGCAAAGAAGCGTGGTACGTCGGTCAGGTAGCGTGGCTTGCCATCACGGTGGCAGATCCGCGCGAAAATACCGATGACCTTGAGGTGCCGCTGCACGCCCATCAGGTCGCTGGCGCGGTAGAAGTCCTGGAAATCGGCCTGCACCGGAATGCCTTTGGCCTGCGCCCGTTCCCAGTAGCCCTTCAACCAGCCTTCGACCCGCGCTTGCGGCCAGCTCAGGAACGCATCTTTGAACAGGCAGGTGACGTCATAGGTGACCGGCCCATACACGGCATCCTGGAAATCCAGTACGCCAGGGTTCGGAACGCTCTGCATCAGGTTGCGTGGCATATAGTCGCGGTGCACCAGCACCTTGGGCTGGGCCAGAGCGCTGTCGATCAGCAGTGTGCTGATGCGCTGCCAGGCGGCCAGTTGCCGGTCAGTGAAGCCCAGACCCAGTTCGCGCCCCACGTACCACTCGGGAAACAGCTCCAGCTCGCGACGCAAAAGGGCCACATCGTAGCTCGGCAACGGCGCGTCCATCGGCAATTGCTGGAACGCCAGCAGCGCATCGATGGCGTCATTGAACAAGCCATCGGCATTGTCGGCATTGATCACATCGAGATAAGTCTGGGTACCCAGATCGCTGAGCAGCAGGAACCCGCGCTCCAGATCCTGCGCATGAATTACCGGGACATTGACCTTGGCAGAGGCCAGCAAGTGCGCGATATCAACAAAAGGACGGCAGTTTTCCTGCGGCGGCGGTGCGTCCATGACAATAAAACTGTGGCCTTCGGCCTGCCAGCGGAAGTAGCGGCGAAAGCTCGCATCGCTGCTCGCAGCGGTCAGGCTGGCCGCTGGAACCGCACCCCAGCCCTGTTTATCGAACAGATCGGTCAGTTGTGCATCGAGCCAGACAGTGAGGTGTTGCAGGCGTACATCGTGATCAGGCATTACAAGGGTCTCCGACGGCCCTAGCCGTCAAGCGGGTCATGCTTTATTATCCAGCATCTTTTTCAGACCATCGAGAGGCGTGCGGCCCCACACGCGGGCAGATGGCACGCAGGAAGCCCGGACTAATAAGATGGCATTGAAATCCCCCGCGTTTCGTAGAAAGTTTCCGTTG
>Ga0247827_10000157_pt1 | contig 32529 bp, 25 predicted proteins | sample 12C_Control_Day2_FD_194414 | JGI IMG/M metagenome (GOLD analysis project Ga0247827, IMG submission 194414) | Soil microbial communities from agricultural site in Penn Yan, New York, United States - 12C_Control_Day2 | ecosystem: Environmental > Terrestrial > Soil > Agricultural land | place... | reverse complement strand
GCCCAACCCATTACGGTGCAAACGGTCGACCGCCAAACGGTCGAGGACTTTGGCGCGGTGCTCGTGGCACAGGTTCTCGAAGTCGGCGAAGGTACAGAAGTGAATGTTCGGCGTGTTGTACCAGGTATACGGCATGAAGTCCGAGACCGGCATGCGGCCTTTGGTCGCCAGGTACCAACGGCAGCGCCAGTGGCCGAAGTTGGGGAAGGTGATGATGCACTCGCGGCCCACTCGCAGCATCTCCGAGAGAATCCGGTCGGGATACTCGACGGCCTGCAGCGCTTGGGTCATGACCACTACGTCGAAGCTGTTGCTGGCGAAGTTGCCCAGGCCTTTGTCCAGGTCCTGCTCGATGACGTTGACGCCCTTGGCCACGCAGGCGGCGATGTTGTCGGCGTCGATTTCCAGGCCGTAGCCGGTAACGCCTTTACGGTCGCGCAACGAAGCCAGCAGCTCGCCGTTGCCGCAGCCAAGGTCAAGTACCCGGCTGCCGGCGGGGATCCAGTCGTGGATGATTTCCAGGTCGGCTCTCATGCTGTCCTCAGATGGCGATGCGGTTCATGTAGTTCGAGAATCCCTGCATGTAGCGAGGCGTGGGGATCAGGAAGGCATCGTGCCCGTAGGGGGAGTCGATTTCCAGGTAACAGACGTTCTTGCGCGCCGCCATCAGGGCATCGACGATCTCCCGCGAGCGGGCCGGCGAGAACCGCCAGTCGGTGGTGAACGACATGATGCAGTAGTCGGCGCTAACGTGGGCCAGGGTCGCGGCAAGATCGCCAGCGTGCGCTGCGGCCGGGTCGAAGTAGTCCAGGGCCTTGGTCATCAGCAGGTAGGTGTTGGCGTCGAAGCGCCCGGAGAACTCCTCACCTTGATAGCGCAGGTAGCTCTCGACTTGGAATTCCACGCTGTGGAAGTCGTAGTTGAGTTTGTCGCTCTTGAGCTCACGACCGAATTTCTCACCCATCGAGTCGTCCGACAGGTAGGTGATGTGGCCAACCATGCGCGCCAGCATCAGGCCGCGCTTGGGGATCACGCCCTGGTCCTGGAACGAGCCGCCGTGAAACTCCGGGTCGGTGAGGATCGCCTGGCGCGCCACCTCGTTGAAGGCGATGTTCTGTGCCGACAGTTTCGGCGCCGAGGCGATGTCGACGCAGTGACGCACTCGATCCGGGTAGGTGATGGTCCATTGCAGCGCCTGCATGCCACCCAGGCTGCCGCCGACCACCGCAGCCCACTGGCCGATGCCCAGGCGGTCGGCCAGGCGCACCTGGCTGTGCACCCAGTCTTCCACGGTCAGCACCGGGAAGTCGGCGCCATAGGGCTTGCCGGTGGCCGGGTTGACGCTGCTCGGACCGGTGCTGCCATTGCAGCCGCCGAGGTTGTTCAGGCTGACCACGAAGAAGCGATTGGTATCGATCGGCTTGCCGGGGCCAATGCAGCTGTCCCACCAGCCGGGCTTGCGGTCGGTGTCGGCATGGTAGCCCGCGGCATGGTGATGGCCGGACAGCGCATGGCAGATCAGCACAGCGTTGCTGGCCGTGCTGTTGAGCGTGCCATAGGTTTCATAGACCAGCTCGTAGCTGGCCAGCGATCGGCCACAGGCCAGGGCCAGCGGTTCATCGAACCGGGCGATCTGCGGTGTTACCAGACCGACGGAATCTTCGGGAAGGACAGTGGACATCGACCCTGCTCACGCTTGACGGAGGCGTAAGTCTAAAGAGCACTCCCCCTAGCGGCAAGCAAAGGCTTGCCGCTAGGGGGATGTGGGTCAAATCATCCGCCACAGCTCTTGCGGCATGCCGGCATAGGCAGCCAGCGGCGGCATGACGAACGACTGGATCACCTGGATCGCCAGGAAGGCGAAGATCGGCGAAATGTCCATGCCGCCCAAGTTCGGCACCAGGCGGCGGAACGGCGCCAGCACCGGCTCGCTGATCTGGTAGGCAAGCTCGGCAGCAGGGTTGTGGCTGTTAGGCGCGACCCAGGAAACGATCACCATGACGATCATCGCCACCCAGAAGATCTTCAGGAACAGCGAGGTGATGCCAATGATCGCCCACAGCAGCAGGTGCAGGACATCGCCGAAAGTGCCGTAGCTGACCATCAGCACGAAGGCCATCAGCAACGCCTGGATCAGGATCGCCAGCAACAGCGACGAGGTGTCCAGGCCGGCAATGCTCGGGATGATCCGGCGGATCGGCTTGAGCAGTGGCTGGGTGGCGCGCACCGCGAACTGGCTCAGCGGGTTGTAGAAATCGGCCTTGACCAGCTGCAGGACGAAGCGCAGCAGGACGATCACCAGGTACAGGCTGACCAGGGTTTGCACCACGAAGATCGCGGCGCCGGACAGTGCATTCATCAACAGCTCCTTATTTGCCCAATTGTTCGGCCAACTCGGCGGAACGGGTAGCCGCAGCCTGCAGCGCCTGTTCCACGATGGCCTCGAAAGCGTTGCCTTGGAAGGACTTGATTGCCGCCTCGGTGGTGCCAGCTGGCGAGGTCACCCGGCGGCGCAGTTCGGCAGCGTCGACATCACTGGCCACGGCCATGTGTGCGGCGCCCAACGCGGTTTGCAGGGTCAGCTGGGAGGCCGTCTCACGTGGCAGGCCGAGTTTCTCGCCAGCAGCGGTCATGGCCTCGATCAGCAGGAAGAAATAGGCCGGGCCACTGCCGGAAACAGCCGTGACGGCGTCCAGTTGCTGCTCCTGGTCCAGCCACAAGGCAGTGCCCACGGCCGAGAGTAGCTCCTGGGCCTGCTGGCGTTGCGTAGGCGACACCTGGGCGGTCGCGTACAGGCCGCTGACGCCCTGGCGCAGCAGCGCCGGCGTATTAGGCATGCAGCGCACCACCGGGCGGGCGCCCAGCCAATCTTGCAGGCTGGCGCAGGTAATGCCGGCGGCAATGGAAACGATCAGCTGGCCTTCGTGCAGGCTCGGCTGCAGGGCCTGGCAGACGCTCTTCATGACCTGTGGCTTGACCGCCAGGACGATCACGTCCGCGCCAGCGACAGCCTGGGCGTTGTCTTCGAATACCTCGATGCCGTGCTCGGCGTGGACGCGGCTGCGGGTCTCTGCGCCCGGGTCGCTGGCGCGGATCTGCGTGGCATCCAGGCCCTGCGCACGCAGGCCACCGATCAGGCTGGCGGCCATGTTGCCGGCGCCGATAAAGGCAATACGTGTGTTGCTCATGTCAGGTCCTTGAGGGAAAGAGTGAGTAAAGCATGGTTTCAGGCGCGCCCGTAATCACGCGCGCCAAACAGGGCGGTGCCGATGCGTACCCAGGTCGCACCCTGGGCGATCGCCGCTTCCAGGTCGTGGCTCATGCCCATCGAAAGGGTGTCCAGGCCGAGCGTGAGTTGCTCTTGCAACTCACGCAGGCGAGCGAAGGCAGCTTCTTGGGCGGCGCGGTCATCAGTCGGTTCGGGGATCGCCATCAGTCCGCGCAGGCGCAGGCCGGGCAGGGCCGCAACAGCAGCGGCCAGCGCCGGCAGGTCGGCCGGTGCGCAGCCAGACTTGCTGTCCTCGCCGCTGACGTTGACTTGCAGGCAGATGTTCAGCGCTGGCAGCTCGGCAGGGCGTTGCTCTGACAGGCGTTGGGCAATCTTCAGGCGATCCACGGAATGTACCCAGTCGAAATGTTCGGCAATTGCACGGGTCTTGTTCGACTGGATGGGGCCGATGAAGTGCCAGGTCAAGGGCAGGTCGGTTAATTCTTGCTGCTTGGCCAGGGCTTCTTGCAGGTAGTTTTCGCCGACGTCGCGCACGCCGGCAGCGTAGGCCTCGCGTACGGCGGCGGCGGGTTTGGTCTTGCTCACGGCCAGCAACTGGATGCTGGCTGGATCGCGCCCGCAGTCTTGCGCTGCCTGGCTGATGCGTGCGGCGAGCGCGCTAAGGTTGTCTGCTATGGTGGACATGGATCAATGCCGACGGCTCAGGGGTCTGCGGCATTCTACCTGCTTGAAGGCCTTTGGGGAGTCTCATGGACGTGACTGACCTGTTGGCCCACGCCGCAGCTGCAAGGGCATCCGACTTGCACCTGGCCGTGGGCGAGAAACCGATGCTGCGCCTGGATGGGCAATTGCAGCGTATGCAGCTACCGCGGTTGCAGGCCTGCCAGCTGGAGGAGGGCCTGGCTCCTTGGCTGGAGCAGGAGCAGCGGCGCCAATGGCTGGCGGGCGATGAGCTCGACCTGGCCTTGAGCCTGCCCCAACTGGGTCGCCTGCGCGTGCATCTGTTTCGCCAGCGCAATGGCTTGGCAGCCAGTTTCCGGCTGATTCCCAGTGGCGTGCCGACGCTGGATGAACTGGGCTTGGCTGATGTGTTTCAACCTATTGCGAGCTGCACGGACGGGCTGGTGCTGGTGGGTGGCCCGACTGGCAGTGGCAAGTCGAGCACCCTCGCCGCGCTGATCGATTGGCTCAATCGCGAGCGCTCGCTGCACATCATCACCCTTGAAGATCCCGTCGAAGTTATCCACAGCGGCCAGCGCAGCCTGCTCACCCAGCGCGAGATTGGCCGCGATAGTCGCGACTTTGCCCAGGCGCTGCGCAGTGCCCTGCGCCAGGACCCTGATGTGATCATGATTGGCGAGCTGCGTGATCTTGAGTCCATCCGCCTGGCGTTGCGGGCTGCGGAGACGGGTCATTTGGTGCTGGCCACCGTGCATACGCGTTCTGCGGTCAACAGCATCGACCGGCTGGTAGAGGTGTTCGCTGCCGAGGAAAAGCCGCTGGTGCGGGCCATGCTCGCCGAGTCGCTGCGCATGGTGGTGGCGCAGGTGCTGGTCAAGCGCGTTGGTGGCGGGCGGGTGGCGGCCAGGGAGGTGCTAGTGGCCACTGCTGCGGTGCGTAACCTGATTCGCGAGGGGCGGATGGCGCAGCTGTATTCAGTGATGCAGGCGGGTGGGGCGGCGGGGATGCAGACGATGGATGCGGCGTTGCAGTGTTTGCGTGCGCAGGGTGTCATCGAGTCGCTCTGATTTGAGCAGCGACCTTATCGCGGGGCAAGCCCGCTCCCGCGCGTGAGGTCGAGTTGCGTGGGAGCGGGCGTGCCCCGCGATAAGGTGGAAATGATCAGCGTTTGGCCAGGCTCAGCTGCTGGTCTTTAGGCAGCACTCGCTTGGCCACTACATAGTGCTTCTGCCAATACGGCTTGCTCAGTTGATCGATGCTCACTCGCTTGCCACGGCGCGGTGCGTGGATGAAGCGGTCGTTGCCCAGGTAGATGGCAACGTGATTGACCCGGCGGCTCTTGATGTTGAAGAAGATCAGGTCGCCAGGCTTGAGATCGCTGCGTGCCACCTTGACCCCGTGGCCTTGGGCCATGGCATTGGAGGTGCGCGGCAGGTCGACGTCAGCCACGTCGTTGAAGGCATATTTGACCAGCCCGCTGCAGTCGAAGCCTTTACTTGGGCTGCTGCCGCCCCAACGATAGGGGGTACCGAGGACATTGACGGCGCGGCTAAGTACATCGCTGCTTTGCTTGGCCGACATGGCGACGGCAGGCAAGCCGTCACGAGCCTTGGCGGCATTGCTTGGGCGAGCACGCAGGGTGTTGGCATGCTTGACCGGAGCGCGCTTCACGGTGGCGTTGGTGGTATAGCCAGTGAAGCCGTTGGGAAGACGTTGCTCACGGTTGGTGGCGTGGGCGGCCAGGGGCAATAATAGGCAGAGGGTCAGCCATGTCTTGAACAAAGGCGGCATAGTTGAAGCTCTTGATATGTTTGAATTAGGTATTGGCGCGCAACTTTATAACAGCTTTTTGCTCAAAAAATGATCCGTTGGTCGACTGGCAGGGTGCCACACGTCGACTTCACACGAAAAAGTCACATTTTTTCTTGGAAAATTTTTGGCTAAGCCACGAGGGCTAAGAATGAACAGTTATCAACAAGGGGCGCCGTTTCACGACACCCACAGCAAGGTCCTCGGCTATTTGCTGTGGATTTTCGGCTTCACCGGCTCGCACCGGTTCTACTACGGCAAGCCGATTACCGGGACCATCTGGTTCTTCACCTTGGGGCTGCTCGGAATTGGCTGGCTGATTGACCTGTTCCTGATCCCGTCGATGGATCGTGAGGCCGATATGCGCTTCCAGGGCGGGCGGGTGGACTACAACCTGGCCTGGATCCTGTTGACCTTCCTCGGCATCTTCGGCGCGCACCGGCTGTACCAGGGCAAGTGGATCAGCGCGATCATCTACTTCTTCACCGGTGGGTTGTTCCTGCTGGGTGTGCTCTACGACTTCTGGACGCTGAACCGGCAGGTTTCCGAAGTCAACGCTGGTAGAGCTTAAGAAAAAAGGCCTTGTCGCACGGGAGCGGCAAGGCCTTTTTCATTACTGGCGGGTCTGTCGCTGTTGCAAGAGCAGGTTGCTGAACCCTGCGCCGGCCAACTGCTTCTGCGCCACGGTCAGCTGTTCGCGGTTGCTGAACGGGCCGACCAAAACCCGGTACCACGTCTCTTCCTTGACCGTTCCCGACTCCACCTTCACCGCCTGGCCGAGCAGAATGATCTGTGCGCGGACCTTGTCGGCATCGGCCTGCTTGCGGAACGAGCCGGCCTGGAGGAAGAACAGGGTGGTCGCTGCCGGCTTGATCACCGGTGGTGGCGGTGGTGGGGTTTGCCCCAGCAGCGCAGCCTGGGCGCGAGCGGTATCGATCTTGGCCGCTTCCGCCGGCGTCACGGGGGTGACCGGTTGGGCAGGCACGGGCGGCGTTTTCTCCGGCACCGCTTCAGGCGGCACGATCACTTCCGACTCTGGCAGCAGGGTATAGAAGTCGTACTTCGGCTTGACCGGCTGCTGTGGCGTCGGGGCGGTGTTTTTCGCCGTTTCGGCGACTTTGGCCGGCTTCTGCTGTTCAGGCTTGGCGCGCTTGATGTCATCGCCGCCGGGCTCAAGCTTCATCAGGAAGACGATGAACGCGCCCACGGTGAGGCCGACAGCCAGCCAAACCCAGCCTGGGATCGGCTGTTTGGCCGGCGCCTGTTGGCGGCTGGCGCCGCGCTTGGGTGCGGGTTTTTTCTTGGCAGCCAACTTACATACGCTCCAGGGTTTCCAGGCCGAGCAGCTCCAGGCCTTGCTTGAGCGTACGACCGGTCAGCGCAGCCAAGCGCAGGCGGCTTTGCTGCTGTTCGGCAGTTTCGGCAGAGAGGATCGGGCAGTTCTCGTAGAAGCTGGAGAACAAACCGGCGATGTCGTACAGGTAGCTGCACAGCACGTGTGGAGTGCCTTTTTCAGCCACGTTGTTGAGCACTTCGCCGAACTGCGCCAGGCGCGCCGCGAGGTCCTGCTCGTGAGCTGCCTGCAATACGATCTGGCCGTCGACTTCATCGTAGCCCTTGCCCAGTTTGCGGAACACGCCCGCCACACGGGTGTAGGCGTACAGCAGGTAAGGCGCGGTGTTGCCTTCGAAGTTGAGCATCAGCTCGAAGTTGAAGCTGTAGTCGCTGGTGCGGTGCTTGGACAGGTCGGCGTACTTGACCGCGCCGATGCCAACCACTTCAGCGATATGGCGCAGCTCGTCTTCTGCCAGGCTCGGGTTCTTTTCCTTGACCAGGGCGTACGCACGCTCCTTGGCTTCGGTGAGCAGGTCGATCAGCTTGACGGTGCCGCCGTCACGGGTCTTGAACGGACGGCCATCGGCGCCGTTCATGGTGCCGAAGCCCATGTGTTCCATTTGCATCGGGTGGCCGACGAAGCCGGCACGACGGGCCACTTCGAACACTTGGTTGAAGTGCAGGGCCTGGCGCTGGTCGACGAAGTACAGGGCGCGATCGGCTTGCAGGGTGTTGCTGCGATAGCGCACAGCCGCCAGGTCGGTGGTGGCGTACAGGTAGCCGCCGTCGGCCTTCTGCACGATCACTGGCAGCGGTTCGCCTTCGGCATTCTTGAATTCGTCGAGGAATACGCACTGGGCGCCTTGGCTCTCGACCAGCAGGCCCTTGGCCTTGAGGTCGGCGACGACGTTGGCCAGGTCGTCGTTATAGGCACTCTCGCCCATCACGTCGGCCATGGTCAGTTTGACGTTGAGTAGCTCGTAGGTCTTCTGGCAGTGCGACAGCGAGATGTCTTTGAAGCGCGTCCACAAGGCCAGGCATTCCGCGTCGCCAGCTTGCAGCTTGACCACCAGGCCACGGGCGCGGGTGGCGAACTCTTCGGACTCGTCGAAGCGCTTTTTCGCCGCGCGGTAGAAATTCTCCAGATCCGACAGCTCGTCGCTGGTGATCGGGTTTTCTTCCAGGTAGGCCATCAGCATGCCGAACTGCGTGCCCCAGTCGCCAACATGGTTCTGGCGGATGACGTTGTCACCGAGGAACTCCAGCACGCGGGCAACGCTGTCGCCGATGATGGTCGAGCGCAGGTGGCCAACGTGCATCTCTTTGGCAAGGTTTGGTGCCGACATGTCGATGACGACTTTCTCGGCCGGGCCGGCCTTGCGCACGCCCAGGTGGGCGTCTGCCAGGGCGGCGTCGAGGCGATTGGCCAGGGCGTCGGTGTTCTGGAAGAAGTTGAGGAAGCCGGGGCCGGCGATCTCGACCTTGCTGATGTCGGCGCTGGCAGGCAGGGCGGCGATCAGTTTGTCGGCCAGGTCGCGCGGCTTCATGCCGGCTGGCTTGGCCAGCATCATGGCGATGTTGCTGGCGAAGTCGCCGTGGGTCTTGTCACGGGCGTTTTCCACCTGGATCGCCGGCGTCAGCCCTTCAGGCAGCACACCGTCGGTGACGAGTTGGGTGAGGGCTTGCTGGATCAGCTGGCGAATGGTGTCTTTCATGAGATTCTCTTTTCGACCGCAAGCGCGGCGGGGCGCTTCGATGCGCAGGTGGAAAAACTGAGCATTATCCGTGGCTGGGCCGCGGTTGCCAACCTTTCAGGGCATGTCCGGCTGAGCGGGTGCCGTGTGGGAGCGGGCTTGACCCGCGATTGCGGAGGTGAACGATGCTTGGTAATCGCGAGGCAAACCCGCTCCCACGGCGTCAATAGAGATCGACTGGATCCACGTCTAGCGACCAGCGTACTTGGCGCCCTGCTGGCATCTGCTCCAACACTAGCAACCAGGCACTGATCAGTCGATGCAAGGGTGCCCGGGCATTGGCCTGGAGCAATAGTTGCGCGCGAAAACGCCCCGCTCGTCGCTCCATCGGGGCGGGCACCGGGCCGAGCAGTTCGATGCCTTGCAGGCCTTGTTCCGCCACGATGCGCTCGGCAGCGCTGCACGCCTCATCAAGGAACCCTTCGGCCTGGCCTGGCTTGTGCGCTTCGGCGCGCAGCAAGGCGAGGTGGGCAAACGGCGGCAGGCCGGCAGCGCGGCGCTCGCTCAGCGCTTGCTCGGCAAAGGCGAAGTAGCCTTGCTCGGTCAGTTGCACCAGCAAGGGATGCTCGGCCAGGTGGGTCTGGATGATCACCTTGCCGGGCTCTTCGGCGCGACCGGCGCGGCCCGCGACCTGGACGATCAGCTGAGCCATGCGTTCGCTGGCGCGAAAATCGCCCGAGAACAGCCCGCCGTCAGCATCGAGAATGGCCACCAGGGTCACCCGAGGGAAGTGGTGCCCCTTGGCCAGCATCTGGGTGCCGACCAGGATGCTCGGTTGGCCACGCTGGATGGTGGTGAACAGGTTGTGCATGGCGTCCTTGCGCGAGGTGCTGTCGCGGTCGACGCGCAGGACTGGGTAGTCCGGGAACAGAATCTTCAACCGCTCCTCGGCGCGTTCGGTGCCAGCGCCTACCGGCCGCAGGTCGACATGCGCGCACTTGGGGCACTGCAGCGGCAGCCGCTCGTCGTAACCGCAGTGGTGGCAGCGCAGCACATTGGAGCGCTGGTGCACGGTCATTCGCGCATCGCAGCGCGGGCATTCGGACAGCCAGCCGCAGTCGTGGCACAACAGGGTCGGGGCAAAGCCACGACGGTTAAGAAACACCAGCACCTGCTGCCCGGCTTGCAGGGTCTGGCCGATAGCCTGCTGCAAGGGGCCGCTGATGCCGCTGTCCAGCGGCCGGCTGCGAACGTCCAGACGCATGAAACGTGGCTGCCGGGCGCCGCCGGCGCGTTGATTCATGCGCAGCAGGCCATAGCGCCCGGTATGGGCGTTGTGCAGGCTTTCCAGCGACGGCGTGGCGGAGCCGAGCAGGATCGGGATGTTTTCCTGGTGTGCGCGTACCAGCGCCAGGTCGCGGGCGTGATAGCGCAGGCCTTCTTGCTGTTTATACGAGCCGTCGTGTTCTTCGTCGATGATGATCAGGCCGGGGTTTTTCATCGGTGTGAACAACGCTGAGCGGGTGCCGATGATGATATCGGCCTCGCCGTCGCGGGCCGCCAGCCAGGCATCCAGGCGCTCGCGGTCGTTGACCGCCGAGTGCAGCAGCGCGATGCGCGCGTTGAAGCGCTGCTCGAAGCGCGCCAGGGTTTGCGGGCCGAGGTTGATCTCCGGGATCAGGATCAGCGCCTGCTTGCCGGCCTCCAGGGTTTCGCGGATCAGTTGCAGGTAGACCTCGGTCTTGCCGCTGCCGGTGACCCCAGCGAGGAGAAATGCGTGGAAACTGCCGAAGCCGGAACGCACGGCTTCGAATGCGGCCAGTTGCTCTTCGTTGAGCGGCAGTTCAGGCTGGGCCAGCCAGTGTTCATGGCGCGCGGCCGGCAGGTGCCGGCGCACTTCGAGCTGGACCAGCTCCTTGGCCAGCAGCAGGTCGAGGCTGTCTTTGTTCAGCCCCAGCTTGCTCAACAGGCTATGAGCCACGCCGTGCGGGTGCTGGGACAAGGTCTTGAGGGCATCACGCTGACGCGGTGCGCGGGCGATGCGCGGATCTTCCAGGCGCGCGCCCGGGGTCACCTGCCAGAAGCGCTCCTGGCGTATCTCGGCCGGCTCGCCCTGGCGCAGCAGCACCGGCAAGGCCCAGCTCAAGGTGTCGCCCAGGCTGTGCTGATAGTACTGGGCAGTCCACAGGCACAGCTTGAACAGTGCTGGCGGCAGCGGTGAGACCGGGTCGAGCAGGGCGCTGGCGGGCTTGAGTTTGTCGGCGGGCACTTCGCTCTTGTCGCATACCTCCACCAGCACGCCGATCATCTCGCGCCGGCCAAATGGCACCCGAAAGCGCATTCCCGGCGCCAGCGGCAGGCGCGCCATCGCGGCCGTGGCCCGGTAGTCGAACAGGCGACGCAGGGGCGAGGGCAGGGCAAGGCGCAGGATGACGTCGGACACGCAGAAGGTCTCTGAAGGGCATTTGGGGACGGGTACGGAATGCGCCGAGCCTAGCAGACGACAGTCGGTGCAAGCGACAACTTGCGCTGAGGCTGAGCTCTGGTATTATTCGCCGCCTAATTACGTGCGGTATTCAACAATAGGTGTTGGGTGGCGGCACGCAGCTCGAGGAAGTGACCATGAAAGCAGATATTCATCCGAACTACGAAGTAGTTGCAGTCACCTGCAGCTGCGGCAGCAAATTCGAAACCCGTTCGACCCTGGCCAAACCGCTGGCGATCGACGTGTGCTCCCAGTGCCACCCGTTCTACACTGGTAAGCAGAAAGTCCTGGACACCGGTGGTCGCGTACAGAAGTTCGCCGATCGCTTCGGTATGTTCGGTACCAAGAAGTAATCATGCGCATGGCGAATCCTTCGGGTTTCGCGCTGCTGCTAAAAAAGGCGCCCCTTGTGGGCGCTTTTTTTGTGGGCGCGATCTGGCAGTTGCCAGCCCTGGCATTTTGTCCGCTGCCTGAGCAGCCCCAACGGGTAGCCGTTCGCCAGGTGGTGGATGGCGATACCCTGCGCCTGAACGACGGGCGCAGCGTGCGCCTGATTGGCATCAACGCCCCTGAGATCGGCCGCAAGGGGCGCACCAGCGAGCCCTATGCCGAGGCGGCCAAGCGGCGTCTCCAGGCCTTGGTGAAAGCCAGTGATGGCCAGGTGGGCTTGGTCCCTGGGGTAGAAGCCAAGGACAAATATGGGCGGACCCTGGCCCACATCTACGGCAAGCGTGGCGACAATTTCGAGGCTGTGCTGCTCAGTGAGGGGCTCGGCTACCGCGTTGCAGTGGCCCCTAATGTCAGCCTTGCCGGCTGCCAGCAGGATGCCGAACAGGCTGCCCGCGCTGTCCGTGCAGGGCTTTGGCGGCAATCACCGGTGCAGCGCGATCGCGATATCCAACAATCGGGCTTTGCGGTTATCGGCGGCAAAATTCAAGGTATCCAGCGCAATCGTGGTGGAGTCTGGTTGGAACTTGACGATGCTCTGGTGCTGCAAGTACCCGCTCGTCTGCAACGCAACTTCCCCGCCAGCTTCTTCGATAACCTCAAAGGGCGCCAGGTCGAAGCGCGCGGCTGGGTGCTGGATCGTTCCCGCAAGGGTGGTTTGCAGCCCGGACAGCGGCGCTGGGTTTTGCCGCTGACCGACCCGAGCATGCTGGAGCGCACTTCTGACTAAAAAATTGTAGACATTTCAATATTGGATTGTACACACTGAAGCCCGCATGCCCCGTGGGTTATAGCGTAAAGTCGTAGGCCAAGGGCCTTGACACAAGTGACCGGGCAGTCTTGTCGCCCCCCGGCTCTTTGCGTATCCTCGGCGGTCCGTCAGAACAGTAAATAGCGGAATTGCCCACCATGTCAGACCTGAAAACCGCCGCTCTCGAATACCATGCTCAGCCTCGTCCGGGGAAACTGAGCGTCGAGCTCACCAAACCGACCGCCACCGCGCGTGACCTGTCCCTGGCCTACAGCCCGGGCGTCGCCGAACCCGTGCGCGAGATCGGTCGTGATCCAGAGCTGGCCTACAAGTACACCGGCAAGGGCAACCTGGTCGCAGTGATTTCCGACGGTACCGCCATTCTTGGCCTGGGTGACCTCGGCCCACTGGCCTCCAAACCGGTCATGGAAGGCAAGGGCGTGCTGTTCAAGCGTTTCGCAGGTATCGATGTATTCGACATCGAAGTCGAGTCGGAAAGCCCGCAAGCGTTCATCGACACCGTGCGCCGCATCTCGATCACCTTCGGTGGCATCAACCTGGAAGACATCAAGGCGCCTGAGTGCTTTGAAATCGAACGCACCCTGATCGAGCAGTGCGACATCCCGGTCTTCCACGATGACCAGCATGGCACCGCCATTGTCACCGCGGCCGGCATGATCAACGCCCTGGAAATCGCTGGTAAAACCCTCGAAGACGCGAAGATCGTTTGCCTCGGCGCCGGTGCTGCCGCTATCTCCTGCATGAAGCTGCTGGTCAGCATGGGTGCCAAGGTCGAGAACATCTTCATGATCGACCGTACCGGCGTGATCCACGCTGGCCGCGACGACCTGAACCAGTACAAGGCCCAGTTCGCCCACGCTACCGACAAGCGCACCCTGGCCGACGCCCTGCAAGGCGCAGACGTGTTCGTTGGCCTGTCCGGCCCGAACCTGCTGAGCCCTGAAGGCCTGAAGTCGATGGCTGCCAACCCGATCGTGTTCGCCTGCTCGAACCCGGACCCAGAGATCAAGCCTGAGCTGGCCCACGCCACGCGTAACGACGTGATCATGGCTACCGGTCGCTCCGACTACCCGAACCAGGTCAACAACGTACTGGGCTTCCCGTTCATCTTCCGTGGTGCCCTGGACGTTCGCGCCAAGCGCATCAACGAAGAAATGAAGATCGCCGCTGCCATTGCCCTGAAAGACCTGGCCAAGCAGCCAGTGCCGAAGGAAGTGTGCGAGGCCTACGGCGTTCAGGCCCTGGAATTCGGTCGTGAGTACATCATTCCGAAGCCAATGGACCCACGCCTGATCACCCTGGTATCCGATGCCGTGGCCAAGGCCGCGATCGAAAGCGGCGTGGCGACCCTGCCGTACCCGCAGCACTACCCGCTGAAAAGCGTGGATGACGTGTTCAACGGCTGATTGTCCGTAGCGTCATGAAAAAGCCCCGGCTCGTGAGAGTCGGGGCTTTTTTGTGGGGATTTTGGGGCTGCAAAGCAGCCCCAAATACTAGCGTCGTTTGATAAGGAGAGACCGGGCCGGTATCAGAACAAATCCATCGGCGCCGCTTCATCCGCTGGCAGCGGGCTGCCCGGCGCTGCACCATTGCCCAGCTCATCCACCGACGGCGGCGAGTCTTCAGCCTTGAATAGCTCGAAGTAGGCATTGGGCGTATTCGGCGTAGCCGCACGACCGCTAACCGGGTCGACCCGCAGACTGAGAATGCCCTCAGGCTCGGCAGGTGGATGGTTCGGTTTGTCCTTCAGGGCGGCACCCATGAAGCTCATCCAGATCGGCAGCGCTGCCGTACCACCGTACTCACGCCGGCCTAGGGTTTCCGGCTGGTCGAAACCGACCCACACAGTGGTCACGTAATCAGCGTTATAGCCAGAGAACCAAGCGTCCTTGGACTCGTTGGTGGTACCGGTCTTGCCTGCCAGGTCAGTACGGCCCAGCGCCAAGGCGCGGCGCCCGGTACCGCGCTTGATCACGTCTTGAAGCATGCTGGTCAGAATGTAGCTGGTGCGCCCATCGATGATCTGCTCGGCAATCACCGGTGTCTGCGGGGCCGGCGCGACCTGGCCAAGGGCCGACGGCGCTTCGCCCGGCATGGCGACGGTGCTGATCGGCTGCTCTGGCGCGGCAATGCCGGCCTGGTCTTCGCCACCACCTTGCGGCACGTGAGCCGGGTTGGCGGTGAACAGGGTTTCACCGCTGCGGCTCTCGATGCGCTCGATCAGGTACGGGCTGATCTTGTAGCCGCCGTTGGCAAAGGTGCTCCAACCGGTAGCGATCTCCATGGGCGTCAGGGTCGCGGTGCCCAGCGCCAGCGAGAGGTTGCGCGGCAGGTCCTGCTTGTTGAAACCGAACTTGGCGATGTAGTCGATGGTGCGGTCTACGCCCATCGCTTGCAGCAGGCGGATCGACACCAGGTTGCGCGACTTGTACAGCGCCTCACGCATGCGGATCGGCCCGAGGAAGGTGTTGGTGTCGTTCTTCGGTCGCCAGACTTTGTCCAGGTACTCGTCGACGAACACGATCGGTGCGTCGTTGACCAGGCTGGCGGCGGTGTAGCCGTTGTCCAGGGCCGCGCTATAAACGAACGGCTTGAAGCTCGAGCCCGGTTGGCGCTTGGCCTGCATGGCGCGGTTGTAGTTGCTTTGCTCGAACGAGAAGCCGCCGACCAGGGCGCGGATAGCACCGTTATAAGGGTCGAGGGTGACCAGCGCACTCTGCGCGGCAGGCACCTGGCTGAACTTGAGCTTGCCTTCTTCCAGGCGCTGGACGCGGATCAGGTCGCCGATCTGGGCCACGTCTGCCGGCGACTGCGGTGCACGGCCCTGGGCATTGTTGTTCAGATACGGCCGGGCCCATTTCATGGTGTCCCAGGCGACATCCTGCTCTTCGCCATTGCGGGTCAGCACCTTCAGCCCAGCCTTGTCGACCTGGGTGACGATGGCCGGCTCCAGGCCGCCGAGGGTGCGCTGCTTGCTCAGCTCTTGCAGCCAGGCGGCGTGGGTCTTGCCGGGGAAGCGCGATTCCGGCCCGCGGTAGCCATGGCGCTCGTCATAGTCGGACAAGCCATTGAGCACGGCACTGTTGGCCATGTTCTGCATGTCGCTCGGCACCGTGGTGGTCACGCGGAAACCTTCGGTGTAGGCATCGCTGCCATAGCGGCCAACCATTTCGGCGCGGGCCATTTCGGCGATGTAGGGCGCGCTCACTTCCGGGGTTGGCACGTGATAGCTGGCGTTGAGCGGCTCGGCCAAGGCGGCCTGATAGCTGGCTTCGTCGATTTTGCCCAGCTTGTACATGCGGCCCAGGATCCAGTCGCGGCGCTCTTTGGCGCGCACCGGATTGGCCAGCGGGTTGAAACGTGACGGCGCCTTGGGCAGGCCGGCGATCATGGCCATCTGCGCCAGGCTGACATCGCGGATCGATTTGCCGTAGTAGACCTGTGCGGCGGCGTCGATGCCGTAGGCGCGGTTGCCCAGGTAGATCTTGTTGACGTACAGCTCAAGGATCTCGTCCTTGGTCAGCTCGCGTTCGATCTGCAGGGCCAGGAGAATTTCGTTGGTCTTGCGCGAGAAGCTGCGCTCGCTAGTGAGGAAGAAGTTCTTCGCCACCTGCATGGTAATGGTGCTGCCGCCAGTCTGGATGTGACCAGACTTCACCAACTGGGTCGCGGCGCGCATCAAGCTGCTCGGATCGACGCCATAGTGATTGAGGAAATTGTCGTCCTCGGCTGACAGAAGCGCCTGAATGAACTGTGGGGGAATTTCCGCAAAACGGATTGGAGACCGCCGCATTTCGCCGAACTCGGCAATCAGCTTGCCATCGCTGCTGTACACCCTCAGGGGGATCTGCAACTGGATGCTTCGTAGCGACTCGACCGAAGGCAGGCTGGGGCTAAGATACAGAAACGCACCGCTCAGACCGAGTACGAGCGCACAGATGACTGCGACGAAAGACCACCAGAAAAACTTCAGCAGGCGTATCAAGGCTTTGGGGTGTCCAGATTGAGAAGTGGATTGCACGCGGGTCCGGCGGACAGAAAAAAACGCTGGGCATTATAAGCATTTTTCGCCTTTCCGGGCGACCGGCCGGCCCTGGCCACCGGATCGGTGGGCGCGGTTTGGCGACGATGGAGCAGGGAGGCAGCGATGCTTGGACGCTTTGGCAAGGATGCCGGTTCACTACTGGGGGTGGAAATAGCCCATGACTCGATACGCATGCTGCAAGTGCAGCGTCGACAAGGGCGCTACCAGGCACTCGCCTGGGCGCAAGAAGCGCTGGACGTGCCATTGCACGCAGATTGGTCAAAAGACTATCAGCCACTGATCAAAGCGCTGCGCAGCGCCTATCTGCGCAGTGGCTGCAAGCGCCCGCAAGTCGCCGTAGCGCTGCCTGGTGCTGAGGTGATCTGCAAGGTTTGCTCTCTACCGGCAGGGCTGACCGCCGCGCAGCTGGAGGAGCGGCTGCTCGCAGACGCAGAGCGGCTGTTTCCTTTTCCACTCGAAGACCTGGCCATGGATTTTCAGGTCATGGGCGTTTCGCCGCAGGCTGAGGGGCATGTGGATGTCCTGGTGGCTGCCTGTCGTCAGCGCTCACTCGAGCTGTTGGAGCAGGTGTTTGAAGAGGCAGGTTTGCAGGCCGTAGCGGTGGAGGTCGACAGTATCGCCCTGCGACGGGTTCTACCGGCTGGCAACCACGCTCTGCTGCGGGTTGAATCGGCTGGTGCAGCTCTGCATACCTGGTCTGACACGGGCTTGCCGCAACGTCAGGAGGTGCGCTTTGCTCCATCTGAACCTTGCGAAGCGCGTCTGGAGCGGGCTGCCCAGCTTTTCCGTGGTGCCACCCCCCAGGGGCTGATGGTTGCAACGCAACCTATAGAGCCTGGCTGGATCGACGGCTTACAGCAGCGCTTGGGGATACCTTGCGATCAGTTCCGCGCTCTACATGGGGTGCGGGCGGATGTAAAAGAACTCTCTTTGTTCGCGCCGTCCATGGCACTGGCCTGCGGCTTGGCGCTGGGAGGAGGGCAATGATGGTTCGCCTCAATCTATTGCCCTGGCGTGAGCGACAGCGACTGGCGGCAGTGCGACGGTTTCAGCGTGGTCTAGTGGTTAGCCTACTGTTCGCGCTTTGCGCGGTCATGGTGCTGGACCATATGGCGCGTCAGCGTGGGCTCCAGCAAGCCTCAAGGATTGCTGAGCGCCAAGCTGGCCTCGCGCAGCTGGATGTACAACTGGAGAGCCTGGCTCAGTTGCGCCAGGCGCGTGAGCGCACGCTGGCACAATCAGTTGCCCTGGTGGCCTTGAGGGTGGACCAGGGCGTACTGCCAAGACTGTTCGCCGAGTTGGAAAGGGCGTTGTCGGCCGGGCTGCAACTCACCGACCTGTCCTTGCAAGACGGGCAGCTTGAATTGACCGGGCTGGCGGCGTCTTCGGCTGTGGTCGCTCAGTTTATGCGCGAACTGCAACAGTCACGGCTACTTGAAGGGTTGGAACTCAAGCAAATCAAGGCGCATTCCCAGGGCGATGAGTTCCTGCTGCTGGCCCGTTTGCCGGCGCTTTCCAGGTGATTGGCGCGTGGTTGCCCGAATGGCAGGGGCTTGCTGTCAGTTCTCGAGCGTTCAAGGTAGCGGCCCTGGCTGCTCCCGCCTTGCTGGTGTTGGGCCTGGGCTGGCTGTTACGACTGCAAGAGCCACAGCAATCGTATCGGCAGGGTTCTGAGGTGCTCGTCGAGTTGGCGCGGGCGCACGCGCAAAAGTCGCAGCAGATGCAGGATCTGCCGACTATCAAGGACGCGCTGGCTGATAGCCAAGTCCAGCTACAAGACGCCCGTTGGCGCCTCGCGGCGGGAGAGGACATGAGTGATCTACTCGACCAATTGGCCAGTTCCGGACACGCCCATGGACTGTCGTTCGAACGGCTCGATGTGCTGGAGGAGGTCCAGGCCAGCGACTATTGGGTTGCGCCTTTGCAGATTGAAGTGATGGGTAGCTATTCGGCGTTGCGCATGTGGCTCGACGAGTGGCTGGGGCAAATGCGCTTGTTGCGCCCCTCAGGGCTGCGCCTGGAAGCAGCGCAGGGCCGCACGGGCGTGTTGCGGATGCGTCTGCAGGTTCAGGCTTATCACGCCGGGCAGACGCTGCCGCTGCCATTGTCGCTGGCTCATGAACCAGCCCGGGAAGCCACCGAGGCGCCTCGCTCAGATCCGTTCCAATCTTGGTCATCGAGGCTCGCAGTGGATGGTCTGGCCAGGGTGCCGCTGGCACAACTGGAAATGGTCGGCAGCCTTTCGCGTGCTGGCCAATCGCAGGCGCTGGTGTGGTCAGCGGGCCGAATCTATCGGGTCAAGGTGGGCGATCCCCTGGGCAGGGATGAGGGCGTCGTCACGCGCATCGATGAGCGCCAGATAGAAGTGCTTGAACGAGTGTTCCTCGGGGGTGCCTGGCAGCACCGGTCGACGTATCTCGCGCTCAGGAAGCGCGCGGGCAAAGGGGTCAAGGATGAGCGTGAAGCAGCTGTCGGTGTGGGTAGTGGCAATGATCCTGTGGATTCAGGGGGCGTCAGCGGCGACTTACGAGGGTGAACCGTTGTCGTTGAACTTCCAGGACGTAGAAGTGCGCTCGATCCTACAAGTGCTGGCTGACTACGCCGGGATCAATCTGGTGGTCAGCGACTCGGTCACTGGCAACATCACCTTGCGCCTGGAGCAGGTGCCCTGGGATCAGGCCTTGGACCTGGTACTGCGCAGCAAGGGGCTGGCCCGGCGCCAAGAGGGGAGTGTGCTGCTGGTTGCGCCAGTGGCCGAGTTGGCGGGGCAGTCACGCGAGGCGCAGTTGGGGCTGGAGCTCGATGCACAGTTGCAGCCGCTGGTTCGCGAGCTGCTGCCCATCCATCACGCCAAGGCGAGCGAACTTGCCGAGCTGTTGCGGGCCACGCTCGCCGAAGCGGGAGAAGCTGGGCGCGGCAGCCTGAGCGTGGATGTGCGCACCAACACCTTGGTTGCCCACCAGCCGGCAGCGCGACTCAAAGAGTTGCGACGCTTGGTCGCGCAACTGGATGTGCCTGTGCGTCAGGTCATGATCGAGGCGCGCATCGTCGAGGCCAATGTCGATTACGAGAAAAGCCTGGGTGTGCGTTGGGGCGCGTCATTCTCGGCGGGCGATGCGCAGCTGACTAACGGCCTGTTTGTCGACCTTGGTGTCGATCGCGCCACATCCGGGGTGGGTTTGGGGTTGCTGCGTGGCGATACGTTGCTCGATCTTGAGCTCAGTGCCATGGAAAAAAGCGGCAATGGCGAGATCATCTCCCAGCCCAAAGTGGTTACGGCAGACAAGGAGACCGCCCGCATCCTCAAGGGCACCGAGGTGCCCTATCAGGAGACCAGCAGAAACGGCGCGACCTCTATCTCCTTTCGCGAAGCATCGCTGTCGCTGGAGGTCACACCACAAATTACGCCAGACGGTAGCGTTATCATGACGGTCAAGGTGACCAAGGACGAGCCAGACTTCGTCAATGCCTTGAACAACGTACCGCCGATTCGCAAGAACGAGGTCAATGCCAAGGTCCGGGTGGCGGATGGCCAAACCATTGTCATCGGTGGCGTCTACTCGACTTCGCAAAACAATGTGGTCGACAAGGTGCCATTTTTCGGCGATCTGCCGTATGTTGGGCGGCTGTTTCGACGCGATGCATTACAAGAGAAAAAATCCGAGCTGCTGGTCTTCCTGACTCCGCGTATCATGAGTGACCAGGCGATTGCTGTGAGTCGTTGATTCTGTGCGAAATTTGATACTTGTAGGCCCCATGGGTGCTGGTAAAAGCACCATCGGTCGCCTTTTGGCCAAAGAGCTGCGTTTGCTGTTCAAGGATTCCGACAAGGAAATCGAGCTGCGAACCGGCGCCAATATCCCGTGGATCTTCGACAAGGAAGGCGAACCGGGTTTCCGTGATCGTGAAGAGGCGATGATCGCCGAGCTCTGCGAGCTGGACGGCGTGGTCGTGGCCACCGGTGGCGGCGCAGTGATGCGTGAGGCCAATCGCCAGGCACTGCACGCCGGCGGACGAGTGATCTACCTGCACGCCTCGGTGGAGCAGCAGGTCGGCCGCACCGCACGTGATCGCAATCGCCCGCTGTTGCGCACAGCCAATCCCGAGGCGACCTTGCGTGCGCTGCTGGAATCGCGCGATCCGCTCTACCGCGAGATCGCTGACCTGGTGGTGGAAACCGACGAACGGCCACCGCGCATGGTGGTGCTCGACATCCTCGAGCGCCTGGAGAAGTTGCCGCCCCGCTGAGCCGGGGACTATCCTCGGCAGCCAATGCCGAGGCAGGGTTCAACGTTACCGCGCGGATTGCACTGGCGATGCCGCGCCCAAGCACATTGTGGGGATACATGCAGACACTAAAGGTCGATCTGGGCGAACGCAGCTACCCGATCTACATTGGCGAAGGCCTGTTGGACCAGCCTGAGTTGCTGGCACCGCACATTGCCGGCCGGCAAGTCGCCATCGTTTCCAACGAGACCGTCGCGCCGCTGTATCTCGAACGCTTGAGTCGCACCCTGGGCGCCTACTCGGTGGTGCATGTGGTGCTGCCCGACGGCGAAGCCTACAAGAACTGGGAAACCCTGCAACTGATCTTCGATGGCCTGCTCAGCGCACGCCATGATCGGCGTACCACCGTGGTCGCACTGGGCGGAGGGGTGATCGGTGACATGGCGGGTTTCGCTGCCGCTTGCTATCAGCGCGGTGTCGATTTCATTCAAGTGCCGACCACGCTGTTGTCCCAGGTCGATTCCTCGGTTGGCGGCAAGACCGGCATCAACCACCCGCTTGGCAAGAACATGGTCGGTGCCTTCTATCAGCCCAATGCGGTGCTGATCGACACCACTACCCTCAAGACCCTGCCAGAGCGCGAGCTGTCGGCAGGGCTTGCCGAAGTCATCAAGTACGGCCTGATCTGCGACAAGCCGTTCCTTGACTGGCTCGAAGAAAATATGACGGCCCTGCGTGGCCTGGATAACGCTGCCCTGACCGAGGCCATTCGCCGCTCCTGCGCGGCCAAGGCTGCGGTGGTCGGGGCTGACGAGCGTGAGTCTGGCGTGCGTGCGACCCTCAACCTGGGTCATACCTTTGGCCATGCCATCGAGACCCACATGGGCTACGGCGTCTGGCTGCACGGCGAAGCCGTGGCAGCAGGCACGGTAATGGCCCTGGAAATGTCCATGCGCCTGGGCTGGATCGACCAGCCGGCGCGTGATCGCGCTATTCGCCTGCTGCAGGACGCAGGATTGCCGGTGGTGCCCCCACAGGAAATGACCCCGGCGCATTTCATGGAGCATATGGCGGTCGACAAAAAGGTTCTCGACGGTCGCTTGCGCCTGGTGCTGTTGCGCCAGCTGGGCGAAGCCGTGATTACCGACGACTATCCGAAAGAGATCCTTCAGGCCACGCTGGCAGCGGATTACCGCGCGATCGTGGCCCAGCTTTGAGGTTGTGACAGCGCAATGACCAGTTTGCATGCCGATGAGGCGTTTCTCGACCATTACCAACTGAGCCACGATCCGTTCGCGCCGCGTGTGCCCGGCTTCAAGTTCTTCCCCGCCCAGCGCAAGCCGGTGTTGGGGCAACTGCATCACCTGGCCCGCTACAGCCAGCTGATGCTGGTAGTCACCGGCCCGGTGGGCAGCGGCAAGACCCTGCTGCGCCAGGCGCTGGTGGCAAGCACCAACAAACAGTCGGTACAGAGCGTGGTGGTTTCTGCCCGTGGCGCCAGCGATGCTGCCAGCGTGCTCGGCCAGGTGGCCCAGGCGCTTGGGGTAGCCCAGGCCGAGGTGCAAGCCATTCTGTCCCAGGTGGTACAACTGGCGCTGACCGGCCAGGAAGTCTATCTGTTGGTGGACGATGCGGAACAACTCGGCGAGTCGGCACTCCAAGCGTTGCTGGAGTTGGCGGCGGGGGTTCCGGAAGGGCGTCCGCACGTGTTCCTGTTCGGTGAGCCCTCGCTGATCGCAGGGTTGGATGAGCTCAATGCTGATGGTGATCGTTTCCACGTCATCGAGCTTGCCCCCTACAGCGAGGAAGAAACCCGCGAGTATCTGGAGCAACGCCTGGAGGGCGCTGGCCGGGGCATCGAGGTGTTCAGCGCTGAACAGATCGTCGATATCCATGAACATTCGGACGGCTGGCCTGGCACTATCAACCAGGTCGCCCGCGATACCTTGATCGAAGCCATGATCGCCACCCGCAGTACGGCGAAGCGACCATCCATGGGGTTCAAAATGCCTAAAAAACACGTGCTCGCGCTGTCTGCTGTCGTAGTGGTCGCCGTTGCTGCGGCGGTCCTGATGCCCAAGAAGGGCGCCGATAAAGCCCCTACCGACGCGCCTGCGGCCCAGGCCCAGCTGCCGTTGGGTGAAGGCCAGCCGGGCAACGCCCAGGCCAACAATGGCAACCCTGCCATCGAGTTCTCCGGCTCCTCCCAGCCAATGCCACTGCCGCTGGTAGGTCAGTCGCAGCCGGTCATGCGCGAGCCGCTAGCCCAGGCCGCAGGCATGGGCGATGGCGAAGAGGGCGGTCCAGCTGGCAACACTGCGTTACAACCCGCCAACCCGCCGACCGTTACCACCATTGCGCCGCCTGAAGGTGTTCCTGCGGGGCCAGCTGCGGCGCCTGCGCAGCCAATCGCCAGCGCGCCAAGCCAGCCGGTTGCGCCTGCGCCAAAGCCTGTTGCAACCCAGCCGGCCAAACCGGTAGCGCCTGCCAAGCCAGCGCCCGCTCCGACTCAGGTTGCAACCGCCAAGCCAGCGGCTAAACCTGCTGCTGGTGGTAGTGGTAACAGCGGCTGGTACTCGGGCCAAAAACCAGGCAATTACGTGGTGCAGATCCTCGGCACCAGCTCCGAAGCATCGGCCCAGTCGTTCGTCAAAGCGCAGGGTGGCGACTATCGCTACTTCAAGAAAACCCTGCAGGGCAAGCCACTGTACGTCGTCACTTACGGCAACTTCGCCAACCGTGATGCAGCGGTTGCGGCAATCAAGAACTTGCCAGCGAAGGTCCAGGCTGGTAAACCTTGGCCACGTACCGTTGCCAGCGTCCAACAAGAGCTGGCTACGGCTCGCTGATACCTTCCGGGCGGCACCACCCCGCTGCCCAGATGCTGAGCGACTCCTGACTTTCGTCTAGCCTGCTGCGTTCAAACGCGGCAGGCTTTTCTGTCCCAGACTGCCGGCCACAAGCCCTCTCTTGCAGTCCAGGCTGAAACGCTTCAGACTCCGACCAATGCCGTACCACGGCGACAGGTCAAAAACATTCAAAATTGCGACATAAATTTACAACGATTCGTCGTTAGAATTTGTGAGCTTCACTGTCGCTGTGCAACAATGGTTTCACGTTGCCCCCCGCAAAAAAGCTGGCATTCGACCGGTGTGGATGGTAAGTGGTTGTACTAAAAAGAGATTTGCCTCCGTCGAGAGGTGAACCTGGTGAGAATGTGTCTATGAAAACAGGTCTGTACCATCCGGAAGAATTCAAGGACAACTGTGGTTTCGGCCTGATCGCCCATATGACGGGCGAGCCAAGTCACCACCTTCTGCAAACTGCCATGCAGGCGTTGACCTGCATGACCCACCGCGGTGGGATCAACGCCGACGGCAAGACCGGCGACGGTTGCGGCTTGCTCATGCAGAAGCCCGATCAGTTCTTGCGCGCCGTGGCCCAAGAGCATTTCGCCGTCGAGCTGCCCAAGCAGTACGCGGTAGGCATGGTGTTCTTCAACCAGGACCCGGTTAAAGCGCAAGCCGCACGCGCCAACATGGACCGCGAGATCCTCGCCGCTGGCCTGAAGCTGGTCGGCTGGCGCAAAGTGCCGATCGACACCAGCGTGCTTGGCCGCCTGGCCCTGGAGCGCCTGCCGCAGATCGAGCAGGTATTCATCGGCGGTGAAGGCCTGAGCGACCAAGAGTTCGCCATCAAGCTGTTCAGTGCCCGTCGTCGCTCGTCTGTGGCCAACGCCCACGACAGCGATCACTACATCTGCAGCTTCTCGCACAAGACCATCATCTACAAAGGCCTGATGATGCCGCGCGATCTCGCGGCGTTCTATCCAGACCTCGATGACCCACGCCTGCAAACCGCGATCTGCGTGTTCCACCAGCGTTTCTCGACCAACACCCTGCCGAAATGGCCGTTGGCCCAGCCGTTCCGCTTCCTCGCCCACAACGGCGAGATCAACACCATCACCGGCAACCGCAACTGGGCCATGGCCCGTCGCACCAAATTCGCCAACGACCTGATTCCCGATCTCGAAGAGCTTGGCCCGCTGGTCAACCGCGTAGGTTCGGACTCCTCGAGCATGGACAACATGCTCGAACTGATGGTCACCGGCGGCATCGACCTGTTCCGCGGCGTGCGCATGCTGGTGCCGCCAGCGTGGCAGAACGTCGAGACCATGGACGCCGACCTGCGCGCCTTCTACGAATACAACTCCATGCACATGGAGCCGTGGGACGGCCCGGCCGGTATCGTCATGACCGAAGGTCGCCATGCCGTCTGCCTGCTCGACCGCAACGGCCTGCGCCCGGCGCGCTGGGTCACCACGCGCAACGGCTACATCACCCTCGCCTCGGAAATCGGCGTGTGGGACTACAAACCAGAGGACGTGGTCGCCAAGGGCCGGGTTGGTCCGGGGCAGATCTTTGCCGTGGACACCGAGACCGGGCAGATCCTCGACACCGACGCCATCGACAACCGCCTCAAGTCGCGCCATCCGTACAAGCGCTGGTTGCGCCAGCACGCCACGCGCATCCAGGCGACCCTCAGCGATGACCAGGGCGCGGCCAGCTACGATGCTGACCAGCTCAAGCAATTCATGAAGATGTTCCAGGTCACCTTCGAAGAGCGTGACCAGGTCCTGCGTCCGCTCGGCGAGCAGGGCCAGGAAGCGGTCGGTTCGATGGGTGACGACACGCCGATGGCAGTATTGTCGCAGCGCGTGCGTTCGCCGTACGACTTCTTCCGCCAGCAGTTCGCCCAGGTGACCAACCCACCGATCGACCCGCTGCGCGAAGCGATCGTGATGTCGCTGGAGATCTGCCTGGGGGCCGAGCGCAATATCTTCCAGGAGTCCCCGGAGCATGCTTCGCGGGTGATCCTCAGCTCGCCAGTGATCTCGCCAGCCAAGTGGCGCTCGCTGATGAACCTGGAGCGCGAAGGCTTCGATCGTCAGCTGATCGACCTCAACTACGAACAAAGCATTGGCCTGGAAGCTGCCATCCGCAACATCGCCGATCAGGCTGAAGAAGCGGTGCGGGCAGGCAAGACCCAGCTGGTGCTGAGCGACCGTTACATCGCCCCTGGCAAACTGCCGGTGCACGCTTCGCTGGCCGTGGGCGCGGTGCATCACCGCCTGACCGAACAGGGCCTGCGCTGCGACAGCAACATCCTGGTAGAGACCGCTACCGCCCGTGACCCGCATCACTTCGCCGTGCTGCTGGGCTTCGGTGCCTCGGCGGTGTACCCCTACCTGGCCTACGAAGTGCTGGCCGACCTGATCCGTACCGGCGAAGTGCTGGGCGATCTGGACGAAGTGTTCAAGTACTACCGCAAGGGCATCTCCAAGGGTCTGCTGAAGATCCTGTCGAAGATGGGGATCTCGACCATCGCCTCGTACCGTGGCGCGCAGTTGTTCGAAGCCATCGGCCTGTCCGACGAAGTGGTCGGGCTGAGCTTCAAGGGCGTGCCGAGCCGCATCAAGGGCGCGCGTTTCGTCGACCTGGAAGGCGACCAGAAGCTGCTCGCCGCCGAAGCCTGGAGCGCGCGCAAGCCGATCCAGCAAGGCGGGCTGCTCAAGTTCGTCCATGGTGGCGAATACCACGCCTACAACCCGGATGTGGTCAACACCTTGCAGGCCGCCGTGCAGCAGGGCGACTACGCCAAGTTCAAGGAATACACCACGCTGGTCGACACCCGGCCGGTGTCGATGATCCGCGACCTGCTCAAGGTCAAGGTGGCCGAGCAGCCGCTGGCGCTGGATCAGGTCGAGCCGCTGGAGGCGATCCTCAAGCGCTTCGACTCTGCCGGTATCTCCCTGGGCGCGCTGTCGCCAGAAGCCCACGAGGCCCTGGCCGAGGCGATGAACCGCCTGGGCGCGCGCTCCAACTCCGGTGAGGGCGGTGAAGACCCGTCGCGTTACGGCACCGTGCGTAGCTCCAAGATCAAGCAGGTCGCCACTGGCCGCTTTGGTGTCACCCCCGAATACCTGGTCAACGCCGAAGTGCTGCAGATCAAGGTGGCCCAGGGTGCCAAGCCGGGCGAAGGTGGTCAGCTGCCGGGCGGCAAGGTCAATGGCCTGATCGCCAAGCTGCGGTATGCGGTTCCGGGCGTGACCCTGATCTCGCCGCCGCCGCACCATGACATCTACTCGATCGAAGACTTGGCCCAGCTGATCTACGACCTCAAGCAGGTCAACCCGCAGGCGCTGGTCTCGGTCAAGCTGGTCGCTGAAGCTGGCGTGGGCACCATCGCCGCCGGCGTGGCCAAGGCCTATGCCGACCTGATCACCATCTCCGGCTACGACGGCGGTACCGGCGCTTCGCCGCTGACCTCGATCAAGTACGCCGGTGCACCGTGGGAGCTGGGCCTGGCCGAGACCCACCAGACCCTGCGCGGCAACGACCTGCGCGGCAAGGTTCGGGTGCAGACCGACGGTGGCCTGAAAACCGGCCTGGACGTGATCAAGGCCGCCATTCTCGGCGCCGAAAGCTTCGGTTTCGGCACCGCGCCGATGATCGCCCTGGGCTGCAAATACCTGCGTATCTGCCATCTGAACAACTGCGCCACTGGCGTCGCCACCCAGAACGACAAGCTGCGCAAGGATCACTACATCGGCACGGTCGACATGGTGATCAACTTCTTCACCTTCGTCGCCGAAGAAACCCGTGAGTGGCTGGCCAAGCTCGGCGTCAGCAGCCTCGGCGAGCTGATCGGTCGCACCGACCTGCTCGAAGTATTGCCAGGCGACACCGAGCGTCAGCAGTACCTCGACCTCAGCCCGCTGTTGGGCAGCTCGCACATCCCGGCTGACAAGCCGCAGTTCTGCGAAGTCGACAAGAACCCGCCGTTCGACCAAGGCGAGCTGGCCGAGAAGATGGTCGAGATGGCCTTGCCTGCGATCCGCGACCAGGCCGGTGGTGAGTTCAGCCTGGACATCTGCAACTGCGACCGTTCGATTGGTGCGCGCATCTCTGGCGAAATCGCCAAGCTGTACGGCAACCAGGGCATGGCCGCCAAGCCGATCACCTTCCGCTTCAAGGGTACTGCCGGGCAGAGCTTCGGCGTGTGGAACGCCGGTGGCCTGAACCTGCTGCTCGAAGGCGATGCCAACGACTACGTCGGCAAGGGCATGACCGGTGGCAAGGTGACCATCGTGCCGCCTGCTGGCAGCCCGTTCAAAACCCAGGACAGCGCCATCGTCGGCAATACCTGCCTGTACGGTGCCACTGGCGGCAAGCTGTTCGCCGCCGGTACCGCAGGTGAGCGCTTCGCTGTACGTAACTCCGGCGCCCACGCTGTGGTCGAGGGCACCGGCGATCACTGCTGTGAATATATGACCGGCGGCTTTGTCTGCGTCTTGGGCAAGACCGGTTACAACTTCGGTTCTGGCATGACTGGCGGCTTCGCCTACGTGCTCGACATGGACAACAGCTTCGTCGACAAGCTCAACCACGAGCTGGTGGAAATCCAGCGTATCAGTGGTGAAGCGATGGAGGCTTACCGTAGCCACCTGGCGCGGGTCCTTGCCGAATACGTCGAAGAGACCGGCAGCGAGTGGGGGCGTGAGCTCTCGGAGAACCTGGACGACTACGTGCGGCGCTTCTGGCTGGTCAAGCCGAAGGCGGCCAATCTCAAGCAGTTGCTGTCCAGTACCCGTGCCAACCCGCAGTAAAAGCAGCTGCAAGTGGCAAGCCTCAAGCTGCAAGTGACCGCAGTGCGAGGTTTGCCGGGCTTACGTGATCGTCTTGCGGCTTGCAGCTTATCGCTTGCAGCTGCTGTTGAGAGGTTTTGAAAAATGGCTGAACGTCTGAATAACGACTTCCAGTTCATCGAAGTCGGGCGCAAAGACCCGAAGAAAAAGCTGCTGCGTCAGCGCAAGAAGGAGTTCGTCGAGATCTACGAACCCTTCAAGCCCCAGCAGTCCGTCGACCAGGCGCACCGTTGCCTGGGTTGCGGCAACCCGTACTGCGAATGGAAATGCCCGGTGCACAACTTCATCCCCAACTGGTTGAAGCTGGTCTCCGAAGGCAACATCCTGGCCGCGGCGGAACTGTCGCACCAGACCAACACCCTGCCGGAAGTCTGTGGCCGCGTGTGCCCGCAGGATCGTCTGTGCGAAGGTGCCTGCACCCTCAACGACGGCTTTGGCGCCGTGACCATCGGCTCGGTGGAGAAGTACATCACCGACACCGCCTTCGCCATGGGCTGGCGTCCGGACATGTCCAAGGTCAAGCCGACCGGCAAGCGTGTCGCCATCATCGGTGCCGGCCCGGCCGGCCTGGGTTGCGCTGACGTGCTGGTGCGTGCCGGGGTGACTCCGGTGGTGTTCGACCGCAACCCTGAAATCGGTGGCCTGCTGACCTTCGGCATCCCCGAGTTCAAGCTGGAAAAGACCGTGCTGAGCAATCGCCGCGAAGTCTTCACCGGCATGGGCATCGAGTTCCGCCTGAACACCGAAGTGGGCAAGGACATCACCTTGGAACAACTGCTCGCCGAGTACGACGCAGTGTTCATGGGCATGGGCACCTACACCTACATGAAGGGCGGTTTCCCAGGTGAAGACCTTCCGGGCGTGCACGATGCGTTGGACTTCCTGATCGCCAACGTCAACCGCAACCTGGGCTTTGAAAAGTCGCCGGAAGACTTCGTCGACATGCAGGGCAAGAAGGTGGTGGTGCTTGGCGGTGGCGATACCGCGATGGACTGCAACCGCACCTCGATCCGCCAGGGCGCCAAGTCGGTGACCTGTGCCTATCGTCGTGACGAGGCGAACATGCCCGGTTCGCGCAAAGAGGTGAAGAACGCCAAGGAAGAGGGGGTGAAATTCCTCTACAACCGCCAGCCGATCGCCATCGTTGGCGAAGACAAGGTCGAAGGGGTGAAGGTGGTCGAGACCCGTCTCGGCGAGCCGGATGCCCGTGGTCGTCGCAGCCCTGAGCCGATTCCAGGCTCCGAGGAGATCCTGCCGGCCGATGCCGTGGTGATCGCCTTCGGTTTCCGTCCGAGCCCAGCGCCGTGGTTCGAGCAGTACGGCATTCAAACCGACAGCCAAGGGCGGGTGGTTGCACCTGAGAAGGCCAAGTTCAAGCACCAGACCAGCAACCCTAAAGTGTTTGCCGGTGGCGACATGGTGCGCGGTTCTGACCTGGTGGTGACGGCGATCTTCGAAGGGCGCACCGCTGCCGAAGGGATCCTGGACTACCTCGAAGTCTGACCGATCGCTATCGCGGGGTAAGCCCGCTCCCATGCAGATGAGTGTGCTGCGAGGGAGCGGGCTTGCCCCGCGATGCTTTTTGTATACAAAAATAATTGATCCAAGGCAGACGGATAGACAAACAACCGTGCCTTTTCTCTGTACGTCTGAGAAAATGCCCGCACTTTTTTTCCGGATGCCGACATGACTGCCCTGAAGAACGATCGTTTCCTGCGTGCACTGCTCAAGCAACCCGTAGACGTCACTCCAGTCTGGATGATGCGCCAGGCCGGCCGCTACCTGCCGGAGTACCGCGCCAGCCGGGCCAAGGCGGGTGACTTCATGAGCCTGTGCATGAACCCGCAGTTCGCCTGCGAGGTCACCCTGCAGCCGCTGGACCGTTACCCGCTGGACGCAGCGATCCTCTTCTCGGACATCCTCACCATCCCCGATGCCATGGGCCAGGGCCTGTACTTCGAAACTGGCGAGGGCCCGCGTTTCAAGAAGGTCATCAGCACCCTGGCGGACATCGAAGCGCTGCCGATCCCTGATCCGCACAAAGACCTGGGCTACGTGATGGACGCGGTCAGCACCATCCGCCGTGAGCTCAATGGCCGTGTACCGCTGATCGGCTTCTCCGGCAGCCCCTGGACCCTGGCTACCTACATGGTCGAAGGCGGCTCCTCCAAGGATTTTCGCAAGACCAAGGCCATGCTCTACGACAACCCGCAGGCCCTGCACCTGCTGTTGGACAAGCTGGCCCAGTCGGTCACCAGCTACCTCAACGGCCAGATCCAGGCCGGTGCTCAGGCGGTGCAGATCTTCGACACCTGGGGTGGCAACCTGTCGGCGGCGGCCTACCAGGAGTTCTCCCTGGCCTACATGCGCAAGATCGTCAGCGGCCTGATCCGCGAGCACGACGGGCGCAAGGTGCCGGTGATCCTGTTCACCAAGAACGGCGGCATGTGGCTGGAAAGCATCGCCGAGGCTGGCGCTGACGCGTTGGGCTTGGACTGGACCTGCGAGATTGGCGATGCCCGCCGCCGGGTCGGCGACAAGGTGGCCCTGCAGGGCAACATGGACCCAACCGTGCTGTATGCCAAGCCTGCCGCGATTCGCCAGGAAGTTGCGCGGATTCTGGCTAGCTACGGTAAGGGCACTGGGCATGTATTCAACCTGGGGCATGGCATTACCCCAGAGGTCGATCCAGAGCATGCAGGCGCGTTCATCAACGCGGTGCACGAGCTGTCCGCGCAGTATCATCAGTAAGCGTTGAATCTATCGCGGGGCAAGCCCGCTCCCACGCAAAAGTCCTCAGGGACGAGGCGTGGGAGTGGGCTTGCCCCGCGATGCGTTTGGATTAAGGTTTAATTCAGCGATCGTCGTTAATCTGGTCCCATCTCAACCGATACAGGACCTGACCTCATGAAAGCTCGCTACTTCGCCCTGATTCTCGCGCCGCTGTTCAGCACCGCTGCCCTGGCCAATACCTACACCGGTCCAGGTGCTCAACCGGTCACCACTGTGGCTGCTGCCAACGACGCCGCTGACGACACCCGCGTGGTCCTGCAAGGCTTCGTGACCAAGAAGCTGGATAACGACGACAAGTACGAATTCAAGGACAACACCGGCACCATCAAAGTCGAGATCGACGATGAGGACATGCCAGCGGCAGGCTTCAACGACAAGACCAAGGTCAAGCTGACCGGTGAAGTCGAGAAGAACCTGATGAGCCGCGAAGTGGATGTGGATATCGTCGAGATCATTAACTGATCAGCATTGATGCCTGATCAAAACGTGGGAGCGGGCTTGCCCCGCGATGGCGATGCAGAGGTCTTCTGCGCTATCGCGGGGCAAGCTCGCTCTCACGTTGCGCCACTTCGATCAGAGGGACTTGGGTTGTAGCCGGCTCAAGTGCAACGCCACCAGCAACGCCACCGCCAACAGGCTGCCAATGAACAGCCCAATCCCATTCCATCCGGCCATGTGCCAGAACACCCCACCGGCCGTCCCGGCCACACTCGATCCGGCGTAATAGCAGAACAGGTACAGCGAAGACGCCTGGCCCTTGGCCTTCAATGCGCGTCGGCCAATCCAGCTGCTGGCCACCGAGTGCGCGCCAAAGAAGCCAAAGGTGAACACCAGCATGCCCAGGATCACCATTACCAGCGGGCTGGACAGGGTCAGCAACAGACCACCTGCCATCACCAGGATGCTCGCCCAGAACACCTTGCGCCGCCCCAGCTTGTCAGCAAGGGCACCGACCTGCGCCGAACTGTAGATACCCGACAGGTAAACCACCGAGAGCAAGCCCACCAGCGCTTGGTTCATGTGATACGGCTCGGCCAGCAAGCGGTAGCCAATGTAGTTGAACAGGGTAACGAAGGCGCCCATCAGCAGGAACGCTTCAAGGAACAACCACGGCAACCCGGCGTCGCGAAAGTGCATGACAAAGCTGTCGAGCAGACTGCGCGGGTTCATCGCTTGTGGGCGGAAGTTGCGCGACTCGGGCAGCACTTTCCAGAACACCACCGCCGCCGCCAGGGCCAGCCCGCCAATGGTCAGCATCGCCGTGTGCCAGCTAACGAAGTCGATCAGCACGCCAGTGATCAGCC
>Ga0247827_10000148_pt1 | contig 33178 bp, 16 predicted proteins | sample 12C_Control_Day2_FD_194414 | JGI IMG/M metagenome (GOLD analysis project Ga0247827, IMG submission 194414) | Soil microbial communities from agricultural site in Penn Yan, New York, United States - 12C_Control_Day2 | ecosystem: Environmental > Terrestrial > Soil > Agricultural land | place... | reverse complement strand
GCATCGAGACCGACGAACTGGAAGCCTTCCAGCAGCAACTGCTGGCCAAGGAATACACGTTCGCCCGGCCAGAAATCCAGGCCATGCCTTGGGGCAGCCAGGACATGACCATTAGCGATCCGTTTGGAAATCGGTTGGTGTTTACCAATGCCATCTGTGTTTGAGCCGGTAGTTTTGGGCCGCTTGCGTCAGATCATGCGGTCAGTCTCCAGCACCGTTTATTTGCCGTATATGGGCGTTGTATCTGGCGTAATTCATAGGCGTGCGATGGGTCCATACGTCAACCGTCTTCGGAATGATTCCGCTGCAGTTGATGCAGGCGACAAAAGGCTCAAGTACGCCCTCGCCGGTTAATTTGGTGGTGCACAGGGTCGTTTCCGAAAGCACTCTTTCGGCCTGACCGGGGTAGAGAGCAACAATTGTGTTCAACGCCCGCACTTCGGCATGAGCCCCCGGTCCCCCCGCTCGGATGGGGATGATCCCGTGACTACGATCGATATGCTGTTCAATTGAATCTCGCGTCCATTGCTGGAGTTCGTGGGCGCTGCCGGCTGTTCTGCTGATCGTTGGATGTTTCTCCAACAGATCCAGAGTCAATTTTACTCTGTGGTGCGGGTCATCCTTCGTAGCACTGTATCGACTGGCCAGATCAGCCATGTAGTCAGGCGTGTTACCGATTTTGTAGCTTCCGAAATTCAGATAGTAATGAGCGCTTGTGGCGGTGCCTTTATAGTCGTTATCGACCCCGCCGAATCCCGTCGGGCCGGACTTGGGTCCTTTCAGGTTGTAGAACCGTTCGAGAGCCACGCCCTCGGCCGCCTGTTCATCATAAAAATTGCCATAGGTGTGAGCCGTAAAATCTTTCAGGGTGTTTTTGCTGAGGCCGAGATCAGGATCCTTTTCAAGGGCTTCGGCCTTTGGCTTTTTCCGCTTCTTTGATGCCTCGCCAGCGTTTGCATTCACGGTATTGAGGATTTTTATTGCAGTGAAGTCCTGTGCCGCCCACGGCGTAATGAAGCCGGATGTGTTTATTTTGACCAACCCTTGGTGATCGAAAAAACGCACCGGGTTGTTTCCCACCATGCAATACAGATTCAACCCATCCACAGGGCCAGCCGGGTCGGCGCTGATCCAGCGTTGCAACCACGGTGCGTAATACCGATGTCCATAGTAATAGAGGCCACTGGCATCACGCTCCTTGCCGGAGTAGCGAATGGTTCGATAACTGGCTTCCACCTCCGAGCGCGATGCAGACCAGGCCGTTCCCCCATAAGGTAAATAACTTTCCTGACTGATGAGCCACGCCTGGTCATCGAGTTCCAGTGAACTGGATCCCAGATGGTCGTCGAGGCTGTAGCGCAACTGGTTTTTCGCGATACCGGTCGGTCGACCTTGGGTCCAGAGCAAGTATCGAACGTTGCAACGCCCGGCTTGCAACGTGATGACTTCCAGGCGTTCATTTTGACGGGTGTGGATTTCGAGGCCTGGCAAATATCGGTTCTCTTTGATGTGAGAATTCGACGCCGCGTGGGTTGTTTGTATCTTGCGAACACGTTGACCGCCGCTGTCGTAGCAATAGACTTCACTGTCAGCAGGACCCTCCGTGCGCTTTACCAGCACCACGCTGCTGAGTTGATTGCGAGCGTTCCACTTCAGCGCCTGGCCTGGGGATAGCGCCTGTTGGTTACCGCTGGCATCGAAGTGCGCAGTCACATCGGGCATCGAGTTACCCTTGTTCCAGGACTTGAGACGATTGCTCCCCGGGTCAATGTTCTGCGTGCGCGTGTAATTGTTGCCGTCGCGAACATGCCGCAGTTCGGTCAGGTTGCCACCGCTGTCATACGCGTAGTACTCGATAAAGTTGAACAACTGATTGGCGTCAATCGGTGTTCTGGTGGAGGGGGGTAATTGCGGCTGGATATTCTGTCCCGCAGCTTCACGGCCCGTCGCACGGGTGAGTTGGTAGAGACTGTCGTAAGTGAAGGTGCTGATGGCGTCGACCCGTTGGTTACTGCCGAAGCGCACCGGTTGGGCCTTGTCCTCGATTCGCGTCACATTACCCACCGCGTCATAGGTGTAATGCAGTTCCTGCAAGACGCTGGCAGACACAGAAGCGCTGAGAGCGCTCAGTCGACCGCTGGCCGGATTGAACACGGCGCGACTGATAACACCATTCCCGGCAGTCTGGGATTCGACCTGGCCAAACGCGCTGTAGACGAGATCCTTCACAATGTTTTTTTCGGTCGTTGCGTCTTTCACTTTCAAGCTCACGGACTTGAGTTGCCCGGCAACATCAAACGAATACCGCTGTTGGTGCTGGGCGGCATCGGTCTGCAGGACAACGGCTCCGAGCGCATCGTACTGCCAGCTTGTCTCGTAGCCATCGCCCTCTTCCAGCAGGGCATCGCGGTTGATGTCATCGAGTGGCCAGTCTGGTTGTTCAGTGTCTGAAAGGAAGTGCCTCGTCTGGCTTAGCGGTTTGGCGCAGAGCGCATATTTTTCAATCAGCAAGGTGCCGGCGCTGTCGTCATGACGAATAAGCGCACCGCACACGTTACGCGCCGCAGACTCTGGGGAATTGTCGCCGTAGCGCAAGCATTCGATCGAGCGCAGATCTTGTCCGGCGACCTGCTCGTGGATTGCGGTAGGTCTTAGCTGATTGTCATAGGTCGTTCGCCAATGGTTTTCTCTCTGATCCCAGGAGCGCAGTACCTGTCCGGCGTCGCCAGGCAGACTCAGTCGCCAACCGGAGTCGACACTGTTCACCAACAGTGCTTTGCCTGACAGGCTGTAGACGGTCGTCAGATTAGCGTCAGGCGCTGTGGCAAACAGTCGAGGGTCCCACTGCGTAACCTGTCGTCCTGCAGTGTCGTAGTGTTGGTGAGTCATGCGCGCTTGCGACTTGTCGTCTGCGTTGCGTCGACAATAGGCGACTTGCCGCACCGGTAAGCCTCGGCTGTCGATGACACTGATCGTGGGTGTCTTGCGATGAAGGCGTGCGTTCATAGCTCACCTGCAGTGGTCGAGGATTGTTCGGACATGACTTCTTGCAGCGTGTCGCACTCGTCTTCCACCAGCGTGTACCAGGGGTGACGTGTTTGTCGCCGCATATGGGAAACGCCATCCAGTTTTGCGAGACGCGTGCGCGTCGGGCGACCTAATGCATCGTAGAACTGGAGATCGCAGTGGCCGAACGCTCGGAAGGATTGATCGTTGATGTAGCGATGTTGGTCGGCGAAGTAGGGACGGTAGGTCCGGATCGCCAATCCCTTGCTGTTGTGCTCCACCCGTTCGCTGATACGCCAACGCAGTGATGTGGCCTGCTCCTGAGGACTGCCATCCTTGAGCGTCAGTTCTCCCTTGGCGTTGACGACATAGGCGGTACCCGACTCAACCCGCTGCTTGCGTTGCAGTGTTCGACCGAAGCCATCGAAGCAGGTGACGGCGATTCGAATCTGCTGGTTTGCATCACCGTGGAAACGGTCGGCGACCAGTGTTGCGATATGCACCGGTTCACGAGTCGAGGCATCGATTTCGCTTTTCAGTTTCACATCATCACTGGACAGTTCCTGAAGATCCTTCAGGCGGGCTCGTGCTGAGGCACGGATATACCCGGCGGGCATTACATCACCGTTGACCACGCAACGCGTCAGCCAGTCGGTGTCGGCCAAGGCACCCATCGATACACAACCCATCCAGCTGAATGGCGCGTAGTAAAGCGCGGTGGCGGCGTCCTGCAGGGCGTCTTTGCTCTGTTTGATCGCGTCTGTCGGGTTTGTGAATATCGGCAGTTTGAATTGCGCGACAGGTTTAAAACCCACGGCGGCGTCGTCCAGTTGACCATAAAGCGAGGTGGCCAGTACGTCGCCGAACGCGTTAAAGAGACCCTCCTGTACGTTGCCGTTAGGGTCTGTAATGCTCAGTGTGAGGAATGAGCGGTAATCATGGGACGCTTGGGTGACACAGCCATCGGGCAGTTTGAACTCGGTGGTCAGGCAGTGATAGTCGTCGTAGCGGATCTCGATCACACCATGGCTTTCGTTCGGCTGCAGTGTCCGGGGTTTGTAGAAACCCTCCAGATTGGCATAGGACATGAAGCCGCTTTTGACTGACCAGAGTTCTCTGGGCGGTGTGGCCTCGGGCAGAAAATCGGTCATGCGATGATAGCCACTTCGTTCAAGCAGCTCTCCCTCGGGGCGAGATGCCTGCGGCAATACGTCGAAGGCTCCCAAGGCTGTTTCGTCAAGTTCGGCGGTTTCCAGATGGTCGGTCAAGGCTTCGAAGTGAGCGACGCCGTCTGGCAGGGCTTGCGCGATGGAGGTGTTTTTGTAGCGTTGCACCGTTAGACCGGTCAGAACGCTTTGGGTCGTCCAGGCAGTTTGCTTGACGAGCTCGATGAGCTTTTCGTAAGTCATGTCCGTTACGGCCAGCCCTCCGGCTTCGGGTGCCTTGGGTCGTTTCATGGCGTTGGTCCGCTGGCGATAAGGCAGGCACAGCCGCCACCCTTGAGGCGCTTGCAGATGGATGAGCTCGGCGCGGGTCTCGTTCAAGTAGTAGAACTGTTGCGCGGGGTCATGAGCATCGCGCCACCATTGTTGCTCGTCAGCATCGCTGAATGGCGGGGTATCGCTGCTGATTTTGCGTCGGGCGTAATGGATGCTCACGCTATGGCTCAGTGCGCCGTAATCGTCGTGTTGCAGGTTGAGCGTGTGCCGGCATTGCGGGTCATCGGTATTGCCGTCGTACTGGTAACTGATGGTTTCCAACAGCAGCGGCAACATCCGGGCGTAGTTTCGATGGCTTTCCGGCGCTTGTAGCAAACGAATCTGATAGCGGTTTTCCTGAACTGAAAAAAGCGTTCTGGTTTTAAGGCGCTTGTCGATTCCAAAGATTTCGCTGCGCAGTAAATGACCATTCAGGGCGCGCGCCATTTCGAGGCTCGTTACTGTGTCCGGGGCTATCAGGTGCGTGTCGTTCTTGAGTGCGGGCTGATATTGGCAAAGTTGCGTCTTGCCCAGTGCCACGGCGACTTTGTCAGCGCCGTTGTATCCGGTGCGGGGCAGGTCAACCGCTTGCCCGGTGTGGTACCAGCTTTTGGTCAGGCAGGGTGTGGTGAAGTCTCGCGAATCGCCATCGCCGGGGTAGGTTTCACTGTCGGTTTGCAGCAATAGACCGAAGCCGCGAAATTCTCGCTCGATGCCGTCGTAGTAGCCTTGGCGGTAGGAGACGCTCTGCGTATGTTGATTACCGGTAATCTCGTTGACCCGGGTTTGTTTCGATACCAGTTGCAAGGCCATTGGCACATAACAGGTACGGGCCTTGTCGGCTTTGATTCTTTCCGCTTTTTCATCCAGCCATTCCTGCGCTGAGCTGCGGTAGCTGATCGCGCCTGCGGCGCCCATGTTGTTGTTGGTGCCGGTGAGCAAATACGGTTTTGTGCGGATGAAGTCGTAGCGCCAATGTTGAGGAGCCATGTGCGGCACATTCAAAATCAGGCTGGAGCAGCCGAGCCCTTGCAGGTCGGCGATGCTTACCTGACAGAAACGGTCGTAGCGCAGTTCTTGTGGCCAGGGCAGCACAACTGGAGGGCCGAAGCCGTTACCGCCGCGGTTCATGTAGATCAACGCCTGATCCGCTTCCAGATAGATCAGGTCGGCGGCGCCGGAGCCGTCCAGATCCGCCAGACGGATACGCGAGGCGTCGAAGGTTTCGTAGGCAAGACCAGGAAATTCCAGCACGATGCCTTTACCGAAACGTCCGCGCCCCAGACTCGGCCAGCACTTCACTTCGTTGTGACGAATACGCACCAGGTGTTGTTGACCGCTGCCGAACATGTCGCTGAAAGCCACCAGTTCGCAAGACGAAGTGCTGAGTACCGGCAGGGTATCTTCATCTTCGTTACGGAGTACTTCCCGGGCCGTTGCAAAACCCTTTTCCTGCTGATTGGCGTACAGGCGAACGCTGCGCGGGCCGATCAGCGTGAGGTCGCTCAGGCCATTTCCCATCAGATCGGCCATCTGGCCTTGGAGGTTGAAAAACTCCAGGGGAAACGCATTGAACGTGGCGAAATCCGACCAGTCTCGATCAGGCCCCAGCGAGAAAAAACCGCTCATTCCCGGCTGGGCAATAAACCAGTCCAGACGGCCATCGCCGGTGATGTCAATCAGTGACTGATGTACAGCTTTTGCTGAATCTGCGAGGGGAATGCTGGGTAGCGCTCGCCACTGATCGTAAGCCACTTCATTGCTTTTGGCTTTGGCTCGCATGGGCTCGCGATAGTACCAGCCGGTATCTCCTCGAAGGAGAACACCGGGCAGGCCTTCGCCGTACAAGTCCACAAATTGATAACCCTGTCCGTCGTTGAGCCCCGGATCGTTCTGAAAACGCTGCCACGCATTGGCATCGGGCAGGAGCTTGAATTCGCTGTAGCTGAATTCAATCGGAGGGCGCGTGTCGGCGTTTTCCGAATCGCCGAATGCCAGGTCATGGGCTGCCCTCAGGTGCTGATACCCCAATGGTGTCTGCCAGTAATCGAGTAACAGGCGTCGCACCAGGACGGGGTCGGCACCCCACTCACCGGGGAAACGATGAAACATCAGAACCTGGTGGCAAAGACGTTCGGTACGTAATTCAAAGCCGTAGGCAAAGCTGGAAAACGCATCGCTACGGGTTTTCCACTGGTGCCCTTCATAGCGTGGTTTCTCTACGTATTCGATGCTCCGTTCGCCATAATCGAACACCAATTCGAAGTGCCATTGCACCGGCTTCAGTCGATCGGGGTTCCATGAGTAAAGGTGCGCATCGGCCTTGAAATTGCCGTAGCTCACACTGCTCAAGTAGCGCTGGGCTGTGGCGTCCGACTTGTATTGGTAAAGGATGTGCTCACCGTGCGCATTCAGACTCTCTTCCAGCAGCCATTCGCCTACATGGCTGGTGTCTTGAGGATCGGCTCGACGCGATGCAGCACTCTTGCCGAACACATGAAGGCTGCCATCGGCACCGTGCACCAACCAGAAACCCGGTTTATCGTTCTTCGAAGACCAATGCTCAATTCGGTCAAAGCTGCTTTCTATTCTTGGAAAGTGGCGCCTGACCGTATAGGTGAGACCCAGGTTCAGATCGTTGTACTGGTCGATACTGGTTTGGGTGATGACACCTTTTTGGTCGCGCTCGGGCAGCCACACCACGCCGCTGGGGCCGATGATCTCATCCTCCTCGGTGTAGCCCGGAACACCTTTGCTGGTGCGTCGCGCAACGCTGGGCAACGCCACTTCCCAGCCGATGCCAAACACACTGTTACCGATCGAACTGTTGTAACGGAGTGACAAGGAGGGTGTAAAGCCGCGACCCGGTGAGATCGGTAAGGCAATTTCATAAGAGGCTGCGCCATGGGCGCCGATGGCGCCCCAGCCTTTACCAATACTTTGAATGGCGCCGCCACCTTTGGGCAGTGTCGGGGCGTTAACAGGCAATGCGTTGAGTTCACTCATTGCGAACCTCCGCCTACTCTGGCCGTGTAGCTCACATGCACGATAATGTCGGTCAGGGATCCGAGCATGGCTGCCTGAGCCTCGGGGTTGGGGAAGGTCAGTACCCACTTGGAGATGGCCCCGGTGTATTCGAAAGGCAGGTAGCGTTCATCGTTGAAGTTCAGGGTGAACAGGCCGTTGTCGTCGACGCCTGTGGAGAGGGCGATTTGCTGGCTGGCTTGCAGGTTCTCCAGTGTCAGTCCTTCGTCACCTGGAGACATGAACACCTTGCTGGCATTCTGGGTCAGCGTCGCTCGAATGTTTTCATACGGGCCGATAATGGTGGGCAAGGAAACACTGATGGTTTTGATGCGTCGCAGGTAGTGCATCTGATCTTTGTAGTCGTCTTCGAACAACTCATGGGTCAGTTCAAACTCGCATTTCCCTTTTTTCAGGTCAGTGTGAATGTCTGCCCAGTCCTTGTTGATTGTGCTGGTGGCGGTTTTGCTCTTTAGCAGACGCAGCGATACCGTTTTGCGAATTTCCAGCTCTCGCTTGTGGCGTTGCAAGTACTCGGCCTGCATTTTCAACAGGCTCAGCTTTAACTGCTCGCCCGCTCCGAGTCCACGGTAGGTCGCGTTCCACGCACCGGTTTGAAAAAAGCGCACGCTGAAATCAGCATTTTCATATTGCCAGCAAGCTTCGGCGGCCAGGCAAAGGGCGAGCGTTGCGTCGTAGGCTTGACGGTAGAGCGTGGCAAATTGACTGTTCAGCCATTGGTAAAGTTGAGTTTTGGTAAAGCGCTTACTGAGAAAGTCATAGTTGGTTTTTGCGTGCTCCAGAGTTGATGCCGCCAAGCGTAGTTGCAGGCGTGTGGCGGTTTCCTGCTCGGCGATATGCGCCAGTTGAACGTCGATCTGCGCCAATTCGAGCCGTGCCTGATCACGGGTCAGGGTCCACTCCTGACGGCGTCGATCGAATTGCGCGGTACGGTCAAGATGAAGTGCCGCCGTACGCTTTCCATTGGCGGCACCCTGAGCAAGCGCGGATGCAGCGTGCATCGTACCCTCCCATCGACATCCGCCATTACTGAAGCCAAAGATGTTCGGAATTAACATCAGGCCACCCGCCGCTGCCTGGGACATTGATGCTGCGTGCTCTGCGACTCCACTGGCCAAGTAAAGCTGACCGGCCTGTGTCTCTGCTTCGCTGACATCCTTTTCCAGCAACTGTTGGTAATGATTGGCGCGACTCTGGACGATTGCTTTGCTGGCCAATAACGCCAGACGGTTCTGATGATCGATACGCAATGCCTGGGTTTGCAGATCCACCGACAGTTTTGCCAAGTCCCAGGCTTGCTGTTGTTGTAACTCTTGCAACTGGACCTGCTCTTTGCGCTCGATCAGCGACAGTAGCGTGGCGCCGAATTGGCTGACGCCTTCAACTGCGTTCAGCGCCTGGCTATGCATGACCGAGAATCGATAATGAGGGATCTGCGAGGTTGGCAAACTGGAAAAAGCACCGCCTGAGCTATTCCGAAGAGGGGTACCGAGTAAGGTGCGAGGCTCCATCGGGGACGCGAACAACGGCAAATGCAGTGACTTGCCCGAGATGTCGAGGTTATGCCGCAAGTTATAGAGGCGATTTTCGACAATGTCCCAGCGCTTGAGCAGCTCGGGATTGAACGGCAAACGCAAATGCGGACTATCGATAGGCGGCAAGGACGCCTTGGAACCGCCTTCACGAATGAGTAGTGAGTCGCTGGCGTTTGCGCGTTCGAATGCGCGCAAGCTTTCGCTGGGTGTTTCGCTCAACGTGTGCAGGCTGATGGCCGGCCATTGATCAACCTGTCTGACCATCGGGCGAGGCCCCAGCAGGTCCAGGGCGCGAACATACCAAAGCTTGGCCTCGGCGAGACTATCGGGGGTTAGTACACGGTACGCGGCATCGCCCCGGTTGATCAGGATATCGAGGTACAAAAAGTACAGCGCTTTGCGAAAGTGCACCGGATGGCTGAGGGCAATTTGGTGCGGATCATGGGGCGCCTGGTCGGCATAAGAGGGTGTGTTGCTATCCACTAAAGGGACTGCTCTCCAACAGTCCGCTTTCTTTCGACTGGGTTCGAAGGCATAGCGAAGCCAGCGCTCGGCTTCGTCGTATCGATGCTCGTCATTCAATCTCTGGGCGACAAGCCATGGAAGGTAGAGGAATAGTTCGGTGAAGTACCGGCCGTAAGGGCCATGAAAATCCAGAGAAGGGGCGGCATTACCGGAGATTTTCGGTTCTGGCAGCTGTTGTGTTTCCCACCTGAATAACTCATCCAGGCTGTTTTCGAGGCGACGGATCATCTCCGCTGTAAACGTGGTATTCAGTCTGATGGGTTCTCGTGCTGTATTTTTATTGTCGCTACTTGAGATTTTTGAGCCTGAGAAGTCGATGTATTGTGTTGAATTCTTATTAATTATTTTTGGGGTGAGAATACGAGCGTGCTCAAACTCTAGGGTGACGGAGGCCGTTACGTCAGCAGTGTGCTCATCTTCTTTATTGCCAGATGATTGGAGGGCTGAGTCGTCAGGCGTGGTGGTGTAGGTATTGTGTTGAGCTTCAGGGTTGTTATTGAGATCTACTATTGTTTGTCTGGGGAGTCTGTATTGCAGCGAACTTTCCTGGTTGTTTTCAAATAATTCGTAAGCTATATGGGTTTCGCTGTTTTTGTTTTTTTGTATAAGCAGGGTCAGGTTGCTGTCCAGGCTAGCTGTTTTAAGAATGGCGTAATCAGTGTGTGCCGCTTTTTTATGCAAAGCCAAGGCCATGAAAAGCCAGCTTTGCGAGTCATCATGACGATAAACTGCGATCGTGCCGATCAGTGGTTTTATTGCCTCAAGATCCTTGTCCTGGACGATGTCATCGTTGATAAACGTCTTTAGATAAGTGCGAGGCGTGCTCCAGCTTTTATCAGGTTTTTTGTAGCAAAGATTCAACCGTAACTGAGGATTGCTCTTGGTTAATTTAGAGTTCGTATCGGTATCAGTGACGGCCTCCATATCTTGTTGAGTGCACTCTGCCCAAACAACAAACAGGCGATTGTTGAACCAGACCGGACGAATCGTGTGTTCGATTGCGTTATCGGAAATGGGCACATCCGCTTTTTCCCAATCCGACCAGGCATAAGGGTCCGGTAGATCAAGTTTTGGCGGGATGGCTGGCGATTGCGGTGGGGGGCCGTCGAGCGGGCGCTGAGCCATGTTCAGCGTGCGCCAGAAGTACGTGTTCTCGGATCGGGATTTGGCAATGAAATAGTAGGTGCTATTGGCAAAGTCCTCGCCATCAATGTAGCCATTGAGAACATTCAGGTTGGCGACTTCTTCGAGTCGAGTCAGGTAGGCCATAACGGCTGACTGAACAGCATCAGGTTGAATCCGGTTCTGGTTGAGGTCGTTTTCCAGTTGTCGAAAGTTATCGCTCTTGTTGGTCCTCAGTGCTGGATTCAGATAGGTCGAAGGGAAATAAAGCAGCTTTTGATGGGCAGCCCAGATGGAGTACTGATGCATCTCGTTGCGCCAGGTTTCCGTATGTTCTGGCGTTATGTCTGTCGTGTCGTACCCGGGCTCCATATTCATCAGGATCCGATTGATGTAGTGCTGCAGGCTGGCGATCGCACTCGCCACGGGAGTGGTGGGCACGTCCTGGCTGACCAAGACATCGAGTAACCAGTATTCGTAGAGGTGCTGAGCCGTCTTGAGCCCCTGTGCCTTTGTTGTTTCGTCATGGGGCGCAACGGTGTTCAGGTAGAACGCCAACAAGCTGTCGCGCAGGTTTTCATCAAGTTGTTTTTTCAGTGACACGGTCATATTCATTCCTTGAATATTGAAAGAGGGAGACGTATCAGTGACGGGCCGCGATCACCGCCTCGCCCACGGCTTTCCAGTCAGATGAACTGCTCTCGGCTGTCAGATCGATGGCCTTGAGCAGAGTGCTTGCTGACAGTCCTGTGCTCGAGCAGCACATTTGACAGCGCATGACCCAGTCCACTTCTTCCATTGTTTGCGCATGGCGGGTTGGCAGCTTGGTGGTGAGGCAACTGATTTCTTCAGCGCTCCAACTCAACAGGTTGCTCAGCAGATCGTTGGCTGCTTTCGCTGCAAGGGGTGTCGGGGTTTGATTGGCGGAGTGCAAGTAATGCAGAAGGTTCTCTTCTGAGTTCATCTGATGGTGGGCGCAGTGACTGAAGCGTTCGAGTAAATACAGCGTCTGGGGCGTTAGGGTTCCAAGGCTGTTCGAGGCTAGCCACTTCGGGTTATTCAGCAATGTCTGAAGCGTGTGACTGCTCAGGTGCAGTCCCGGTAATGCTTCGGTAGCGCGCAGCACATTTGCCAGAGACTGCGGTAATGTTCCGGAGGAAAAGGCAACGATGTCGGAGAAAACCGTCGCCGTGTTAGTTCCAGCCAGGCTCATCAAGCACGGGATGTACTCGGGGGACAAATTGGCGACGTCGTGGAGCAGGCTTTCCACCAGACGTTGTTGCTTGCCTTCATCAGCATCCTGGTGCTGTTGAAGTGTCTTCAGCCGTTTTTCCAGATTCGGGCTTAACGGCAACTCGTCGCTTGTTACATCAAACAAGCGACACCATTGCAACACATCACGGTTGTTTTGCTTGAGCCAGTCTACGGCCCAATCCATTGCCATCAGTACGTCGAGAATGTCGGGGGTCGGTTGGTTCGGATCGCCCAGCTTTCCCCTTACCAGCAGCTTGCAGAACTTATTCCCTCCCAACAGTCGAGCCAGCGCGGTGGCCTCAAGAGGTGACAAGCCAAACATCCGGGCTATTCGAGCCTGGCGATAGAGCGAAGACACTGTGGGTAAATCATGTTTGAGCGAAGAAAGGTGTTTCTTGGTCTGTTTTGCGAGCAGCAACAGTGAATCTTGCGTGACGGGTAATCCTAATCCAGCACTGAGATAATTGAGCGTTGGTTGAGAATCGGCGGCTTCGATATCCAGATCCAGGCCCTGCTTTTGCAGCAGAGGACTGATGAGTAATTGAGTGTGATGGAACACTTGATCAAATAAAGAAGCACGATCACCGCAAGCGGAAATCGGCATGTCGTGTAGAAAAGACGCAAACTCCTCGGGCTGGATACCGTGGCGCTGATGCAAGTATCGATACACTCCCAGTACACGCAGGGTATTGTTATTAAGCTGCAGGGATGCAGTGGCATCCGAGTTCAGCGCGTTGACTATCAACGTGTCCATTTCGGCAACGGGGATGCCGGTCCAGCGTTGCAGCCGGATCATTCTCTGCAGGCGGTCGTATCGTTTTGCGGACCTGCCGATAATCACCTGCGTGTTCTTTTCGGAGCCTTCAATTCGCAACACACCCTTTGACTGTCTTTCGCTGATCGGCCCGTTGATGTAGCCGGCACCATAGTGAGAACTGTCCGGCGTTGGACTGTTGGTTGAAGTTCGTGAGCAGTGTTTACCCTGTGCTATCAGCTGTTCAAATTGATCTGTCGTCAAGCCGGTGCGTTCGTTGAAGGACTCAAGTGCATGCAAGCGTTTGATGTCTTTCGTGCCATAGTGCTTATTCAGCGTGTCGAGGGTCTCATCAGTAACCATCGGAGCGATCAGTATTCTCTGCTGCGCCGGACTCAACCCCGCCAGCAGTTTCTGAGCTTCGGCAGCGGCGTTGGAAATGCTTCCGTATGTCGAGCCTTCGAGCGCAAATGGCAGTTTCAGACTGACCCGATAATTCAACTCACCCAGCATCGGTTTGTCTGCACCCAATCCAGACAAACACTGCTGGTGATGAAGGTCGTAGGGCAGTGAAAACGGGTAACTCTCACTGGTCAATACTTCCTGGACAGTCTTTGTGCTGTTGGTACGTTGCAGGTACGCCTGGATATGACTGCTCAAGGTGTCATTGACGATACTCAGCATCGGCCGCGCAACGAAGGTGCTCTGGCGATCCAGTATTAGCTCCTTGAGGTCAGGTCGCCGTTTCTCCAGGGTAATTTTATTGGTTTGAGTGGACGAGTTTTCCAATCGCCTGGCAAACAGATAAAGCGCCCGCAGATAAGCCACCGGCGAGTCGATTGCAGCGATATCGCCGTCTTCGCAAAACTGCCCCCAGTTCTCGTTGAACAACGCCTGGAAGGTGGCTGCCTGCGACGTCGAATCGGAACCAATAGTGCGCCGGACGCGTTGCTTGTCGTCGCCAGCAGATAGCTGATGCTCTTGAAACAGGCGGCTGATCTGTCGGGCAAAATTCTGCGCGTTGTCGTATGCCTGCTCGGCGTCCGCGTCGGTATGCTTGGCGAGGTCATTGGTGAACTGCGCCTTGCTCATGCGCACGATGTCGAACACCGACTCAAACCCCATACGCTGCATCGCGGCACTGAAGTCGAGCTTGATGCTGTCTTCGCTCTCAGTGGAGTGCACGAGCCTGTGCAACAGTGAATCGTTAGTGACGTCCATGTGTTGTCATTCTCCAGTTCGAACGCAATAGGCGAAGTCCGGAGAAACGTACAGGAGTCGCTCAGGCGTGGCGGTAGGTCGGGTGAGCGCTGATCTGTATGAAAAAGCAATCCATTGCCCGTGTTTTTTGTCGCATGCAGGTAGGATTCAGGCGTGTGTCAGCGGCCTGTACGCTGACAATCGGAGGGGCTGATGCGACCTGCCTGAAGGCCCCAAATGTATGGGGACTTCAGGCAGGAGTGCTAAGGGTTGGCAAGTCAAACGCGGAAGTGACTCACCATCTGTTGCAACTGATTGCCCAACCGCGCCAGTTCGACGCTGGACGCGGCGGTATCGTCGCTGGCGGCGGCAGTCTGTTCCGACACGTCGCGCACGTTGATGATGCTGCGGCTGATTTCTTCGGCCACGGCGCTTTGCTGTTCGGCGGCAGCGGCGATCTGCTGGTTCATCGACTGGATGTTGGACACCGTGCGGGTGATGCTTTCCAGTGAGGCACCAGCCTTGCGGGTCAGCGCGACACTGCTGTCGGTCAGGGTGCGGCTGTTGTTCATCACCGTCGCCACTTGCTGCGTCCCATTCTGCAAACCGGCCACCAGGCCTTCGATTTCTTCGGTGGATTTTTGCGTGCGCTGGGCCAGACCACGGACTTCGTCGGCCACCACGGCAAAACCACGTCCGGCTTCACCGGCGCGGGCCGCTTCAATCGCGGCGTTGAGCGCCAGCAGGTTGGTCTGTTCGGCCACGGCCTTGATCACGTCCATAACGCTGCCGATCTTGTCGCTTTCCTGTTGCAGCACGCTCATGGCTTCAGTGGAACGCACGACTTCGCTGGCCAGGCGTTCGATCTGCGCGATGGCTTCGCCAACCACCTTGTCACCTTCACGGGCTTCGCCATCGGCCGCAGCGGCAGCTTGCGACGCTTGCTCGGCGTTGCGCGCGACTTCCTGCACGGTGGCGGTCATCTCGTGCATCGCCGTGGCGACCTGATCGGTCTCGATTTTCTGGCTGTTGACCCCGGCGCTGGTTTGCTCGGTGACGGCCGACAGTTCTTCGGCGGCGCTGGCGATCTGTGTGACGCCGTCGCGGATGCCGCTGATCAAGTCGCGCAGGGTCACGCCCATGCGCGCAATGCCTTGCTGCAATACGCCGAGTTCATCGCGGCGGGTGACCTTGACGTCCTGGGACAGGTCGCCGCTGGCGATGCGATCGACCACCGCCAGGGTGTCACGCAATGGGCCGGTGATCTGTCGGGTGATGAGCACGGCCGCAATGATGCCCACCAACAAGGCCAGCAGCGTGCTGCCCAATTGCAGGGTGCGGGCCTTGGCGCTTTCAGCGTCACGACGGTCCAGCTGGATCTGATACAGCTGCTCGCTCAGGCTGACGATGGCCGCACCCTGGTCGGTCATTTCCTTGCGCGCCTGCACGACATCGCTGTTTGCGGTCTTGTAGGCCTGCAACGCGCTGCGGTAACTGGCCAAGGCGCTTTCCAATTGACGCAAGGCGTCTGGCTGCACATCAGCGAACTGGGCGTTGAGGGATTTCACGCTGGCAATCGCCCGGTCGAGTTGCGCGACAGCTTTTTGTTCAGTCTCGGCGTTGGTGGTGGCGGTATAGCCACGCACTTCGTAGCGTGCCAGCAGAAAAGCTTCCTTGGCAGCAGTGATGGCCTGGAACTGTTCGAAGCGTTGGTCGCTCAGCGGCATTTGCTGTACGCGGGTGTTGATGTCGTTGATCAGCGTATTGGCCGTTTCGGCATTGCCGGTCATGACGTCGCGCGCGCTGTTGCCGGCGCGGTAGGCGCCGCGCATTTTGTTCAGGGATGTTTTGTAGGCATCGATGACGGTGCCTTGCTCCCTGAGCAGCTTGAGGTTTTCCGGGCTCTTGAACTTCACCAGCAACGCTTGCTGCTGAGCCGAAAACGCTTCGAGGGTGGTTTGCACGTTCTGTGCGATGGTTTCGTCGCCGTTGGCGAGCATGTATTGCAGGCGCACCACACGCAGCTTGGTCAGGCCGGCGTTGAGCTGGGTGATGTCACTCATCCAGTTGCTACGGTCGATCAGGCTGCCCAGGCTGGTCCAGCCGGTCAGGGCGAGCACGCAGGTCAAGGCCAGTACCAGGCCAAACCCCAGGCCCAGTTTCAGGTTCACGCTGATATTGCCGAACCAGCTATTCATCAAAATTCCTCCAGGAACGTGTACTTCTTGGTCGTCGGTTGGCTGGAAGATTGTTGTTTTTGGGGGCCAGCATGCGGTGTAGACGGTCTGTATCGGCAGCAATCGCGAGAGCTGAAAGGATTTTGTCGGCGGGGTTGTGTAACAAGGTTTTTTTCACATGCGTTTCACTGGCTACCGACGCCGGCCTCTTTACCCTCGCGGCATTGAATCAAAGGTTGCATGCCGGTGAGGCGGCTTGATGTGGAATTGAGACTGAGTCTGTTCGGTGTAAGCCGCTCGATCGATCTGAGCCGTTTTGCCCGTTATCGCAATGCGGCGGTGGTACTGGCCTCGGCGCTGTTGGTGGTCCCGCTCACGGTGTTTCTGTTGCGGCCGGCCGGCGTGCCGGACCTGGCCCACGGCAATGTCGCGGGTGCCCGCGCCATGCTGTCGGAATGGGCCAAGGGCGACGTGATTGTGCTGGTGCGCCACGTCGAGCGCTGTGATCACTCCCGTGCCGCTTGCCTGAGTGGCAACGATGGCATCACCGACCGTTCGCGCAGCGTAGCGGTGGCCGTCGGTGCTCGATTCGAACAACTGGGGCTCGACCATGCCGATATCTACAACAGCCCGGTGATGCGTACGGCGCAAACGGCCGGGTACATGTTCAACAAGGTCGGCAGCGGTAACGACTGGCTGGTCAACTGCAAGGGCACAATGTTGCGTGATGCGCTGGCGCACAAGGTCGCCGGGCGCAACCTGATTCTGGTGACCCACAGCGAATGCATGGGGCAATTGGAAAAAGACCTCAAGCTGTCGAACTCGACACCGGGCTATGGCGCAGCGATGTTCATCACGGCGGCGCAGGAGCAAGCGCCGCGCATGCTCGGCCTGATCGAAGCTTCGGACTGGCGATCGGTGAGGATCCTATGAATTCACGCTCGCGTGTTGACTTTTATGCGGTCAATTTCGGCATCCCGTTGGCCTGTGCGGTGGTGGTGTTCCTGATGTTCGATCTGACCAGAATCGACATCGCCTTCAACAATCTTTTTTTTGACCCGGTGACGCAAACGTTCCCGCTGGACCATGTGCACCTGTTCGAGAAGATCACGCACAAATGGGCCAGGATCATTCCGAACTGGACCGGCGAGATCGCAATCCTTGGCGCTTTGCTGTCGTTTCTCTGGCCACGCCTGAAGGCGGAAAAACATCCGAAAATCATCGCGTTTCTGGAGCGAATCAAAGTGGCACCCGTGCTGCGGTTCGCCACCAAGCATCGGCGGGATTTTCTCTACGTGGTGTTCGCGTTTTCCATCAGCACTGGGGTGATCCACTACCTCAAGGGCCACACCAGCGTGTACTGCCCGATTGAAACGACGCAGTACGGCGGCAAGATCGAACATAAGGAATGGTACGAAAACTTTGATTTGCTGAAGGTCGCCGGTGACGGTCGTTGCTGGCCGGGCGGGCATGCGTCGGGTGGTTTCACCATGTTGGCGCTGTACTTCGTGGCGCGGCGTTATCGCTGGCGTTATTCCAAGGCCGTCCTTTACGGCTCGCTGGCGCTGGGATTCGTCTACGGCACTACGCGGGTGCTGCAGGGTTGGCATTACATGTCCCACACGCTCTGGGCCGGCATCGTCGTCTGGCTGGCATGCTTGCTGACGGCGCTGGCGTTTTATGGACGGGCGCGGCTGGAGATGCCAGTGATTGAGGCGAGGTCTTTATCGACTGAGCCGACGCCATCGCGAGCAGGCTCGCTCCTACAGTAGGGCGCCCCGGCACACAGATGAATTAACCCAGGCTGCGCGACCATTGCCGGTCCGGGTCTTCCCACACCGTGCTGACTCGCGCCGTCAGCACGTGATCCTGCCATCGTCCATCGATGTTCAGATACGCCTTGGCGTAGCCTTCACGTTCAAATCCCAGACGCTCCAGCAACCGCGCACTGCGTTCGTTGCCGGGAATGTAGTTGGCCATGATCCGGTGAAGGTTCAGCGTTTCGAACATGTAGCGAATGCCCGCGTCCACGGCTTCGTGCATCAGGCCTTGGCCTTGATGACCATGGTCGATGTGATAGCCCAGATAACAGGACTGGAACGCCCCGCGAACGATGCCGCTGAAATTGCACGCGCCGATCATCTGACCGCTATCGCGATCGAGCACGGCGAAGTGCACCGCATAGCCTTCTTCAAACGCCATGGCTTGCTGCGCGAGGCGTGAGCGGATTTTTTCCGGTGTGTAGTAATCGTCTGCACGGATCGGTGACCACGGCGCGAGGTGTGCCTGGTTTCGCAGGTAGAAGTCGCCTTCCAGCGAAGCCTGGCTCGGACTGAGGACGGCCAGGTTCAGGCGTTTGCAGGGTAGGGTGAAGATCGTCATTCGGCGCTCCGGATCAGGTTGCGAATGACGAGCAATCTACAGGCAAAAAAAAGCCCGCGGGAGGGCGGGCAAACCGTAGTTTCTTGAATGAGCGAGGCAAATGTACAGGTTGGCGCGCGGCGGTGGGGTGAAGAAAAGTTCATCTGCCTGCCGATGGGCGGCGCAAGCCAGAAGCGCTGCGTGCACCCAGCGAATCCACCGGATATCAGAAGTTGTACTTGAAACTTGTCATCACATTGCGCGGGGCGCCGTAGACACCGTACAGGCCGGACTGGCTGTAATACTCGCGGTCGAATACGTTGTTCAGATTCACCGACGCACTGAGGTTGTGGCTGATGTCATAGCGCGCCAACAGGTTGGCGACCGCGTAGCTGCCCTGGCTGAAGGTGTGCAGGTCGGCGCCCACTTTGCTCTGCCAGTTCACGCCGCCACCCAGGGTGATTTTGTCCAGCGGCCCATGCAGGCGATAGGTGCTGAAGGTCTTCACGCTATTGCGCGGCAGGTTGGTGCTGATGCGCTGGTCGTCGGCATCGGTGGTGACCGAGTACGCATACCCGGCAGACGCCTGCCAGCCTTCGGCCAGTTCGCCGTTCAGCTCCATTTCGATGCCTTTGGAGGTGGTGTCCTGTTCGGCGCTGTAGACGTTGTCGTGTTGCCAGATCGCCAGGTTGTCCTGCTCCAGTTTGAACAGCGCCAGGCTGGAGTTGAGCTTGCCGTCCAGGTGTGTGCCCTTGATGCCGATCTCGTAGCCTTTGCCTTCCATCGGGTCGAGGGGTTTGTTGTCTTCGTCGGTGACCCACGAGGCTTGCGGGTTGAAGATCTTGGTGTAGCTGGCGTACACCGACCAGGTGTCGTTCAGGTCATAGACCACACCGGCGTAGGGAATGAACACACCGTTTTCTTCACGATTGACCTCGGTTTCCTCGCCGCCGTAAGGGCGGTCCGAAGTGTCGCGCTTCCAGTTGATCACGCGGCTGCCGAGGATCAGGCTCAGGTCATCCATGACGCTGAAACGCGAGGTCAGGTAAGCGGCGTACTGGTCTTCGTCGATCGACGATTTGCCGCTCTCGGTGAAGGCCGGTTTAGCAGAGTTGCCGTCCCAGTTGTAGAGGTTGTCGATGGCACCTGCCGGGGACCCGGCGTAGTCGTAACGCCAGCCACCCCAGCCCGGTACGTTCTCCTTGTACTTGGACAAGGTCATGCCGGTGATCAGTTCGTGCTCGCGGCCGAACAGGCCGAACGGGCCGGTGACGTATAGGTCGAGGTTGTCCTGGCGCGGCGTGCCGGAGAAGCGCACCGGCAATTGCGAAAGACCGCTGCCATCCTTGTTGAGATCGCCCATGGCGAAGTTGAACAGCTCGTCGAATTTGTTTTCGGCGTGGGTCAGTTCAATCTTGCCGCTCCAGCCATTGCCCAATTGCTGCTCGATGGAGGTGAAGAAACTGGTCTGCTCGTGATCGTTATACGACCAGTCCGGTGCTGCGTTGATCGAGCGTTTGAGGTTGGTGCGTTCGCCGGTACTGAAACGCGTGGGCAGGCCGGAGCGCAACGGCGAGTCGACGTCGGTGCGTTGATAGCTGAAACCCATGGTCAACAACGTGTCTTCGGTCAGATCGAACTCGGTGATGCCGTAGATCAATTGCGATTGCAGGTTGTAGCGGTCGATCCAGGCTTTTTCGGTTTTGTAGTCGGCGACGAATCGTCCGCGAACGTTGCCCGTTTCGGTCAGCGGCCCGGACACGTCGAACCCCGTGCCGTAGCGATCCCAATTGCCGGCCTCGCCCGTGATGCTGGCCTGCGCTTCGGCGGTCGGGCGTTTGCGGATCAGGTTGATGGTCGCGCTCGGGTTGCCCATGCCGCTGATCAAGCCGGTGGCGCCGCGTACCACTTCGATGCGGTCGTACATCGCCATGCTTTGCGCATAGTTGTCCAGGCGGGTATTGGTGGGAACGCCATCGATTTCATAGTTCTGGATCGCAAAGCCGCGCGACCAGTAGGCGTCGGTCTCGGACCCCAGGCCATCGCGCACGACCGTGATGCCGGGCGTGGCTTCCATGGCATCGGTGAGGTTGGTCAGGCGCTGGTCGTCCAGACGCTGGCGAGTCATGACGGTCAGCGATTGCGGGGTTTCCCGCGGGGTGAGGTTCAGGCGCGTCGAGCTACTGGAAGAGTAGGTGGTGTAAAGGCCGGTGCCTTCGGTAATCGAACCCGGCGCCTTACCGGAAATCGACACCGCGCCCAGCTGCAATGCATCGCCGACACTGGCGTGCAGCGAGTAGTTGCCATTGTCACCTTGGCTGCTCTCCAGCCCGGTGCCGGCAAGCAGGATCGCCAGGCCATGATCCGTTGCGTAACGCCCCTTGAGCCCCGACGTCGTACGCCCGTCGGTCAGTGACGTGGAGTAGGACAGCAGGATGTGCGCGGTCTGGCCAAAACGGGCCAGTGCCGGTGCGAGCGGTCCGGCGGGAATGTCGAAGTCCTGCTGCGTTTGTTCGGCGGCGACGGCCCAGTTCGGCAGCATCAGCATCGGAGCGGTTGCCGTCATGCAGGCGATGCCTTGAACCACTGCGCCAGCCAGGTTTTGCTTGAGTGAAAAATGCCAGCCCTGGCGTTTGCGTGCGGTGAAGTCCACGAGTTGTTCCCCATTGAATTGAGTGTCTGGGGTTTAAGTCTCGCGAGAATCGAAAACGGACCACCCAAGCGCAAAATAATTTGAGCATCAGGCCATACGGGGTTTCAGCGTGACCCAGTAGCGGGTGAACTGCTGAACGTCGAGCTGCAGGGTGTCGGCGACGGCGAAGAGGATTCGTTCGGTATCGGCCAGGGGGAACGTACCGGACACGCGAACATCGGCGATCGTCGGGTCGCAAGCCAGATGCCCACGCCGGTAGCGGCTCAAGTCATCGAGGAAATCCGCCAGCCGTTGGCCTTGGGCAACGAGCATGCCTTGTGTCCAGGCCGGTGCAGCCAACGCCACGGTTTGCCGCAGCATCAAGCCCTGGTCGTTGAAGCTGACCTGCTCGCCAGCCTTCAGCACAACCGGCTCACGGCGTTGCAGCGAGGGGCTGAGCAGCAGCGTGCCCTGATAAACGCTCACTTGCGTGAACCCCACACGTTGCCTGACGCTGAACTGCGCCAGTGCGGCCTCTAGGCGACCGTCGGCGGTATCAATCGACAGCAGACGGCCATCGGCACTGTGGTCGCGGGTGATCAGTATTTCGCCACGCAGCAGTTTGATCCGCCGGCTTTCGCGCTCGAAGACGACGTTGATGGCGCTGTCGGTGTTGAGTTGAACCTGCGTGTCATCGGCCAGCGCGATACGCCGTTGTTCGCCGATCCGGCTGTGGTAATCGGCGGTCATGTCTTGCACCAGCGCAGTATCTTTCAGAGTCCAGGCACCGGCACCGGCCGCCAGCAAAACACTGAGTTGCTTGATGACCGCGCGCCGCGACAGCGTCGGTCGCAACGTTGCCTGTGCGAGCGCACGTTGGCTTGGGCTGCGGATGTCACTCATGCGTTGGGCGAACGCTTCGGCCCGTTGCCAGGCGCGCTCGTGCAAAGGATGCGCTTGACGCCAGTTCATCCAGGCCGCCAGCGTCGCTTCGCTGATGTCGTGCTCCTGTAGCTCCAGATGCCAATGCATGGCCTGCTCAGCGATGTCGCCCGAGATCGATGGCCTGTCGTTGCCGTTCACAGTGAGTCCAGACTTTCATCAAGCATGATGCACATCGCGCCGGCCTTGATGATGTAGCGCTTGACCGTGGTGATGGACACGTTGAGACGCTCGGCGATTTCCCCGTGGCCCAGGCCATCGACCTGTGACCAGAGAAATGCCTCGCGCACCGGACGCTCCAGGCTTTCCAGAGCGGCATCGAGGGCGATCAGGGTTTCCAGCAGAATTGCCTGGGTTTCCAGGCTCGGCGCTACCTGCTCAGGCATCGCGGCGAGCGCCTCAAGGTAGGCGCGTTCAAGTTTTTGCCGACGGTAGTGATTGGATAAAACGCTCTGCGCCACTTTCGCCAGGAAAGTGCGCGGGGCGTGAAGCTCCGGGACCTGATCCTTGGTCAACAGACGCATGAACGTGTCCTGAGCCAGGTCCGCCGCGCTTTGCGAACAGTTCAGCCGGCGCCTTAGCCAGTTCTGTAGCCAGCTGTGCTGTTGGCGGTAAAGCATGGCCACGTCGCAGAAGCTGGTTTGGGAGGATGGGAGCATTGTGGGAAGGCGCCGAATGAGTAAATATCACAAATGATAATACTTATCATATAGATCGGCTGGGCGTGGCTGCAAGAAGAGTGTGCGGTGATTTGCATGCAATGCGTCGACTCTGCCGACCGACGAGGGCCGACAGAGTGAGGAGTCATGTGTTGCCAACGGCTATCAAGGCAAATGATCCGCCGCAAAATCGGCTTCCGAACGCGCCCGCAAACGGCCCTTACGGCAAGCCAGTTGGAAGCGCTCGAAGTCGCGTTCGTTCTGCTCGGTGTAGCCTTGGGCATACTTGTAGAGCGCATCGGCCAGTGCGTCACCTTTGCCGATGTAGCCGCTGATCTGTGCGGCGTATCCGGAAGATTTAGCGTGGGCACGGGCGAGGGCGCGACCACAGAGCCGACCGTAGGCGGCGAATGCTTCGCCATCAAAGGTTTCGAGTTCGGCCGACACTTTCATGTCGCGCAACTGGCGTACGTAAAAGTGACGACCGCTGGGGCCGGTGGTCCAGCCGAGGAACAGATCGCTGGCCGATTGCATCAAGCGTTGCCCGTCGACCACGCGCTGGCCTTCATGCCGTGCCCGTGACTTGGCCTTCACATACCCGGCGAGAACGGAGCGGCGTGCTTCCTTGAATTGCAGGAACAGCGGGAATTCCTGTTTGTCGGTCAGCAGCGCCACCAGGCAGCGGGTGCCGACACTGCCAACACCCACCACTTTGAATGCTAGGTCTTGCACGTTGAAGCGCGACAGCAATTCGCGACGGTCGGCTTGCAGTGTTGCGCGGTAGTCGCGCATGAACGTGTCGAACAACAGTCGCCAGTCCGATAGACGCAGCCAGTCATCGTCAGCGTCCAGCAAGGTGGTGTTATTGTGCAGATGGAAAATTTCCGGCAAGTCATCGCGAATGATCAGGCGACCGTGCTTGTCACGTTCGCTGATTTTCGGCAGCAGTTCGGCATGGGTACGACGCTCGGCTTTTTCGATTGCGCGTTGCACATGCTCCAAGGTGCTTTTACTGGCCTGCGCGCGCAAATCGTCGTAGGTGATGGACTCGTACCAGGTCTCCAACGTGCTTTGTTCGGCGCATTCGAGCATGGTCTCCTGATAGGCGCCCACCAATTGATGGCAGACCGTTTCCTCCACCGAACTGCCATGGCGCAGGTCACGGGCGGCGACCAGGAAACTTGCCACCAGCCGTTTCATATCCCACTCCCAAGGGCCGGGGTGGACCTCGTCGAAGTCGTTGACGCTGAACAGCAGATTGCGTTCGGGCGTGGCAAAGCCGCCGAAGTTCATCAGGTGGCAATCACCACAGACCGGCGACACCAGCCCCATGTTCGGCGTCCCCGCCAAGTCGTGTGCCTGCAGCAACGCATTGCCACGGAAGAAGGTGAACGGCGACACCAGCATGCGGCCATAACGCAACTCGACCAGCGACTTGACACGCCCCTCACTCGACGCCTTGATCAGCGGAATCGGGTCGCGGTTGGTTTTACCTAGTGCCGCGTGGGAACTGCGGGGACACTTCTTGCGCGCATCGCGGCCTTGTTTGAGGCGATCTTTGAGGGAGGTCATGGGGGCTCGTTCGGCGGGTGGAGAGGGGCGTTTGCCGATTGAGTGTAGAAGGGCTTTTGACCTCGATAGACGAGTTTGTACAGCGATCAATTCGCACTTCTGGCGAGTACGATTTTGTCTGGATAAGGCAGCGTAAATGCTATGCGTCGAAAACTCGCGGCGCCATCGTGATTAATATGTTATGTATACGAAACATTGATTGAACGATGTAACGGTAACAGAACATGGATCATTCACTGCTGATTGCCCGACTTGGAAAACAAATACGCGATAAGCGTATAAATCGCGGCCTTACGCAAGCGCAGCTTGCCGAGCTTGCGGGACTGACTCGACAGAAAATCATTGCGGTAGAGCAAGGCAAGCAATCGGTGGCCATGGTTGCCTACGCGCGCGTCCTGGGGGCGCTGGATTGTGAGTTGGCGGTTATTCCAGCGGCGATGCCAACCCTGGAAGAGCTTGGGGAGCTGTTCGAATGAAAATGACTTCTCTTGCAGTCAGTACACCCGAAGGGCGCAGTGGCAGGATCCTCACCAGCGCTGACGATTACATTTTTCGTTACCACGAAAAGGCGTTGCCCGGTATGGCTATCAGCCTGTCGATGCCGGTGCGGGCTGACGAGTTTCGCCGACGCGATCTGCACCCTGTTTTTCAGATGAACCTGCCAGAAGGCTATGTGCTGGAGCAATTGCGAAATCGCCTGGCTAAAACGGTCAACGTCGATCCCATGTTATTGCTGGCGCTTTCCGGTAGCAGCTCTCCGATTGGTCGGGTTCATGTGCGCTCCGAGGCGGTCGACGCCTTGTTGCGGGAGCAGCAGTTTCCGGGAGAAAAACTCGAAGAGATTCTGACCTGGGACGGCACGGAAGATATCTTTGCCGGACTTCTCGACCGCTATATCCTGCGGGCCGGTATTTCAGGTGTTCAACCCAAGGTGTTGGTGCCAGAGCAGCAAGCAGCTGACTTGCCACGGGTGACATCGAAGACCTCGGAGTTGATCATTAAAAGTGGCCGTGACGAGTTTCCGGGGTTGGCGATCAATGAGTTCCTTTGCATGTCGGCTGCCCAGGAAGCCGGGCTGCCTGTCCCGCAGTTTTACCTGTCTGATAATGCGAAGCTGTTTGTCATGCGGCGCTTTGATCGCGACGAGCAGCTCAACCCTATTGGCTTTGAAGATATGGCCTCTCTGATGGGACTTTCCGCGTATCAGAAGTACAGCAAAAGCTATGCGGCAATGGCCAAGGCCATCCGCTTGTTCTGCCCGGCGAAGCACCTGCGCTCCTCCCTTGAACAACTATTCGATAGCGTTACCCTGAGCTGCATCGTCGGAAATGGCGATGCGCATTTGAAGAATTTCGGGTTGCTCTATTCGGAGCCGACACAACGCGATGCGCGCCTCGCGCCGACTTACGACATTGTTAACACCACCGCGTACATTCCAGACGATGTGCTGGCTCTGGATCTGGCCGGCAACAAGTCGATGTTTGCCTCACGGCAAGGTTTGCTGGAATTTGCGCAAAGCTGTGATATTGAAAAGCCGAGAGACCGTATTCAGAAGATGCTTGCTGCAGTTGAAGTGGTGATTGCACGTTATGCCCAACATCGTGAGCAGGCGCCTCATGTCGTCAGTGCCATTGAACAGGCCGCGGCACCTTTTGCGCAGACGTTCGGCTAGTTATCGACGTGTGCGTGGAGAGTCAGCCATTTTTATGAGTATCCGAAACGTAACCGTATTTGATAAAAAATACGGTCGGCTGCAATCATGCTGTTTGTCGTCCGCCGCAGGGTGTCAGCCAAGTTGTCGCTGGAAAGGCGTTTTAGTTTCATCATGGCGTTCTACAGTGGCTACGCTGGGTAGCGTTTCGATGAATTGCTGATTCCAGGGATGAACCGTTGAGGCGGGACGAAGCTGGGTTGTACGTCAATGATCAGCAGGGCTTGGCGCATGTTTCGGCTCAGAATGGATCCGATTATCGTCGTCAATAAAATGACGATTGGTGCAGGTGAATTGCCGTACGGCGGCAAAATAGACAACCTATTGACAGTATCAGTTTGATCTCCCATTATCGGCCGCGTTTTGATGGCTTTGCGCCATAAAAATGTCGGTGGTGACTGGGCAGTTTCCCATGGTTCGCAACCGCAACACGATGACAAAGCCCACACCGTCAGCGGACTTCGAGTATCGGTATCCGCTTGAATATTCAGGAAGAAATTTCATGTTCGTTGAGCGCGTATTGGTCACTGGCGGGGCGGGATTCATTGGGTCGCACTTGGTAGAAGCGTTGCTGGCCAAGGGTTATAAAGTCCGCGTGCTGGATAACCTGTCCACCGGCAAAGTCAGCAATTTGCCCATGGATAACGCCAATCTGAATCTGGTCATTGGCGATGTCGCCGACAGTGCTGTCGTGGCCCAGGCCATGCGCGATTGCAGTGCCGTCGTTCATTTGGCGGCAGTGGCTTCGGTGCAAGCGTCGGTGGATGATCCGGTCGGTACGCATCAAAGCAACTTCGTCGGCACTCTCAACGTCTGTGAAAACATGTTGAAGGCCGGGATCAAGCGCGTCGTGTTCGCCTCCAGCGCGGCCATCTACGGCAACAATGGCGAAGGTTCGGCCATCGACGAAGACACGCCAAAATCGCCGCTCACACCGTATGCCAGCGACAAGTTGTCCAGTGAGCACTACCTGGATTTCTATCGTCGTGAGCACGATCTTGAGCCGGTGATCCTGCGCTTCTTCAATATCTTCGGCCCACGCCAGGATCCGTCTTCGCCGTACTCCGGTGTGATCAGCATTTTCACCGAGCGAGCGCTGAAACAGCAGCCCGTGTCGATTTTCGGTGACGGCGAGCAAACCCGCGACTTCGTCTATGTGCTGGACCTGGTGAGCATTTTGCTCCAGGCCGTGGAGACCCGCGAGCCGCGTGCCGGGGCAGTGAACATCGGCCTCAGCCGCTCCACCAGCCTCAATGATCTGATCGCTGAACTGGGGACCGCCACCGGCAATCCCTTGACGGTGAATCATCAAGCGCCACGTCAGGGCGACATTCGCCATTCGCGCGCCAACAATGCCCGCTTGCTTGAGCGCTTCAAACTTCCGGAACCGACTTCAATCGGCAACGGTTTAGCGCAACTCATCCGCAGTTTGTAACTCGGCCTGCTTTACTGTCCGACGCACAAGCAGTACTGACCCAGTCATTTCAAGAGTGAGTTATGGAAATCGTTTTTCGCAGGACGCGTGTCCGCTCGGTCGCCAAGCGACTGCTCGCCGCTCTGGCGTTGTGTGTAAGTGGACCCGCCGTGCAAGCCGCGGCATTGACACCACCCTCCAGCGTGACTTTTTGGTATGCCGATGAGCCGCCAATCTCTGAACTGGCCCAGTTTGACTGGGCGGTTGTAGAGCCTGGACACATGACAGCGAGCGATGTCAAAACGTTGCGCAAGCTGGGCAGTGAACCATTTGCTTATGTGTCTGTGGGAGAGTTCGACGGCTCAAAGGCTGACATCTCCAAGGCCGGCCTGGACAAGGCTGTCTCTCCGGTGCGAAACGATTCGTGGAACAGCCAGGTCATGGACCTCACGGCGCCGGCCTGGCGCGAACATTTGCTCGGGCGTGCCAAGCAGCTGCAAGCTCAGGGCTATGGCGGACTTTTTCTCGATACCCTCGACAGTTTCACTCTACTGCCAGAAGCATCACGTGAAGCACAGCGTGCCGGCCTTGCCAGTTTTCTGCGGGAGCTGCACAAGCAGCAGCCAAAACTGAAGCTGTTTTTCAATCGTGGTTTTGAAGTGCTGCCGGAGCTTGACGGTGTGGCGGCAGCGGTAGCTTTCGAGTCGCTGTATGCCGGTTGGGATGCAGCCGCCAAGCGATATCGACCTGTGCCGGAGGCGGACCGCCAATGGCTGCTGGGCCAGCTGCAACCGTTGCGTGCCAAGGGCATTCCACTGGTGGCGATTGACTATTTGCCACCGGAACGACGTGATGAGGCCCGCAAGCTGGCCAAGCGTTTGCGTGATGAAGGTTTCATTCCTTTTATCAGCACCCCCGACCTGAATTCGATGGGTATCAGCAACATCGAAGTGCAGCCGCGACGTGTAGCGTTGGTTTACGATCCGCGCGAAGGTGACCTGGCTGATAATGCCGGTCATACCTATCTCGGGGGGCTACTCGAATACCTGGGGTATCGCGTCGACTACCTGCCTGCCAACAGCTCCATGCCGGAATATCGCTTCAGTGGCTTGTACGCCGGGGTGATTACGTGGATGACCAGCGGCTCGCCGCAAGATGCTGCGGCGTTCAACCGCTTCATTAGCGCGCGTCTGGACGAGCACGTGCCGGTGGTTTTTTTCTCCGGTCTGCCGATTGAAGACCGGGTTCTGCTCAAGCGCATGGGCCTGACCCGCGAAGCCCCGCCGGGTACCCAAACCCTGACTGTTACTCATCAAGACAAGGCGCTGATCGGCGCTTTTGAAGCACCGGTGCAGCCCCGATCCCGTGATCTGACGGCGGTTTCGGTATTGCCCAAGGGGCCGACACCGGCACTCTCGCTGAGCAACGCAGCAGGCGAAACTTTTAATCCTGTCGTCATTGGCGAATGGGGCGGTCTGGCGCTGGCGCCTTACCTTCTTGAGGTGAATAACGAGCGCAGTCGCTGGATTCTCGATCCCTTCGCCTTCCTCAAGGCAAGCCTGCGTTTGCCTGAGCAACCACGCCCGGACACCACCACAGAAAACGGCCGTCGAATCGCCACCGTACACATCGATGGCGATGGTTTTCCATCCCGCGCCGAAGTGCGTGGCACTCCGTACGCCGGTCGTCATACGCTGGACGACTACATCAAGCCCAACCCGTTCCTGACGTCGGTGTCGATTGTCGAGGGTGAGATTTCGCCGCGCGGCATGTTCCCGCACCTTGCACGTGAACTGGAGCCCATCGCCCGCGAGATCTTCGCCAACCCGAAAGTCGAAGTGGCCACTCACACCTTCAGCCATCCGTTTTTCATGCAGCCGGACAAGGCCAGGAAACGTGAGAATTTCAAACCGGAATATGGCTTGAACATGGCGATTCCGGGCTACGACAAAATTGATTTCCATCGCGAGGTTGTCGGTTCGCGCGACTACATCAACCAGCAGCTCACCACCCCGGAAAAACCGGTGAAAATGGTGTTCTGGCCAGGTGATGCGTTGCCTTCGGCGTCGACGCTGAAGATTGCCTACGATGCCGGTCTGAAAAACGTCAACGGCGCGGAAACGATGATGACCAAGGCCGATCCGTCGCTGACCGGGTTGAACCCGTTACTGCGTCCTACCGAGGGCGGTTTGCAGTACTACGCGCCGATCATCAACGAAAACCTCTACACCAACCTGTGGCACGGCCCCTACTACGGCTTCCGCGAATTGATCGAGACCTTTGAATTGACCGACAGCCCAAAGCGTCTCCGGGGCCTGCACCTTTACTACCACTTCTATTCAAGCACCAAACAAGCCTCGATCAAGGCCATGCACGAGATCTACGGCTACATGCGTGAGCAGAATCCGATGTCGCTGTGGATGAGCGACTACATCGATCGATTGCATGGCTTGTACCAGGCCAGCCTGGCGCGGACCGCCGATGGCAATTGGCAGATTCGCGGCATGGATGCGTTGCGCACCGTGCGCCTGGACCCGCAAATGGGCTGGCCGGATTTGCTGCGATCGCAAGGCATTGCCGGTGTTCGAGATATACCGCAAGGCCGCTATGTGGCCCTGAGCAGCGACCGGGCACTGCTGGTCCTGCGTCCTGATCGGGACGGCCGCCCGGCGCTGGAGGATGCCAATTTGCCTCTGCTGAGTTGGCAGTATCTGGATGATCAGCGAGTGAGTTTTTCGTTTGCCGGGCAGTTTGATCTGACCTTCTCGGTACGGTCGGCGAGTGCCTGCCGGGTCGAAGTGGATGGACAGCGTTTTGCAGGCAAGGCGTCTGCCGGCCTGTGGACTTTTCAATTACCAATGAAGCAGGTGAGTAATGGTCAGCTCCTCTGCAACTAAAAAAGGCCGCCTGCTCAACCCATGGGCATTGGCGGTGGTGGCGGTTGCCGTGGGAGGTTTGCTGTGGGCGACCTTCCAGCGTGAAGAAGTATTCCAGCCCGATGGCCGTGAACCGGATGCGGTCTCGGCCAACTATGCCGAGTTGCTGCTGGCGGCCCACCCGGACGACGATCACCTGCGTATGCAACTGATCGATCTGCTGATTCGTCTGGGTGAGTACGACAAGGCGCGGCGGCATCTGGAGGCTTGGCCCCATCCGAAGGCGGAAGTCCAGGCCTTTTATCGTTTGCAGCTTGACGCATTGGTTGCCGAGAGCAGCAACGATCTGATTGCGCAGCAAGCCTTGGTTGAGCGGATGAAAACCTTCGATCATCGCAAGTTGCCGACGCCGCAGTTGCAAACCCTGGCCAAGCTGGCGCTGGAGTTGCAGGCCCCGGCGTACGCCGCTGGCGTCTACGAAGAAATTGCCAACCGTGAACCGAAGTTGCGTACCGAATCGTTGAGATCTGCCGCCCAGTGGTATATGGCCGGCGAGCAGCCTGGGCATGCGGCTGATATCTATCAGCAGCTCAAAAGAGAAGCTCAGGTAGGCGCCGAGCGTCGCGAATTTGCCAAGCTGGCCTTTGACAGCCTGCTGTCCGCCGGTCGTGGTGACCAGGCCGCACAGGTGCTTGCCGATGAGCTATCGCAGCTGACTAATCCGCAAACCGACATTGCCTGGCTGGAACAGGGCGTTGATGTCGCGGTAGCGAACAAGCGTTTTGATCTGGCACAGCAAGTGCTCAAGCAGTGGCAGATTTTGCAACCGGATAACCCGCAAATCCCATTGAAGGCTTTCCATGTGCGGCTGGCCATCGGCGACCTGGCGGGTGCCTGGGAAACCGGTCAGCAATTGGTGATCGACCACCCCCAGGATCAGGCCTTGCTTGAGCAAATGGCACTGCTGGGTGAATGGCGTGGAGAGAACGAGGCCGCGTTGACCTACTGGATCAGTCTGCTGAAGTTGCGCGAAGACCCGAAGCTGCGCGAGCACGCTTGGCGTCTGGGGAGTCAGCAGTTTGATTTCGATCGTTCGATCCCATTGCTCGAAGAGATCATGGATCAGCGTGCGCTGACTGACATCGAACTCGATGCACTGAACTACGGTCATGAATCGCGAGGCACACCGAACGAGGCCGAAGCCTGGTTCCACAAGTACTTGCGCAAATACCCGTCGCATCGCCTGGCGTGGACGCGTTTGTTGCAGAACCTGGAAAACACCGGGCAGTTCGAGAGCAAGACCAAGGTTTATGAGAGCTATGCCAAACGCTTCAAGCTCAATACCACCGAGCAGGTCGACTGGGCCAACACCTACCTGAAATTGTTCGATAACCAATCCGCATGGAAGGTGGTTCAGGACGATGACCAGACCATCGACGACGAGCATTACTGGCACGCCCGTGCGTCTCTGGCCTGGGAACTGGAGCGCGATGAGGATTTACGGGTTTCGCTGGAAAAACTGCTAGCGATCAATGGCAAGTTGACCAGTGGCGACGAGAGCCAGTTGATCACCATGTATCGCACTCGCGATCCCCAACGCGCCTTGACGTTGACGATTGGCAGTTGGGAGCGCACCCGGGATCCGCAACGCCTGGTCGAGGCGTTGCAGCAAGCTCAGGAGTTGGACGACTGGTCGCGGGTGGTATCGCTGCTTGAAGATGCCGAGCAATATCCGGATGCCTTTGATCAAGCTCAGGTGCTGGCGATGCGGGGTGCACTGGCAGCCAAGCAGGGGAATGCCGATGAGGCCGAGCGCCTGTATCAACTGGGCTTGTCGCGTTACCCCACTGACAACTTGTTCCGTGAGCGACTGGTGTGGTTCTACGTTGACCAGGCGGACACCGCGAAACTCAAGCCTCTGATGACCCAGTGGCGCGATGATGCACGCCAGGACCGACTGCTGTGGCTGCCGTTCGCCAGTGCCAGCCAGTTGCTGGGCCGCGACGCAGAAGCACTGGCCTGGTATCGGATGTACCTCAAAAGCAGTCCGCAGGACTGGCTGGTGCGGGCCGCCTATGCCGACGCATTGGAAAGCGCCGGTTATGAGGATGCAGCCCAGCGATTGCGCCTGAAGCTGCTGCGCAGCCCGGAAGGTGAGGACATAAAACCTTCGTCTCAGCGTTACGCTGTCTGGCTGCGCCTGATGACCAGCAGCTATTCGCCGAAAAAGGCGCAGCACGAGTTGTCGAGGTGGAAGGACGGTTCGCCGGCGATGTTGCAAATGTGGTTCGAACGCCTGCTGGCGCGCCTCGATACCACAAATTCGGAATCGCAAAAGGATGATTGGCTGGCGTGGGCACGTAGCCATGGCTTGAAGGTCGAACGCTACGAGCAGATACAGGAAGCCCTGCGTAGTCGTAACAAGTCGCAAGTCGAAGCCCTGCTGGCCCGTAGCGACTTGAACCCTGCGCAACGGGCTCAGGCGCTCAATCGCCTGGGTCGTCTGAACGAAGCCCTCGACACCAGCCTGACAGCGCTCGGTGATGAGCAGCCGGAAGCGGTGCGCGAACAGCTGCGACGCCAGGCCGTGGAAATCCACGAGCGCACGCCGCAAGGCGCGCAGTTGTCGTGGCAAGAGCAGGATTTCGGCGGAATTGAGTTCAACGCGCCGCGTCTGCAAATCGCGCACAACCTGGGCGATAAGTGGTACGCCGATCTTGAGCTGGAACAGGGCGACTACAGCGGTGACGAAATCGAATCATCGAAAATCGGCGAAGAGCGTAATGCCGCCCTGACCCTGCAACGTGCAGTGGATAACGGCAGCTACAAACTCTTCGCAGACACCAGCCAGCGCGACGATGACGACCGCAACGGCCTGGGCCTGTCCCGGACCTGGCAGTTGGGCGTCAGCGATG
>Ga0247827_10000147_pt1 | contig 33209 bp, 32 predicted proteins | sample 12C_Control_Day2_FD_194414 | JGI IMG/M metagenome (GOLD analysis project Ga0247827, IMG submission 194414) | Soil microbial communities from agricultural site in Penn Yan, New York, United States - 12C_Control_Day2 | ecosystem: Environmental > Terrestrial > Soil > Agricultural land | place... | reverse complement strand
GTCGCGGCTTCGGTCATGCGGGGTACACCAGACTGTTGGGGATCATTTCGGAATCGAAGACGACGATGCGCTCGACAAAGCGCAGGCGGTCGCCGTCGCGGACGATGCGGTCATGGCAGACGGCGGACAGGATGATGTCCGACTGCTTGTCCACCAGGGTCTGCACCACCAGCAGGTTGTGGCGGACGCGCACGCCCTCCCCTCCCTGCTCAACCACACGGGGTGCGGTGGGAAAGCGGCGGTAATAACGCGGCGCATACATCTGGGTCCGCGTCAGGCCGGTCACCCGGTCTTTCAGCATGCCGCGGCTCTCCGCCTGCATGGTGCACAGGGTGTAGCCGGCCTCGTAGTTCTCGCGCGGGATCACGCGATACAGGCAGTCTTCGGTGAAGAAGTCGGGCCAGGCATGCAGATCCACGTCGTCCAGCACGCCGTAATAGGCGTCGTAAAGGTCGCGGATCTCGTCACGAGCAATGGTCATGGCGTCGCTCACAGGCCCATCACCTTGCGCCAGTAGCGCCACATGCCGCGCACGGCGGTCTCGGTGACCTGGTGGTCGGTGGGGGCGATTTCGCGGCCGCCCATCTGCAGGATCATGTTGGCGTCGGGAGAACCCGTCGCGCCCTGCTGGGTCATCTCCAGAACCTCGCCATCGTCAGCCGACACGAAGCCCGCCGGGCCGAACAGGTTGGCCTGACGCGTACGGCGCAGGCGCATCTCCGGCGTGTCGTCGGCGTAGCACCAGTGGGTCCAGTGGAAGTCGAAGCCGTCCGGACCCTTTGGCACGATCTGACGCGTGGTCAGGCTGTTGACCTGCTGTTGCAGGATCACGCTGGGGAAGATGGTGATCATCCCGACGGTTTCTTCGCCGGGGAACTCCTGCACCACGTCCATGACGCGGGGGTCTTCCAGCACCAGATCGCCCTGGAAGTTGCGGATATCGGCCATGGCCTCGGTCTTTTCCTGCTCGCCCTTGCGCGAGATCAGGATGCCGTGGCGACCTTCGTCGTCGATATCGACGGCGGACTTCTGGTCGGCGCGGAACAGGCCGAAGGTGGCGAAGAACACGTGCAACAAGCCCGCGTGATAGGGGTCCTTGATGTTCTCCTGCATCTGCTTCCAGTTGGCCGGGATGTGCTGACGGTTGTAGCCCAGCACCTCCAGCTTCCGGCCGTCATAGACGCGGGTGTAGTGCTTCCAGAACTTCTCGCCGAGGTACTCGCGGAAGGGCGGCGTCTCGTCCGAGAAGGTCGCCCAGACCACGCCATTGACCACCTCGACCCGCAGCTTGTTCAGGCTGTGATCCTTGGGGTCGAAGTCTGACGGCATCCCGCCCTGGCGCTTCACGCCGCGGCGGAAGGGCACGCCCTGCAGGTCGCCGTTCAGGGCATAGGACCACTGGTGATAGGGGCAGATCAGCTCCTTGGAGTGACCGGTGCGGGTCTGGCAGAACTTGACGCCCTTGTGGGCGCAGCGGTTCTCGACGACCGAGATCTCGTCCTCGCCCGAGCGGACCATGACGCAGGGCTTCTCGCCCAGGGTCGTCGTCTTCCAGTCGCCGACCTCGGCCAGCTCGCACTCCAGACCGACGTAGAGCCAGTGCGGCCCGTACCAGATCTTCTGCAGTTCCTCGGCGTAGATCGCGGGGTCCGTATAGACCCAGTAGGGCACGGCGGCGTCGACGTCGGCCGGCCATGCGCGGCTGTTGGCGCCCTCCGGCGGGCGTACGGGGATGTTCACTGAAAGCTCCCGGACAAGAATTCGAAGCGGCGATCTCATGTCGCCGTTGACCGCATTGGTGTCGTGGTTTTTGATCTATGTCAAATGCGTTGCATCTAGTGCAACGACCGATGGAGATCACAAATGGCTGAACGCATCCTCGTTCTGGGCGCCGGACACGCCGGCGGCGCGACCGCTATCGCCTTGCGTGAGCTGGGTTTTTCCGGATCAGTTCTTGTGGTGGGCGACGAGACGCACCCCCCCTACGAACGTCCAGGCCTGTCGAAGGAGTACCTGTCGGGCGAAGCAGCCGATCCGGTATGGCTGGCGCCTGCCGAACGCTGGGGCGAACTGGACGTAACCCTCAAACTGGGCGTCGAGGCTGTCGCAATCGACCGTGAAGCGGGCCAGATTCGTCTGGCCGACGGTTCGGTCGAGCCCTTCGACAAGCTGGTGTTGGCCATGGGCGGCCGCGTGCGTCGCCTGCCCCTGCCCGACCACCCGGCGGTCCGCTATCTGCGCACGGCTGACGACGCCCGCGCCATCGCGGCGGCGGCCAAGCCCGGCGCCCGCGCCCTGGTGATCGGCGGCGGCGTGATCGGTCTGGAAGCAGCTTCGACCCTGCGCGGTCTGGGCCTGACCGCCACGGTGATCGAGGCTGGCGAGCGGCTGCTGGGCCGCAACGTCCCGGCCGAGGCCGCCGAATGGCTGGCCGCCGCACATGCCCGCATCGGCGTCGAGGTGAAGCTGGGCCGGTCCCTGCAGGCGCTGGAAGACGCCGCCGATGGATCGATCACCGCCCGGCTGGACGACGGCTCGATCATCGAGGCCGACCTGATCGTCGTCGGCATCGGCATCATCCCCTCAACCGAGATGGCCGAGGCGGCGGGCCTGCCGGTGGCGGGCGGGGTTCTGGTCGGCGACGACTACCGCTCGCCTGCCGACGCCCGCATCTTCGTCGTGGGTGATCTGGCCGCGCGCGTCCGCGACGGCGTCGCCGCCCGCATGGAGACCTGGGCCCACGCCCAGACCTCGGCCCGCGCCGCCGCCCTGGCCATTCTTGGTCAACCCGCAGAAGTCGAGCCCACGCCCTGGTTCTGGACTGCCCAGTGCGACCACAACCTGCAGATCCTCGGTGATCCGGCGGCGGGCGACGCCGTCGTGGCGCGCGGCGAGGCGGTGCGTCTCTACCTGCGCGACGGCGTTCTGGTCGGCGCCGTCTGTCTGGATCAGCCGCGCGACTTCGCCACGGCGCGCCGCCTGATGGGCAAGACCCTGATCGCGGAAACAGCCGGCGATCCGGCGACCGACCTGCGCAAGGCCGCCGCTTGAGCCGTCAGATCGACGGCCGCACCCCGCCTGTCGCCAAGGTGATCTGATCACACACCTCGATCAGGCGCTCGCGCGCCTGATCGTCATACTCGGTCTTGAACACGTCCGTGGCCAGGACCGTGGCGGTGAAGACCGCTTCCCCCTGCAGGTCGAAGATCGGCACGGCGGTGGCGCGCAGGCCCGGGATCAGATCGCCCCTGATCGCCGAGTAACCGTCACGCTGCACCCGTGCACGCAAGCCCTCGACATCGACCGGCTGGAACTGCGGCTGGGTCTCGCGCTCGACCATCTGCCGCGTCGCAGCCTCGGGGCGGAAGGCCAGAAACACATGGCCCGTGGCCGAACTCAGCAACGGCAAGGGCGAGCCCACCATCAGCGAGGTCGAGATCGCGGGCGCGCCCATGATCCAGCGCACCACGATGGGCCCCGACGGCCCCAGGGCGCCCATCTGCACCGTGCGCCCCGTCTCGCGCACATAGTCGGTCAGGGCGATCGCCGCCTCGCGGAAACTGTCCATCCGCGACAGCGCCGCCAGCCCCAGACGCAGCGCCCCCGGCCCCAGCTCATATCGCCCCGTCGCCGCATCCTGACGCGCCATGCCGGCGGCGATCAGACTGGCCAGGTAACGATGCGCTTGGGACGCCGAAAGATCCGAGGCCTGGGCGATGGCGCCCAGAGCCGCAGCGCCATCCAGAGACGCCAGCACCTCCAGCACCCGCAGCCCAATGCCCACGGACTGAATCCCCTGCCGACGCTCGCTTGTCTCGCTCATGAATTCAGGCCTCAAGCATTTCAACTGCCCAGCTATAGACCGCTGATCGACAGACGCCAGCGATGCGAAGGCTTCACACCCGGTCGTCAAACTTCATAACGACCTGCCCACCCATCGAAGGCCACCTCCACATTATCTGGAAGAATCGACCGCAAGGCATTGTAATCCAAATCAATGTGCAGGTTCGTCAGGACAGCTTTCTTCACCTGGGAGCGAGCGATCCAGTCAAGCGTCTTGTCAATATGAGCGTGGGTAGGATGTGGCGAATAACGCAGGGCGTCCACAATCCAGAGATCCGCTCCACGCACCGCGTCCAACGCATCTTCATCGAGATCGGACACGTCGCTGGAATAGGCGACAGGCCCGAGCCTGTAGCCGACAGAACGGATCGGTCCATGCGCCTGGTCGAAGGTAATCACCGGGATGGAGCCGCCGGCTCCGTCAATGATCCACGGTTCTCCATGCGGCGGGATCCGTCGCGCTTCCAGAATAGCCGGATAGCCGTGATGACTCTCGAAAATATAGTCGAACCGGGTCGTCAACGCATGATGCGTCGCTGCATCCATCCAGGCCTGAATGCGCCTTCGCGCATGGATGGCGAAAACACGCAGATCATCCACGCCATGAGTCTGATCCGCATGATCGTGGGTGTAGAGAACGGCGTCGACATGCCTGATCTCTGCCCGCAGCGCCTGCAAACGCAGGTCGGGCGAGGTGTCGATCAGAACGCTGGTGACCCCGTCAGGGCCATGGCGTCGCGCCAACATGGAGCAGCGGCTGCGCCAGTTTTTCGGCTCCTGAGGATCGCAAGCGCCCCAGTCGCCATCACCGCGCGGCACGCCACCCGACGAACCGCAACCGAGAATGACGATCTCCAGGTCCAGCTTGGTCATTCCGCGGGCCGAGGGATGCGATCAAAAAGGGTGAAAAAGGCGTCGGTCGTACGGCGATCGGCCTCTTCAGGCGACCACCCCCTCACTTCCGCCAGCTTCTGCAGCACCAGGCCGACATAGGCCGGTTCATTGCGGCGGCCCCGGTGGGGGATGGGCGCCAGATAGGGGCAGTCGGTCTCGACGATGATACGGTCCTCGGGCATCCGGCGAATGACCTCTCGCACGTCTTCCGCCGCCTTGAAGGTGGCGATACCGGAAACCGAGAACCAGGCCCCAAGTTCCGCTGCAGTTTCAGCTAGTTCCAGCCCGCTGGTGTAGCAATGCATCAGCAACTTGAACGAACCCTTGGCATGCTCCTCCCGCAGGATGGCCGCCATTACATCGTCGGCTTCACGCGTGTGCACCACCAGAGGCAAACCGGTCCGGCGCGCAGCCTCGATGTGCTGGCGGAAGACCGCCGCCTGTTCGTCGCGGGGGCTAAGGTCGTAGTGGAAATCCAGACCACATTCGCCGATGCCGATGACACGCGGCCGCTGGGCCAGGGCGACCAGTTCATCGGCCGTCAGCTCGACATGGTCCTTGGCCTCATGCGGATGCGCCCCGACCGTGCACCATATGTCGTCATTGGCCATGGCCAGGGCGTGGGTGGCCTCGAAGGTCGACAGCTTGTCGGAAATCTCGACCATCAGGCGAACCCCGGCTTCACGGGCGCGAGCGATAACCTCGTCGCGGTCCTCGTCGAACTGAGGGGCGTGCAGGTTGACGTGACTGTCGATAATCATCTCTGGGCCTTGGTGCGAGCGATGTCGGCCAGGGCGCCGGCCAGAACGTCGGCGCGATCCAGGTTGATGGCCGCCGTTCGGTCCGGCAGTTCGGCCAGACGTGTCCACAGCTCGGCCCAGCGGGCGCCCTGCCCCGCCGGCGCCTCGAGCGCTCGCGTCTTCACAGCCGCGATCAACCGATCCATCAGCGCCTCGAAGCGCGCCTGACCTTCAGCGCCGCGAAACCCATCGGCGACGGCGAGCTGCTCGGCGCGATCGACGGCGTCACCCAAGACCCAGCTGCGCGCCAGGGCGTCGACTTCCTGCATGGCGCCGGACGACAGGGCCAGGGCCGCGCCCGGCGATCCGCCGGCCATGTCGGCGGCCAGCCGCGCATCGTCCGGATCAGCGCCCGTGCGGTTACGCACAAGGGTCTCCAACTGATCAGGGGTCCAGATCGGGAAGCTGAGGCGGCGGCAGCGCGAGCGGATCGTGGCCAGCAGCCGACCGGGCGCATGGGTCACCAGCAACAGGACACCGCGCTCAGGCGGCTCCTCAAGAATCTTCAGCAAGGCGTTGGCGGCGTTGATGTTCAGGTCGTCGGCCGCGTCGATGATCGCCACGCGATAGTCGGCCTGCGACGGACTCTTGGCGAAGAAGCCGGGCAGGTCCCGGGCCTGATCGACTGAAATGGTCTTCTTCTGCTTGCCGCCCTCGACCAGGCGCTCCATCACCAGCAGATCGGGATGGGACTGCGCCGCCACCAACTGGCTGACAGGATCATAGGGCGCGGCCCCCAACGGACCGCGCGATGAATCTGGCGCGGCCCCGAGCAAACGACGAGCGGCGCGATAGGCGAAGGTGGCCTTGCCGCTGCCTTCAACGCCGCACAGCAACCAGGCGTGGTGCAGACGTCCCCTGTTCAGGGCGTCCAGAAAGGCTTCTTCGGCGGCGGCGTCCGGGACCAGGTCGAACCGGTCGCGCGGATGTTCGCTCACAGCAACCGCTCGGCGACGGCGCTCCGCAGTCGTTCGGAAACGGCCTCAAGCTCTCCGGTCGCATCGATCACGACGCAGCGTTCCGGGTGACGACGGGCCACGCCCAGGAAGCCTTCGCGGAGCTTCTGATGGAAGGCCAGGCCCTTGGATTCGAACCGGGTCTCGAACAGGCCGCGACCAAAGGCGCGTTCCAGTCCGACCTCGACCGGCAAATCGAAAACCAGCGTCAGATCCGGCTGGTCGTCGGCCACGATGGCGGCGTCCAGCGCCTCGATCAGGCTTTCCGGTGCGCCCCCGCCCGCACCCTGATAAACGCGGCTGGAATCGGCGAAACGATCGCAGACGACCCACTTGCCCTCATCCAGGGCAGGACGAATGGTGCGCTCCAGATGGTCTGAACGAGCGGCGTACATCAGCAGGGTCTCGGTGCGCGGCGACCAGCGCTCGGCGTCTCCGGCCACGACGATATTGCGAATGACCTCGGCGCCGGGCGATCCGCCCGGTTCGCGCGTCTGGATGGCGTCGATTCCAAGCGAGCGGAGATGCTCGACCAGCAGGCGCGCCTGCGTGGTCTTGCCGGCCCCCTCGCCGCCTTCGAATGTGATGAACTTACCGCGCTGCACCCGCGCACAATGGCGAGCCCGGCGCGTCAGGCAAGCCTTAACCGCCTGATATCAACAGGGCGTCGCCAAACCCGCGTGCGATGACCGCCTGACGGGCCTGTTCAGCCGCATTGGCGTCCGGCCAGGGACCGACGATCACCCGAAACAGGGACTGTCCGTCACTACGGATGTCCTGAACGGAGGCACGTTCGCCTAGACGGTCCGCGATTCGCCCAGCGGCGCGACGATCCGAAAAGGCGCCGGCCTGAACCCAGTAGGTCGCCGTGTCCGATGCCGCCGTCTCCGCCGGGGCCGGCTGACGATAGGGCGTCGACCGAGAAGCAGGCGTCGCATCCGCTCGTTGCATCGCAATACCGCCGCCCGTCCTCGGGGCTCGTCCGACATAGCGCACCCGCACCTCGCCCACGCCTTGCGACAACAGGCCCAGCTCCTCCGCCGCCGCCCGCGACAGATCGATGATCCGGCTGTCGACGAACGGGCCGCGATCATTGACCCGCAATATGACCCGACGGCCGTTGGCGCGGTTGGTCACCTCCACCAGGCTCGGCAGAGGCAGGGTCTTGTGCGCCGCCGTCAGGGCGTTCATGTCAAAGCGTTCGCCGGTCGAGGTCGGACGGCCGTGATGCTGCGATCCGTACCAGGACGCCTGGCCGACCTCGTCATAATCCGGCTGCTCCGCCGGACGGTACCAGCGACCGCGGATCTGATAGGGCCGCATCGTGCCCGAGACGATCGGCGCTGGATCGGTCACGACCGGCGGACGCAGCGGCGCATCGCGCCCGCCGCCGAAACTGGCGCAAGCCGCCAGAGAGGAAAAGGCGGCGACGATCGCCGCTCCCTTCATAAATCTCGCCAACATGACGGTACGCACTCCTGCTCACTTGAAGTGATCATCAGCGAGGACGTTTCCGGTTTGGTTAACAGGGCGTTTGAACTATGCGTTGTCGCGTGTCGGCGATCTCCTTGCGCCCACTCCATGTTCCTGAAGCGAGCGCCTTGAAACCCTCCCTTTACCAGACCCGCTCCGGGGTCTTCGCCCTGGCGACGCTATGCTGTCTCCTGTGGGGCAGCGCCTTTCCGGCCGTAAAGAACGGCTATGCCCTGTTGCACATCGCGCCGAGCGACATCTCCAGCCAGATGCTGTTCGCAGGGTGGCGGTTCTCGTTGGCGGGCACGATCCTGCTTGGCGTCGCAGCAGCCTTGAAGAAGCCGATCCTGACCCAGAACATCCGCCAGCTTCGGCAGGTCGTCTTGCTGAGCCTGACCCAGACTACCATCCAGTACGTCTTTTTCTACGTCGGATTGGCTCACGCTACAGGCGTGAAGTCATCCATCATGAACGCCACCGGCGTCTTCTTCAGCGTCGTCCTGGCTCACTTCCTGTATGCCAACGACCGACTGACCGCCCGCAAGGTCATGGGCTGCCTGATCGGCTTCCTGGGCGTGGTCGTCGTCAATCTGGGCGGCGGCGCCCTCGGATTCGATTTCAGCCTCCTGGGTGAAGGCTTCATCATCATCGCGGCCTTCGTGCTGGCGGCGGCGTCTATCTACGGCAAGCGCATTTCAGCCGACATGGACGCCATGGTCATGACGGGATGGCAGCTTTTCATCGGCGGCGTCGCCCTGACCGGAATCGGCATGGCGGGCGAAGGTCATATGGATGGTCTCGACCTGCAATCCGGCGCGCTGCTGCTCTACATGGCCCTGCTGTCCTCCGTGGCTTTCGCCGTGTGGAGCCTGTTGCTGAAGCACAATCCGGTCGGTCTGATCGCCGCCTTCAACTTTCTGATTCCTGTCTTTGGCGTCGCCCTGTCCGCCATATTCCTGGGCGAGTCCCTGCTGCGCTGGAGTTATCTGGCTGCATTGGTTCTGGTCTGCATAGGCATCTGGCTGGTGACGCGCCCCCCGGGCGCCGCCAAAGCCTAGAGCTTCGCCTGGCCAGCCTGCGCTTTATGCTTGGGCGTGACGAGACTTGCCGCTATGCACGCTCCGCGCGCTGTTTCGACTCGCGCTGGACAGGTGGCCGAGTGGTTTAAGGCAGCGGTCTTGAAAACCGCCGTAGGTGAGAGCCTACCGTGGGTTCGAATCCCACCCTGTCCGCCACCGACGCTTCAAGCCGTCACGCCAACTGCATCGGCGAAAGCGTGGATTAGGGCGACCAAAAAGACCAATCCCTATTCGGAAACTGAAACTAGCCCGACCAAAAGCGTCGCTACGGATGCACCCTGTTGATGTTCGACAAATTGGGGTGAGGCCATGCTTTCTTTCCATCCTGCCGCAGAGGAACATGATCGGGTCTTCGTGGTCGCGCTTGAGGGCGGGACCCTGGAACGCGTGCTGGTCGTGGAAATGGCCGCTGACAACTGGATCGCCCAGGGCGGCGCTCAAGAAGTTCTCAGCCGCCTCCACTCCGTTCTGGGTAGAAATATCGAGCCTTCCAGCGCCTTGCCTCGACGCCATAAGACCTGGTCGCTCAATCAGGCCCAACGGACCCTGACAGCGCCGAATGGTCTGAAGATCAGCCTTACCATCCGTGACGAAGCCCTGCTGATCGCCTTCATGGCGAATGCCGAAGGCTTGCTGCCAGAACGAGACTATCCAGCTGGCCAGCTACGCACCTCGGTGAGCCGCCTGAAACGCAAAGTGCTTCGAGAGGCCCAGGTCGCCCTGCCGATAGAGAATGTTCGAGGCCAGGGATATCGTTTCGACGCCGCCCTGGTCGACGCATGAAACGCGTCCAGCCGCAGCTCAGGGGGGTAGCCGATCACACTGATCCGTCCGGCTTCAAGCCGATGAAGCGCAAGGCCGTCATCACTGTCGAGTATGAGGCCGAGGATTATTTCAAGATCCGCTCCCGGGAGGGCCAGATCCGCAGGGCGCTGTCGGCCCTCGAAACGGATTTCGAACGCGTTGAAATCCGCTTTGCGGACCGTCGGCCACGCAGTGCAAAACGCGCCGCAGCTCCAGATCGCGCCTGGCCCCGAACCTGATCAGGCAATCAACCTTCCAGGCTCGCCTCCTCGCGATATCCAGAGAGATTCGCACCAGCATCGGCGCACAGAACGGCGGTCAGTCGTCGAGCCAGTTCCACCCCGGTCGGCGTGAGCGCCAGATGCCGGCTGCGTCCGTCAACGCCACGAAGCAACTCCACCAGACCATAGGCCGGAGCCAGGGTTCCTGGATCATCCGCCACAGCCATGGCGCGCACGCCACGCGACACCGCCGTATCCGAACGCCCGCACAGATCCGAAAGATCGGTCATGCGAACCCCCTCTTGCCGCGCAATATGCAAAAACATGGTCAACTGACCGAGACTGAGCCCGGGCGCCACACGCTCAACCTCGCTCAAGGCGGCGCCCATAGCGCGGACCATCTGTTTCTCGCTGTTCATCATTCGCCCCTGCCCCTGCTCTTTGCTCGACTATGCCGCCGGCAAGGATCGCTTGGGCGCGCCAAGACGGCGATTGGTCGACACGAGCAATCCTTTCATCGCCCCAGAGCAGCCGGTTCGTCGCATTAAGGCGCCGCTTCATCGACCAGGCTTTGCACCGCGCCACGGTTGATGCTTTTTGAAGCGATCGGAGAGGATCCATGATCGACCATGACGACCTGAATGATGAGAAAACTCAGGCCTGGGCGTTTACGCGTCTGGACGGCATGGTCGTCCTGCTCACCTTCATCTTTTGGACGATCAACGCGTTACAGCTCAGCGCCCGCTCGCTGATCTCGCCCTCCGCTTTCAATCAGCTGGACGGATTGGTGCTGGCGCGAATGGCCAGCCTTGGCACAGGCATTGTCCTCACGCTCGGCATGTGGGTGCTGCTTCGCCGCCTGCACGAAACACAGGCCTTTGCATGGTTCTGGCGCGCAGCCGCCCTGGGGCTTGTCGTCTGCATGATCCACACCGTTCTGAACGCAAGCTATATTCGGGTGCTGACGGATTATCATGCTGACAGCGGAGAGTTCTTCCTCGACCCCCGCAACCTGAGCTCCACCTACATCTCCTTTTTGTGGCCCATCATGACATGGTCGGCCCTGTGCGCCGTTATGGTGGCGGGTGAGAACCTGCGGCGTCAGCAAGTCCGCACGATCGAAGCTCGAATGGCCGCGCAGCAAGCACAGCTGGCGGCTTTGCGGCTCCAGATTCAGCCCCATTTTCTCTTCAACACCTTGAACGCTGTCTCCAGCCTCATCGGCCAGGGACACGCGCAAGAGGCTGATGCGACCCTCCTGCAACTGGCCGGATTTCTCAAACACACCCTCGCGGCGGGTCCACGCGAGCTCGTTAGCCTCGAAAGCGAGATCGATAGCCAGCAGCGCTACCTCGATATCGAGGAAATACGCTTTCCTGATCGCTTGCGCCGGCGCTTGCAGATCGATCCATCGACACTCGCGGCCATGGCGCCCAGCCTGATTCTCCAACCCTTCGTCGAGAACGCCGTCAAACACGGCCTGGCGCAATCGATTGCTCCGGTGACGGTCGAAATCGGCGCCCGACGTGACGGAGACCAACTACGGCTATGGGTTTCTGACGACGGCGCCGGGGCCGCCTGTACTGGCGGCGTTGGTCGTAGTCTTGCGAACGTCGAGCAGAGGCTGAAGCTCCTTTATGGCCCCCAGGCCTCTCTGAGTTACGGTCTCGATCCTGCCGGGGGATGGCGGGCCGAAATCCAGATCCCGTTCGAGATCGCGGCATGAAGATTCTGATCGCCGACGATGAACCTCTGGCCCTCGCCCGACTCAAACAGGCGCTAGCATGCATACCAGAGGTTGAACTGGTCGCCGCCGCGCGCTCAGGAGAAGAAGCCCTCCAACTTATTCGATCGCTCACTCCCCAGATCGTCATCCTGGACATCCAGATGCCTGGCCTTGACGGTCTCGAAGTGGCGATGCGCCTGCGCCCGACCGACCCCGTCCCTGAAGTGATCTTCGTCACCGCCTTCACTCAGCACGCCGTTCAGGCATTTGAACTGAACGCCGCCGACTATCTCACCAAGCCTTTTGAATTCGAACGTCTGCGCGACGCCGTCCGTCGAGCGCAGACGCGACTGAACGCACGCAATTCGGACCAACGCTTCGCCCAGTTGCAAACCCTGGTGACCTCCCTTCAGCAGAGGATCGAACCATCGCTGCACGAGACTGACATCTGGATACGACGCTCTGATGGGCTTCACAGGCAACCACTGGAAGACGTTGATCATATCCTGGCGCAGGGGGATTACGTGGAGTTGCACGCACGTGGTGCCGCTCACCTGGTGCGCGACACCATAAGTTCTTTGGAACAGCGGCTTGATCCAGATCGGTTCGTACGTTGCCATCGATCGGTCATAGTCAACCTGGGGTTCATTCGCGGCATGCGGCGACGCGGAGGGCGAAAACTTGTCCTCACATTGATAAGCGGCAAGGAGATTACCGTCGGACCAAGCTACTACGACAGAATATCGAGCAGAATGCACGTAAAGCCGTGGAGACAAATAATATCTTGAAATTACTTGCGATAATGCAATTATTTTTCATGAGATAATTCGAACACTAAATTTGATCATAAGCGCGGGAACATTGTAGGGTTTATTGATCAATAGCTGCCGACCGATACTGTTTGAAAGCTTCGCACGCAGAGCATTTGCCGCGAAGCGATCCTACAAATCTCGCATCCTCCGGGATGCGCCGGGAGGGCATTGAACTTGCAAACACAATTTTTCCGTCGACGTCTGTTGGCGACCACCATTGTCGGGGGTGCGCTGGCCGCGGCCTCTCCGGGTCTGGCTCAGACCGCGACGCAAGGGCCGCCGGACGCAGAACCCACCACGGTCGATGAGATCGTCGTAACGGGTTCACGCATCGCCCGTCCCAACCAGGATTCACCCGTCCCGGTTTCCGTCATCACCGCCCAGCACATCGAAGCCACCGGCCAGATGAACACGGGCGACATTCTGCGCACGCTGCCGGAAGCAGGCGTCTCAACCTTCACGCCGACCTCGACGACCTTCTCGACGGCCAACAACGGCGTCACGACGGTGGACCTTCGGAACCTGGGTGAGAACCGCACGCTCGTGCTGGTCAACGGGCGCCGCCACGTCGCTGGCGTCGTCGGCAGCCAGATCGTCGACTTCAACACCATCCCCACCGACTTCATCGACCGTGTGGATGTTGTGACGGGCGCCGCTTCAGCGGTCTACGGCTCGGATGCCCTGGCTGGCGTCATCAACATCATCACCCAGAAGGACTTCGATGGGCTGGAACTATCGGCCCAGGGCGGGATCACGGAACGCGGCGACAACGAGAACTACAAGATCGGGCTGAAGTTTGGATCCAACTTCGCCGATGATCGCGGCAATTTCGTCGGCTCCCTCGGCTGGCGCCGGACGGGTTCGGTCTATGGTCGCGATCGCTGTGACCGTGACATGTGCATCGATGCCGCCGCCGCTACGGCGCGCCAGCAGACCGAAGGCATCTTCTCATCCTTCATACCGCGTGGCACGGCTCTCATTCCGCGTGTGGGCGCGGGCAACCTGACACGCGTGGTGGATGACGCCGGCGTCGTCGTGCCCTACACCAATGCAGGCTTTGGCTATAACCGCTCCGCTGAGCGCCAGCTCTACGTTCCGGAAGAACAGATCCGTTTCAACGGCCAGCTGACCTACGACTTCAACGAGAAGCATCGCTTCTTCTCGGAAATGTCTATTTTCCAGGGACGCACCTCCAGCGAAATCGAAGGCAATCCGGTCGGATCAGAGGCCATTTATCAGGATCAATTCGGCATCGACCAGTTGCCGGATTGCCGTGATTTCGACGGCGACGGCGACGACGAATGCCGCTACGGCGTGCCGATCACCAGCGCCATCGTGCCCACCGCCCTGGCGGCCGCCGTTCGCGCCCAGCACCCCGGCATCGCCGATGAAGATCTGGTGGTCGGCTTCCGCCGCCGGATCAACGACGTCGGCAATCGCGGCAATGACTCGGAACGATCGATGGCGCGCATCGTCGCCGGTTTCGAGGGGGACATAACGCCAAACCTCAGCTACGAAATCAGCCTGAACTATGGTCGCTCGGACTACGATCAGCGTTCGAACGGCGACATCATCACCAGCCGCTTCAGGCAAGCCCTCGACGCCGTCGTCGTCGGCGGCGAAACGGTCTGCCGCGATACGGCCGCCCGCGCGCAAGGCTGCGTGCCGATCCATATCTTCCAGGAAGGCGGAATTTCGCAGGCTGCCGTCGACTATTTCGCCGCCGCGACCAGTCTTGACGCCTTCCAGGAGCAATATGTCGTCAACGGCTATCTGAACGGCACGCTGCCGAACGTCTCGCCGGCCGGCGACATCGGTTTCGTCATCGGTGCGGAGTATCGCGAGGAGGAAGCGCGTTCCACGCCGGACCCCCTGACCCAGAAAGGTCTGGCGACCGGCAATATCACTCCGGAAACACGCGGCGCCTTCAATGTTCGCGAAGCTTTCGCGGAATTGCGCGTGCCTCTCCTGGCCGACCTGCCATATGCGCAAGCGCTGGACCTCAACCTGGCCGCGCGTGTTTCCGATTACAGCACGGTCGGTTCTACCACGGCCTGGGCCGCCTCGATCGAGTACCTGCCCGTCAGCTGGCTGAAGCTGCGTTCACAGTACGCCGTGGCTGTGCGCGCGCCCAATATCAATGAGCTCTTCAACGCCGGTTCGCAGACCTTCCCTCAGGTCGCGGACCCCTGTGAAGGCGTGACCCTGCATAATGGTCAGGCGGCCTTCCTCAACACCCGCTCCAACATCGCAGATCCCAACGTCGTTCTGAACAGCGGCGTGAACATGACGACGGTCGGTGACGCGACAGCTCAAGCCTGCCTGCTCGATCCCTCCGTAGCCGCTCGCGTGGCTCGCGACGGTGGTTTCGCCCTGACACAGCCGGAATTCCAGGGCGTATCCGGCTTCAACACAGGCAATCCGGACCTGACGCCGGAAACCTCCAAGACCTTCACGCTGGGCTTCCTGTTCAATCCACGCTGGAATGATTGGTGGTCGCGCCTCTCAGTCTCCGTCGACTATTATGACATCTCGATTGAGGACGGAGTCGGCACCTACGGCCGCCAGGTTTCGCTCAACCGCTGCTACGAGAACACGACGTCGTTCAATCCGACATCGCCTTTCTGCGGCGGCATTGAACGTTTCAACGGCGGCGCCTCGGTCGGCGCTCTGCAGTACGTCAACATCCGTAACCTGAACCTGGCCGAGATCAACGTCGAGGGCGTGGACCTCAAGGCGAGCTACGGCGCAGATCTCAATGATGTCTTCGGCCGCGACACGGGCGACCTTGGCAGTCTTTCCGCCTCGCTGACCTACAGCCACCTGCTGGACTTCGGTTCGACCGCCTTCCCGGGCGCCGCACCGCAGACCTTTGCCGGCACCGTGGGTTCACCAGATCATGAGGCCGTCCTGAACCTGCTTTATGCACGCGGCCCCCTGCAGGCGACCGTCGGCGTTCAGTATGTCGGAGAGGCGGATGTCGGCTTCTTCGACCCCGACCTGGAGTCCCTGCTGCCGTCGATGACCTTCGTGAACGCTCAGGTTCGTTACGATCTGAACTCACGGGTCAGCGTCTATGCCGGCGTCGACAACATCTTCGATGAATACATGTTCGTCGCAGGCACCAACGGCGATATCGGCCAGGCCACCGGCTGGACCACCTTCCCGGATGTCTACGACGGCCTGGGACGGCGCTTCTACGGCGGTTTCCGTATGAGCTTCTAGGTCGCGCCAGCATGCTGAGGGGTCGGGCGAGAGCCCGGCCCCTTCACGCCGACAGAATGATCGTGAAGACAGGCTTTTAACGGCCGGGCGCCGAACTGAAGTATTTCTCGAACTTGCCGGTCTCGGCCTCATAGTCGGCGCGATCCGCCGGCGGCTCGCCCTTGACGGTGATGTTGGGCCAAACCTTGGCGTAGTCAGCGTTGATGGTCAGCCACTTGCCGTCAGGGGTGTCCTCGGTGTCCGCCACGATGGCGTCAACCGGACATTCGGGTTCGCACACCCCGCAATCGATACAGTCGTCGGGCGATATGACGAGGAAGTTCTCGCCCTCATAGAAACAGTCCACGGGGCAGACTTCGACGCAGTCCATGAACTTGCACTTCACGCAGGCGTCGGTGACGAGATAGGTCACAGGAAAATCCAGTCGTGGCGGCGGCCTAGAGCCAGCCGCGTTCCTCAAGAAGACGGCGCACCGCGTCGGCCGCCGAAGTCGGCGACAGCTGCTCGGTAGCCAAGGTCAGGTCCGGCGCACTGGGCGCTTCGTAGGGAGCGGCGACACCGGTGAAACCGGTGATGGCGCCGGCCGAAGCCCGCGCATACAGACCCTTGGGATCACGCACCCGGCAGCTTTCCAGCGAAGCATCCACGAAAACCTCGACGAAACGGTCATCGTCGAAGCTCGCTCGCACCGCGTCGCGATCCGACTGTCGCGGCGAGATCAGGGCGCAGATGGCGATGACGCCGGCATCCGCGAACAGTCGCGCCGCCTCTCCCGTCCGTCGCACGTTCTCAGCACGGTCGGCATCCGAAAAGCCAAGGTCGCGGTTCAGGCCGTGACGCAGATTGTCGCCGTCCAGCAGCACCGTGCGGCAGCCGCGACCGTGCAGGCTCTGCTGCAAGACCTGGGCGACCGTGGACTTGCCTGCTCCAGACAGGCCAGTCAGCCAGACGACGCCGCCACGATGACCATTCAGAAGTTCATGCGCCTCACGCGATACGGCGACGGGGCTTTGATGGATATGCGCCGCATGATCGGACGCGCCGACGACCACCCCTGCCGCAACCGTAACACCCGTCGTCCGATCGATCAGGACAAAGGCGCCCTGGGCGGGATCGTCCCGGAAGGCGTCCACGGCGACCGGCGACGACAGCGTCAATCGCCCGTCCTCCACTTCATTGGAGGCCAGGGCGACGACGGCGCCCGCCAGGGTCAGCCGCGCCGGCAGGGTCCGGGTTCCCAGCTTGACCTGAAAACGACCCGCAGGATCAAAGGGCTGATCTCCCATCCACAAGAGACGAACATCCAGCCGATCCGAGGCCGCCGGGCGGTCGTTGACGGGCGCCAGGACGTCGCCGCGCGCCACATCCATGTCCTTGTCCAGCACCAGGGTGACGGCGTCCCCGGCGAACGCCTGAGTGACCTCGACATCGCCATACAGAATGCGCGTCAGCCTCGCCGTGCGGCCGTTGGGGCAGACCGCCACAGTGTCCCCCACCCTCACCTGACCTGATGCGATGGTCCCGGCATAGCCCCGAAAATCGGCGTCAGGCCGGTTCACATACTGCACCGCCAGCCGGAAAGGCCGCGTAATCCCGCCTTCTGTCAGCGGCAGGTCCTCCAGCGCGCGTAGAAGTGTCGGGCCATCGTACCAGGGCGTGGCGACGGACCGCGCCGTCAGGTTGTCGCCCCGACGCGCGCTGACCGGAATGGCCGTCACCGAGCGGAAGCCCAGGTCGGCGACCAGGTCGGCATAGGCGTCTCGGATGCGTTCGAACACCGACGGATCATCCGCCACCAGATCGATCTTGTTCACCGCCAGAATGACATGACGAATGCCGAACAGGGCCACAATCCGACTATGGCGCGCCGTCTGGGCCGTGACGCCCTTGACCGCATCGACCAGCACGACCGCCGCGTCGCAAGTCGAGGCGCCAGTAGCCATGTTGCGCGTATATTGCTCGTGGCCCGGCGTGTCGGCAACGATGAAGCTGCGCCGCGACGTCGACATGTAGCGATAGGCCACGTCGATGGTGATACCCTGCTCGCGCTCGGCCTCCAGACCGTCCAGCAACAGGGCGTAGTCGAGATTGGCTCCGTCCGTGCCGAAACGGCGCGAGTCGCGTTCCAGCGTCGCCAGCTGATCCTCGGGCACCTGACCCGTTTCGAACAGCAGCCGACCGATCAGGGTCGACTTGCCGTCGTCCACCGAGCCGCAGGTCAGGAAGCGCAGCAGGTCGCGTTCCTCTCGCCGGGCTTGCGGCGGGAAGGTCGTCACGGCGCCGTCCATCAAAAGTAGCCCTCGCGCTTCTTGCGCTCCATCGAGGCGGTCTCATCGGCGTCGATCAGTCGGCCCTGGCGCTCCGACTGGCGGCTGACCTTCAGCTCACGAATGACGGCCTCCAGGTCGTCCGCCTCGGACTCCACCGCCGCGCTCAACGGATAGCAGCCCAGCGAGCGGAACCGGACGCGACGCAGTTCAGGCGTCTCGCCCTCCCTTAGCGGCAACCGCTCGTCGTCGCGCACGATCAAGGCGCCGTCGCGCACCACCACGGGGCGAAGGGCTGAAAAATATAGTGGCACGACCGGGACGCCCTCGGCCCGCGTGTATTCCCACACGTCCAGCTCGGTCCAGTTCGACAAGGGGAAGACGCGCAGGCTCTCACCCGGCCCCAGGTTGGAATTCCACAGTCGCCACAGCTCCGGGCGCTGGCGACGCGGGTCCCAGCTGTGGTCCGCCCCCCGGAACGAGAAGATACGCTCCTTGGCGCGCGACTTTTCCTCGTCGCGTCGCGCGCCGCCGATGGCCACGTCAAAGCCGTGCAGGTCCAGGGCCTGCTTCAGGGCGTCGGTTTTCATCGCCTGGGTGTGGATCGACGATCCCGAGGTGATCGGGCTAACGCCCCGCGCCAGCGCATCGTGATTGGTGTGGACCAGCAGACGCGCGCCATAGAGGCCCGTCACATGGTCACGGTGGGTGATCATGTCCCGGAACTTCCAGGTCGTGTCGACGTGCAGCAACGGAAATGGCGGCCGTCCCGGATAGAAGGCCTTGGCCGCCAGGTGCAGCAGGACGCCCGAGTCCTTGCCGATCGAATACATCATGACCGGGTTGCGCGCCGTCGCCGCCACCTCGCGCAGGATCTCGATCGCTTCGGCCTCGAGCCGGCGCAGATGCGGAGGCAGGACGTGACGCGCGATGGCGTCTCTCTGCTTTTCGACGGTCGCCTGCATAGGCTGCGGTCCTCACTGGTCGTCTTGAACGAGAGATATTTGAAGCTTGGAGGGCCGGTCCGCGTCGAACGATATGATCTCGCGCCGGCCGATAGAAAATCTGAGAGGTCAGCCGACGAAGGCGCGTTCCAGCACATAGTCGCCGGGTTCGGCGTTCGAGCCTTCACTCAATCCATGGCTTTCCAGCAGGCCCGCCGCCTCGCGGATCATGGCCGTCGAGCCGCACAGCATGACGCGGTCCAGCGCCGGATCGAAGCGACCGTCGAAGCCCAGATCGCGGAAGAAGGCGCCGCTGGTGATGCGGTCGGTGATGCGGCCCGGACGCTCGAACGCCTCGCGCGTCACGGTCGGGTAATAGATCAGCCTTCCTTGCGCCTGCTCCCCGACCAAGGGGTCCTCGAACAACCCGGTCTGCAGGAAGTCACGATAGGCCAGGTCGGCCACTCGACGGACGGTGTGAGTGACCACAACCTGCTCGAACCGCTCATAGGTTTCGGGATCACGCGCCACGCTCAGCCATGGCGCCAGCCCTGTGCCGGTTCCGATCAGGAACAGGCGGCGCCCCGGCTTCAGGGCGTCCAGCACCAGGGTCCCGGTCGGTTTCCTGCCCAGCAGAACCTCATCACCCGGCTGGATATCAACCAGGCGTGAGGTCAACGGCCCGTCCTCGACCCGGATAGAGAAGAACTCCAGCTCGTCCGACCATGACGGGCTGGCGATGGAATAGGCCCGCAGCGTAGGCTTACCCGCGCCGTCCAGCCCAAATCCTCCTAATGGCGGCAAGCCGATCATGACGAATTCGCCCGAACGGAAGCGGAAATCCTCGGGCCGGTCTATGGCGAAGCTGAACAGGTGATCGGTCCAGCGCCGCACCCAACGAACCTTCTGCGGGGTCCAGGGCGCGGGCGCCGCGACACGGGCACGTTCCAGAACTGCGACTTCGCTCACGACCGACCTCCTGCTTGAAGGCCTTCGACATAGGGCGGGCGGCGTCAGTCGAGGAAACGATCAATCCTGTTTCGATCGTGCAGAAAATCTGCGAGCAGGTTCAGAGCTGGTCCAGATTGTTGTCGTAGTCGATGGCCTGCTTCTTCAGCCAGGCCACGAAGGCCTTGGTTCCTGGCGAGGCTGGACGGTCTCGCGGCATGACCACGAAATAGGCGAAGCCCAGAACCTGACTGCCGTCCGGGAAGGGCGCGACCAGACGCCCGGTATCAAGGTCCGCCTGAGCCAGGCTGCGCTTGGCCAGGGCCACGCCGCGCCCCGCCGCCGCTGCCTCGATCAGCATGCTGGATTGATCGAAACGTGAACCCCGCCGCGCATCCGCATGGCTGGCGTGACGCGCTTTCAGCCACATGGCCCAGTCGGGACGAGAGGCGTCGCCGTCATCAGACATATCATGCAGAAGCGTATGTCGAGCCAGGTCCTCGGCGGTGCGGATCGGGTGCGGCGCCGCCATCAGCGCAGGCGAGCATACAGGGATCACCGTCTCGGTGAGAAGGCGCTCGACCACATGCCCGGGATAGTCGCCCGGGCCATACCGGATGGCCAGATCGACCTTGCCCTTGCCCACCGTCACCGGCTCCATGTCCGCCGAAATCCACACCTCGATGTCCGGGTGGGCCGCATGGAAATCGTCCATGCGCGGCATCAGCCATTTGGACGCGAAAGACGGCGCCACGCTGATCGCAACAGTCCGGTTCAGCGGCGGCTCGCGCAGAATGGCCGAGGCATCCATCAGTCGCTCAAACCCTTCGCGCAGCAAGGGCGTGGCCGCGCGCCCCAGCTCCGTCAGCTGCAGCCCGCGTGCTTCACGCGTGAACAGCGGCCCGCCGATGATCTCCTCCAGCAGTCGGATCTGCTGGCTGACAGCGCCCGGCGTCACCGACAGTTCGTCCGCTGTCCGTGAAAAGTTCAGGTGCCGCGATGCGCTTTCAAAAGCACGCAGGGCGTTGAGGGGCAAAAGCGGTCGAACCATGCGCTTGTAGAAAACCTATCAGGGAGTCGAAGACAATCTGGTTTGTGGAAGGATCGTGCACGACGGATGCTGAATGTCGAGCCGCCACGCAAAAGCGCAGGCGGGAGACAGCAAATCATGGAATCGGTCGATGCGCGTCTTTCTGGCATCCATCCCCTTGGAACGGGCGAAAGTCGTCGTCGTCGGCGCGGGTGAAGCCGCCCTGGCCAAGCTGCGCCTGTTCCTGAACAGCCCCGCCGACCTGGTCTGGTTCACGCCGGACGGCGCACCCGCCTCGCTGGAAACGCCACGCGCCGCGCCGACGCCGATCCCCCGCCTTCCGGGCGCCGCCGACCTGAACGGCGCCCGGCTGGTCTTCATCGCCCTGCACGACGTCGCCCTCGCCCGCAGTATCGCCGACGTCGCGCGTCAGGCCGGAGCGCAAGCAAACATCGTCGATCAACCGGACTTCAGCGACTTCCACACCCCCGCCCTGATCGACCGCGATGAGGTGGTTGCAGCCGTGGCGACCGGCGGAAACGCCCCTATCCTGGCCCGCGATCTACGCTCGCGTATCGAAGCTGTCCTGCCGCAGAACGTGGCCTCGATCGCGCGACTGGCGGGCGAACTACGCGGGGCGGTGAAGGAAGCCATTCCCGACTTCCTCGCCCGTCGACGCTTCTGGGAGAAAGCCTTCCGCAGCCCCGCCGCCGACCTGGCCGCCGAGGGCCGCATGGCCGAGGCTCGCCGCGAGATGGTGCGTCTGTTGAACGTGGCGGCCTCGCCCAGTGATGCATCCGCCCCAGGCATGGTCCACATCGTCGGGGCAGGTCCCGGAGACCCCGAACTTCTGACCCTCAAGGCCCTGCGCGCCCTGCAGGACGCCGATGTCATCATTCACGACAAACTGGTTTCGGCCGAAGTGCTGGACCGCGCCCGTCGCGACGCCAGACGCATCTATGTCGGCAAGGCACGCGGCGACCATTCCGTGCCACAGGATCAGATCGAACAGCTGATGATCGCCGAGGCTCGCGCTGGCCATCGCGTCGTGCGCCTGAAGGGCGGCGATCCCTTCGTCTTCGGGCGCGGCGGCGAGGAACTGGAGGCTGTGCGCGCCGCCGGGATCGAGGCCATCGTCGTGCCGGGGATCACCGCTGCTCTCGCCTGCGCGGCCTCCACCGGCCTGCCACTGACCCACCGCGACCACGCCCAGGCCGTGACCTTCGTCACCGGCCAGCCCAAGCCGGGCGGTCAGTCCGCCGACTGGGCGCGGCTGGCGGCCCCGCACCACACACTGGCCGTCTACATGGGCGCGGGGCAAGCCGAGGAAATCGCGTCGAACCTGATCGCCGCCGGGCGTGATAGGGCGACCCCCGTCACCGTGGTCGAAAACGGCAGTCGTTCGGATCAGCGCACCTTCAAAGGAAGGCTGGACGATCTGGCGGCCCTGGTCGCCCGTATGGATCTGACCGGTCCCGCCCTGCTCTTCATCGGTGAAACCGCAGCCTTGGCTGAGGCCAGCGATGAGCGCACCCTGATCGAGGTCGCGGCATGAAACTGCTGACCGCCAACCGGCTGAACGACGGCCGCGTCATCTATCTGGGCGAGGCCGACGCCGTCGTCGAGAGCATAGACGCGGCCCGTCTGCTGGACGAGGCCGCCGCCGAAACCGCCCTGGCTCTGGCCCAGTCGCGCCCGGCTGTCTTCGTCAATCCGTATCTGATCGAGGTCGAGAGCCGCACGCCCTCGGGGCGCGATCGACTCAAAGAGAGCATCCGCTCGACCGGCCCCACCGTCGGTCACAGCCTCGCCTTCGCCCGAAACGAGACCGCCTGATGTATCGCTATGACGAGTTCGACGCCGCCCTGGTTCGTGAGCGCATCGCCGAGTTCAGTGATCAGGTGAACCGCCGCAGCAGCGGCGAATTGACCGAAGACGAGTTCAAACCTCTGCGCCTGATGAACGGCGTCTATCTGCAACTGCACGCCTATATGGCGCGGATCGCCGTCCCCTATGGCGTGATGAACAGCCGCCAGATGCGCCAGCTGGCCCATGTCGCCCGCACCTATGACAAGGGCTACGGCCACTTCACAACCCGCACCAATATCCAGTTCAACTGGCCGGCCTTGCAAGACCTGCCCGCCATTCTCAGCGATCTGGCAGACGTCGAGATGCACGCCATCCAGACCTCCGGCAACTGCATTCGCAATGTCACGACCGACGTCTTCGCCGGTGTCGCGACCGACGAGATCGAGGACCCCCGCCCCTGGTGCGAGATCATCCGCCAGTGGTCGACCATCCACCCGGAATTCTCCTTCCTGCCGCGCAAGTTCAAGATCGCCGTCATCGGCGCGGCCAAGGACCGGGCGGCGATCCGCACCCACGACGTGGGCCTACAGATCGTGTGCGGTGAGGATGGTGAGACAGCGTTCCGCGTCTTCGTCGGCGGCGGTCAGGGGCGTCTGCCGCACATCGCGCAGGAGATTGCATCCGCCGTGCCGGGTCAGTCCCTGCTGGCCTATCTGACCGCCATCCTGCGCGCCTACAACCTGCTGGGGCGGCGCGACAACATCCACAAGGCGCGAATCAAGATCCTGGTCGCCGCCGTCGGCATCGACGCCTTCCGCGAGGAGGTCGAACGTCAGTACGAAATTCTCCGCCTCGAAGATTTGCGCATCCCGGAAGCGGAACTGGCGCGCATTCAGGCCTATTTCACGCCCCCGCCGTTCGCGGACCTGCCCGCGACCAGCCCCGCCTATGACGCCGCCCGTCGCCTGAACGCCGAGTTCGCCCGCTTCATCCGGTCGAACCTGCGAGAGCACAAGCAGGCCGGATACGGCGCCATCATCATCTCGCTGAAGCCCGTCGACGGCGTGCCCGGCGACATCACGGCGGATCAGATGGAGGTGGTCGCCGATCTGGCGGAACGCTTCTCGTTCGACGAAGTCCGCGCCTCCTACGAACAGAATCTGGTCCTGCCGCACGTCCGGCTGGAAGACGTCCACGCGGTCTGGAGCCGCCTGCGTAAAACCGGTCTGGCCACGGCCAACGCCGATCTGGCGACCGACATCATCGCCTGCCCGGGACTGGACTACTGCAGCCTGGCCAACGCCCGCTCCATCCCCGTCGCCCAGGCCCTGTCGCGCCAGTTGGCCGACGCCGACCTGCAGGAAAAGCTGGGGCCGGTGCGCATCAACATCAGCGGCTGCATCAACGCCTGCGGCCATCACCACGTCGGCCATATCGGCGTTCTGGGCGTCGATCGAAAGGGTGAGGAATATTACCAGATCACGGTCGGCGGATCGCCCGACGAGCAGGCAGCCCTGGGCGAGATCGTCGGGCGCAGCCTGCCCGCCGAGGAAGTCGCCCCCGCCATCGCCCGCGCCCTGGATCGCTATCTGGAAATCCGCGCCGAGGGCGAGCTGTTCATCGACACGGTCCGCCGCCTGGGCGCCGATCCCTTCCGTACCGCCATCTATGAGCCGATCGATGCAGCTGCTTGAGCAAGCCCCGGACGGCGTCCGACTGACCGTTTCGACCCCTGCAGAAGACATCCGCGCAGCGGCTGCGGCCAACGACAGCCTGATCCTGGAGTTCGAGACTTTTCGCGACGGGCGGGGCTTCTCGCTGGCGGCTGTCCTTCGCGGCCAAGGCTATCAGGGTCGTTTGATCGCTGCCGGCAAGATCCTGCCCGATCAGGTCCGCCACCTGCGCCGCTGCGGCTTTGACGCGGTCGAGCTGACGCCCGGCGCCGACCCGGCTCCCTGGCGACGAATGGATCAGGTCTTCAGCGCGGCCTATCAGCCCGCATCCGGCGATGATCTCCTGGTCTGGCGGCGACGTCATGCGCCCGCCGCCGAAGACGCCGTCGCCCTGGCCGCACGTCTCAACGCCCAATGGGCCGACGCAGATGCGGACGACCTGCTACGGGCGGTTCTGGACCCGGCCCTGGGCCGTAAGGCCGTCGCCATATCCTCCTTCGGCGCCGAAGCGGCCGTCCTGTTGCACCTGATCTCGCGGGTTCAGCCCCACCTGCCCGTCGTCTTCCTGGAGACCGGCCAGCATTTCTTCCAGACACTGGCCTATCGCCGCGAGCTCACGGAACGGCTGGGTCTGACGGAGGTACGCGACGTGCAACCGGACGCCGCCAGTCTGGCCGCCTCGGACCCCCATGGCGACCTGTGGCGCCATGCGCCCGACGCCTGCTGCGATCTTCGCAAGGTCCAACCGCTAGCCAAGGGGCTAGAGGGGTTCGACACCCGCATCACCGGCCGAAAACGCTACCAGAACCGCCAGCGCGCCACGCTTGATCCCTTCGAAGCCATCGACGGCGTCCTGGCCGTCAATCCTCTGGCCTCATGGTCGGCCGAGCAGATCGAAACCTGGCTGCACGACCATCAACTGCCGCGTCATCCCTTGGTCGAGCAGGGCTACCCCTCCATCGGTTGCTGGCCCTGCACCCGCGCGGTCGAAGCTGGCGAGAACGCTCGCGACGGCCGCTGGTCCGGTCAGGAAAAGACCGAATGCGGCATTCACGGACGAACTCTGGCCCCGGCCTGTTGACCCAGGCCGTCCATCGCTTCGCCCGATCCCATCTTGCGACCTGATCCAGAGACATACCTTGTCCATTTCCAGCATCATCAACCTCATCGGCGACACGCCGCTGATCCGCCTGAACCGCCTGTCAGACGCCACCGGCTGCGAGATCCTGGGCAAGGCCGAGTTCCTCAATCCCGGCCAATCCATCAAGGACCGGGCCGCCCTGTCCATCGTGCAGAAGGCCAAGGCCTCGGGCGCCTTGCGGCCCGGCGGCGTGATCGTGGAAGGCACGGCGGGCAACACCGGCATCGGCCTGGCCCTGGTCGGGGCGGCCCTGGGCCACCGCGTGGTCATCGTCATGCCCCGCACGCAATCCGAAGAGAAAAAGCTGGCCATCCGGGCGCTGGGCGCGCGTCTGATCGAGGTGGACGCCGCCCCCTTCTCCAGCCCCAACCACTTCGTCCACTACTCTGAAGAGGTGGCGCGCAAGCTGAACGCCAGCGAGCCTCACGGCGCCTTCTGGGCCAACCAGTTCGACAACACCGCCAATCGCGCCGCCCATTACGAGGGCACCGCCGCCGAGATCTGGCAGCAGACGGGCGGCAAGGTCGACGCCTTTATCAGCGCCGTCGGCAGCGGCGGCACCCTGGCCGGCGTCGGCGCCTTCCTGCGCGAGCGCAATCCGGATGTGAAGATCGGCCTGGCCGACCCGGCGGGCGCGGCCCTGTTCAACTGGTTCACCCAGGGTCAGATGACTGGCGAAGGCAGTTCGATCACCGAGGGCATCGGCGTGGCCCGCATCACCGGTAATCTGGAAGGCTTCACGCCTGACTACGCCTATCGCATAGAAGACGCTGAATTCCTGCCCATTCTGTTCGATCTGGTGGCGCACGAAGGCCTGTCGCTGGGCGGATCGTCAGGGGTCAATCTGGCCGGTGTCGTGCGGCTGGCCCGCGACCTCGGCCCCGGCAAGACCATCGTCACCGTCCTGTGCGACCCCGGCACGCGCTACGCCTCGCGCCTGTTCAACCCGGCCTTCCTGCGCAGCAAGGGCCTGCCGACCCCGCAATGGATCGCCGAAGACGTGCGGGAGGTGGCGTGATGTCGGGACTTGCAACGGATCGACGCGCACTTCTTCTTGGCGCCGGCGCCTTGGCGCTCGGCGGATGCACACAGACCCAAGGGGCCCAGGCCGCCCTGCTCAACGTCTCCTATGATCCAACCCGCGAGTTCTATCGCGCCTACAACGAGGCCTTTCTGGCCCGCTGGCGTGAAAAGGGCGGCGCGCCCTTCGCCGTCGAGCAGTCGCACGGCGGGTCGGGCAAGCAGGCCCGCGCCGTCATCGACGGCCTGCCCGGCGATGTCGTCACCCTGGCTTTGGAGTCTGACATCGACGAGATCGCCGCACGCGGCCTGATCGCCGCCGACTGGCAGACCCGCCTGCCGAACAACGCCTCCCCCTACACCTCGACCATCGTTTTTCTGGTCCGCAAGGGAAACCCGAAAGGCATCCGCGACTGGCCCGACCTGCTGAAGCCGGGCGTCGAGGTCATCACCCCCAATCCCAAGACTTCGGGCGGGGCGCGCTGGAACTATCTGGCGGCCTGGGCAGACGCCCTGCGCCGTCCAGGCGGGACGGAGCAGTCGGCGCAAGCCTTCATTACCGAACTGTTCCGCCGCGTGCCGGTGCTGGACACGGGCGCACGCGGATCGACCACCACCTTCGTCCAGCGCGGCATCGGCGACGTGTTGCTGGCCTGGGAGAACGAGGCCTTCCTGGCCGCACGCGAACTGGGGCCGGATCAGGTCGATATCGTCGCCCCGCCCTTCTCCATACTGGCCGAGCCGCCGGTGGCGGTGATCGACAAGGTGGTCGAGCAAAAGGGCACGCGGGATCGCGCCGAGGCCTATCTGGCGCAACTCTATGACGAACCAGCCCAGATTCTGGCGGCGGAACACTATTATCGCCCGCGCGAGCCAGCCGTCGCCGCGCGTTTCGCCGACCGCTTCGCGCACCTGATCCTGGCCGACATCTCGGACTTCGGCGACTGGAGCGCGGCGCAGAAACGCCATTTCGCCGACGGCGGCGTTTTCGACCAGATCTACCAACCCGGCCGACGATCATGACCCCATCGGCGACCTGGAAGGCGCACAGCCCCCTGCCCGGCTTCTCTCTCTCGCTGGGGTTCACCCTGGCCTATCTGTCGCTGTTCGTTCTCATCCCCCTGGCCGCCCTGGCGATCCGACCGTGGGAGAACGGGCTGGATAGCGTCATCGCGGCCACCACCTCGCCGCGCGCCCAGGCGGCCCTGAGGCTCAGCTTCGTCGCCGCCGCTGTCGCCGCCGCCGTCAATGCGGTGATGGGCGGGCTGCTGGCCTGGGTGCTGACCCGCTACGACTTTCCGGGCAAGCGGCTGGCCGACGCCGTGATTGACCTGCCCTTCGCCCTGCCAACCGCCGTGGCCGGGATCGCCCTGACCGCCCTCTACGCGCAGAACGGCCCGATCGGAGGGCTGCTGGCGCCGCTGGGGATCAAGATCGCCTACACGCCTGCCGGCGTGGTCGTGGCCATGATCTTTGTCGGCCTGCCCTTCGTCGTCCGCTCCATCCAGCCTGTGCTTCAGGACCTGGACCAGGAGGTCGAGGCGGCGGCTGAAACCCTGGGTGCCTCGCCGTTTCAGACGGCCACGCGAATCATCCTGCCCGCCCTCCTGCCCGCCCTGTTGTCCGGCGTAGGCCTCGCCTTCGCACGGGGCGTCGGGGAATACGGCTCGGTCATCTTTATCGCCGGCAACATGCCGCTGCGGTCCGAGATCGCTCCCCTGTTGATCGTCACCCAGTTGGAGCAGTTCGACTACGCCGGGGCCGCGACCATCGGCATGGCCATGCTGATCCTATCCTTTCTCATCCTGCTGGGATTCAACGGTTTGCAGACGCTGATCGCAAGGCGCGGCGCATGACCGCCAGAGCCTTGTCCCTTGCGCCTGCCTCCGCCGCTCGCAAGCGCGGCCTCGGTCGCGGCTTGCTGATCGGCCTGGCCCTACTGTGGCTAGTGCTGATCGTCCTGGCCCCGCTAGGCGTCATCCTGATCGAGGCCCTGCGCAAAGGGACGAGCGTCGCTCTCGCCAGCCTATCCCAACCCGACGTCTGGGCCGCCGCCCGCCTGACCCTGCTGACCACGGCCGTCGCCACGCCGCTGAACGCCGCATTCGGCCTGGCCGCCGCCTGGTGCGTCACCCGGTTCGACTTCATCGGCAAGACCCTGCTGATGGCCCTGATCGATCTGCCGCTGTCGGTGTCCCCGGTCATATCCGGTCTGGTCTGGGTCCTCTTGTTCGGCGCCTCGGGCTGGTTCGCGCCCTGGCTGAACGCCGCTGGACTGCAGATCATGTTCACCCCCGTCGCCATCGTCCTGGCCACCATTCTGGTGACCCTGCCCTATGTCGCGCGCGAGCTGATCCCGCTGATGCAGCAACAGGGCTCGGACGAGGAACTGGCCGCCCTGACGCTGGGCGCGCGACCCTCCGCCATCTTCTTCTTCATCACCCTGCCGAACGTGCGCTGGGCGCTTCTGTACGGCGTGCTGCTGGCCAATGCCCGGGCCATGGGAGAATTCGGGGCCGTCTCGGTGGTGTCCGGCCACATTCGAGGCCTGACCAACACCCTGCCGCTGCACGTCGAGATTCTGTACAACGAGTACGACTTCGTCGGCGCCTTCGCGACCGCCGCCCTGCTGGCGGTTCTGGCGCTCGTGACCCTGGTGCTGAAGTCTTTCCTTGAGCATCGCCACGCCGACGACCTCGCCGCGAGGGGGCGGCGCTGACATGACCCTCGACATCACCTCCATCACCCGCGCCTATGACGGCCTGCCCGCGCTGGACGACGTCAGCCTGACGGTCCGTGACGGCGAGTTCCTGGCCCTGCTCGGCCCGTCCGGCTCTGGCAAGACCACCCTGCTGCGCATCATGGCCGGTCTGGATCGCCCCTCCACCGGACAGGTGCGGTTCAACGGCGAGGACTTCCTGGCCCTCAGCCCGCGCGAGCGCCGCGTGGGCATGGTGTTCCAGAGCTACGCCCTGTTCCGCCACATGACCGTGGCCGACAACATCGCCTTCGGCCTGAAGGTCCGCCCGCGCGCCGCGCGCCCCGGCCGCGCAGAGATCACCGAACGGGTTCAGGACCTGCTGCGCCTGATCCAGTTGGAAGGCTTCGGCGGCCGCTACCCCAGCCAGCTTTCCGGCGGCCAGCGCCAACGCGTCGCCCTGGCCCGCGCCCTGGCCATCGAGCCGCGCCTGTTGCTACTGGACGAGCCTTTCGGCGCCCTGGACGCCCGCGTCCGCCGCGACCTGCGCCGTTGGCTGCGTCAGGTGCATGAGCGGACCGGCGTGACGACGGTCCTCGTCACCCACGACCAGGAAGAGGCGCTGGAACTGGCCGACCGCGTCGCCATCCTGCGCCAGGGCCGGATCGAACAGGTGGACACGCCGCAAGCCCTCTATGACCGCCCCGCCTCGGCCTTCGTCCATGACTTCCTTGGGGAAGGTCTGCAGCTTCAGGCCACGGTGGCGCGCGGCGAGGTCGTGTCAAGCGACTGGCGCGCGCCGTCCGACGCCCCGACCGGCGAGGCCCTTCTCTGCATCCGCCCGGATGATCTGGAAGCCGCCGACACCGGCCTGGTCGGCGTGGTCATGTCCAGCCTGCGACGCGGCGATCGCGCCCGTGTGGCCGTCTCCCTGCACGGCCGCCGACTGGAGTTGGAACGACCCATCGGCGACCCGCTGGCGACCCTGGCGCCCGGCGCGCCGGTCCGCCTGCATCCCCGCCGCTTCCATGTCCTGGCGAAAAGCGCATGAGCGGGCCCACGGTCGCGATCATCGGCGCAGGGTTCAGCGGCCTGCTGACCACGCTCAACCTACTGCGGATGTCGCCGGATGTTTCGGTGCAGTTGATCGAGCGGCGCGGCGTCTTTGGCCTCGGCCCCGCCTATGCGACCGGCAACCCAAAACATCTGCTCAATGTCCGCCTGTCGAACATGAGCGCCTTTCCCGACCGGCCGCACCATCTGGCGGACTGGATGGCTGAGCAGCCTGCCTGGTTCGCCCGCGACGACTTCATCACTCGAGGCGACTACGGCCGCTATCTGGCCCACCTGCTGGATCAGGCCCTACGCCCCGACCGGGACGGCGGACGCCTGTCCCTGATCCGCGGCGAGGCAAGCGCCATCCGCCCGCAAGGCGACGGCTGGAAAGTCATGCTGGATGGCCGCAGTTCGACGGTCGCCGATGCTGTGGTCCTTGCTCAAGGCAATCTCAGTCCTGCCCAGCCATCAGACCTGGATCCCGCCCTCGCCGATTCTGGCCGCTACCTAAGCGATCCGTGGCGCGCACTGAACGCCCTGCCGCCCGAAACCGACAACATCCTGCTCATCGGCGCAGGTTTGACGATGGTTGATGCAGCCATCGCCCTGCGTCAGTCGGGTCGGCGCTTCACCGCCGTCTCGCGACACGGCCTGCTGCCCCGCAGCCACGGCTCGACGACCATGGCCTCTCAAAAGCGCACCTATGTCGGCCGCCCCATCGAGGTGTTCCGGCAAGTAAGGCGCGCGGCCAGCGAAGCCGACTGGCGCACGGTGGTCGATGACGTGCGCCATTCAGCCCGCCCCCTCTGGTCATCCTGGTCCCTGCCCGAACGTAGCCGCTTCCTGCGCCATTTACGCGCGCTGTGGGACAATCATCGCCACCGCCTGGCTCCCGGCGTCGCCCGTGAAGTCACAGCCATGCTGGCCTCCGAGGAACTGGAGGTCATCGCCGCCCGCATCACCGCGCTTTCGTTTCGCGACGGCGAAGTCGAAGCGATTCTGCAACATCGCGGTGATTCTCGTCCCCGCCCCCGTCGCTTCGACGCGGCGATCAATTGCACCGGCCCCAGCGGCGATGTCGCCCAAAGCAACGACCCTCTGCTGAAGGACCTGTTGAAACAGGGACTGGCCGCTCCCGCGGCTCTGGGACTCGGCCTCGCCGTCGATCCTGGCAGCCGCCTGATCGATGGCCGCATGCTGGCGCACAATCGCCTCTTCGCCATCGGACCGCTGACTCGCAGCCTGTTCTGGGAGGCTACGGCCGTTCCTGACCTGCGCGAGCACGCCATGGCTATCGCCGTCAGTGTTGTGGAAGCCCTGAAGCGCCCGGACGAATACAGGCTCGCCTTCCAGTACGGCTCAATGGAACCGCTCACAGCTCAACATCACTAAGCAAGAAAAAAGCCGCCCAAGGTGCTTGAGCGGCGACATCTCTAGATGATGCTTGAAATCATCTGGTGGTTGGCTGGGGAACTAGGACTCGAACCTAGAATGACGGTACCAAAAACCGTAGTGTTACCATTACACCATTCCCCAGCAGGACCAGTGCGCCCCGCAGTTCGTCGCTGCGAGGAGCGGTGAGATACGCCAAGCTTTTCGGGGATGCAACACTGAAAACATAAGAATTTTCATCGAGCAGCGAGTTTCTAAAAAGCCGCAAAATCCCCGCTTGCGAGGTCTGAAACGGATGGCTATAAGCCCCCTCCTCGACGCAACGACGGCCTCTGGCCCGCGCCGGGAAGAAATGTCGGAGTGTGGCTCAGTCTGGTAGAGCACTGCGTTCGGGACGCAGGGGTCGGAGGTTCGAATCCTCTCACTCCGACCATTTTTCCTTACATCGCCAGGTGATTTTCCCCTTTCGGGGCGGTGCATTTGCGTGCGTGCGCGACTAGCTTCGCTGCATGGTCAAGCTGCTTACCCCCTCCGAAGTCGTCGCCTTCTGGATCGAAGCCGGTCCCGACAAATGGTTCGCCAAGGACGCCGCCTTCGACTTCGCCTTCACCGAACGATGCCGCGACACCCATTTCGCCGCGGCCGCCCGCAAGCTGGACGACTGGACCGCGACGCCTGAAGGAAGCCTGGCTCTCATCATCCTGCTGGACCAGCTGCCGCGAAACGCCTTCCGCGACACGGCGCACATGTTCGCCACCGATTCCCTGGCCCTGATGTTCGCCAAGGCCGCCATTGCACGAGGCGACGACCGAAAGGTAGCGCATGCCCTGCGCCCCTTCGTCCTGATGCCGTTGATGCATTCGGAATCGCTTGCGGATCAGGAAACCCTCCTAACCCTGCTGGACGAGACCGACCAGCCGAACACCTACAGATTCGCTGTCATTCACCGGGACATCATCGCCCGCTTCGGCCGCTTCCCACATCGCAACGCCTGCCTGGCTCGAGAGACGACGACAGACGAGGCCGCCTTCCTGGCCGGAGACGGCTTCAAGGGCTAAATGTCGGGCAACCGTCTTGGGCTTATTGCAAAGCTACAGTAGTTCAGTTCCCTTCCAGCTTGCTCAAGGGGGATCTGTCTCATGAAAATCGCTAGTCTCGCCGCCGTCGCACTGACGGCCCTGACCGCGGTCGCCGCCGCCGCGCCTGCCGAAGCCCAGGCGCGGCGCAGCAACGCCCAGCGGACGCAGGACGCCCAGATGGCGCAAATTCCACGCTGCCGCGAAAGCCTCGGCTCCATCACCATCGCGGATGGCCAGTCCGACTATTGGCGCGAACTGCAACTGTCTCCGCCGCAAAGCCTGCTGCGCGTGGTCATTCAACGTTCGGGCTGCTTCACCC
>Ga0247827_10000145_pt1 | contig 33348 bp, 26 predicted proteins | sample 12C_Control_Day2_FD_194414 | JGI IMG/M metagenome (GOLD analysis project Ga0247827, IMG submission 194414) | Soil microbial communities from agricultural site in Penn Yan, New York, United States - 12C_Control_Day2 | ecosystem: Environmental > Terrestrial > Soil > Agricultural land | place... | reverse complement strand
TCTCCAACAACATCGCCAACATGAACACGGTCGGCTTCAAGCGTCAGCGGGCCGAGTTCCAGGACCTGCTGTACCAGAACGTCGAGCGCATGGGCGCGCAGTCCTCGACCCAGGGCACCGTCGTCCCCACCGGCATCCAGATCGGCGCCGGTGTGAAGGCCGGCAGCGTCTATCGCATCACCGAACAGGGCAGCCCCACCCGCACCGGCAACCCCTACGACATCGCGATCGACGGCAAGGGCTACTTCCAGATCACCATGCCCTCGGGCGAGATCGCCTACACCCGCGCCGGCAACTTCGCGGTGAACGGCGAGGGCCAGCTGGTCACCGAAGACGGCTATGCGGTCGAGCCCGCCATCACCATCCCCCAGGACGCCATCGACGTCTCCATCTCCAAGTCGGGCCAGGTCCAGGTCACGACCCAGGGGCAGGCGGCGCCGCAAGTCGTCGGTCAGCTGGAACTGGCGACCTTCTTCAACGAGGCGGGTCTGGAAGCCATCGGCGACAACCTGCTGCTGGAGACCGCCGCCTCGGGCGCGGCCACCATCGGCGCCCCGAACGAGGTCGGCTTCGGCCATCTGATCCAGGGCTACACCGAAGCCTCCAACGTCGATGCGGTCAGCGAAATCACCGCCCTGATCGTGGCCCAGCGCGCCTATGAAATGAACTCCAAGGTCATCACCACCGCCGACGAGATGCTGTCCGTCTCGGCCCAGGTGAAGAGCTAGGGAAAGAGCTGAGCCATGAAGCGCACCCTGATCCTCGCCGCCGCCCTCACCGCCTTCGCCGCCCCGGCCCTCGCCGGCCCGGTCAGCCTGCTGCCCGACCCCGTCGACGACGACGGCCGCGTCACCCTGGGCGAGCTGTTCGACGACGCGGGCGCCGCCGCCGGCGTCGTGGTCGGCCAGCGCCTGGGCGCCACCGCCGTCTTCGAGGCCAGCCAGATCCAGGCCGCCGCCCGCCGCGCCGGTCTGGACTGGGCCAATCCCCAGGGCCTGCGTCGCATCGTCGTGCGTGAAGGCGGCGCCCTCCCGGCCGAAGCCTCGGCCCGCCCCGCCGCCGCGACCGTGGCCTCACGCCCCGGCGCCACGGTCGAGGTCCTGACCTACGCCCGCAGCCTGGCCGCTGGCGACATCGTCCAGCCCTCCGACGTGATCTGGTCCACGGTTCAGGCCCATCAGGCCCCGGCCGGCGGTCCCCAGGACGCCGACCAGGTCGTCGGCCTGTCGGCCAAACGCGCCCTGCGCGCCGGCGCCCCTGTGACCAGCCGCGACCTGGCCTCGCCCCAGGTCATCGCCCGCAACGACATGGTCGAGGTCGCCTACATCGCCGGCGGCGTCGAGCTGACCATCACCGGCAAGGCGACCCGCAACGCCTCGGCGGGCGAGGCCCTGCCCGTCCTGAACACCCAGTCCGGCCGCACCATAGACGCCGTCGCCATCGGCCCGGGTCGGGCCGTCGCCGGTCCCGCCGCCCAGACGGCCCGCGCCAATCCCCAACAGTTCGCCGCTCGCTGAGAGATCCCGTCATGCGTAAAATCCTGATCCTCGCCGCCGCTTCTTCCGCCCTCAGCCTGGGCGCCTGCTCCACCATCACCGAGACGGTGAAGGGACCGGAACTGGCCCCCATCGGCTATCCCGCCGCCCTGGTTCCCGTCGAACAGGCCTACATGCCGACCCCGACGCCCGCCTCGGCCAACAGCCTGTGGCGCACCGGCGCTCGCAGCTTCTTCGGCGATCAGCGCGCCCGCCGCGTCGGCGACATCCTGACGGTCAACATCGACATCAACGACCGCGCCCAGACCCAGAACTCGACCCAGCGCGCCCGCAACAACAGCGTTTCCGGCGGCGTGACCAACTTCTTCGGCCTGGAGAACAGCCTGGGCCGCGCCTTCCCCGGCGGCTTCGACCCCGCCAAGATGGTCGGCACCGAAGGCGAGTCCAACGCCTCGGGCTCGGGCAGCGTCAACCGCTCGGAGCGAGTCAATCTCACGGTCGCCGCCGTGGTCACCGCCGTCATGCCCAACGGCAACATGGTCATCCAGGGTCGGCAGGAAGTGCGCACCAACCGCGAGGTGCGCGAACTGACCGTCGCGGGCATCGTGCGCCCCGAGGACATCTCCTCGGCCAACACCATCGCCCATACCCAGATCGCCGAGGCGCGCATCAGCTACGGCGGTCGCGGCGACATCAGCCGGATTCAGGCCACCCCCGCGGCCCAGGCCCTGGTGGAGCGCTTCAGCCCCTTCTGACCAACGTTCGGCAAACGTGTTGTTCCGGTGACTCGCGGTCACGGAATCGCGCGCGATCAAGCGGAGCGGTGAACTCTTAACAAGCGACCCGCGTTTGCTCTGTCGAACGCGAGTGATTTGTGATGCTGAAGTCCATTGTTCCCGCCGTCGCCGCCCTGGGTTTCATCGCCTTGGCCGGGCAGGCCCTGACCACTGCTCCGACCGCCCCGGGTCAGGGGGCGGCGGGGTGGCATCTGCTGCACGAAGGCCCGATGGCCAAGCTGGCTTACGGCCTGCCCGATTCCGACCAGGTGGCCCTGATGCTGACCTGCTCGCCCGGCGACCAGACCGCCGTCGTCTACGGCGACGCCCAGCCGCAAAGCCCGGCCCTGACCCTCGCCTCGATGGGGCCGCAGCCGATCGACCCCCTGTCTGACGGCGAGGCCTTCGAGACCCGCCTGCCCCTGAGCGACGCGGCCCTGACCGGCCTGGCGCGCGGCGGTCGCATCGCCGTCCAGACCGAGGCCGGCGACCAGCAGATTCGCGCCAGTCGGGCCGAACGCCGCATGGTGCAAGGCTTCCTCAGCTATTGCGCTTCCAGCCACGCCTGATCACAGTCCGCCCATATTCCATCAGCGGGGGCTGACCCATGACCGCCTTGATCGGGCTTGCCCAGGCGACAGCCTTGGCCATGACGCTTCAGAGCGCGCCGTCGACGACCGAAGCCTGGACCTGGACTCTCTATGGAGACAGCCGTCCCCTGGTCCTGGCCAATGAGATTCCTGACACGCCGCGCCTGCGCTCCACGCTGGAATGCGCGCCCGGCTCCAGCATCGTTCGGCTGACGCTCTATGATGCGCGTCCTGTCGAAGGCATCGCCGTCATCACTTCCGGGGGGGCCGCCGCCAACGCCGAGGCCCGCCCCCGCCATGGCCGCCTCCAGACCATGCTGCGCGCCGATCACCCTGTCTTCGCCGCCTTCCTCGCCAACGGACAGCTTGATGTCGTCGTCGGCGAACAGACGTCGCCGGTAGAGATTGATCGGGCGAATCTGCCCAAGCTGCGCCGGTTCGCTGAACTCTGCACTGGCTAGGATTTCTCATGCGCCCCGTCGTCTGGATCGCCCCCGCCCTCGCGGCGCTTGCGCTCACGGCCTGTGCGCCCACGGTGAAATCCGGGCTTGTCGGCGCCGACGGCGGCGCGCCTGTCCCGACCGCCGGCTACGACTGGCACCTGAACGAAGACGCCGAAGAGGCCAGCCTGACCTTCGGTCTGGCTGAAACCGATGACGTGCCGCTGGACCTGTCATGCCGTCCGGGCTCGGGCGCCCTGCAGATTTTGCAGACCGTCGCCGAAGGCCACCCCCGCGTCATCGCCCTCGAATCCGGCGGCGACACGGAAACCTATCCCGCCAGGGCCGAGCCGTCCGCCCTGCACGACGGGATCGACCTGACAGCCGATGCGCGGGCCGCCGATCCGGTCTTCCTGCGCTTTCGCAAGCTGGGCTGGCTGGCGGCCTACGGCCCCGACTACCGCACCCCCTTCGTGGCCCAACCGGGCTCTGTCCGACAGATCGACCGCTTCTTCGCTCTCTGTGGCTAAGACCTCCGTCACAGCTTGACCGTCGGCTTCGCCGCCTGTCTGCTCTCCCCGCTTGAGGGAGGACGACATGGGCAAGCCAATCTTCGCGAAACGACTTCTGCTCGGAGCGGCTCTGGCCGCCTTCATCACGCCGCCAGCCCTGGCGCATGCCGCGTCGGGCGTCCCTGCGCCGGCTGAAACCCATGCCCCGGCCAACGCCGCCAGCGAAGCGCTCGCCGGCGTCCTGGCCGACTACGAGGCCTACCTCCGCCACATCGACCCGATCAGCGCCGGCATGGAGGGCGACCGCGAGGCCTTGTCGCGCCTGCCCGACCCCACCCGCGCGGGCGAACTGGCGCGCATCGCCCCGCTGACCGCCCTGCTGAACCGTGTCGAAGCGATCAGCCCGTCTGCGCTCAACGCGGACGAGCAACTGAACCAGTCCTTCGTCGCCTATCTGATCCGCCGCAACCTCGACGCCATCCCGCTGGACGGCGGGCGCCTGGCCTTCAGTTCCGAAGGCGGCCCCGGCCAGGGCGTGGCCTATCTGGCCAGCTCGACCCGCATCACCTCGACCGCCGACGCCGAGGCCTGGCTGTCGCGGATGAGCGCCATTCCCTCATACTACGACGCCGCCATCGCCGACGCCCGGCGCGGCCTCGACACCGGTCTGGTCCAGGCCCGCTCGGTCGTCGACAGCGCCCTGGCCCTGGCCGAAACCGACGTCAAGCCGCGCGAGGGCGGCGACATCCTGATGCAGCCGTTCAAGGTCCTGCCCGCGACCATCCCCGCCGCCGAACAGGCCGCTCTGCGCGCCCGGGCCCAGGCCCTGATCGACGGCCCCGTCGCCCAGCGTCGAATCGCCTGGCGCGACATGCTCAAGAACGACTATCGGCCGCGCGCGCCCGTCGAGCCCGGCATGACCCACCGTCCCGGCGGTCGCGAACTCTACGCCAACGCAGTGCGCAGCTACACCACCACCGACCTGACCCCGGATCAGGTGCATCAGATCGGCCTGGAGGAGGTCGCCCGCATCCGCGCCCGGATGCAGGACGAAATGCGCGCCGCCGGCTGGACGGGCGACTTCGCCGGCTTCCTCAACTTCCTGCGCACCGATCCGCAATTCTACGCCACTAGCCGCGAACAGCTTCTGGAAAAGGCGTCCGAGATCGCCAAGCGCGCCGACGACGGACTGCCCGCCCTGTTCGGGACCCTGCCCCGTCTGCCTTACGGCGTGCGGCCCGTCCCGCGCGAGATCGAGGACAGCTACACCACCGGCCGCTACAATCCCGGTTCTTTGCAGAACGGCGTGGCCGGCGGCTACATCGTCAATACGTCCAGGCTGGATCAGCGGCCCCTTTATGAGCTGCCCGCCCTGACGGTCCACGAAGCCGTCCCCGGCCACCACCTGCAGATCGCCCTGCAGCAGGAGGCGGCGGACCAGCCCTACTACCGCCGCGGCGCCGACGTGACCGCCTTCACCGAGGGCTGGGGCCTCTATTCCGAGTTCCTGGGCGAGGAGATGGGCATCTATCGCACCCCCTATGAACGCTTCGGCCGTCTCAGCTACGAGATGTGGCGCGCCTGCCGTCTGGTGGCCGACACCGGCCTGCACTGGCTGGGCTGGACCGAGGAACAGGCCCGCGCCTGCTTCCGCGACAACTCAGCCCTGGCCCCCCACAACATCGAGACCGAGCTGCAGCGCTATATCGGCTGGCCGGGTCAGGCCACGGCCTACAAGATCGGCGAGATCCGCCTGCGCCAAATCCGTCAGAAGGCCGAGCGCGAGCTGGGCTACCGCTTCGACGTCCGCACCTTCCACGACGCCCTTCTGGTCGACGGCCCCCTGCCGCTGGACCTGCTCGACGCCCGCATGGATCGCTGGATCGCCGAGCAGAAGGCGAAGTGAAGCGTTTTTCCTCCCCACTCGTGGGGAGGGGGACCGCCCTCGGGTCTTGCCTTCGGCAAGCCCAAGGACAGGCTGCGCGGTGGAGGGGCTTCGCACGTCAAAGCAGCCCCTCCGTCACGGCGCTGTGCGCCGCGCCACCTCCCCATCGCTCCGCGACAGGGAGGACAGCATCTCCGCCTTTAAAGCCCCAGCTCCGCCCGCGCCTTCTTCGTCAGCTTGCCGACGATGATCGCGTGGGCGGACCGGATATGGTCCGCCAGCTCCTCGTCCGCCCAGTCGTCGATCTGCGGCAGGTTCACCCACTTGGCGCGCGCCATATAGGGCGCTGGTCGAGCATGGCCGCTCTCGGTCAGCACCTCATAGGCGATGTCCGAGACCTTGAACGACACCCCGCCGGTCGCGCCCACCATGACGAACATCTTGCCGCCGACCTTGTAGGCGTCGTGGTCGTCGCCGAACGGATGGTCCAAGGTCGCGCCCGGCAGCGCCAGACAGACCTTGCCTACCCCCTCCCGGTCCATCAGGCGTCGACCCCCAGGCCGATCGGGCAGACCACGCCGGTGCCCCCAATGCCGCAGTACCCGGCGGGGTTCTTGGCCAGATAACCCTGGTGATAGTCCTCGGCGAAGTAATAGGGCCCGGCCGGCTCGATCTCGGTCGTGATCGTCCCCCGACCCGCCGCCGTCAGCGCCGCCTGATAGGCGTCGCGCGAGCCTTGCGCCTCCGCCTGCTGCGCATCGTTCAGCGTATAGACGGCCGAGCGATACTGCGTGCCCTGGTCATTGCCCTGGCGCATGCCCTGGGTCGGGTCATGGTTCTCCCAGAAGGCCTTCAACAAATCGCCGTAGGAAATGACCTTGGGATCGAACACCACCTGCACCACCTCGGTGTGGCCGGTCCGACCCGAGCAGACCTCCTCATAGGTCGGGTTGGGCGTGATCCCGCCCGCATAGCCGGCCGAGGTTACCCAGACGCCCGGCAGTTGCCAGAAGACCCGCTCCACGCCCCAGAAACAGCCCATGCCGAAAACGGCCGTCTCGAATCCCTCCGGATGCGGTCCCTTCAGCGCATGACCCAGGACGAAATGGGTCTCGTCGGTCGCCAGCGGCGCCTCGCGCCCCGGCAGGGCCGTCTCAACGGTCGGCAGTTCGGCGGTCTTTTGGAACAGCATCGGAAAAATCTCGCAGAAATCAGCGGCAAAATCGACTTTCCCCCATATGGGGCCTCACAGGGCGCTTGCCGAGGGGGTCATGCTGTTCTATCAGCCTCGCCTCCGCTGGAACGACCGTCCAGTGGCTGCACGGCGACGTCGTGGAAACGGACAGGTGGCGGAGTGGTCGATCGCGCACGCTTGGAAAGCGTGTGTAGGTGAAAGCCTACCGAGGGTTCGAATCCCTCTCTGTCCGCCACGCGCTTTGTTTTCAAACGATTTTTTAGGAAATCGCCACCCTCACCCACCATCTAACCCGCCAAGGCGTTTGCGCTTGGCTTTGGCTGTTCAGGACGTTTCAATCGGTTTCATCCGGTTTCAGTGTCACTTATGCCAACAGCCGACACTGCTCTCTCGTTGACACCCACCTTCCAATGCCCCGCCTGGCAATCGTCAGGTTGTCACCCTCGAGCCCTGCCTCATAGAGGCAGCATTTTCTTCGGGCAGCTGCGCTGGCTAAGAAGCCCCGTTAGTGCGCCTTCGAGACGACATATAAAATCCTAAAGTAGCGCTCTGAAGCTCGGGAAGATTTTTGAGCGTCATCTGCGGTGCCTCGGTCAAACGCGCCTCCCCCAAGTGGACCAGGTAGAAGGCTAAGAGAAAGCCATCGGCAAAATCCTGGAGATCGTGCACCGCTCGCAGCGCGGTTGTCGCCATGGCACCAATGCCATCAGCAGGATCTTCCACGGCGGTAAATTCAGCGACGGCCAAGGCTGCGACCGTGTCCGCGACGCCAAAAAACGTGGTTCCTCGTAATCCTGTATGAAAATCCGCAAGATTATAGCTTTCAGGCACCTTGTCAAAGGTTGACATCAGCACGGCCGCGTCGAGATGATAAGCGAGCTTATTGCGTACCAAGCGCATTAAGGAGCTGTTCTGTCCTAACTCTTTATTGAACCTAGACCGCCCCGACTCGGCGCTAGATCGCACGGCTTTGGCGTTTTCTGAATTCGGGAGCGCCGCCCAGAGTGCAGTGAGAAGGCGACCATTCGCCTTCGAGTTGATGGCTTCGTGCGCCTCAACGAGGCGCCCACAAAGTCCTCGCGTAAGGAAGAGCATCATACCTAGGGCTGTCTCTTGAACCGGACGAGGTCCTCTCTGCATTCCGTTCAAGCTCCGAAGCAGGAGACTCTGCAGCATCGCAATCTCATTCATGAGCTGGCCAAGCTGAAGATAGAACGACAGGTGTTCACGAGGGAGGGCTTCAAGCTCCGTTTTTGTGAGCGAGAGCGTCGCTACTTCGAGCTCACCGCGCTTCAAACGGCGGCCCAGTTTGTCTTTCGCAGTCCGTGGCATCGACGGCCGCCCCCCCCCTCATCGAAAGCTGTGAATCGCCTTAACTTTCGCTTGGGCGAGCAATTTCCCCTGCTAGCATATGCGAATCGGACAAACGCGCGAGCGACACGCGGTACGGCCGTTTCTGACGCAAGATTGCGTCAGTTTGAGTCGCCTAATACTGCCGGGGTCAGCCTTGAATCATTCGCGTTTCGCCAAAAACTCTGTTGGGTCGCCGGAGACCGAAACGCTTCCTGCACAAGTGATTGCCGGGCGCTTCACGAGCGGCGATTTCGATAAATTGCGAGGAGGCTACTACACGCCCGCAGCCCTGGCTCGATGGATGACGCACTGGGCCGTTAGATCGCACGCTGAACGGGTTCTTGAACCGAGCTGCGGAGACGGCTCCTTCATCGATGCTGCAACGATCCGCCTTCTTGAACTCGGAGCGTCACAAAGATCAGCTGTGAGGCAATCTCAGGCGATCGAATTGGCCCCGACCGAAGCCGAAAAAGCTCGGATGCGTCTGCGCGCAAATTTGGGGCTTGAAGGTAACGCCGTCGTTGCGACCGCCGACTTCTTCTCCTGGGAACGTGAGGGCGGGGGGGAGCAAATCTTCGACGTCGTGGTCGGCAATCCGCCCTTCATTCGGTACCAAGCTTTCCCCGAACCCAGCCGCACCCTCGCCATGGAACTAATGGTGAGAGAAGGTCTGAAAGCCAACAAGCTTACAAACATCTGGGTACCGTTCGTCGTGGGAGCAGCCGCCCAACTTGCGCAGGGGGGACGGCTAGCCATGGTCCTTCCAGCAGAGCTCCTGCAGGTCGGATATGCTGCGCAACTTCGCGCATACCTCGTCGAGCGCTTCGAACGCATTGATGTAGTGGCTTGCAATGAACTGTTCTTCGATCGCGCAGAACAGGAGGTAGTTTTACTCCTTGCCGAGGGCGCGCGGCAGCAAGGCAAGCTAACCAGCAAAGTAGCGCTTACAGAAACCGAGACCGTTGCAGATGTAACTTCACATAGCCCAGGCGAGGTTCTCGCACGCACAGAGCCAAAATCGGTCGAGCATCACTCGGAGAAGTGGCTGAAATATTTCCTGTCCTCGCGCGAAATCAGCCTTATGCGCGAAATCCGGGAGAGCCCTACGGCCGCGATGCTTAAGGACCATGGAAGCATCGACGTAGGGGTTGTCACCGGCAAGAACGAATTCTTCGTGGTCACCTCCGATCAAGTCGAAGCGTGGGGGCTCGGCGACTACGTCATCCCCCTGGTTTCACGCGCAGCTCAACTCCGCGGCGCAACGATCGACAGGGCTGAATGGGACGCGCTATCGAAGGCTGGTGACCGGGTCCATCTGATTGATATGGCGCGCGCGAAAGGTACGATCCCGGAAAAGGTGCGCCGCTACATCGCTGCCGGTGAAGCGAAAGACTTCCATACCGGGTACAAGTGCTCCATCCGCACGCCTTGGTATGCGGTGCCCTCGATCTGGACGCCCGACGGCTTCTTTTTCCGGCAGATCTACGACTTCCCTCGGGTTGTCGCGAACAACGCCGGTGCCACTTCGACCGACACGATTCACCGCCTTCGTACCGACAAACCGACCGAGGTGATTTCGAATCTATATACTCATCTGACTGGTGCCTCAGCAGAGATCGAGGGTCGGAGCTATGGCGGCGGCGTGCTCGAGCTGGAGCCCACTGAAGCAGAGCGGCTGCTCATGCCAAAAACGCTTAATCTTGGCCTTCCTCTCGAAGAGGTGGATCGCCTAGTGCGGCTTGGCCGACTAGCAGATGTCTTGGATCAGAATGATCGTCTGCTGCTTATGCCAATGGGTTTGTCCAGTGCAGACTGTGCGGCGCTGAAAGCCATTTGGACCAAGATGCGCGATCGTCGCTTGGGTCGTCGCCGACGCGCCCGGCACGGCGGATAGCAACATGTCGGTTTGCAATACGAGGGAAGAAGGTCGTGCTCGGATTGCTGAGCTTGTTGCGGCATTTAAGAAGCGCGAGGACGACCACCTAAGCGCTGCCTACAATGAGACCCAAGCTCGCACCGATTTCGTTTCGCCGATGCTCGAAGCCTTTGGCTGGGACGTCTACAACAGGCGCGGTCAACCTCTCGGACTTCGAGAAGTGTTCGAAGAAGCCACCGTTGAGGTGGGCGAAGAAGGTTTGTCCAAGCGTCCAGATTACGAGCTGCGTTTAGCGCGTCAGCGGAAGCTATTCGTTGAAGCGAAGAAACCCCGTTTAGACCTTAGTCGGGACTTGGCGGCGGCGTTCCAGGTCCGTCGGTATGGCTTCTCTGGAAGCTTGCCGATCTCGATCCTGACCAATTTTCGTCAGCTCGCTGTCTATGATTGCGGGCCGGCCCCGAATCCTAACGACGCGCCGAATGTGGCGCGTATCATGCTCATCGACTGCAGAGATTTCGAAGCACGATTCGACGAGTTGTGGGACCTGTTTTCCCGCGAAGCCGTCTACAGCGGCGCTTTCGATGCTCGTTTCCAGGTGGGCGTTACGCGCCTTGGAGCTGATCAGTTCGACGACCTGTTTCTCAGACAAGTTAAGAGTTGGCGCGTCGCATTGGCGGTCGACATCCATTCGTCAAACCCGGCCTTTACGCCTCAGGAACTCACCTACGTCGTCCAGCTTTTGCTGAGTCGGATCGTGTTCCTGCGGATTTGTGAAGACCGCGACCTAGAAGCTTACGAAACCCTCAGAGCTGCTGCCGTGCCCGGTGCCTACGCTGCGTTCCACGCTCAGCTTGAACAGGCCGACGCCTTCTATAATTCAGGTCTGTTCTACCTCCCTGAAAACGACCCGCTTGCCGTCCAAGTTAGTGACGACACCATGACGCGGATCCTTTCGGATCTTTACTATCCTCAAAGCCCCTACACCTTCTCGGTAGTCGAACCGGAGGTGTTGGGTGAGATCTATGAACAGTTCCTCGGCGAAGAGATTGTCATCGATAATGGTCAGGTCGATGTAGTTTACAAGCCGGAGGTCCGCGAGAGCGGAGGGGTCGTCGCCACCCCGAGATACATCGTCGATGCAATCGTAACCCGCACCCTGCTTCCTCGGATTGAGAACAAGAGTCCGGACGAGCTCGCTGACTTCACCGTTGCTGATCTCTGCTGCGGGTCCGGTATCTTTATGTTGTCAGCCTACGACCTCCTACTTGAGCACTATCTCGGCTGGTATCTAAACAACGGGCAGGCGGACCATGTAGGGGACCGCATTTTCGAAGTCGCCGAAGGCGCTTGGCGGCTTACGTTCGCCGAACGCAGACGCATCCTTCTCGCCCACCTTAGGGGCGTTGATATTGACGCCAACGCCGTCGAGATCGCACGCCTCAGCCTGCTTCTAAAGTTGATTGAAAGCGAAACGAGAGCCGATCTCGAAGACTTCGTGGCGCAAACCCAAAGCCCCGCCCTGCCCTCCTTGGAGCAGATCGTTCGCAGCGGGAACAGCCTAGTCACCTACGAAGAATGGCAAGCCTTCAAACCTGGTGGCGCTCGCCCAGACACCTTGCACCCGTTCAGCTGGGCGCGAGAATTTCCTGATGAGATGGCGCGGGGCGGTTTCGACGTCATTGTCGGCAATCCGCCCTATACACGCATCCAGGTGATGCAATGCTACTTCCCAGACGAAGTCGATTTCTATCAGTCCAAGGGCTCCCCCTATGCGACCGCAGAGAGAGACAATTTCGACAAGTATGCTCTGTTTGTTGAACGCTCACTGGCTCTGCTGAATGAGGAGGGCTGCCTCGGCGTCATTATTCCGCACAAGTTCATGTCAACGGTCTCCGGCCGCGCGCTACGCAGCCTCCTGGCTGATGATCAGTTGGTCGAAGAGGTGATCCATTTCGGCGCTCAACAGGTTTTTGTCGGAGTGGCGAACTACACCTGCGTTCTGCTCGCCAATCGGTCCGGCCAGGACGAGTTTGTTCTCGAGCGCGTAACCGACGTCGAGAGGTGGCGGTACGGAACAACAGGCGTGCAAACCACGCTTCCCGCAAAAACACTCTCATCAGAGCCTTGGGAAATCGCGGAGCCTGCGGCGATGGCGGCATTCGAACGAATGCGCAGTTTACACCCTGCGCGATTGGGGACCGAGGCCGACATCTTCGTTGGCCTGCAAACGAGCGCCGACAAGATCTACGTCTTGCACGCACTTTCAGAAACCGACACGCACATCAGAGTTCGGGCTCTTGATCAAGATTGGCAGATCGAAAAAGGCATTCTGCGCCCATTTCTTCAGGATGCATCGCTAACCCCCTTCGAGCGCAGTCCGGCGAACCGCTGGATCATCTTCCCCTACGAACAGGCCCCGGGTCGTTTAAGGCTCGTCCAACCCGACAAGCTCCAGCGCGACTGCCCTGGGTGCTGGGCTTACCTCGTCGCACATCGCGACGCACTCGAGCGCCGGAAGGTGAGCGGCGGACTAGCTCAGGAGCAGCAGTGGTACCAATTTGGCCGCTCGCAGAGCCTGGGCAAATTTGATGCTGACAAACTGATCGTTCAGGTGCTCAGCAGGGAACCACGCTACGCTTTTGATGACACTAGCTCGATGTTCACTGGTGGTGGCAACGGCCCCTACTATGGCCTTCGCCCCAAGGAAGGATCGACTTTCTCTCTGCTCTATATCCTGTCTGTCCTATGCCACCCCTTAAGCGAGGCCATGATCCGCACTCGCACCAGCGTGTTCCGAGGCGGCTACTATTCCCATGGTAAGCAGTTCCTAGAGCGGCTTCCCATACCGAACCCCAGCGAAGCAGACCGGCGCGCGATTGAAGATCTCGCGAACGACTTATTGAACGCTCGCGAAATTTTAGACACAGTGCGGTTGCCAGCCGTACGCGCGGAACAAGAGCGCGACATCGCTGATTTGACCCACCGATTGAAGAACGCGGTGACTAAAGCCTTCGGGCTGTCAGCCGATGAGATGATTGCCGTTGAGGCGGTTCCAATACCTAACTGACTGCCTTGGGTCGCGGGGCGCCTCATTGCATGGGAACGGTTAAAGCCTACTTCGACATCAGGGCGCGTAGTGCTAGGCTTTCGTTCTAGGGGGCATCATGGCTGATGAAAGTAGCGAGCGGCTCGAAACGCTTAAGGCCGACCTTGCCGACTTGGCGAGCAACCCGGACGGCACCGACTACGATGCCATCCTTAAGCTGTCTTCCGAAATCGCAGCTCTCGACCCGGACCACGTCCGCTTCAGCACAGATGCCGCTATGGTGCGTCGACTCGGGCGAGAGCTGGTTGCCAAGCAAGAGACAGCTTTGGCCGAACTTGTGAAGAACGCGTACGATGCAGACGCGACGACCTGTTTAGTTCGCCTGGTTACTGACTTCACAAATCTGTCTCTGGTGATTGAAGACAACGGCTCCGGTATGGACCGGGATCAGTTGGTTAACGGCTTCATGCGGCTGGCCAGCGACAGCAAGGTGCAAAATCCCGTTTCCCCTCGGTACGGCCGCAAACGGGCCGGCAAAAAAGGGATCGGTCGGTTTGCTTCCGAGCGACTGGGACGACATCTGCGAGTCATCACACAAACGGATGGTGCTGATTTTGCCTTGGGCCTGTCCGTGGATTGGGATCGCTTCGTTCAGGGTGAAGATTTATCGCATGTGAAGAACTCGATCGAAGTCCTTCCTGCTCAAAAGAGTGTGGGGACACGGCTCCAGATCGATGGGCTGTCGGACTCCTGGAGTGACGCCGAACTCCGGCGCGTATTCCGGTACGTTCTTACGCTTCAACAGCCCTTTGGTTTAGATCAGCTCGCGAAAGATACAGGCAGCGACCCTGGCTTCGTTGTTACATTCGAACGCGAAAACACTCTAATCGACCTGGCCTATGATGTCGCCACTGCCGAGAGCGAGATCTTGCAACTCGCGCTGGCGACAATTGATGCCGAAATAGACGACCAGGGCCAGACGACCTGGTCGCTGTCGGCCCCGCGTATTGGCTTGTTCATAAAGAATGAGGCCATTGGCCTGGAGCGTGGCACTGACCCGCTCCCTAACGCTAGAAACGTCAAAGTCCGCGCATACTACTATATCTACATACGCGAGCTTTTGGGCCGATCGACTTCCGCGATCCAGGATTTCATGCGGGTGAACGGCGGGGTCAAGCTCTATCGGAACGGATACCGCGTTCCGCCATACGGTGAGCAAGACGACGACTGGCTTGGCCTTGACGAAGCGTCCTCACGCCGGACGGTGTTGTCTCCAGTCGCCAACCGCAACTTCATAGGCGCCGTCGCTATCGACGATCCAGCTGGCAGACTGTTCGAGGAAACCTCAGCTCGCGAGCGTCTTCTTGAGAACGAAGCGTTCCGAGAGATGCGCTCTATCGTCTCTTCAGTCCTGATCACGGCCTCACTTCGGATCGACGCTCACCGGACCGATTCAAAAAAGTTGGTTCGTGAAGAACGAGCGCAAAGACGGAGTGAACAGGCAACCAACGCGGCCAACCGCGCGAGAGCTGCGCTGGAAAAAATTTCAGCGGCTGCCCACGTTGGGTCCACACCTGACGCAAAGTCTATCGCCGAAGCCAAGGAGGCGATCGACGACGCAATATCGCTCGGCCTCGATATCGCCGAAGAGAGAGACGCACTCCTTGCTGAGCTAAACCTGCTACGTATCCTCGCGAGCATGGGGCTGACCGTGGCTGAGTTTACCCACGACTTCTCGGCACTAGCTCAGACGATCGAGCTCAATCTGGAAGAGTTGATTCCACATGCAGCGTCGGATGCGGCTCCGGTTATAGAACGTCTGAGACGTCAGTTCGGTCTAATCCAGGCCTACACAGGTTACTTCGGCGCGATGATGACAAGCAATGCATCACGAAAACTCGAGCCCGTCGATCTCTATAAAGTTGCTCTCGATTTCGCCGATTCTGTCAGCGCGATGCTGGAAAGGCGATCCTACAAGCTGACTGTCGAACGTCCTGCGGACTACGATATATTTACAGTGCCAATGCATGCGTCGGAATGGTCAGCCATTCTTCTCAATCTGATGACCAACTCAATCAAAGCTGCGACCAGAGCTCAGCGCTCCGCCGAGTTTCTCATTCGCGTCGGATTTGATGGTCCAAACACGGTATGGCTCGACTTTTCTGACAACGGCGATGGCATTCCGGAGGAAAATCGGACTAAAATTTTCGAGCCCTTCTTCACAACTTCGCCTGCGGCCGAAGCCCGAGCATCCGACGCCGCCCATGCCCTCGGAACCGGCCTTGGCCTAAAAATCGTCGCCGATACGGTGGATAGCGTTGATGGAGTCGTGAAAGTCATCGACCCGCCGACGGGATATGCGACATGCATCCGCGTATCCGTCCCAGCCGGACCGCCTCCCGAGTTTGAAACATGACAGCATCATATCTCTTCATCGACGACGATGTTTCGCCAGTTGACGGCGACCGGAACGCCGAAGGGGGAGACGCGGAAGCTTACAGCAGGGCGCTGATAGGCGCATCCGAGGGAAAGCTATCAATCGCCCCACTGAGACCTGGAAAGTTGGCGGATGTACTGCGGACGATCACTGAGACTGAGCCTGACGGGCTCATCCTCGACGTTTCGTTCGTCAACGCCGGCGAAGACGCGATTGCTTACGATGGGATTACGCTGGCACAGCAAGTTCGAACCTTGCAGACGCGCTCACGTCTCAAGAACTTCCCCATCGTGCGTTTGTCAAAGCGAGATGTAGTCCGCGAATATGTCGCAGGAGATACAACGAGCGACGATCTTTTCGATGAGCGCATAGAGAAAGAATTGGTCGCAGATCATCGCCAGGAGACAGTAGAAAAGTTGCTGTCTTTGGCGGCCGACTATCCTGAGCTTGAAACATTTTCTGGGGGTGATCGGTCTGCTGAATCTATCGCTGATCTTCTTGGCATTAACCAGGAACGACTCGCTCAGATCGACCCGCGAAGCCTCCTCGGCCTTCAACGAGAGGTGCCAGTCCACAATCTCGCGCAGTACCTTTCAGTGGCGTTCCTTCAGCGCCCAGGCATTCTTATCGATGAAGAACTTTTGGCCATACGCTTGGGGGTAGACCTCGCAAGATCGCCGGGTTGGCAATCGGTTAAAGACGCTTTAACCGACGCGGTTTATCGAGGAGCGTTCAGCAAAGGATACCCGCGGTTCTGGATGTTTGCCGTTGCTGACTGGTGGGCAGAAAAGACCGACAAGTCGCTCAAGCGAACCGACGCTCCCGAGCGCGTCGAGTTGCTGACCTCCCGGTTTGGACTCACCAACCTCACGCCGATTGCGGACAACACCGATAGCCCGGGACGTGGGTACTGGCATAAGTGCGTCGAAACAGGGTTGCCTGTCGATCCGTCGGAAGGTTTTCCACTCGTAGACCAGTTAGGTCACGAGCCTTGGCAAGACACCGACTATATCTGTCGCGAACAGGCGATGCGTCAGGCGCGCACGCACAGGCGCTTGCGCCCCGCTGAGCGCCAGCGCGCGCTAAGCGCGCGCCCTCAAAAATAATGTCGCACACGGCCGCTGACGAGTTGGCAGAGCAGATTGAGCTCTATCGAAAGAGAAGAGCCGAGGAACTGCGCGCGCTAGCCGAGGTTCTAGTAAGCGCCGATTTGCTTTCAGACGCTAGCCCGCTCTACGCCGCCGCATCGATGGCGGCTGGGCCGCTAAAACAGACTGGAGACGATAGCCCTGACCCCGGAAGAGTCTATTGGGGCTATGCGATAGAGGACCTATCCCTCACCCTAGATGGACAATGGAAAGGCATCCCTAGAAATAGCGCCTTCGAGGCATCGCTGCTTACGATCATCGTGCAGGAGTATGTTCCTGACACCGTTCACCAGTTGGATGTTGGCTACAACAACCTCCGACGTGCGGACGTCGATTTTTGGATGCGAGGAATACACGAGCCAAACGCAGACGATATCTGCGATATTCAATGCGCCTGGCACTTAGATACCCACCTTTACTCTGAACCATCCTCAAGTGTACATCCGAAACATCACTTCCAGTTCGGGGGTAATCGTGTCGATGGCGTCGCCGATCAGGTCCGTGGGATTTGGATGCCCGACACCCCTCGGGTGATGACCTTGCCATTGGACGGCGTGCTAGCGATAGATTTTGTGTTGGCCCATTACGCTGGCAAAGCATGGATGCGGCTGCATGAAGATTCTGAGTATCTCGACCTTCGACACATGGCGGCTCGACGCTACTGGTGCCCTGTTGCCGAATCGATAGTCGACTTTTTCGGAGCGGCCAAACAACAGGCGCAGAATCATTCGGCGCTGAAAATTCTGCCAAACTTAGCGTGGATCTGAAGGTCCGCCTCGCTCCCCCTTCAGGGCTTGGGAAGCTCGCCATTCTCCATAACCATCGAAGGGCGCTACCATGCGGGTGGCACCGAGCATTCGGCTAGCGACCTGCCTCTCGGGATCCGAGCGGGCTCGCCACCATCTTGGCCCCGCCATTGATCCGTTCCACACGACAGCTTCACTAACGAAGCCGGAGTTTATGGGTCCTAACTCTCAAGACGTATCAGCGTAGGTAGGTCGAGCGACCACGCGGAAGCGATTTTCCGCAAATCCAATTTTGGCGCATTGAAGATGTAGATCACCCGACCTTGACCGTTGATTGGTGCAGCCTCGCCGTTTTCGGTTAGACTCATCGCATGCGGTCTGATTTGCACCATCTCCCGGAGCGGCAGCAGCGCGAGCTTGAGCGCGTGCGGGACACGCTGCTGGCCGGGTTCGAGGCGGCCAAGAACGGCGGTGGAGGCGGCACGCAGGAATGGCGTCGCGGCGGGATGGTGCTGAAGATCATTCTCTTCGGCTCCTATGCGCGCGGTGATTGGGTCGATGAGCCGGAGAACGGCTACCTGTCGGATTTCGATCTGCTGATCGTGGTCAACAACGCCAAGATGACCAACATCGCCGACTACTGGTGGAACTCCGAGGACCAGATCCTGCGCGATCCCGCCATCGGCCGGACGGTCAACATCATCGTCCACGACCTCCAGGAAGTGAACGACGCCCTGAAGCGCGGCGAGTACTTCTGGACCGACATCGTGCGCGACGGCGTCTCGCTCTACAGCGTGCCTGGCCATGCCTTGGCGACGCCGCGACCGATGACGCCGACGGATGGGTACCTTGCTGCGAGCAAGTTCTTTGAGAAAAAGCATCGGGATGTTGGTGTCTGGTTGGATACCGCTCAAAGGCAAATCGATGGGGCTGCAACCGCCCCTCATCTTCGTGCCCACGCCGCCTTCAATCTCCACCAGGCCGTCGAAGCCGCCTACGCCTGCTTCCTGTTGGTCCACACCTTCTATTTCCCGCGCTCCCACAACATCAAGTTCCTGCGCTCCCTCGCCGAGGACGTGGACACGCGCCTGGTCGAGGCCTGGCCCCGCGAGCAGCGCGCCGACCGCCGCCGCTTCGAACTGCTCAAGCGCGCCTATGTCGAGGCCCGCTACAGCGACCAGTACGACGCCTCGGCCGAGGACCTGGACTGGCTGACCGCTCGCGCCCGCATGCTGCGCGATCGCGTCGCTGACCTCTGCCAGGCACGCATCGGCGACCTGAAGGCCACGGCCGAAGGCGCCTGATCGAAAGCCGCTCGTGCCTTCCCACGATCACATTCGCGAGAGGTTTCGCGGCCATTTGAAACCGGGTGAAACCGCCTGAAACCTCCTGAACAGCCCTGAAACAACTCGGCCCTGATCGCCGCCTTGAGGCGGGATTGACCGCCTGTGGATAATCGTCGCGGGATAGCGCCCTCACACAGGAGCACCCGCAATGACTGGCCTTTACCTTGGAGAGACCGAAGACCTTCTTCTGACCCGCAAGGAGGCGTCCACCGAACTGCTGCGCATGGGCATCCGCCGGTCGCCGGCCACCCTGGCCAAGATCTTCAGCACCCGATCCGACGGCCCGCCCTGCATGCATCTCGGCCGCACGCCCTACTATCCGCGCCAGAAGCTGCATGACTGGGCCCGCAGCCAGCTGACCGCCCTGCGCTCCTCCTCGAGCCAGCCCCGGCGTGCCGGCGGCTGGAACGCCCCGCGCCATGGAGACGACGCCCGCCTCTGAGCGCCGCGAGTTCGAGCTACAACCCCAAGCCGCTTCCGCCTCGCGCCATACCCGGGATGACCTGCGCCACGCCGCGTCCATCCATACCGAGCGTCGCCTGGGCGCCAACAGATGGCATAGGTGCGCCGACCGCCATCCGGGCGTAGTGCTCCACACCCTGCGCGTCCTTCACCACGACGAAAGGCGAGACGCCCAACTCATCGTGGAAGCCAGCCTTCATCACCTGACCGCTCAGCCTGCCCTCCCGGAAGACCTGCGCCGCCTTTCCCGTCTCCAACCGACGCTGGTTGAGGGTGCGGATGACGTCCTTGGATATCTGCAGCCTCCGCAACTTCCCTTCCAGATCCTCATCGAGCCTGAAGCGTGTCCCCTGACGCTCGGCAAGACCCAGGGCCTCCAGATGCGCCAGCCGTCCACGTGTTAAGGCGGCCCAGGCGCTTCGACCGCCCACGGCGTCACCGACCATTCCCTCCCCGTCCATCGACGCCAGCAGACGCCGGTCGAAGCCGGTGAAGCCGTCCCTCTGGGTCTCCCGCCAGACGCGGCGCTCGGCGTCCAGCCGCGACAGATCGCCCAGCCGCTCCTGCGCCGCCTCCTGGGCCCGCGCCCGGTAGCCGTAGGCGACATAGTCACGGGGAATGACAAGGTCGCGGCCGTCAGCGCGCCTGCCCGGCATGAGGACGTGGGCGTGTGGCTGGTCGGTGTCATAGTGGCAGACCGCCATCCACGGCAGCTTCGGCTCGCCCAGGTCGGCGCAGACCCGACCCATGACGTCGCGCGTGTAGTCGCGCAAGTCGGCGATCCGGTCGCCATGCTCCGGCGAGATAATGAAGCGGAAGTGGTGGCGATGCTCGGCCCAGCCTCTCGTCCGCTCCGCCCCGTCCACGACATCGACATGCCGGTCGAAGAAGGTCCCCGCCTCCCCCTCGTGGCCGGCGCCCTCACGACCGAGATAACGGATATGGGCGGCGAGCGCCGCGCCTCGCGCCGCCCCCTTGCCCATGTGGCGCGACACCAGAGCCTTGACGATGACCCGCTGGCGCACGTCAACGCGGAAGGCGCTGCCGGATCGCTTCGCGGCCGTCTTCAGCGCGCCCGCCCTGGCACCATAGCTGAACCGCATCGACGATGAGAGCCGCTTCAGCATCGACGTCCGGACAGAGCCGTCTCGCTTCAGGCTCGTCGCGAGGCGAACATGAAGGCCGTCGCCCTCCGCGCCGGCCAAGATGGACAAGCGGTCTTCGATGGCGCTGCGGACCGTCATGACGACGCCTCGTGGAAGGTGCGAAACCGCCCTCAACCGCCGCAAGTCTTCTCAAGTCGCGGAAGCGGTCAGGAGCGCTCGCTAGCAAACGGAAACCAAAGGACAAAAGCGAAGCGAACACACCCTCTTTTATCTTGCCCTCTTATTCAGTCACCCGGTCTGCTGTTTACTCGTGATGGCTTTCGTTTCCCCACCCCAGGCTACACTCTGAGGCCTTCCAACGGGCGAGCAGCTTTGCGGCAGAGCTCCCTCGAACTCGGCCAAGAAAAGCCTGATGCGGTGATTGGGACGTCTATTCACCGCAGCATCTGCGGTGAATAAACGTCGCCGCGCATGTCTTCGACCGCCGACAAATCGGATTCTTAGCGAATGCAAACAGGACGGGTCCGAAACGCGACGCCACGGGCAAGAACGGACCTGAAGATCGAGCATCGATCCATGATTCAATTCCTCGGAGGTTAGCGCCTAAGATCCGAGGAATTGTATCGCTCGGTCCCATCATGCCGGATGACGATCAGACAACGGGCAGGCGAAGCGACTCCATGAGGTCGATATCGATCGGATGCGGCTGAAATTGGCTCGAGCTCGGCTTACTTCCACAGGCATTCCAGACACCGAACAAGGGGCGGTCTGCTGGACCTGATGAAATCAGATTCTGTAGGCATCAAGCCGAGCGCGAAGCGCCGCCTCGCTTGCCCGTACAAATTCGATCTCATCGGCCAAAAGAGTGGCGAGAGGCGTATCCCGAGCAGGATGAGTTACACCGAGGCGCTGGGTGATGAAGGCGATAGCGCCCATTGTATCGGCGAAACGCTGATGGAGAACCGGTTCGTGGTGCGCCAGCCTGTTTCGCGACTGGTAGAAATGCTCCAACTGAATGGCAACCGCCGCCCTAGACAGCTTCTTGTCTGGAAACGTGCGCTTCAGCGTCGTGCGCCAAAGGCTTTGATCATATTCAGGCCCATATAACCGTTTCCAGAAATAAAGCGTCAGTTCCGCTATCACCTTTCCCTCACTCACAACCAATTGTCTGCGCCGGTCCTTCGCTCGCCGCAAGTGCGATGTATTGGGCGGCCGTCCCGCCGGATAGGCTAACCGATCCAAGTCAGCCTTCTGTGCCTGGCTCAGCTTGGAATATTCTGCTCGCTTTGCGCTATCGACCGCCGCACTGATCTTGCTTCGTTCGGGATCCTTCCACACGAAGTCTATCGGCGGTTGCTGCAGCCAGTTCGGCACGCCGAAATGATGGCTCAGATTTGCCGCCACGGTGTTCCGCAAGGCTATCTCTATGGTCGCCGTGACGTTCATCAAGGCCGCCCCGAGCTTCAGAGTTTCCTGATGCAGTTCGATCGCAGCCTCAGCTGACCCCGTTAGAGCGCTTAGACTCGCAAGGCGATCAGCTGACAACAGCGCCGTAAGGTCGGGCACATGCGGTGGATTAATCGGCATTGACAAGCGCTCCCCAGGCTCTAAAATCAAACTCGAAAAGTCGGGATCAGATCGGCAGTCGCTTCGGCAAAACGGATCCCCGGCTTCACAATATTGAGGCACCCTTCGGGTGCCTCTTTTTGTTTCACCTGTGCAATTTAGCGGCCCCTCTCCTCTCCGCGCAACGTCAATCTCTGGATATGCAGAGACGGATAGGCAAAGCCGCAAAGCAACCTTAAGCGCTCTTGACCTCTCCAGCGCAAAAGTGGGCCCAGTCATTCATCATGGCGAGGCGCTTATCGAAGAGGTCGCCTCGTCTGTAGGCAGCCTCGACCTTGTTTCCTACAGCGTGCGCCAGCGCCATTTCTGCGACCTCATTGGGATAGGACGTGCGTTCGGCTGCCCAGTCCCTGAACGTTGACCGGAAGCCGTGCGGCACCGCATCCACCTCCAGTCGCCGAAGCACGGCCGATATCGTCATGTCCGACAGCCGCCCGCCATGACCGGCCGGAAAGACATAGGCGTCTGGTCGTCCTGAAGGCATCGACTTCAGCACGGCGACCGCCGCCTCCGAAAGCGGAGCCCGATGCTCGCGCGCGGCCTTCATCCGCTCGGCGCTGATGATCCACACGCGGGCCTCAAGGTCGATCTCTCGCCAGGTCGCGCCCCGCACCTCGCCTGAACGGGCTGCCGTCAGAATTGCGAACTCAAGCGCCCTCGCCCCGACGCCTTCGGCGGCGCGTAGCCTCACCATGAAGGCGGCGATGTCTTCGAGCGGCAGCGCCCGGTGATGCACCACCCGGTGCACCTTAGAAGGCTTGGCCAGCAACTTGTCGAGATGGCCCCGCCACCGCGCCGGGTTGGGTCCCGATCGAAAGCCCCGCGCCCCGGCCCAGTCCAGGACCATCTCGATCCGCCCGCGCAGCCGCTTGGCGGTCTCGGTCTTGCGGGTCCAGATCGGCTCCAGGATGCGCATGACATGCGGCAAATCGACTGCTGCGACGTCCAGCTTCCCCATGACGGGATAGGCGTAGTTCTTGAGAGTCGCCGTCCACTGATCCCGATGCTTCGGGTTCTTCCAGCTCGCCTCATGGGCCGCGATGTAGGCTTCTGCCGCCGCCTGAAAGGTGAAGGCCACCTCAGGCTCAACCTTGAGCGCTTCCCTCGCCTCCTTCGCGACCTCGATAGGATCAATCCCCTGGCGTACGAGGTCCCGCGCCACGCGAGCCGCTTCCCTCGCATTGGCCAGGGTCACGCCGGGATAACCGCCGAGACCCATCTCCCGCCGACGATGGCCGATGACGATGCGAAGGATCCAGGTCCGGCCGCCGCTGGGCAGCACCTGAAGCGCAAGACCCGGCACGCCGCCGACCGCATGCAGGCCCGGCTTGCTCAGTCTCGACACCGCCAAAGGCCCCAAGGGCTCAGGTAGCCTGGGCACGACGCCCTCCGCCGCTTCAGCAAATCATGCCCTGAAGGGTCGCACAAAAGCCGCCGAACGCGAATCCCCGACCGGGCAAGTCCAAGACGCCCTCACCAGGGATGGGTTCGAATTCCACTTTTCGAACTCATTTTAATCAATCTTTTCAATGTCCAAAAAAACGGACCCGCCAACACACCCACCATCTCGAGGAGCGGTTCTTCAGATCGGCGCTCGGTTAGGCGGACGGTTCGCATTCATCGGCATTGGAGAATTCACACCCGCCATCTCACCCACCAAAAAGTTTGCGCTTGAATGAAACCGCCTGAAAAGCCCTGAACAGCCAAAATCGGCTAACTCGCTAATTATATTGGCAATGTGAAACCGCCTGAAACAGGCTGAAACCTCCTGAAACGGCATATGGCGGACTCTCTGTCCGCCACCCGTCCCACATGCCCGCCCCCCTGGAACCGCCTGTCGCCTGGTCGGTTCGGACGCCGCCGTTCTGAGACACTCCTCAACGGCCGCTTGCAGGCACGTCTTTGCAGCGAAGCAGGGCGACCTGCCCCAAAACGGGACATTCCGTCTGACAGCGAAAGCCAGGCTCCGGCTTCAGCACACACGCCTCCTGCCCCCTCCCACGGACTCAACCGTCCCGGCTGGTGGAATTGGTTAATAAAATATTAATTTCACTTGATTGTTAACGATTAAACTGAACAAAGATGTCCCAAATTGGAATGGCCCAGCTTTTGAAGCGTCGCCTTCCGAGATGATCGCCGTGGGGGCGTTCGAGATATCCCGGGGGACACGAGCTTGCGCGCACGCTTGTACAAAATGGCGACGATCTGCATCGCCGTCGCGATGCCTGCCTGCGCCGGGACCGCCCACGCCCAGTCGTCGGACGGCGTCGAGATCAAGGTGACCGCCCAGGTCGCCGAGCGTTGCGGCTTCGCGCCAGGACCGGCGCCGGTGCTCAACGCGGCCGGCGATCTGGAAGACGCGCACAGCCAGAGCCTGGCGCTGAGCGTGGACTGCAACACGCCCTTCGCCCTGTCCGCCCGCTCCGAAGCGGGGCGTCTGACGAACCGCTCGGCTTCCGATGACCAATCCGGCTACGCCTTCGACAAGGTCTATGGCTTCAGCCTCAACCTTGACACCGATGTCGGACGAATTCTCAGCGGCCGCTGCCTGTCCACCACCCTGGTCGAGGGCGGGGACTGCGTTCTGGCGCGCCCGGGCGGACTGACCTCGGGCGGCGGCGTCGCCATCGGCCGCGACGCCACGCTGACGGTCGACTGGCCGTCCCAGACCACGCTGGGACGACGCCTGGCCGCCGGCGACTACAGCGACACCATCACCATCACCATCGCGGCGCGCTCATGACGGCGACGCGACCTCCCCATTCGTGCTGACGCCGCGGCGCCAGTCGAACCCTTCGAGGCAGGCATTTCGCCTGGTTCGAGTATCCCGCCGGTCAAGGCCGGCCTTCATGTTCAGGACCTGATCTTATGAACCGTATCGCTCTTGTCGCAGCTTCGACTGCCGCTCTCCTCGTCGCCGGCGCCGCTTCGGCCCAGGACTCGCAATCGGTCGCCATCAACGCTTCGGTCGCTCCGAAGTGCGGCGTCTCGGCCCAGCAGACCACGGTCACCCTGGCCGCCGACCTGACCGACGCTGACGCCAAGGTCCGCAGCGGCGTCACCACCGAAATCGCCAACGCCCTGAACGGCGCCCGCATCGTCGCCTTCTGCAACGGCGTGAACAACAGCGTCGAAGTGAAGCGCGCCGTCCTGGCCCGCACGGGCGCCACCGGCAGCGGCCTGGCCGACGGCGGCTTCGCCCAGTTCATCCGCTACAACCTGGACGCCTCGCTGAACGGCGTGGCCTTGGACTCGACCAGCACCGAAGGCGCCTCGACCGTCGCTTCGCGCTTCGGCGGCCACATCAGCCTGTCGGACAGCAACACGCACGTCCGCTTCGCCCAGGCCGCCAGCAACGGCGCCCCGGTCGCCTCGTCGAACGGCTCGACCCCGACCGCCACGAACTGGTCCTCGCTGACCGACCGTCGTCTGGCCGCCGGCGCCTACACCGGCTCGGTCGAAGTGATCGTGACGCCGGGCGCCTGATCCAGGCCCGTTAATCCCGGTTTCACATGACCGGGATATCGCCGGACCGGCCAGGCTTGGTCGGTCCGGCGTCTTCTTTAGCCTTCAGTATGATTAGGAATGCCATGTTCGGTCGTGCGTTGCGGTCTGCAAAAGCCCTGTGTCTGGCCGGTGTCGCGCTTCTCGCCTCGGGCATTCCCGCCGCCGCGCTGAACGTGCAGCCGGTGGTTCTGGACCTGCTGTCATCGGGACGACGCAGCTCCGCCGTCGTCACCCTGCAGAACACCTTCACCACGACGGTGCCCGTCGAACTGGTGGCCCGTCCTGTCGAACTGGTCGATGGCGAGTTCCGTGAAACGGATGAAGAGAGCGAAGATCTGATGGTCTTCCCCGCCTCCGCCACGGTGGAACCTGGCCAGTCCCAGGCCTTCCGCGTGCAGTGGGTCGGCGATCCCGCGCCAACCGCCAGCCGCCACTACTACGTCTCGGTGGCCCAGCTCCCCGTGCAACTGCCCGAGAACGAAAATGCGGTGCAGGTCCTCTATAATTTCAAGGTTCTGGTCAGCGTCGGCGCCAGCGGGGCCCGCTCGGCGCTCAGCGTCGCCTCCGCCGCGATCGAGACCGACAAGGACGGGCGCGCCTTCCCCGTGATCCATGTCAGCAACCTCGGCGACACCTATGGCTATGTGGGCCGCGGCCGCCTGACCGTCACCCAGCGCGACGCCGCCGGCGCCGTCATCTTCCGCGAGTCGTTCGAGCCGGATGAGATCCAGCGCCGCATGGGACTGGGCCTGATCCCGTCGGGCGCGACCCGTCGCCTGCCCATCAACCTGGATCTGCCGAGCGCAGAGGGCGTCCTCACCGTCGACATCGCCCCCGTCGAAGGGCGTTGATCGGATGAAGTTCTGGCCTCTGGCCGTCGTCACCGCAGCGGCCGGCTCCATGTCCCCGGCATGGGCGACGACCTACGACGAAGTCATCCAGACGGCGCCGGCGGCGCTGCCGGACCGCCTCAACCCGTCGGGACGCGACATCCCCCTGGGCGGCCCCCTGCGCGACGGCCCCTTCGTCCTGGGCGAGGTCGACTACATTCTGACGGCCGACGACCGCATCCTGGTTCAGCTCGACACCCTGATGCCCCTGATCGAGTCGCGCCTGTCCGTCGAGGATCTCGCGCGCATTCGACAGGCGATCGCCGACCAGGAACGTCTCTCGACCGACGCTCTGGCCGCCCTGGGCCTGCCCCTGGCCTATGATCCGGCCAGCTTCGGCCTGGTGCTGACCCTGGACCCGGCCATGAGGCCGCGTCAGGCGATCAGCATCGCCGGGTCCGACTACGGCCTCATCGGGCGCCTGGCCGAACCGGCGCGTCTGTCCGGCTATGTCACCGCCTTCGTCACCGCCGACTATGTCCATCAGGGGCTGAGCGACGACACCGGCTTCGACACCCCCACCATCCTGCTGGACAGCGCCGTGCGCTATCGCGGTTTCGTCCTCGAGAACGAGGCCACGATCAGCGAAGACTTCAGCCGCGACGGCACCCGGCTCGTCTATGACGACCTGGCGCGCACGGCTCGCTATACGGCCGGCGACCTGGAGCCCTCCTCGCGCGGCTTCTCGGGCGCCAGCTCCATGGCGGGCCTCTCGATCGTACGCTCCTATGCCGAACTGGAACCCCAGCGGAACGTCCAGCCGCGCGGCCAGCGCACCTTCACCCTGGAACGCCCCTCCACGGTCGAAACCTTCATCAACGGGCGATCGGTCCAGCAGACGCGACTGAACCCCGGCACCTACGACATTCGCGACTTCCCCTTCGCCCAGGGCGCCAACGACGTGCGTCTGGTGATCCGCGACGACACCGGCCGCGAGAATGTCATCAACTTCTCGCTGAACTTCGATCGCAGCCTGCTCGCGCGGGGCCTGACCGAGTTCGGCCTCTTCGGCGGCCTGGAAAGCAATCCGGGCGGCGACGGGATCGACTATTCCGACACGATGGGCGCCTCGGGCTTCTATCGCCGGGGTCTGACGGATGAACTGACGGCGGGCGGCAACTTCCGCGTCAACGAGGACGGCGGCGTCCTGGGCGCCGAAATGGTCTGGGCCTCGCCGGTCGGCACCCTGGGCGGCGACGTGGCCGCCTCGTCGATCAACGGCATAGGCGAAGGCTATGCGATCAACGCCAGCTTCGAACGCACCTTCGGCGACGGTTTCAGCGCCGCGCGCACCCTGACGGCCACCTTCCAGACCGTCAGCGAGGATTTCGCCACCCCGGGCGCCCTCAGCGCCGACAACCGCTACGCCTGGGAAGCGGGCCTGACCTACGCCCACACCATCGGCGCCAGCCAGTACATCACCACCGACGCCTTCTATTCGGCCGGTCGGGGCGCCGAGCCCGATCAACGCACCCTGCGCGCCACCTACGGCTGGCGCGCCAGCCCGCGCCTGATGTGGAGCCTGGAAGGGGTCTATGAGGATCGCCGCAACCAGGAAGAATACGGCGTCCGCCTGGCCCTGACCTATCGTTTCAGCCAGTTCTCCAGCGGCACCGCCGAAATCGACACCCGGCGCGACCGGGCCCGGGTCGGCTATCAGACCTCCCGCGGACGCGGCGTCCATTCGTGGAGCGCGGCGGCCAATATCGACCGGTCGGAAACGGCGACCGGGGTCAACGCCTCGATCACAAACGTGCTCAACCGCGTCGAGATCGGCGGCAGCCACCAGACCTTCTTCGACTCGGACAGCGGCGACATCACCGACCAGCGCACCTCCTTGCGCGCCGGGGCCTCGCTGGCCTTCGCCGACGGCGCCTTCGGCGTCTCGCGCCCCATCTACGACAGCTTCGCCCTGGTGCGTTCTCACCGCTCGCTGAACGGCGCCGAGGTCTATGTCGAACCGCGCGAGGAGTTCTTCTCGGCGCGCTCGGGTCCGCTGGGCGGGGCGGTCTCGCCCGAGCTCAGCGCCTATTCGCCGCGCGTCCTGACCTTCGACGTGCCGGAAGCCCCGCCAGGATACGATCTGGGCGCCGGTTCGGTACAAGTTCTGCCGCCCTATCGTTCGGGTTACCTGATCACCGTGGGCTCGGACTACTTCGTTTCGGCCGTCGGCCAGCTGCAGGACGCCAGCGGACAGCCGTTGAAACTCTGGGTCGGCCAGGCGGTCGAGCTGGCCCACCCCGAGCGTGCGCCGGTGCGGATGTTCACCAACGCCTCGGGTCGATTCTCGATTCAGGGCCTGCGGCCCGGCCGCTGGCGGATCGAAGGCGCGTCCGCCTCGTCCACCGTCTATATTCTCGACGTTCCCGCCGAGGCCGAGGGCCTGGTGCGGGTCGGCGTCCTTCGCCCGGAGAACCGCTGATGAAAACGCTTCTGCTCGCCGCAACGGCCGTTCTGGCTCTGGCCGCCCCCCAGGTCGCCGCCGCCGGCTGCGCTGACTTCCAGATCACCGGCACAGATCTGTCGCTGTCCTACGACCCCTTCTCGGCGGCGCCGATCGAGCGCAGCTTCACCCTGCGGGTGCGCCGGATCGACAGCTCGGCCACCGCCGTCCGCTTCCTTCTGGCCGATACGGACTCTCCGGCCGCCGCCCCGCGCATCGGCACGGGCCCGGGCGGCTACGACATCCGCTGGAACCGCGATGCCTCGCGTCAGGTCTTCGTCGGCGGCGCGGAACAGCCCAACGCCACCAACGGCGCTCTGGTCCACTTCGGTCAGGGGCCGTCCGGCGACGTCGTGACCGAGACCCTGCGTTTCAGCCTGCCTGCCGGTCAGGATGCGGCGGCCGGCGACTACTACGAGGCTCTGGAAGCGCGCTTCGTCTGCTATTCCGGCGATCAGATGCTGGGATCGCCCGACTTCCAGCAGGGCGCCGGTCTGGCCGTCGATCTGAACGTGCCCGAGCGCATCTCCACCTATGTCGGGGCCGCAGGCGTCCGCCGTGGCGAAATCGCCTTCGGACCACTGGATGCGGCCGGGGGCGTGGCCACGCGCAGCCTGGTCGTGACGACCCAGTCCACCGTGCCCTACGACATCGGCGTGACGTCTCTGTGGGGACGCCTGCAGCGCCGCGAGGGCGATTCCTATGGCCTCGACTATGCGATGCGCCTGTCAGGCTTTCCGGTTCAGGCAGGCTCGACGCTCAGCTGCACCCGCACGCCGGCGCCCTCTGGCCGCGCCCATCCCTTCCAGGTCGACCTGGCCCAGGATCAGGCGGCGAAGGTCCCGGCCGGAGGCTATTCGGACGTGGTGACTCTGACCTTCACGCCGCGCGCGGGCCTGTCGTCGCCCGACGGCTGCTCAAGCCGCCTCTAGTCGCCTGATCAGAAGATCATGCCCTTGGGCTGGGCTTCAATATTGACCGCGACCGGGTCCGCGCCCTCCGCCAGGACCAGGGCCAGATCGCGTTCACGATAGGCCGGGCGGTTGCTGTCGACGATCACGGTGCGGGTCGCATCCGCCGCGATCGGGATGCGCTCGCCGTCCAGAACCACGAAGGCGTCCTGCAGCCCCGCCGGATGCAGCAGCACCAGGCGATAGCCGTCGACATTGTTGCAAAGCTCGGTCAGGCGGCCGAGCATCTGCTCGCCCGGCGCGATCGTCGGCGCGTCGCCGCCCGCCAGCGAGACCCGGCACACCGTGGCGACGCGACCCATGATGTTGATCACCGGTCCGGCGGCGGCCGGCTCCGCCAGCAGCATCACCGCCGCCAGGGAGAACAGGACGCCTTTGGTTCGGTTCGCAATCATCAGAAGACCCTCATCTGGATGAAGGCTGAACCTAAACGGCGAATTTCAAGGGCGATTTAAGCAGGATGGTGAAGATCGATTAAGCGCAGCCATTAAGGAAGCTGGCGGATCTGTCCGTTTTGCTGCGTCTGGAGATCGGCGTCCGGCCGTTCGGCGTTTCGTAAACGCGAGCGCATCTCGCCAGGAACAGGCGCGAAACGAATCGTGACCGAATCAGCGACATCGCCCGATTCAGTCTTTGTTCCCTACAAGATATTGTATCTTAACCACTATTAACCGCTAGGACTTTTTTGCCGCCCTCCAATCCGGCGAGCGGCGCCTTCCCCTCGCGCGCCTGAGCCGCTAGGGGAATGGGCGCGACGGCCCCGTAGCTCAGCCGCATAGAGCAAGGCTTTCCTAAAGCCGAGGTCGCAGGTTGGAGTCCTGCCGGGGTCGCCATCTCCACTCCACCACGCCGCACGACGTCAGGCCCCGAGCCCGGAGGCGGTCGCGCCGTGGAAAGACGCGGGCCGCCTGACGCGGCCCGCAGTTTCAAGGGAGGAAACGCCTCTTGGAGAGACGCCTCAACCTCGCATGTCGCGCATTGCAACCCAATGTAGAAATACTGCCGCGCCCTTCAGCTTTCCTCGCCTCCACAGGGATTGCGGCGCGGCTGGGCGTTCCCCTGTGAAATCGCGACCGAACAGATCAAGGCCGACAAGGGCTTGACCGCCCCCGCGAACGCGCCACCTACAATCGGTATGAGCGACCGTTCGACAGGTCTGGCCCCATCGCGCGTCACGGCGATCCTGGGCCCCACCAACACCGGCAAGACCCATCTGGCGGTCGAGCGGATGCTGGGTCACGCCTCGGGCATGATCGGCCTGCCGCTGCGCCTGCTGGCCCGCGAGATCTATGAGCGGATCGTCAAGCAGCGCGGAGCCGCCGCCGTCGCCCTGATCACCGGCGAGGAGAAGATCGTCCCGCCGCGCCCGGCCTATTTCGTCTGCACCGTCGAAGCCATGCCGCTGGAGCGTCAGGTCGAGTTCCTGGCCGTCGATGAAATCCAGCTGGTCGCCGACCCGGAACGCGGCCACGTCTTCACCCAGCGCCTGCTGCACGCGCGCGGCCGGTTCGAGACCATGTTCCTGGGGGCCGGGACCATGGCGCCGCTGATCCGCGCCCTGGTCCCTGACGCCGAGATCGTCACCCGCGAGCGCCTGTCCTCCCTGTCCTACGCCGGGTCGAAGAAGCTGACCCGCCTGCCCCGCCGCAGCGCCGTCGTCGCCTTCTCGACCGAACAGGTCTACGCCATCGCCGAGCTGCTGCGCCGCCAGAGAGGCGGGGCCGCCGTGGTCATGGGGTCCTTGAGCCCCCGCACCCGCAACGCGCAGGTCGAGCTGTTCCAGTCGGGCGAGGTGGACTTCCTGGTCGCCACCGACGCCATCGGCATGGGCCTGAACATGGACGTGGACCATGTCGCCTTCGCAGGCCTGAGGAAGTTCGACGGTCGGCGCACCCGCTGGCTGCACGCCGCCGAGATCGGCCAGATCGCCGGGCGCGCCGGACGCCACCTGCGCGACGGCACATTTGGCGTGACGGGCGAGGCCGAGGAGCTGGACGAGGACATCCTCGAACAGGTCGTCACTCACCGCTTTGATCCGGTCGAGGCCGCCGAGTGGCGCCACGGTCGGCTGGACTTCGACACCCTGCCCGACCTGCTGCGCTCGCTGACCGTCTCGCCCGAGCGCTTCGGCCTGCGGCTGACGGCGCAGGCCCTGGACGAGACCCTGCTGCGGCGCTTCGCGGCCGACGAGGACGTCAAGAAGATCGCCCGTTCACGCGGCGCCCTGATGCGTCTGTGGGAGACCTGCCAGTTGCCGGACTTCCAGAAGACCACCCTGGACGAGCACGCCCGCCTGTCGAAGGAGATCTTCACCGCCCTGACCAGCCGGCGCGGCCGCCTGACCGAGGACTGGGTGGCCCCGCGCTTCAATGATCTGGATCGCGACGACGGCCAGATCGACCAGTTGTCGGCCCGCCTCGCCGGGGTGCGGACCCTGGCCTATATCGCCAACCGCCCCGACTGGATGGACCAGGCGCAAGGCTGGCGCGACAAGACCAAGGCGCTGGAGGAGCGCCTGTCCGACGTCCTGCACGAACGGTTGACCGCCCGCTTCGTCGATCGACGCACCACGGCTCTGATGCGGGCGCTGAACGTGCGTTCCGACACCGTCGCGGGCGTGGGCGACGACGGCGAGGTCACGGTCGAGGGCGAGGTGGTCGGCCATCTGGAAGGGGTCCGTTTCACCCCCGACGCCGGCGGTTCAGCCCTGGCCGATCGCGCCCTGCGTCAGGCCGCGACCCGCGCCGTGGGGCCGGAGATCGCCCGCCGCCTCGGCAGGCTGGCCGCAGAGGCCGACGAGGCCTTCAGCGTCATCCCTAATCCGCGTTCAGGCGGCGGCGACGTCCTGTGGCAGGGCGCCTTGACGGCCCGGATCGTCAACGACGACCCCTTCGCGCCGCGCGTGCGCCTGCTGGGCGACCTCGGCCCGGTCCCGGCGCGCGAGCGGGCCCAGCGCCGCATCGAGGCCTGGCTGGCGTCGGAGGCAGGCCGCGCCCTTCGCGAACTGCGCCGCCTGCGTCAGGCGGTCGACAGCGGCGCCCTGACCGGCCTGCCGCGTGGCCTGGCCTTCCGTCTGATCGAGGCGGGCGGCGTCATCCCGCGCGCCGACGTGGAACGCGATCTTGCGGCGCTGAGCCAGCATGAGCGGCGCACGGTCAAGACCTTCGCCATCCGCATCGGCGCCCACTCCGTCTGGCTGCCCGGCGCGCTCAAGCCCCGCGCCCGCCTGCTGGCCCAGGCCTTTGTCGTCGAGCCCTTCCGCCCCGCCGGCGAAGCCCTTCTGCCTCTGCCCTCGCCCGCCCCATCGCCGCGCGCGCTGGCCGCCTTCGGCCGCCGCGCCGTCGGATCGTGGACCGCCCCGGTCGAGGCGCTGGAGCGCTTCGCCGAGCTGTCGCGTGCGGCGGGCAAGACTCCCCTGTCGCAGGAGGCTCTGGCCGACTTGGGCTGGACCGCCGAACAGGCCAAACAGGTGCTGGCCGCCCTGCGCCTGCCCCGCG
>Ga0247827_10000139_pt1 | contig 34514 bp, 31 predicted proteins | sample 12C_Control_Day2_FD_194414 | JGI IMG/M metagenome (GOLD analysis project Ga0247827, IMG submission 194414) | Soil microbial communities from agricultural site in Penn Yan, New York, United States - 12C_Control_Day2 | ecosystem: Environmental > Terrestrial > Soil > Agricultural land | place... | reverse complement strand
TTGCTTCGACCTTGCCGGCGTCGAGGTAGACGTCGTCCGTCGGTGCATCGAAGAGCACACTGCCCTGGGTTTCGCCGGCCTTGATCTCGATGACTGCGCCGTTGCTCAGGGTCACGGTCATGGCCGTGCCGGCCGGATTGGTCAGGGTCGCGGTGTAGGTGATCTGGCCGCCTTCCTCGACCGATTCGGTCGCGGTCAGCTTGAGGCTGGTGGTGTCTTCAGTGCCTGGGCCGTCGGTGACGGTGACCGTTGTTTCACCAGAAGCTTCGAGCTTCTCGAAATTGCCGCCAGTGGTGCCGGTGATGCTGTTGGTCAGGTCCAGGTTACTGGTGTGCACGTTATCCGGTGCGGTGTATTGCACGGTACCGGAGGTGGCATTGACCGGGATGGTGATGCTCTGGCCGTTGGCCAGGGTGATCACCAGCGGGGTGCCGGTAACCGGAGAGCTGACGGTGGCGGTGTAGGTGATTACGCCGCCTTCGCCGATGGTGGTCACGTCGGCGGTCAGTTTGACCGTCGAGGTGTCGTAGGTGTCAGCGACATCGGTCACGGCTGGAGTGGTATCTACCACCAGGTTCTCGAAGTCACCGCCATCGGTGCTCTCGATGGTCGCTTCGACGGTGTCGGCATCAAGGTAGACGTCGTCGGTAGGCGCATCGACGGTAACGGTACCGCTGGTTTCGCCGGCCTTGATCTCGATGACCGCACCGTTGCTCAGGGTCACGGTCATGGCCGTGCCAGCCGGGTTGGTCAGCGTCGCGGTGTAGGTGATCTGGCCACCTTCCTCAACGTTGCCAGTAGCGGTAAGAGACAGACCGGTAGACGCCTCGGTATCCGGACCATCGGTCACAGTGGTCACCGGATTGCCGGTGGTTTCCAGCTTCTCGTAGTTACCGCCTGTGGTGCCGGTGATGCTGTTGGTCAGGTCCGGGTTGGTGGTGTGGACGTTGTCGGGTGCAACGAACTCGACCGAACCGCTGCTTTGGCCAACGGGAATGGTGATCTGCTGACCATTGGCCAGGTTGATGACCAGCGCCGAACCGGTAACCGGTGCGGTCACCGAAGCGGTGTAGGTCACCACGCCGCCCTCAGCGACGCTCGGGGTCGCGGTGAGGGTGACGGTCGAGGTGTTGATGGTGTCGGTAACCTCGGTTACCGCCGGTACTTCGCTGACCACCAGGTTCTCAAAGTTGCCACCATCGGCCTTGTCGATGGTCACGCCAACACTGCCGGCATCGATGTACACGTCGTCGCCAGGTGCCGCTACGCTGACGCTGCCTTCGGTCTGGCCAGCGGCAATGGTGATCACCGCGCCGTTGCTCAGGGTCACCGTTACCGGGGTGCCGGCCGGGTTGGTCAGGGTCGCGGTGTAGATGATCTGACCGCCCTCGGCGACGGTGCCGGTGGCCGTCAGGCTCAGGCCGGTGTTGTCGATCGAGTCGGTGATGGTGGTGACGGCCGGGTTCGGGTCCGGCACCAGGTTTTCGAAGTTGCCACCCGTGGCCCCGGTGATGGTAGTGCTGACGCTGCTGCCGTTGTTGTAGACGTCGTTCGCTGGCGTCTGGACATCGACGGTGCCGCTGGTCTGGCCCGCGCCGATGGTGATGGTGGTGCCGTTGGACAGGGTGACGGTCACCGGCGTCTGGGCCGGGTTGGTCAGGGTGGCGGTGTAGGTGATCACGCCACCTTCGGTGATACTCGGGTTCGCGCTCAGGGTGACCGTGGTGGTGTCGACGGTGTCGGTGATCTGGGTAACCGCCGGAGTGGTGTCCGGGGTGATGATCAGGCCGGCGCCACCGCTGGTGCCGGTAATGGTCGCAGAAATCTCGCTGCCATCCACGTACACGGTGTCGTTTGGTGCAATGGTCACGCTGACGCTGCCGGTGGTCTGCCCGGCGCTGATGACGATGACCTGGCCGTTCGACAGGGTCACGGTCAGGTCAGTCAGCGGCGGCTGGCCCAACGTAGCGGTGTAGATGATCACACCACCGGCCTCGGTGATCGACGGCGTGGCGGTCAGGGTCAGGCCGGATTCGCGCGTAGGCGTGGTGGTGTTCGCGTTATTGGCATCGTCCAGGCCGCCCAGATCCAGGCGGTTGTCATCGGTGGCAAAACCGATAGGGGCAGTCGGGAAGCCAATGGTCGGATCAACCGAGCCTGCCGTGGCATCCAGCATGACGAAGCTGTGGCCACCACCGGCAGCACCACCAGAGCCTGCAGCCGAAGGGCCGGCCGCGGTGGCTTCCAGTTCGGTGGTCGGGTCGGCACCAGCAGCAATAGCTTGTTGCAATTCTTCAACCGAAGGCGCGGCCTGCGCGGTGGCAGCCGAAAGGTCGGTGCTGCTGTCTGGCGCATCGGCGCTCCATTGCGTATCGCGGCCCAGATCCAGCGTGCGGCCGTCGGCCAACTCCAGGGTTACAGCGCCCGCCAGGCCGGTCAGCACCTGCTCGCCAGCAAGCAGGCGGTCACCTTCGATGAGGACGCGCCGAGCCCCTTCCGGGGATACGGCGATGACTTGACCAACAATGCTTTTGACGATGGCAACAACGCTGCTCATTGGACTCTCCGAATACCCGTTCAGTTGGCTTCCATGCCCAGTCGGCGCTGATTTGCCGCTTTCCGATGGAAATGATTCAAATGTTATTTTGACGCTACATCCGTCAAATATTTGTCTATATTTTTTGGCTATTAACTTTATGCCAAACTATTGACCTTCCTGCCGCCATCCTAAACAATCAACACCGTAATGTCACATTGATATTTAAGCGGCTGCCACCCTTCCTACGTACGCTCGAGTACCCCTCCGGAAGTTTCCGACAGAACGTCAAGCTGGTTGCCATTTTCGAATGCAGCAACGTCCTTTTGCTGTGATCTGGGACAAGAGGTCCCTAGGAAAAACGTCTCATGCGCGCGTCATTGTTCACTGCTCTTCCTTTCGCCCTTGCTGCCAGTTTCGTTCAAGCACAAAGCCTGCCTGAAGCCATGCAAAAAGCCCTTGAGGTGCATCCGGAAATCCAGGCCGGGGTCAACAGCCGTATTGCGGCCGACTACCAGCTGCGTGCTGCCAAGGGCGGCTATCTGCCGAAGGTCGATGTGCTGGCAGGTTACGGGCGCGAAGGGACCGACAGTCCGAGCACGGGCAACCGTTGGGAAACCCTCAACCGTGGTGAATCCAGCCTGCGTCTGCGGCAAATGGTTTTTGACGGTTTTGCCACCTCCAGCGAAGTAGGGCGTCAACAAGCCACCGTTAACTCGCGCGCTTACTCCTTGCTCGGTGCCTCCGAGCGCACCGCGCTGACCGTCGCCCAGGTTTACCTCGACGTCCTCACCCGTCGCGAAATGGTGCGCCTGGCTGAAGACAACCTGCGCAGTCACGAACGCATCTACGACCAGATCAAGCTGCGTACTGCCCGCGGCGTGGGGCGTCTGGCTGACCTCGACCAGGCCGAAGCGCGTCTGGCCCAGGCCCGTAACAACCTGATTACCGAGCAGACCAACCTGGCAGACGCCAAGACCAACTACCTGAGCGTGGTTGGCCAGATGCCGGACGAGCTGAGCGCTCCTGCGCCGTTTATCGATCTGCTGCCAGCCAACCTCGACGAAGCCCGGCAACAAATGGTCGAAAGCAGCCCGATCCTGCGTTCGGCGGAGTCCGATATCGCGGCGGCGGAAAAACAATACGAGGCGGCAAAGTCTACGTTCTATCCACGTTTCGATGCAGAACTCGGACGGACGGCCGATAACGATATTGATGGCATGAACGGCCACAACAACGAATGGCAGGCTATGCTGCGTATGAGCTTCAACCTGTATAACGGTGGAAGCAACAAGGCCGATCTGGAATCCAAGTCGTACCAGACCAACCAGGCGCTGGACATTCGTAACAATGCCTTGCGCCAGCTCAATGAAGAATTAGGCCTGGCATGGAATGCTATGGACAACGCCAACGCGCAATTGCCTATTGCCCAGCAATACGTCGACTACAGCAACAACGTGCGCAGCGCCTACCAGAAGCAATTCAGCCTGGGCGAGCGGACGTTGCTCGACTTGCTCGATAGTGAGAACGAGCTCTTCACCGCCCAGCGTCGCCTGGCCGAGGTGAAGAACAGCCAAGTGTTTACTCAATATCGAATCAAGGCGACCATTGGCCAGCTGCTCAAGAGCCAGGGCGTTGTCGCGCCGATGGCCTCCGTTGTGCAAAACGATATGAAACCGAAGGTCAGCCTGCCAGGCATGAACTGAGGTTCACCTTAATCTCCAACCGCAATCATCAAGAGAAACCGCGTGGAATCAGAAGTCAGTCGAGTCCAACTCAGCCATGATCCACGCAGTCAGCACGATGATCCGTTGCTGGACAGCCTGCTGTCCCTCTGCGTGTTGCACCAGAAGCCCGCCAGCCGGGCGATGCTGACCACCGGCCTGCCGTTGCCGGCCCAGCGCCTGAGCCCGGAGCTGCTGCCGCGTGCGGCGGCCCGTGCCGGTCTGCAGGGGCGTCTGTTGCAACGCAAGCTGGAGCAGATCCCGGGCATCGCCATGCCGGCGATGCTGTTGCTCAAGGACGGTCGCAGCACGGTACTGCTCGGTTGGGAAAATGACGACACCGCGCGGCTGTTGCTCAGCGAGAGCGATGGCGGCGAGGTGCATGTCAGTCGCGAGGCGTTGCAGAGTGACTACAGTGGGCGGGTGTTCTTCGCGCAGCCGCAGCACAAGTTCGACGTCAACCACGGCAACCTGATTCCCCGCGCCCGCTCATGGTTCCGCGACACGCTCAAGCGCAGCCGCTGGCTGTACATCGATGCCATCGCCGCCAGCCTGGTGATCAACCTGATCGCCCTGGCCGCGCCGCTGTTCGTCATGAACGTCTACGACCGCGTGGTGCCCAACCAGGCGACCGCGACCCTGTGGGTGCTGGCTGTCGGTATCTGCGGCGCCTATATCTTCGACCTGATCCTCAAGGGTCTGCGCAGCCTGTGCCTTGACCTTGCCGGGAAAAAGACCGACCTGATCATCTCCGCCACGCTGTTCGAGCGTATCGTCGGCATGGCGATGAAATACCGCCCGGCGCGGGTCGGCAGCTTTGCCCAGAACATCCACGAATTCCAGGGCCTGCGCGATTTCCTCGCCTCGCTGACCCTGACCAGCCTGATCGATCTGCCGTTTACCCTGCTGATCCTGCTGGTGATCGCCATCATCGGTGGCCATCTGGTGTGGATTCCGATCATTGCCTTCCCGCTCGCCCTGGGCATTGGCTACGCCTTGCAGAAGCCCCTGGTGGCGACGCTGGAGCGGACCATGGCCCTGGCGTCCGAACGCCAGTCGAGCCTGATCGAAACCCTGGCCGGTCTCGATGCGGTCAAGGTCAATAACGCCGAAAGCGAACGCCAGTACATGTGGGAGCAGACCATCGGCACCCTCAGCCGTCTGGAGCTGCGGGTCAAGGTGCTGTCGGGCCTGGCGATGAACATCACCTTGCTGATCCAGCAACTGGCCGGGGTGGCGCTGATCTGTGCCGGTGTTTACCAGATCATTGCCGGCAACCTCAGCATGGGTGGCCTGATTGCCTGCTACATGCTCAGTGGCCGTGCCCTCGGCCCGCTGGCGCAGCTGTCCGGTTTGCTGACCCGCTACCAGCAGGCCAAGGTCACCATGGTTTCGACCGACCAGATGATGGAACTGCCGCAAGAGCGCAACTTCGAAGAGCGCCCGTTGAGCCGCCAGGTGCTGCAGGGTGCAATCGAGTTCCGCAACATTGATTTCACCTACCCGAACCAGCAGAACCTGGCGCTCAAAGGCGTCAGCCTGAGCATCCGGCCGGGTGAGAAAATCGGCATCATCGGCCGAAGCGGCTCGGGCAAGAGCTCGCTGGCCAAGTTGATCGTCGGCCTGTACGAAGCCGACGGCGGTTCGCTGCTGGTCGACGGCGTGGACATCCGCCAGATCGACGTCAGTGAACTGCGCCACAACATCGGCTATGTGCCCCAGGATATCCAGCTGATGGCCGGCACCCTGCGTGACAACCTGGTCAGCGGTGCGCGTTACGTCGAGGACGAAATGGTCCTGCAGGCCGCGGAACTGTCAGGTGTCCATGAATTCGCCCGCTTGCATCCGCAAGGCTATGAATTGCAGGTCGGCGAGCGCGGCCAGAACCTCTCGGGCGGTCAGCGCCAGAACGTTGCCCTGGGCCGGGCGCTGTTGCTCAATCCACAGATCCTGCTGCTCGACGAGCCTACCAGCTCCATGGACAACACCGGCGAAGAGCGTCTCAAGCAGCGCCTGCAAGCCGTCATTGAAAGCAAGACCGTGGTCCTGGTCACCCACCGGGCATCGTTGTTGTCTCTGGTCGATCGCTTGATCGTCGTCGACCGCGGACAGATTGTTGCGGATGGCCCGAAAGCCGCCGTCATGGATGCGCTGAAGAAGGGGCAGATCAGTGTTGCATAAGATCGATATGGGCCAGGTCAAGAACAGCCTGCGCAAGTACTTCAAAGGCTCCGAGTCGCTCAATGGCCAGCCACTGCCCGAGGTCAACAAGGCCCTCATCGAGGATGCGCCGCGCATCGTGCGCATGACCATCTGGGGCGTAATCGCGTTCTTCCTGTTCCTTGGAATATGGGCCAACTTCGCGATCATCGACGAAGTCACCCGCGGTGAGGGCAAGGCGATTCCGTCGTCCAAGCTGCAGAAAATCCAGAACCTGGAAGGCGGCATCGTTGCGCAGATCTTTGCCAAAGAAGGCCAGATCGTCGAAGCGGGCGACCCTTTGCTGCGTCTGGACGATACCCGTTTCGTATCCAACGTCGGCGAGACCGAAGCGGATCGCCTGGCCATGGCCTTGCGTGTAGAGCGCCTGAGTGCCGAGGTCGAAGACCGTCCGCTGAAGATCGACGAAGAGATTCGCAAGGCTGCGCCTAGCCAGGCGGCCAACGAAGACGCCTTGTACCAGAGCCGTCGTCAGCAATTGCAGAGCGAAATTGGTGGCTTGCAGGAGCAACTGGTGCAGCGCCAGCAGGAACTGCGCGAGTTCAGCTCCAAGCAAGCCCAGTACCGCAACAGCCTGCAGTTGCTGCGTCAGGAAATCAGCATGTCCGAGCCGCTGGTGGCCCAGGGCGCAATCTCGCAGGTTGAAGTACTGCGCCTCAAGCGTGCCGAGGTGGAAAACCGCGGTCAGCTCGATGCCACCTCGCTGGCCATCCCGCGGGCCGAATCGGCGATCAAGGAAGTCGAGCGCAAGATCGATGAGACCCGTGGCAAGTTTCGCAGCGATGCCCTCACTCAGCTCAACGAGGCGCGCACCGACCTGAGCAAGGCGCAAGCCACTGGCAAGGCCCTGGATGACCGGGTCAACCGGACCCTGGTCACCTCACCGGTGCGCGGTATCGTCAAGCAACTGCTGGTCAACACTGTCGGCGGTGTGATTCAGCCGGGCAGCGACCTGGTCGAAATCGTACCGCTGGATGACACCCTGCTGGTTGAAGCGCGTATCCGCCCGCAAGACATCGCTTTCCTGCATCCCGGCCAGGAAGCCATGGTCAAGTTCACTGCCTATGACTTCACCATCTATGGCGGCCTGAAAGCCAAGCTGGAACAGATAGGCGCCGACACCATTACCGATGAAGACAACAACACCTTCTACGTGATCAAGCTGCGTACCGATCGCAGTCACCTGGGCACGGATGAAAATCCGTTGTTGATCATTCCAGGCATGGTCGCCTCGGTGGATATCATCACTGGCAAGAAGAGCGTGCTGAGCTACCTGCTCAAGCCGATCATTCGTGCCCGGGCCGAAGCGCTGCGCGAGCGTTGATCCGGCACCGCGTTGTTGCCATCGCCGGCAAGGCCGGCTCCCACGCTGTAGGAGCCGGGCTTGCCCCGCGATGAGGCCCCGAAGCCCACCATATGCTTATTCAATAAAGATATTTAAATTATCCCTCTTATGACTTTATAGTCACTTCCCTGCGTACCTGCCGACCAATCGGCGCGCCGCACGACCGAACCAACACGGAACCCCGTGAGTTTCTGATCGATGCGCGCACCTTTGGGCGCGCTCTGCGTGGGAGTGAATCATGTCAGCGGCCTCCAGCGTCTTGTCACCTGTCGACAGCGCACAACAACAACGCTTCGAAATTCGTCCTTTCTCCGGTGCCGTCGGTGCCGAAATCATCGGCCTGGACCTGTCCCGTGCAGTCACCGCCGAAGACTTCGCCCGGATTCACCGCGCGCATCTCGACCACCATGTGCTGGTGTTTCGCGACCAGCACATCAGCCCCGAACAACAGATTGCCTTCAGCCGCCGCTTCGGTGTGCTGCAGATCCATGTGCTCAAGCAGTTCCTGCTGGCCGGACACCCGGAAATCCTCATCGTCTCCAACATTGTCGAGAACGGCCAGAACATCGGCCTGGGCGATGCCGGCAAGTTCTGGCACTCGGACCTGTCGTACAAGGAACTGCCGAGCCTGGGCTCGATGCTGCATGCCCAGGAGCTGCCGAGCGAAGGTGGCGACACCCTGTTCGCCGACATGCACAAGGCCTGGGACGGCTTGCCTGAAGCCCTGCGCACCGCCGTGCAAGATCGTAGCGCGGCGCACTCCTACACCGCGCGCTACAGCGAAACAAAATTCGAAGGCAACTGGCGCCCGACGCTGACGGCCGAGCAACTGGCCCAAGTGCAGGAAGTGATTCACCCGGTGGTGCGCACGCACCCGGAGAACGGCCGCAAGTCCCTGTTCGTCAGTGAAGGCTTTACCACCCGCATCGTTGGCCTGCCCGAAGACGAAAGCCGGCAGATCCTCACCGAACTCCATGCCCACAGCGTGCTGGAACAGAACATCTACCGCCACCAGTGGCAGCCACGTGACCTGGTGTTCTGGGACAACCGCTCGCTGATCCACCTGGCCGCCGGCTGCCCTGCGCACCTGCGCCGCAAGCTGTACCGCACCACCATCCAGGGCGATGCCCCGTTCTGACACGTATCGAGGAGTACAGCATGCGCAAGTCAATCAGCCGCCTGGCGGCCAGTATCGGTCTGGGTGTCAGCCTGCTCGCCGGCAGCCTGGTAGCCCCGGCAACCGCCCAGGCCGAAGGTGAAATCCGTATCGCCGAACAGTTCGGCATCGTTTATCTGCTGCTCAACGTGGTTCGCGATCAGAGCCTGATCGAGAAACACGGCAAGGAGCAGGGCATCGACATCAAGGTCGACTGGACGCAACTGTCCGGCGGCGCCGCGATCAACGATGCCTTGCTGTCCGGCTCGATCGATATCGCCGGTGCCGGGGTCGGCCCGCTGCTGACCATCTGGGACCGCACCCAGGGGCGGCAGAACGTCAAGGCCGTGGCGTCGCTGGGTAACTTCCCCTACTACCTGGTCAGCAACAATCCCAATGTAAAGACCATCGCCGACTTCAGCGAGAAGGACCGTATTGCGCTGCCGGCTGTGGGGGTCTCGGTACAGTCGCGTTTCCTCCAGTACGCTGCGGCCAAGCAGTGGGGGGACAAGGAGTACAACCGCCTCGACAAGTACACCCTGGCCGTTCCGCACCCTGACGCTACCGCCGCCTTGCTGGCCGGTGGCACCGAGCTCAACGCGCACTTCTCCAACCCGCCGTTCCAGGACCAGGTGCTGGCCAACAAGGACGTGCACGTCGTGCTCAACACCTACGACCTGCTCGGGCCGAACTCGCCAACCGTGTTGTTCGCCACCGAGAAATTCCGCAAGGACAACCCGAAAACCTACAAGGCCTTTGTCGACGCCCTGGCCGAGGCCGCGGATTTCGCCCAGAACGACAAGGCGGCCGCGGCCGATACCTACATCCGCGTGACCAAGGCCAAGATCGACCGCGAAGCGCTGCTCAAGATCATCGACAACCCGCAGTACGAGTTCAGCGTCACGCCGAAAAACACCTACCCGCTGGCCGAGTTCCTCTACCGCGTGGGCGCGATCAAGCACAAACCCGACTCCTGGAAAGACTACTTCTTCCAGGACGAGAAACCGCTGCAAGGGAGCTGAAGCGCATGAACACCCCATTGCAAGGCCACACGGTCAGCAAGTTGAGCAGCGTCGCCACGCCGCCGCTGCTGCAGGTGGATAACGTCAGCCTGGAGTACCGCACCGCGCAACGCGTGGTGCGGGCCACGCACCAGGTCAGTTTCGAAGTGGACAAGGCTGATCGCTTTGTCCTGCTCGGCCCCTCCGGTTGCGGTAAGTCGACGTTGCTCAAGGCGGTCGCCGGTTTTATCGAGCCGCAGGAAGGGCAGATCCGCCTGCAGGGCCAGGCGGTGCATGGCCCGGGCCCGGACCGGATCGTGGTGTTCCAGGAGTTCGATCAACTGCCACCGTGGAAAACCGTTAAACAGAACGTGATGTTCCCGTTGCTGGCGTCCGCCACGCTCAAGCGCAAGGAGGCCGAAGCGCGTGCCTTGCATTACCTGGATAAAGTCGGCCTCGGCGGTTTTGCCGATGCCTACCCGCATACCTTGTCAGGCGGCATGAAAGCCCGAGTGGCGATAGCTCGCGCATTGGCCATGCAGCCGAAAATCCTGTTGATGGACGAACCTTTCGCCGCCCTCGACGCCCTGACCCGGCGCAAGATGCAGGAAGAGCTGCTGCTGCTTTGGGAAGAGGTGCGTTTCACCTTGCTGTTCGTCACCCACTCGATTGAAGAAGCACTGGTGGTGGGCAATCGCATCCTTTTGCTGTCGCCTCATCCCGGGCGGGTACGCGCCGAAATCCACAGTCACCAGTACGACCTGCAGAGCCTCGGCGCCAATGATTTTCAGGCCTCGGCGCGACGCATCCATCGCTTGCTGTTCAACGATGACGCGCATGCCGAGCACGACCCGGCAGTGGATTTTGCCGACATTCGTATTGCCTACTGACCGGGAGAATTGCCATGACCACATCTGTTACGCCGCGTCAGGAATACGAAGTCGTTCTCGAGCCGCTGCTCAGCGTGCCGATCGAGCGTGAGCTACCTCTGGGCCAGCGCTTGTGGCAACAGGCCTGGCTGCGCAAGGGGCTGATTCTGGTGCTGCTGGCGGTGGCCTGGGAAGCTATCGCTCGCTACCAGGCTAACGACCTGCTGCTGCCCAGCTTCCTGCAGACCGCAGTGGCCCTGTACGACGGCCTGATCACCGGCGAATTGCCGGCCAAGGTCGGCGTTTCCCTGGTGGTGCTGCTCAAGGGGTATCTGCTGGGTATTGTCCTCGCGTTCGGCCTGACCACCCTGGCGGTCTCGACCCAGTTCGGCCGTGACCTGCTCAGCACCTTGACCTCGATGTTCAACCCGTTGCCGGCCATTGCCCTGCTGCCGCTGGCCTTGCTCTGGTTCGGCCTGGGCGACAACAGCCTGATTTTTGTCCTGGTGCATTCAGTGCTCTGGGCCTTGGCCCTGAACACCTATGCCGGGTTTCTCGGTGTGTCGGAAACCCTGCGCATGGCCGGGCGCAACTATGGTCTGCGCGGCTTGCGCCTGGTGCTGCACATCCTGATCCCGGCGGCGCTGCCGTCGATTCTCTCGGGTCTTAAAATCGGCTGGGCCTTCGCCTGGCGCACTCTGATTGCCGCGGAACTGGTGTTCGGTGCCACCAGTGGCAAAGGCGGGCTGGGCTGGTACATCTTCCAGAACCGCAATGAGCTGTACACCGACAAAGTCTTCGCCGGGCTGGCCGTGGTGATCCTGATCGGCCTGCTGGTGGAGAGCCTGGTGTTCAACAACCTGGAGCGCATTACCGTGCGCCGCTGGGGTATGCAGCGCTGACCGGCTCAGGCGGTCTGGTACTGCGCTGCGGCGTTGCTCAGGGTTTCGGCGATCTGCTGGCGCAGGGCCAGGGGCTGTTCGACGATCAGGCCGTCGCCCTGGCTGAGTAACCACCAGCGCAGTTGCCAACCGTTGCTCACCGTCGCACGCAGGCAGTGGCCGTGCTCCAGCTGGGTGACGTGCATGTCCGCCGACAGCGGGGTTTCACGTACCAGGCGCGCCAGGTTGTCACTGATCCAGGCCTGCAACTCGATCTTGTCGGTATCACCAAACTGCAGGGCATCGCTGCGCAGATAGGCCTGCAGATCAAAGTCGCGCAGGCCTTCGCTGGCGTTGTTGAGCACGCGCAACTGATGAAAACCGGCATTGGCCGCCCAGTGCCAGCCATAGGGAATGCTCTTGTCGTTGCGCTCCAACGGGAAAATCAGCGACAGCTCGTTCAAGTCGCGTTCAATGGTGCGTTTGCTGATGGTAAAGCCGGCGTCTTTCAGGCGGGCTACCAGCTCGGCACTGGTGGTACCGGGTGAACGGCTGGGCAGTTGGCGCAATAACTCCCATTGACGGCTGAGCGTGGCGCGGGTCGTGGCGGAGGGCAAAGTGTGGCGTCCTTGTCTAGGCTTGCGGTTGTAGCATGTTCCTAGTGGAAAGATATGGCAATTGGCCATTTATCTATCGAATCAAGGATGAAGTAGTTGATTTGCCTCAACCGAATCGTTCGCGACAGGTTTTGTCGTGGCTTTGCGCAGAATCACGCCTCATTACTCCTGCCTTCGTTTCGGCGGGTTGTTCAATGAGGATGAACATGTCAGCTGCCAGCAATATTTTCCCACTGCTCGAGCGTCTGCTTCCCGAGCGCATCATTGCGGTGTCTGGCCGTTCCAGCCAACTGGAGCGGTTGTACGCCGGTGTGGGCATACCCAGCCAGCGGGCAGCATTGGGTGAAAGCTTCATCCTGATCAGCCGTCTCGAGGAGGCCAGCGACCTGCAGGCGCTGTACAGCGATCTGCGGGCCCAGGCCCTGGATGGCAGTGTCGCGGCACTCAACGACCTGGGCTGGATCTGGCTCAACGGCAAGTACTGGCGCGCCGACCCGACGCTGGCCGGGCACCTGCTACGCATGGCGGCGTTGCAGGGCAGCGCGCCGGCCTGGTTCAACCTGGGCCAGCAGTATTATTTCGGCAAGGGTGTGGAGGTCGCCTATGCCAGTGCGGCCGAGTATTACCAGCAAGCCTTCGAGCGCGGTCTGGAACAGGCGGCCGCAGCCTTGGGCGATCTCTACGAAGAAGAAATCTGCGACAACGAAGTGCAGGAGTGGAAGGTCGACCTGCACATGGCCTACCACTGGTTCTTGCGCGGCGCCCAGCGCGGCGAGGCGCGCTGCCGTTTTGAAGTCGGCTACCGGCTGCTGCACGGGCAGACCGTGGCAGCCGACCAGAAGGCCGGTGTGTACTGGCTGGAACTGGCGGCCGTGGCCGGGGTGATGCAAGCCGCCGAAGAGCTGGCGGTGCACTTCAGTGTGTCGCAGAACGCGTTGCGCTACCTGTTCTGGCGTGACCAGGCCATCGCCATGGGCAGTTCGCTGGCCCTGACCATGAAGCTGGAAGATCAACTGCAACCCTGAGCATGGCGCTCGTCAGCCGCGCTTGACGGCGGGGGCGATGATCGAAGAATATTGATAGTTAGCAAACTATGAATATAGCGATGACCCTCCCTTCATGACTCTCGATGCACTGCACCTGAACATCAGCAGCGGTATGGTGGTGGCCGGTCGGCACTGGCGGCGGATCTGCCAGGCGACCTTGGCCGGCTACGGTATTTCCGAAGCCTGTGCCATGCCGTTGCTGATGATCGTGCGTCTGGGCGACGGTGTGCATCAGGTGGCGGTGGCCCAGGCGGCCGGGCTGGAAAGCCCGTCGCTGGTGCGCCTGCTCGACCAGTTGTGCAACGCCGGGTTTGTCTGCCGCAGCGAAGACCCGGTGGACCGCCGGGCCAAAGCCTTGAGCCTGACCCGCAGTGGCCGCGTACTGGCGGAAACCATCGAGGGCGAGCTGGTGCGTTTGCGCCGGGAGGTGCTGCAGGGCATCGATGAAGCCGACCTGCTGGCCACCCTGCGTGTGCTGCGGGCCTTCGAACAGGCCGCACAGCGCACCCCGGGAGTGTCTTCGTGAAGGACTTTTTCAGCTCCATGCCGCCCGCGCGCGACTGGTTTTACGGCGTGCGCACCTTCGCGGCATCGATGATTGCCCTGTACATCGCCTTGCTCATGCAACTGCCACGGCCTTACTGGGCCATGGCCACGGTGTACATCGTCTCCAGCCCGTTTGTCGGCCCCACCAGCTCCAAGGCGCTGTATCGCGCCATGGGTACCTTGCTGGGCGCCGCTGGCGCGGTGTTCATGGTGCCGCTGTTGGTGCAGACGCCGGTGCTGCTGACCGTGGCCATTGCCCTGTGGACCGGCACCTTGCTGTTTCTCTCGCTGCACCTGCGCACTGCCAACAGCTATGCCCTGATGCTGGCCGGCTACACCTTGCCGATGATTGCCTTGCCGGTGGTCGACGATCCGCTGAGGGTGTTCGACATCGCCTCGTCGCGGGCCCAGGAAATCTGCCTGGGTATCGTCTGTGCTGCGGTGGTCGGGGCGATCTTCTGGCCGCGGCGCCTGACGCCAGTGCTGGTGGGGGCCACCGGCAATTGGTTCAACGAAGCGATCCGCTACAGCGACACCTTCCTGGCCCGTAGCGTCTCGGCCGAGAGCGTCGGCACCTCGCGTGCGGCAATGGTTGCCACCTTCAACTCGCTGGAGCTGATGATTGGCCAGCTGTCCCATGAGGGCGCGCGTCCGCAGACGGTGAAAAATGCCCGCGAACTGCGTGGCCGCATGATCCACCTGTTGCCGGTGGTCGATGCACTGGACGACGCCCTGGTGGCCCTCGAAGCGCGTGCGCCGGCCCAGGCCTCTCAGCTGCAGCCGTTACTGGAGCAGGCCCGTGAATGGTTGCAAAGCACCGCCAGCGACGCCGCGCCGAGCCGCTGGTCAACCCTGCGGGCACAGCTCGAAGCGATGCAGCCCAGCGCCGCTGCCCTCGACGAGCGCGCTGCGTTGCTGCTGTCCAACGCGCTCTACCGCCTGGCCGAGTGGGTCGATCTGTGGCAGGACTGCTGCAGCCTGCAACACGCCATCCGCAATGAAGACCTGTCGCCCTGGCGCGCGGTGTACCGGCATTGGCGTCTGGGGCGGCTGACTCCGTTCTTCGACCGTGGCCTGATGCTCTACTCGGTATTCTCCACCGTGACCGCCATCATCGCCGCCACCACCCTGTGGATTCTCTCGGGCTGGAACGACGGCGGTAGCGCGGTGATTCTGGCGGCCGTGGCCTGCAGCTTCTTTGCGGCGATGGACGACCCGGCGCCGCAGATTTACCGCTTCTTTTTCTGGACGGCGGTGTCGGTGGTGTTCGCCAGCCTCTACCTGTTTCTGGTGCTGCCCAACCTGCACGACTTCCCGATGCTGGTGCTGGCCTTTGCCGTGCCCTTCATCTGCGTCGGTACCCTGACGGTACAGCCGCAGTTCTACCTCGGCACCTTGCTGACCATCGTCAACACGGCCTCGTTCATCAGTATCCAGGGCGCCTACGACGCTAACTTCCTGACCTTCATCAACTCCAACCTGGCCGGGCCGGTGGGGCTGTTGTTCGCCTTCATCTGGACCCTGGTGATGCGCCCGTTCGGCGTCGAGCTGGCGGCCAAGCGCCTGACGCGTTTCAGCTGGCACGACATCGTCGGCATGACCCGGCCTGCGACCCTGGCCGAACACCGGCGCCTCGGCGTGCAGATGCTCGACCGCCTGATGCAGCACCTGCCGCGCCTGAACCAGACCGGCCAGGACACCGGCAGCGCCTTGCGCGATCTGCGTGTGGGCCTGAACCTGCTCGACCTGCTGGCCTATATGCCACGGGTCGGCGCGCTGCCACGCCAGCGCCTGGAGCGGGTGGTGGAGGAGGTCGGTGAACACTTTCAGGCCTGCCTCGACGCCCGTCGTCGCCTGCATGCCCCCGAAGTACTGCTGCAGAGCATGGAGCGCGCGCGCCGCGCGCTGAACCTCAATGACCTGGCGGATAGCGCCGACGCCCGCGTGCACCTGCTGCATGCCTTGAGCGGCTTGCGCCTGGCGCTGCTGCCAGGTGTCGAGGTGGTGCTGGAACCCTCTGACGACCAGCCGCAACTGCCTTACGGCATCGATGGAGCGCCCCTGTGATCGGTGAACTGGATATCAGCGGGGTGTTCCTGCCCACGCTGCTGGTGATGATGGTCCTCACCTACTTGTTGTTTCTCGGGGTGCACGCGGTGCTTACCCGTATGCATTTCTACCGTCTGGTCTGGCACCGGGCGTTGTTCAACGTTGCGCTTTACGCCGTGCTGCTCGGCACGGTCGACCACTTTTGCCGAAACCTGATGCTGCCATGAAAAAACCCTTGTTGACCCTGGGCCGCGTGGTCCTGACCCTGCTGGTAGTGACGCTGGCGACCGTACTGGTCTGGCAGATGGTCATGTATTACATGTTCGCCCCCTGGACGCGGGACGGGCATATCCGTGCCGATGTGATCCAGATCGCCCCGGACGTGTCCGGGCTGATCCAGCAGGTCGAGGTCCGCGACAACCAGGTGATCAAGCGTGGCGACGTGCTGTTCACCATCGACCAGGACCGTTTCAAGCTGGCGCTGCGCCACGCCCAGGCGACCCTGGCCGAGCGCAAGGAAACCCTGGCCCAGGCTCAGCGTGAGGCACGGCGTAACCGTGGCCTGGGCAACCTGGTGGCGCAAGAGCAACTGGAAGAGAGCCAGTCCCGCGAGGCCCGTGCGCAATCGGCGCTGGCCGAAGCCCAGGTCGCGGTGGACGCTGCTCAACTCAACCTCGACCGCTCGGTGGTGCGCAGCCCGGTGGATGGCTACCTCAACGACCGCGCACCGCGTGCCCACGAGTTTGTCAGCGCCGGCAAGCCGGTGCTGGCGGTGGTCGACAGCGCGTCCTATCACGTCGATGGCTATTTCGAAGAAACCAAGCTCGGTGGTATCCACATCGGCCAGGCTGTGGATATCCGCGTGATGGGCGACAACGCCCGCCTGCGTGGGCATGTGCAAAGCTTTGCGGCGGGTATCGAAGACCGTGACCGCACCAGCGGTGCCAACCTGCTGCCCAACGTCAACCCGGCCTTCAGCTGGGTGCGTCTGGCCCAGCGGATCCCCGTGCGGATCGCCTTCGATGAAGTGCCGGCGGACTTTCGCATGATCGCCGGGCGGACTGCGACCGTGTCGATCATTGACGGTAACGGCCAATGAAACGTCTGTCGCTGCTCGGCGTGAGCCTGCTGTTGTCGGCCTGCCAGATGGTTGGGCCGGATTACTCACTGCCCAAGGAGGCGGCGATGCAGCGCGCCGACCTGCAGGGTGAGTTGCGTCAGGATGCCAGCAGTGTGGTGTCTGCGCCGGTGCCGCAGAACTGGTGGCATCTGTATCACGATCAGCGTCTGAACACGCTGGTCAGCCAGGCCCTGGCGGCCAACACTGAATTGCGCATTGCGGCGGCCAATATCGCCCGGGCGCGTGCTCAGGTCGAAGAAGCTCAAGCCCAGGGCGGATTCAACGGCGGGGTGAAACTGGGTGCGCAACGCTTGCAGGAGTCCGGTGAAGCCTTCCTGCTGCCGGAGAAGGTACCGGTGGCGAACATCGGCGAAGCCATCATCAGCGCGTCCTACCAGTTTGACCTCTGGGGCACCCTCAAGCGTGGCGTCGAAGCTGCCCAGGCCAATGCCGACGCGACCCAGGCCGCTGCCGATACCGCGCGGATTACCCTGGTGGCCGACGTGGTGCGTGCCTACACCCAGGTCTGCGCGGCCAACGAGGAATACCACATCGCGCGCGAGTCGCTGGATCTGCAGGAGCAGAGCGTGAATCTGGTCCAGCGTCTGCGCGACGCCGGGCGTGGCGACGAAACCCAGGTGACCCGTTCACAGACCCAGTTCAAGTCGCTGCGTGCCGAGCTGCCGCGCTACCAGGCTGCACGCGAGGCGGGCTTGTATACCCTGTCGATGCTGCTGGCCAAACCGGTTGCGCAGTTGCCAGCCGGCACCGCCGATTGCGCCGAGTTGCCGCACATCGCCCAGGTGTTGCCGGTGGGCGATGGTGCCGCGCTGCTCAAGCGGCGTCCGGACATCCGTCAGGCTGAGCGCAGCCTGGCGGCGGCCACGGCGACCATCGGCGTAGCTACCGGTCAGCTTTATCCGGACATCAGCATCGGTGCCCAGGTCGGCACCATCGGTATTCTGGAAAACCTCGGCGAACCGGCGACCAACCGCTGGGGCTTTGGCCCGGCGCTGACCTGGACCGTGCCAACCAACGGTTCGCGTGCGCGCATCCGCGAGGCCGAGGCCTCGACCCAGGCGGCGCTGGCGCATTTCGACGGAGTGGTACTCAACGCCATCCGCGAAACCCAGACCAGCCTGGCGCAGTACAGCGCATTGCTGGAGCGGCGTGATGCCTTGGCGGATGCCGAGCGCTCGGCGCAGCAGGCGGCAGATCATACCCACCGTTTCTACCAGGCCGGGCGCGAGTCGTTCCTGGCTGATCTGCAGGCGACGCGGACCTATACCGATATGCGTGCGCAACTGGCCATGGCCAATACTCAGGTGGCGATGGGGCAGATCGGTCTATTCCTGGCCTTGGGCGGTGGTTGGTAGGCCACTGCCTGTGGGAGCGGGCTTGCCCCGCGATGCGAACTGACAGATACACCGCAATCGCGGGGCAAGCCCGCTCCCACCGAGTCCCCCCAAAGGGACGGTCACTTATCCACAAACCCCTTGAGCATCTCGATCGGCAACGGAAAGACGATCGTCGACGATTTGTCCCCGGCGATCGTGCCCAGGGTCTGCATATACCGCAGTTGCATGGCCCCCGACTGGCGCCCGAGCATTTCTGCCGCCTGCATCAGTTTCTCCGAGGCCTGCAGTTCCCCTTCGGCATGGATCACTTTGGCCCGCCGCTCACGCTCGGCTTCGGCCTGGCGGGCAATGGCGCGGATCATCGATTCATTGAGATCGACATGCTTGATCTCGACGTTGGCCACCTTGATGCCCCAGGCGTCGGTTTGCGCGTCCAGTACCTGGCGGATATCCAGGTTCAAGCGCTCGCGTTCAGCCAGCAGTTCATCCAGCTCATGCTTGCCGAGCACCGCGCGCAAGGTGGTCTGCGCCAGCTGGCTGGTGGCCATGAGAAAGTCTTCGACCTGGATGATCGCCTTCTGTGGATCAAGCACGCGAAAGTACAGCACGGCATTGACCTTGACCGAGACGTTGTCGCGGGTGATCACATCTTGCGGCGGCACATCGAGGACCACAGTGCGCAGGTCGACCCGGACCATTTGCTGAACCCCGGGAATCAGCAGCACCAACCCCGGCCCCTTGACCCGCCAGAAGCGCCCGAGCTGGAACACCACGCCCCGTTCGTACTCGCGCAGAATGCGAAATGCCGACAGTAACAGCACGGCAGCAAATGCCAGCAACGCACCAATGCCCAGTTCGAAAAACATCTTCAGTCTCCTTGCGCCACAGCGTCTGCTGCGGCGCTGACGTCCAGAAGTACGCCCTTGCGTGAGATCACCCGGACGTGTTGCCCCACCTGCAGCGGCGTCTGGCTGTAGGCCTGCCACTGTTCACCCTGCACCTGCACCGAGCCGATGTACGGATCGCTGTCATTGACCGCCATCACCGTGGCCAGGCTGCCGACCAGCCCGGCATCGCCACTGACCAGCGCGCGCTTGCGCGCTTTCATGGCCATGCCCAGCACACCGCCGAGCAGCAGTGCCGAGAACAGCGCGAGGAACAGGATCAGCGGCAGCGGAATGCCGAAACCGGGTACATCGGTGTCCATCAGGATCACCGCACCCACGACAAAGGCGACGATGCCGCCAAAACCGACCACACCAAAGCTGGGCATGAACGCCTCGGCAATCATGAAAGCCACGCCGAGCAGAATCAGCGCTACCCCGGCGTAACTCACCGGTAATAGCTGCAAGGCATACAGGGCCAGCAACAGACAGATGCCGCCGATCACGCCGCCGACCCCGGAGCCGGGGCTCATGAACTCGAACATCAGGCCGTAGATGCCAATCATGATCAGGATCAGCGCAACGCTGGGATTGGTGATCACCGCCAGCAAGCGCGTGCGCCAGTCTGGCTGGCGCTCGATCACCGGCGCGGCGGCAGTCTGCAACTGCACGGTTTTTCCCGCAGCTTCGAGGGACTTGCCGTCGAGCTGGCGTAACAAGTCGGGCAGATCGTTGGCGACCCGGTCGATCACCTTCAGGCGCAAAGCCTCGTTGGCAGGCAGGCTGACCGCTTCACGCACGGCCTGCTCGGCCCAGTCGGCATTGCGCCCGCGCATCTGCGCCAGGCTACGGATATAGGCGGCGGCGTCGTTGATCTGTTTGCGGGTCAAGGTGTCCTGTTCGCTCGGCGCCGGTTGCTTGTCGCCCGTCGGTGCTGCCGGGGGGGCGCCAGGGTCTTTTGGCGTGCCGGGGAGGCCGCCGATCTGCACCGGGGTAGCGGCACCGAGGTTGGTGCCCGGGGCCATCGCTGCGACGTGGCTGGCGTAAAGAATATAGGTGCCGGCGCTGGCCGCCCGGGCGCCGCCAGGGGCGACGAAACTGGCTACCGGCACAGGGCTGGCCAGGATCGCTTTGATGATCTCGCGCATCGAGCTGTCCAGCCCGCCCGGGGTGTCGAGGCGGATCACCACCAGTTGTGCCTGGTCGGTTTCGGCCTGATGCAGACCACGAATCAGATAATCGGCACTGGCCGGTCCGATGGCGTCGTTAATACTCAGCACCAGTACCGATTGGCCGGGCGCCGCCTGGCCACCAGGCAGCGTGCCGAGCAAGAGCAGCAAGAGCAGATGCCGACACCAGCGAGCGATCACCTGAATTCACCCGGTTTGTGCGTGTCCAATAAGTTTAGTCCGCTGCCCACAGCAGCACGGCCTAAACTTCAGAAGTGGGGGAGCTATATCCGGAGGTGCATCATGCGTATGGCAAAAACCCTGCAGCAATGCCTGGACAAGGCCGGCTGCGACTATGACATCGTTCCTCACGCGCACTCATCCACCAGCCTTGAGTCGGCGCGTATGGCCGGGGTACCCGCTGAAAGAGTAGCCAAGTCGGTCATGCTCGACGACCGCCATGGCAACTACCTGATGGCTGTACTGCCCGCCAACCGTCACCTGGACATGAGCAAGGTACAGGCCACCGGCCAGTGGCACATGACGATTGAAAGCAACCTGCCTCACCTGTTCGGCGATTGCGAGCGTGGCGCCATCCCGGCGCTGGGTGATGCGTATTCGATCAAAATGCTGGTGGACCCGACGCTGACTCGCCAGGGGGATATCTATGTCGAGGCCGGCGATCACGACCACCTGATTCACATGAACATGACGCAGTACCTGAAACTGGTGCCGAACGCCGAAGTGCGTGAGGTTTGCTGATGATCAACCCACTGCCAGGCTGGCGTCGTGGACGACCGGTCTGGCCCTAAGGAGTGACCCATGGAAGCACCCAATCACAAGTTTTCGGAATTGTTCAAACAGCTGGGACTGCCCGACGATCCTGTCGGCATAGACCAGTTCATCACCAGTCATTCACCGCTCAAGAACGAGATCAAACTGGTCGATGCCCCCTTCTGGACGGACGCGCAAAAGACCTTTCTCAAGGACAGTATCGAGGAAGATGCCGACTGGGCGGTGATGTTCGACCAGCTCAATGAGGCCTTGCGAAATAAACGCTGAGTGGCACTGATACCGGCGTTTGGCGTTGCTATGCTCAGGAAAAAACAACAGGGGGATAGCGCAATGAAAGATCCCTATGCCGTCGGTTTCTGGTGTGCCGTGACCGCCTTGGGCCTGCTGACCGCCGGTTATTTCTATGGTGTCAAAGAAAGCTATCAACTGAACCAGGCCTTGGTGTTTCTCTACGCCGCCGCTGGCGTGATCGGGGCACTGGCGCTGACGGCCCTGGCCTGGATCGCCTGGCAGCAGTTACGGGTCAGCAAGCGCCAGTTGGCCCAGGGTCGCACGCTGGTGGCGATCTGGAACACCAAGGTTGCCTTGCGCCGGGTCGAAACCGTGTTCGACCGCTACTTCTGGGGCAGCTACTGGCAGCCGGGGCGGACCTTCCAGGAAGTCATGGGCGAGCTTGAAGGCACGCCACTGGAGCAAAGCCTCGAAGCCCTGAAACGCCAGTGCCGCGAGCTCGACAAGGAAACCCACGACCTGCGCCGTCACTGGCTGGACAACGCCCGTGAACTCTCCACCGTGGCCACCGCCATGGCCCGCGAGCGCTATCAACTGGACCTGTGCGATTCGCAGCAAAGCAGCGGGCGCGGAGGCGCGGTGCTCAACCGCGATCTGGAAGTGCTGGTGTACACCTGGTCGGCGCGCCTGCGCAGCTTCGACCACCAGCTCGATGAGCTGGAGACCGAATACCGCTGAGGGATGTCGCGGCGAGTCAATCGCCGCGAATGTACTGTTCCAGCTGCGCAATCATGTTGGCCTGCTCGGCGATGGCCTCCTTGACCAGGTCACCGATCGACAGCAAGCCCAGCAACTCACCGTTCTCCACTACCGGCAGATGTCGCAGGTGACTGTCGGTCATCATGTTCATGCAGTAATCGATGTTCTGCTGCGGGCCCACCGTGATCACCGGCGCGCTCATGATTGCGCTGACCGGCGTGCCTACTGACGAGCGACCCTTGAGCACCATCTTGCGCGCGTAGTCGCGCTCACTGACGATCCCCACCACCTGGCCTCCCTCGACCACCGGCAAGGCGCCGACGTTCTTCTCGGCCATCAGCCGCAGTGCATCGAGCACCATCTGCTCCGGGCCAATGGTATGAACCTGATGGTGCTGCTGGGCTTTGGTTTTCAGGAGCTGTGCCACGGTTTTCATAGACGCCTCTGCGATGCTGGGAGTGGATGACGGCAGATACCTACAGAATCGTGTACAGATGGCCACAGAGCAAGGGAGAAAGCGGCATCGAGTCGATTGAAAAACGTCATGGTACTTGTAACCCCGGTGGGAGCGGGCTTGCCCCGCGATTGCGGGCTGTCAGCCACATCGGATCGCGGGGCAAGCCCGCTCCTACCGTGTTATCTGGCGAGTTGACCCGTGGGTCGATCTTCTATGCCATCAAGCAGCGCATCAACCAGGCCCTTGGCCATTTCCACCGAATGCAGGGTCGACCAGAGAAAGTTCTTGCTGGCCGGATCGATGTTGTCGAAGGCTTTGTAGCCGGTGTCGTAGGCACAGCTCAGATATAAAGAGGCGTGCACCAGCGCGTCGTGAGCGGCGATGCCGGAGCAGACGGCGAACAGCGGAGAGTGGCCGGCCTCGCAATTGCCAAAGACTGTGTGGGCGGTGGTGATGGATTGATCCAGTGGTGGATCGGGAACTATTTTCTTCATGTCATCGCTCGCTAGTTGGAGCTGACACCAGCATCGTTACCACACGAATGGGTGGCAGCTGTACACGGGGTGGTAAACCGGGTGCGAGACTATCCCAGCAGGCCCGAAGGCCTCCCGCGTACAGCCGCCATAGACTGCACAAGAATAAATCGCATCCCGGGTTACCACACCCGATCACCGAGTTTTCGGTGACGAGCAGAAGCCTAGAGGTACGAGTTCCCATGGACAAGCAGACGGGTATCGACAGACTCGGTAGGGTATTTCCTAGGACGTCAAATCAGCCAGCATTTTCGAGGGGTTCGAAACAAAATCTGACATCTACAGGGGATTTTGTGGGAGCCGGCCTTGCCGGCGATGACATCGGTGCGGTGTCAGGTATTGCGCGGTGCCTGCATCGCTGGCAAGGCCAGCTCCCACAGTTAGCCAGGTGACAGGCAGTGCACCCACAGTGGGAGCGGGCTTGCCCGCGATAGGGATCAAAGCCCGTTAGGCAAGAACCGGGTAGCACCGCTGACATCATCGATCTTCTTGATGCGGAAGGCCTTGATGCAGGTTTCGTTACGGGTGTTGCTGTCTGGGCAGTACTGTTGGACGAAGGCGCCAAAGTCCATGTCCTGACCGTTAACGCTGAGCACGCGCTTGAAGTACTCGCCCTGGATGCCCTGGGCCTGACGCGAGGTGGTCATTTCCTGATCAACCACCAGGCGACCATGCAGGTCGACGGTGGGAAACTTGGCTTCTTCCTTGAAACAACCGCTCAGCAGCAGGCCAGCCGCTACCAGCATAAACAGACGCAGCATGATGTTGTCTCCGCAAAGGTCGACCCCGGCATCACTGCCGGGGAGCCCTGTGATGATTACTTGCCGAACAGGCTGTTGGAGCGATTGACCTCGGCCTTGCCCGCATCTTCGAGCAAGGACTTGGTGCCCGAGGTCACGTTACGTGCGGAGTCGGCGTTGGACTGGATCACGTCGGTGCGCGCGGCGCTGTCGCGCAGCTCGGCATCGATGTAGTCGTTGGCCCGTGCAACCTGAGCTTTTTTCGCTTGCAGCTGCAGGCGACGCTCTTCCAGCTCCAGTGCGCGCAACTCGTCTTCGAAGCCTTCTTCACGGGTCTGCACGCGCTTGTGCTCGGCTGCCTGCGCTTGCTGGCGTTCGGCGGCGGCTTGCGCGGCGGCACGCTGCGAGGCAGCGCGCTGCTGGCGGGCAGCGGCTTCGCGGGACTCAGCGCGCTGCTGAGCCGCAGCGGCCTGACGCAGGCGCTCGGTTTCCAGGGCTGCTTCTTTCTGCTTGGTTTGCTGTTCGATCTGGTAAAGCTGATCGAACTGGCCGGCCGAGGCGGTCATGGCAGACAGCGCGAGGGCGGTGCCCAGAACAATATGCTTCATGTCCGGTTGCCTCAGCTCTTTTTAGGTTCTGGGCAGGTAGCATTCGGCTGAATGCGCGTCTCGTTGCTCATGGTCATGACCATCAGCGAGATGCCACCGACTTCGAAGTTGCAAGGACGACCAACCTGAGCGGAGGTGTAGATCTTGCCGCTTTCGGAGTAGCCGATCAGCACGCCTGGAACCAGGGTGGTGTCGTTGACCATCGAACCGGCCAGGGCGCCAGCGCCACCACCGGCAACGCCGCCGACGATAGCGGTGTCAGTGTTTTTGCCAGCACCCAGTGCTGCACCACCCAATGCACCGAGAACACCGCCAACCATCATGGCGGCATTTTTGTTCTTCTCGTTGCTGACTTTGATCTTGGTCGGCGAGACGGTGAGGATTTTCACGGTCTTGGCTTCTTGCTGAGTGTTCACCTGGCTGGCGTCAAACACATCGGATTCATACTGCTCACCAGTCGCCTGGCAACCTACGAGAGAAGCGACAACGGTCAAAGCCAGACAGTGTTTCAGCATTTTCATTCCTAAATTCCCTGGAGGGTGTGGGTAACCTTGCGCCGCAGTCCATTGATGGTGGGCATATTGCCATCATTCTAAACGGATTGTTTAAACGAGGTAAAGCCAACAGGACTTACAGGGAATTTGGATAGAGCGGATGGTAATAAAGGAGGGTGTTCGCTTGGCAGGAGCAGCCGGGCGAATTGGAATCTGGGTAAGCGGAAGTGGCGAAAACGCCAGACCTTTGCAAGCAAAGGGAGAGGAAGATGGCGCACTCGGCGGGATTCGAACCCACGACCCCTGCCTTCGGAGGGCAGTACTCTATCCAGCTGAGCTACGAGTGCAACGCGGGCGCCATGATACCCATCTAGACTGTCGGCGTCCATCGCCAGAATGGCTGTGTTCGATTTTGCACACACACCGGTCTATAAGTGACGTTGATCCGAAAAAGGTCGCCGTATAGCGCTTTTTGTTCTTTTTTTCGAACACCCTATTGTCCTTTTTCCTCGTTGCTCCTAGGATTCGTTTGAGATTTCAAACGCTATCCTTTTTCTACAATCAATAATTCGCGCCGTGTCTGTACGGTGCCGTTAAGGAAGCCGACATGCAGCTTAAAGACGCCCAGTTGTTCCGCCAGCAAGCCTTCATCGATGGCGTGTGGTTGGACGCGGACAACGGTCAGACCATCAAGGTCAACAACCCGGCCACCGGCGAGATCATCGGCACTGTGCCGAAGATGGGCGCGGCCGAAACCCGTCGCGCCATCGAGGCCGCCGACAAGGCGCTGCCGGCCTGGCGTGCACTGACCGCCAAAGAGCGTGCTGGCAAGCTGCGTCGTTGGTTCGAATTGATGATCGAGCACCAGGACGACCTGGCCCGCCTGATGACCACCGAGCAAGGCAAGCCGCTGGCTGAAGCCAAGGGCGAGATCGCCTACGCCGCTTCCTTTATTGAGTGGTTCGCTGAAGAAGCCAAGCGCGTTTACGGTGACACCATTCCTGGCCACCAGCCAGACAAGCGCCTGATCGTGATCAAGCAGCCAATCGGTGTAACTGCGGCGATCACCCCGTGGAACTTCCCGGCGGCGATGATCACCCGTAAAGCCGGCCCGGCCCTGGCCGCTGGCTGCACCATGGTCCTCAAGCCTGCTTCGCAAACCCCGTACTCGGCCCTGGCCCTGGTTGAGCTGGCCACCCGCGCCGGTATCCCGGCTGGCGTGCTGAGCGTGGTGACCGGCAGCGCCGGCGACATCGGCAGCGAGCTGACCGGCAACCCGATCGTGCGCAAGCTGTCGTTCACCGGCTCGACCGAAATCGGTCGCCAACTGATGGCCGAATGCGCCAAGGACATCAAGAAAGTTTCCCTGGAGCTGGGCGGTAACGCACCGTTCATCGTGTTCGACGACGCTGACCTGGATAAGGCCGTCGAAGGCGCGATCATCTCCAAGTACCGCAACAACGGCCAGACCTGCGTCTGCGCCAACCGTATCTACGTTCAGGACGGCGTCTACGATGCCTTCGCCGAGAAGCTCAAGGCCGCTGTGGCCAAGCTGAAAATCGGTAACGGCCTGGAAGACGGCACCACCACCGGTCCGCTGATCGATGGCAAAGCGGTCGCCAAGGTTCAGGAGCACATTGCTGACGCGGTCGGCAAAGGCGCTCAGGTACTGACCGGCGGTAAGCTGATCGAAGGCAACTTCTTCGAGCCGACCGTTCTGGTCAACGTGCCGAACAACGCGGCAGTGGCCAAGGAAGAAACCTTCGGCCCGCTGGCGCCACTGTTCCGTTTCAAGGACGAGGCTGAAGTCATTGCCATGTCCAACGATACCGAGTTTGGTCTGGCCTCGTACTTCTATGCCCGTGACATGAGCCGTGTGTTCCGTGTCGCCGAAGCGCTGGAGTACGGCATGGTTGGTATCAACACCGGTCTGATCTCCAACGAAGTCTCGCCGTTCGGCGGTATCAAGGCCTCGGGCCTGGGCCGCGAAGGTTCCAAGTACGGCATTGAGGACTACCTGGAAATCAAATACCTGTGCATCAGCATCTGATCGCAGCGTAAGGCTTTACCTCTGCCAGCGAGGCGCGAGAGCGACGTCTCGCTGGCCTTTTTACACCGTACACCCAGTGGCCTGGGCCCCTGCAGCAGTCGATCAACGCATGCTGCCAGCAGTTGAATACCGGCCACTCTGACTTGAATCGCGCCACCTTGTGTGTGGCGAATTGAGGACATTATGAGCAACAAGACCAACGAATCTTTGATGCAACGTCGTATCGCCGCTGTTCCACGCGGTGTTGGCCAGATCCACCCGATCTTCGCCGAGTCGGCAAAAAACGCCACCGTTACTGACGTCGAAGGCCGCGAGTTCATCGACTTCGCCGGCGGTATCGCGGTGCTCAACACCGGTCACGTGCATCCGAAGATCATCGCTGCCGTTGAAGCCCAACTGCACAAGCTGACCCACACCTGCTTCCAGGTACTGGCCTACGAGCCTTACGTCGAGCTGTGCGAAAAGATCAACGCCAAGGTGCCTGGCGACTTCGCCAAGAAAACCCTGCTGGTCACCACCGGTTCCGAAGCCGTTGAGAACGCCATCAAGATCGCCCGTGCCGCCACTGGCCGTGCTGGCGTGATCGCCTTCACCGGCGCCTACCACGGTCGTACCATGATGACCCTGGGCCTGACCGGTAAAGTCGTGCCTTACTCGGCCGGCATGGGCCTGATGCCAGGCGGCATCTTCCGTGCCCTGTACCCGAACGAACTGCACGGTGTCAGCGTTGACGACTCGATCGCTTCGATCGAGCGCATCTTCAAGAACGACGCCGAGCCACGCGACATCGCCGCGATCATCCTCGAGCCAGTTCAGGGCGAAGGCGGTTTCTACGTTGCGCCTAAAGAGTTCATGAAGCGTCTGCGCGCCCTGTGCGACCAGCACGGCATCCTGCTGATCGCTGACGAAGTGCAGACCGGCGCTGGCCGTACCGGCACCTTCTTCGCCATGGAGCAGATGGGCGTTGCCCCAGACCTGACCACCTTCGCCAAATCCATCGCCGGTGGCTTCCCGCTGGCCGGTGTTTGCGGCAAGGCTGAATACATGGACGCAATCGCTCCAGGCGGCCTGGGCGGCACCTACGCCGGTAGCCCGATCGCTTGCGCCGCGGCCCTGGCCGTAATGGAAGTGTTCGAAGAAGAGAAACTGCTGGAGCGTAGCCAGGCTGTTGGCGAGCGTCTGGTCGCTGGCCTGCGCAAGATCCAGGACAAGCACCCGATCATCGGTGACGTGCGTGCCCTGGGCTCGATGATCGCTGTTGAAGTGTTCGACAAGGCCGGTTCCCACACCCCTAACGCTGCTGCCGTTGCTTCGGTTGTGGCCAAGGCGCGTGACAAGGGTCTGATCCTGCTGTCGTGCGGCACCTACGGCAACGTCCTGCGTATCCTGGTTCCGCTGACCTCGCCTGATGAGCAACTGGACAAAGGTCTGGCAATCATCGAAGAGTGCTTCGCAGAACTCGCGTAAACTGTGACGCAGTAGAAGAAAAACCCGCTTCGGCGGGTTTTTTTTCGACTACAGGAATGCAAGACGGCTAAGGTTGCCAGTAAGGAGACGCCCAGGAAGGTACGCGGGACTGCGTGTCGTGAATTATCGGAGAGTCGAGTATGAGCACTGCCAACCCACCTACAGCACCTTGTGTGTTGATTGCCGAAGGCGACCCTTGGGTACGGGAGATGCTCAGCCAGATGCTGCTCAGCGTGCGTTGCGATGCACGGGTGCAGGTCTGTGCCGATGGCTCCCAGGCGCTGGCGGCGCTGTCGTGCCAGCCTGACCTGATCATTGCCGCGCGTGAGCTGCCTGGCGGCGACGGCCTGGATCTGCTGCGCAATGTGCGCGCCAAGCAGCGTCAACCGGCGCTGCCGTTCATTCTCATGAGTAATCGCAGCGACAGCGCCAGCGTGCGCGAAGCCTTGCCGTTCGCACCTACGGCTTACCTGAGCAAGCCCCTGAACATGGACGCCTTGCGTCATCGCCTGGAGGAGCTGCTGCTCAAGGTCGGTGAACACATCGCCTGTCCGGTGCCGGCGCTGCAACCGGGTATGACCCTGACGCGTTTTCTCGAAGGGCGCCGGGCCACGGCCGATGGCGGTCCGTTGCTGGCCGATGTGCAGCAGGCCATCAAGCGCAGCCTGAACCCGCAGGGGCTCAACCTCAAAACGCTGGAAGAAGAGATCCGCAACGACCCGCAGGTTACGGCCGTGCTGATCGCCGCCGCCAACAGCGCTGCACTGCACCGCGACGGCGCCGTGCAGACATTGCTGCAGGCGCTGAACAAGCTCGGGACCACGCAGAGCATGAACCTGATCCTGGGGCTGACGCTCAAGCGCAGCGCCAAGCTCAGTGACCCGTTGTTGTCGCAGCGGGCCCAGCACTTCTGGGAGCTGTCGCTACACGCGGCCGAGTACGCCCGGGTGCTGGCGCGGATGCTCGAGCTGGACCCGGAGCGGTGTTACTGCGCCGGTCTGCTGCATTGTCTGGGTGACCTGGCGTTGCTGCGTTGCCTGCAGGAGTGGCGCTTATCCGGGGGCGAGCTGGATGAGGACGACGTTGAGTTGTCGCTGAATGAATTTGGTGCGGCGTTCGGTTCGGCGTTACGCACTCGCTGGCGCTTGCCGCTGGAGCTGCGCGAGCTGATTGCGGCGATCTACCAGCTGGGCGGTGGGGTGTATTCGCGTGAAGCACTGGTGATGAACCTGGCCGGGCAACTGGCGCGGTTGCCGGCGGATCAGGGGCTGGAGGCGTTGGCCGAGAGCAAGACGGCGCGGTTGCTTAAAGTGGGGATGGCGGAGCTTGGGCGGTTGCGTAAGGCATAAGGGCCAATCGCCGGCAATGCCGGCTCCCACAGGGTTGAACTGAGCTTCTGGTGGGAGCCGGCATTGCCGGCGATTAGCCGATCACAATCTGATTCTTGCCCTGGCGCTTGGCCTGGTACATCGCCGCATCCGCCCGGGCAAACAGGCTGTCCAGCGATGAATCCACTTCACTGATGCCGGTCAACCCCTGGCTCACGGTCACGCCGAACACCTGTTGATCATGACTGAATTGCAGACGCTGGATTTCCCGCTGCAAGCGCTCGGCGATCTGTTCGGCGACCTGTGGCGTACAGCCGGGGAACACTGCGGCAAACTCCTCACCACCGATGCGCCCGAACAGATCGCCATGGCGTAACACGGCCTTGCCGGTGTCGGCGATGTGCTGCAGCACATAGTCGCCTTCCTGATGACCATAGGTGTCGTTGATCTGCTTGAAGTCATCGATATCGAGCAGCAGGAAGGTCAACGGCGTGTGTTCCCGCCGTGCCACTTCGAACGCTTCCTGAGCGCAGTCGAAGAAGTGCCGGCGGTTGCTGCTCTGGGTCAGGACATCCGTGGTTGCCAGCAGCTGCAGCTCGCCTTCGACGCGTTTCTTTTCAGTGATGTCTTCGGCCATGCCGACCACGATCAGCCGATGCTCGTTGTCGGTCTGCTGGTTGATAAAACACTTGTCGCTGAGCCAGCGGACGTTGCCGTCGGCATCGATGATGCGGTACTCGCGGTCTTCCACGGCGCCTTTGACCAGCACTTCGGCCAGGCTGCGCTCGGCGTAGTCGAGGTCCTCAGGGTAGATGCTGTCGCGCCATTGATTGAAGTCGGCCAGCAGCAAGTGGGCCGGGCGGCCGAAGATTCGCTCGTAGGCAGGGCTGACATACAGCACCTGACGTGATTCCCAGTCGAACGCCCAGAGCACGGCATTGACGCTATCGAGCAACGAGCTGAACAGCTGTTCGCGCTCGCTCAGACGCGCCACTTCGCCTTGGGCGTGCATCAGCGCCAGGAGGGCCTGGGCCAGTTCAGGGGGCTCATTGTGGGGGTGGGACGTCGGTTTCTTGTTGACCATTTGCGCGGAACTTCTCACACAGAGGCGGGCGGCCACGACCCGGCCCGCCACGCGGGCGTTATGCCTGTCAGAGTGAGAATAGGCGGTGAAGTTCCGGACGGCGCGCCCCGGGAAGAGCGCGCCGATCAACGGCGTCAGCTCACTGCAGGGCGCAGGGAGTAGGTTTTCAGCTGCGCCGCGAAGTCGCGCAGCGATTGAATACCGCTGGCTTCGGCCTCGTGTACCCAGTCTTTCATCGCCGCCAGCATGTCGTGGCCGTTGGCGCTGGTGCGTAGCCAGATTTGTTGCAGGGCCAGGCGTTTTTCGTAGATGGTCTTGAGCGCCTGGCTGTGTTCGAGCATGGTCTGGATGCGCAGGTGGTGACGGTCTTCCAGCAGGCTGGTTTCTCGCGACAACAGTCGCTTGGCGCGGCGGAACTGATGGCGCACCGAGTCATCGACCCGCGCCAGTTCCTGTTTGACCAGCGGCGCGATCACCAGCTTGCGGTACTGGGCCATGATCTGGAAGCGGTTGTTGAGGATCGCCATGGCGGTGTCCATGTCCAGCTGGCCCTTGCCTTCGACCCGATGGGCAATCGGCGCGACGCGCTGCACCTTGGCCAGACGCAGGAAGCAGAACAGCTTGATCCACGCCCAACCCATGTCGAACTCCCAGCGCTTGACCGACAGCTTGGCCGAGTTGGGGTAGGTGTGGTGGTTGTTGTGCAGCTCTTCGCCGCCGACGATGATGCCCCACGGCACCAGGTTGGTAGCGGCGTCGCGGCATTCGAAGTTGCGATAACCGACGGCATGGCCAAGGCCATTGATGACCCCGGCGGCCCAGAACGGTATCCACATCATCTGCACCGCCCAGATGGTGATGCCGATGGTGCCGAACAGCAGCAGGTCGATGACCGCCATCAGGGCGATACCGCCCAGCTTGTAGCGCGAGTAGAGGTTGCGCTCGATCCAGTCTTCCGGGCAGTTCTTGCCGTAGATCCGCAGGGTTTCCGGGTTTTGTGCCTCTTCGCGGTACAGCTCGGCACCTTTGCGCAGGACGGTGGACAATCCCAGGATCACCGGGCTGTGCGGATCGTCGACGGTCTCGCATTTGGCGTGGTGCTTGCGGTGGATGGCTGTCCACTCGCGGGTGTTCTGCGCCGTGGTCAGCCACAGCCAGAAACGGAAAAAGTGCTTGAGCCCGGCGTTCAGTTCCAGCGAGCGGTGGGCTGAATAGCGGTGCAGGTAGACCGTGACACTGACGATGGTCACATGGGTCATGACCAGGGTAACTGCCAGCAGTTGCCAGGCCGACAAGTTGAGCAAACCTTGGTACCACATAGGCGAAAGGGCCCTCTAGAACATAAGGAACAGCGGGAAGCATTATCCCTGCACCGGCAAATAAAACCAGTCGGCCTTTTAGATAGGAGGTCACGGGATGTTTCTACCCTATAATCCCCCATTATTTTTTGTGGGCTTGTCAGGACCTTATGTCTGCTTCCATTCGAGACGCCATGCGCATGGCTGCGCTCTATCTGGTGTTGTCTGTGCTCTGGCTGGCACTATCTGATCAATTATTGAGCAGTCTTTTCGATAATCCTCAGCAACTGGCCCGCTGGCAATTGCTCAGTGCCTATGTCTGGGTGCTGTGCAGCGCCTTGCTGATCTTCACTTCCCGAGCCCGCCTGTTGAATTTCATCGGTGTCGGCGCACGCCTGCGCCGCGAAGACCGCGAGCGTCTGCGCATGGCTGCGGCGGTGTTCGACAGCACCCTTGAAGGCGTGCTGGTGACTGATCGAGACGGGGTGATCGTGCATGTGAACCGGGCGTTCATGCAGATCACCGGGTACGAAAAGGACGAGGTCATCGGTCAGCGGCCGAGCAAGTTCAAGTCCGGGCGGCATGGGCCGGTGTTCTATCAGGAGATCTACGCGACCCTGGCCGAAAAGGGCGAGTGGAGCGGCGAGATCTGGAACCGGCGCAAGAGTGGCGAGGTGTACCCGCAGTGGCAGACCATCTGCTCGATCCGCGATGACAGCGGCGAGCTCAGCCACTATGTGGCGGTGTTCAGCGATATCAGCGCGATCAAGCACAGCGAGCGCGAGCTGGCCTACCTGGCCCACCATGATCCACTCACCGACTTGCCTAACCGCCTGCTGTTCAACGACCGCGCCGAACAGGCGCTGGCCGCGGCCCAGGCCAACAAGCGCGGTTGTGCCCTGCTGTTGCTGGACCTGGACCATTTCCAGAGCATCAACGACGGCCTTGGGCACAATGTCGGTGATCAACTGCTCAAAGTGGTGGGCGAGCGTCTCAAGGCGCTGCTCGGTAGCGGCGTGACCCTGGCTCGCCTGGGTGGCGACGAGTTTGCCGTGCTCACCGAGCAATGCCCGCAGGTCGGCCAGGCTGCAGCACTGGCGCAAAATATCATTGATGCGATGAAGCAACCCTTCGAGTTCGATGAGCAGCGCCTGTTCGTCAGCGCCAGTATTGGTATCAGCCTGTTCCCCAGCGATGCTTTGAGCGCCGAGCAGCTGTTGCGCAATGCCGACTCGGCGCTGTTCAAGGCCAAGGCCTGTGGGCGTGCCGGTTACGCGCTGTACACCGAAGAGCTGACGGCCCATGCCCAGCAGCGGGTCGAAACCGCTGGAGAGCTGCGCCGGGCGCTGGAGCAGGAAGAGTTGCGGGTCTATTACCAGCCGGTGCATGAGCTCAACAGCGGCGCGATGATTGGTGTCGAGGCGCTGGTGCGCTGGCAGCACCCACAGCGCGGACTGGTGGCGCCCGGTGAGTTCATCCCGATTGCCGAACGCACCGGCCTGATTGCCGATATCGATACCTGGGTCTTGCACCACGCCTGTGCACAGATGGTGCAATGGCAGGCCAGCGGGCGGCCGCTGCAGTTCGTGGCGGTGAACATTTCCAGTCGCCTGTTTGGTCATCGCGACCTTTACCAGCAAGTGTCCAGGGTGCTGCATGAGACCGGTCTGGACCCGGCGAAGCTGGAACTGGAAGTGACTGAAAGTGCGGTGATGGAAGACCCTGAAGTGGCCCTGGAACAGTTGCACCGCTTGCGTGAACTGGGGCTGCGCCTGGCTATCGATGACTTTGGCACGGGGTACTCGTCGCTGTTGCGGCTCAAGCGTTTGCCGGTGCAAAAGCTCAAGATCGATCAGGGTTTTGTCGCAGGCCTGCCGTGGGATGAAGATGATGCGGCGATTGTTCGGGTGATCGTCGCGCTGGGTAAAAGCATGGGTATGCAGGTCCTTGCCGAAGGCATCGAGCAGGCCGAGCAAGCGCAGTTTCTGCTCGAAAATGAGTGCCAGCTGGGGCAGGGGTACTGGTTTGGGCGGCCGGTTCCGGCGCAGCAATTGCGCTGGGATTAAGGGCCTCATCGCCGGCAAGGCCGGCTCCCACAATATCCTTCTGTGGGAGCCGGTATTGCCGGCGATGCTTTGTGATTCTGGTT
>Ga0247827_10000135_pt1 | contig 34986 bp, 29 predicted proteins | sample 12C_Control_Day2_FD_194414 | JGI IMG/M metagenome (GOLD analysis project Ga0247827, IMG submission 194414) | Soil microbial communities from agricultural site in Penn Yan, New York, United States - 12C_Control_Day2 | ecosystem: Environmental > Terrestrial > Soil > Agricultural land | place... | reverse complement strand
ATACTGTTTCTCATTAACGCCCGATAATTTTTCTTACTGGCTTTCTCCCTTCATGCTGACGTCTCCCGTGTCTGGGCTGCTGGCAAGTTTCCAGGAGCACTACGACGACCTGTTGCAGTTCCTGACCCGCCGCATGAGCGACCGCCAGCGCGCCGCTGACGTGGCTCAGGAGACGTACTTGAAGCTGGTGAAGATCGAGCAACAAGCGATTCCGGTGCTGCACGCCCGCAGCTTCATCTTCCGTGTTGCTGGCAACCTGGCTATCGATGCGCTGCGTCGCGAACAGCGCATCGCCGCCAATCACCAGACTAGTGAAGCCGCTGGCGAGCTACCGTGCCCGGCGCCGCCACCTGAAGCGGCGCTGCTGGCCAGTGAACGCCTGCAGATGTTGGACCAGGCCCTGCTTGAGCTGTCGAGCAATGCGCGGCAGGCGTTGCTGCTCAATCGCGTCGAGGGCCTGACTCAGGCGCAAATCGCACAACGGTTGGGCGTTTCCGAGAGCATGGTGGCAAAATACATCGGCCAAGCCCTGCGCCATTGCCGCGACTGGCTCAAACACAACCATGACTGACCTATCTGCCATGCCCGAGCTACATCCGCTCAGCGATCTTTCCGATGATGCTCTCGACTGGCAGGTATTGCTGCATTCGGGCAATGCCAGCGCGGCTGACCAGGCGCGTTACCAGCGCTGGTGTCAGTTGAGCCCGGCGCATGCCGAGGCCGCGAGAGAAGCTGAGGCGTTGTGGGCAGACATCGGGCAGACCAACGCTGCGCAAATCTTCGTTGCTGAACCTGCGCCGCGCAAACGGCGTTGGCCACTGGCAATCGCTGCATCCGCGGTGCTCGCTGTGGCGGGCATCATTGGTTGGCAGCAAGTGCCGGTGTGGACCTCCGATTACCACACTGGCATCGGTCAGCGGCAGGTCATCACCCTGGCGGACGGCTCACGGGTCACGCTTAACAGTGGCAGCGCCTTGTCGCTCGCCTTTAGCGACAGCGAGCGCAAAGTCGTGCTCAAAGCGGGCGAGGCGTTGTTCGAAACGGCAAGCGACCTGCGTCCGTTCGTAGTCGAGGCCGGCGGTGAGCCCGTGCAGGGCCGCGAGGCGGTGTTCAGCGTCCGGCGTTTGGCCAGTGGCCCTAGCGTGGTGCTGGCCGAGGGTGAAGCACGGGTTGGTACGCAAGCGGTGGCGGTCGCCAATGATGCCCGGGCGCTGACCGCCTGGCAGCGTGGCAAGCTGATCTTCAACGGCAAGCCCCTGGGCCAGGTACTCAGCGAGCTTGAGCGTTACCAGCATGGGCGCATCCTGATTTCCGATCACACCTTGGCTGCGCTTGAAGTCAGCGGCGTGTTCGATCTCGACGAGCCAGAAGCGCTATTGCGCACCCTGGAGCAGCGCTACAACCTGAAAATCACCTACCTGCCGTGGCTCGCCGTGGTCCACTGAAGCGATAAAGCGAAATATTTTTCATCTCGCACTGCAAGTTGATGAAAGCCAGAACGTCGTAGTGGGACTGATCAGCAACCCATTCTCATTTACGCCTTGTCTGGAAGCCCTTTCGTGAAGGCCACGCTCAAACCCCTGCACCGCCGCGGCGGTCGTTTCAATCATGCCCTGTTGTCTTGCAGCGCCCTGGCCATGCTAGCCGGGCCGCTGCCCATCGCTGCGGTGCACGCCGCCGGTGACGCCCAGGTCGCAGCGCGTCATGTCCAGCTGGATCTGCCCGCCCAGGCCCTGGATCAGGCGCTGACCAGCTTCGCCGACCAGGCCGGTCTGCACTTGCTGTACACCACCCGCGACGTCGCCGAGCTGCAAAGCCCTGCGTTGCGAGGCAACTACAGCATCGAGCAGGCGCTGCAACAGTTACTCGCCGGCAGCGGCATGAGCTGGCAATTCAGCGATGCGCGCACGGTGACCTTGCGTAAGGCCAATGCTGCGCCGCAGAGCGTCAGCCTCAAGCCCACCGAAGTCACCGTCGCCTCGCGTACCAGCACCGCCATCAGCGAAATCCCCGGAACGGTCTGGGTGGTCGACCAGCAGCAACTGCGCGAGCAGCTCGACAGCGGTGTAAGCCTCAAGGAAGCCATCGGCAAACTGGTGCCAGGCCTTGACCTGGCGCCGGAAGGCCGGACCAACTATGGCCAGAACATGCGCGGTCGCGATGTACTGGTGATGATCGATGGCGTTAGCCAGAACAGCTCGCGCGGGCTTTCGCGCCAATTCGACAGCATCTCGCCCTTTAACGTCGAACGGGTCGAAGTGCTGTCCGGCGCCAACGCGGTCTATGGCGGCGGTGCAACGGGCGGCATCATCAACATCGTGACCAAGAAGGGCGAGCCAGGAGCGGCCCGCTTCGAAACCCAGATTGGCGCCAGCAGTGGCTTCAACAACAGTGACGACCTGGCCACCCGCATAGCCCAGTCGGTCAGTGGTGGTAACGAGCGGATCAACGCTCGCCTGGGTATTTCCGCCGAGCAGAACGAAGCCTTCTACGACGGCGCCGGCGATCAGATTTTCATCGACAACACCCAGACCGACCTGCAGTACAACCGGGCGATCGACGTCATGGGCAGCGTCGGCCTGAAGCTCACCGATGAGCAGAGCCTGGATTTGCTGGCCCAGTACTACGATTCCGGCAACCATGGCAGCACAGGTATCTATTTTCCCAACCTCAACCACAACGCGCCGTCGGACCTTGAAGATGCGCAGCTGCGTGGCGGCTACTCCTCTGATCTACAACCTCAGACCCGGCGCCTGCTGCTCAACGCAAACTACCACCACAGCGATGTCCTCGGTCAGGATTTCTACCTGCAGGCCTCCTACCGCAAGGAGGACGACAATTTCTACCCGTTCCCCTACTACAACCGTGGTGGGGTGCCAGGTTCGCGCGGCGTGTACTTTGCGGCCTCCCAGCAAAATTTTGAGGTCAGCAGCCTCAAGGCGCTGTTCGCCAAGCAGTGGGACACGCTCAAGCTCACCTATGGCGTCGACCTGGATCGCGAGCGCTTCAACGCCCAGCAAACCACCTTCGACCCACTGACTTCCTCGCAAAGTGGCGGCCTTGACCTGGACAAACTCAGCGAGGCGCCGCGCTATCCCAGCTATCGAGTCGATGGCGTCTCGGCCTACGCGCAGCTCGACTGGCGCCTGACCGACAACCTGACCCTGTCTGGCGGTGCCAGGCGTCAGCAGATGGACGTTGAGGTCAGCGACTTCAAGACGGTGCCGGGCGGCAACAACGACTATCAGGTCAACCTGTTCAACCTCGGCGCCATCTACGACTTCAAGAATGGCCACCAGGTCTGGAGCAACTACGGCGAAGGCTTCGAACTGCCTGATCCGGCCAAGTACTACGGCAAGCAAGGGCTGAGCGTTGACGACAACCCCCTGGCCGGGATCAAGAGCCGTCAGGTCGAACTGGGATGGCGCTATGCCGACCTGGACTGGGACGCCCAGGCTGCGCTGTATTACATCTGGACCGACAAGACCATCACCACCGATCCTGCGACCTTGACCATTGACGTGGTGGACTTCAAGAAGCGCGACTTTGGTTTCGAAGGCGCTCTGACCCGTCATTTCCAGAGTGGCTGGGAAACCGGCGGCACCGTGCATGTGGTCAAGTCGCAAGAGGAAGATCAGGACGGCGACTGGATCAAGCGTGATGCCCGCTACGCCTCGCTGTCCAAGGCCACGGCGTTTGTCGGCTGGAAGGGCGATGGGCGCAGCGCACGGCTGCAAGCCAACCACGCCTTCACTTTGAAAGACGATCAGGACCAGCAGATCGATGGCTATACCACCTTTGACCTGTTGGGCAGTCAGGACACCGGTTTTGGCACCTTCAGCGCCGGTATTCAGAACCTGTTCGACAAGCAGTACAGCACGGTCTGGGGGCAGCGGGCGACGCTGTTCTATTCGCCGACCTATGGACCAGCCTACCTGTATGACTATCAGGGCCGTGGGCGGACCTATACCTTGACCTGGAGTTTGGCCTACTGATAGGGATCGGCAGGGCATCGTCATCCCGGGACAAGCCCGCTGCTACAGGATCGAAGTTGACCTTGTAGGGCTTGTCCGGCGATGACGGCGACTGACACCTCTGTCTCAAGCGAACGCCGCCAATAGATCCTGCACAAACGCTTCCTGCGTGTCCCCCGGCACCTGCCCGCGATGACGCGCCAGGGTAAACGGCACGACGAAATCCAACCCCGAATCCAATGCCCGCAGCATCCCTCGCAGCAGCCAAGGCTCGGCATAGTGACACGGCAGATACCCCACGTGCCGCCCCGACAGGATAAAGGTCAGCACACTCTCGATCTGTTCGGCCTGGGCTGAACTGCGCTGGCTCTGAAACGCATCCGTTCCCTGCAAGAACCGATAGCCATGACGCACCTGGTCCGCCTCCAGCAGCTGTTCGCGGCTCACCGTCCCGGCCGTGAACAAGGGATGGCCCTGGCCGCAATACAACCGCTGGGTTTCTGCAAACAGCGGCTGGTAGTCGAACGCCGCCTGCGTGCCGGAAAAATAGCTGATGGCCAAATCCAGCCGCTGCTCCAGCAGCAAGCGTTCCATCTCGGCGGGCGGAGCGCTGATCAACTCCAGCTGCACCGCCTCTTGCCGTCGCCTGAAGCGGGCGATGGCATTGCCTAGGCGCAGGCTCACGGCGCTGTCCTGGTTTTCGGCAATGCCAATGCGCAGGGTGCCCAGCAGTTGCCCGGCAGCGCCATTGGCCTGCTGGCGAAACTGTTCGATCTGCACCAGCAATTCGCGCGTTGCCTTGAGCAGCAACTGGCCTTTGTCAGTCAGCGCAAAGCCGCGTTTGCCGCGGCTGCACAGGCGATAACCCAGGCGCGTTTCCAGGCGTGCCATCTGCTGGCTGATACTCGGCTGGCTCAAGCCCAGCACGCCTTGGGCGGCACTGAAGCCGCCGGCCTCGACTACAGTGACGAACAGCCGCAACAGATGCAGGTCGGGGTCGTGCAGTTGTCCGAGCATCACATTGCTCCTGATGAATGTCAGCTTTGCAAACTTGCCATTCTTGCAATGTAACCCGGCTGGCATGCTGGCGGCATCCACCCATTGCCGAGGTGTCCGTCATGCGTCGATCGCTGTGCTTGCTGTCCCTGGTGCTGGCCCTGCCATTGCAGGCCGAAGAGAAGGTCGTCAACCTCTACAGCTGGGCCGACTACGTCGCCCCGCAAACCCTGGAGCGCTTCGAAAAGGAGACGGGCTACAAGGTGCGTTACGACACCTTCGATACCACCGAGGTGCTGGAAACCAAACTGCTCACCGGGCGCAGCGGTTACGACGTGGTGGTGCCGTCATCCACGGTCCTGGCGCGGGCGCTGCAGGCCAGCGCGCTGCAGCCACTCGACCCGCAAACGCTGCCCGGTTATGCCAACCTCGACAAGGATTTGCTGGCCAAATTGGCCGTGGCCGACCCTGGCAACCGCTATGCCGTGCCCTACACCTGGGGCACGCTCGGCCTGGGGGTGAATGTCGAGGCCGTGCGCCAACGTCTGGGCGACGTGCCGCTGGACAGCCTCGACCTGCTGTTCAAGCCCGAGTACGCCAGCAAGCTCAAGGATTGCGGCATCGCCATGCCTGACTCACCACAGGAGGTGATTGGCCTGACCCTCAACTACCTGGGCAAGGACCCTTACAGCCAGAGCAAGGACGACCTGGATGCTGCCCAGGCGCTGCTGCGCCAACTCAAACCGTCGATCAGCTACGTCGCCAATGGTCGCCAGATCAATGACCTGGCCAATGGCAGCGTGTGCCTGGCGCTGACCTACAACGGCGATGCCGCCATGGCCGCCGACCAGGCGCGGCGCGCAGGCAAGCGCTTCGAGTTGGTCTATCGCATTCCCCGCGAGGGTACGGTGGTCTGGCAAGACAACCTGGTCATTCCCAAGGACGCCCCGCACCCAGAAGCCGCCCGCGCCTTCATTGCCTTCATGTTGCAGCCCGAATCGGTGGCGGCGCTGACCAACACGCTGTTCTTCGCCAACGCCAACCAAGCGGCAACGGCGTTGGTCGATGAGGCCGTACGCAGCGACCCGGACATCTATCCGCCTGCCTCCGTGCGTGAGCTGCTGTACGCCGACCGGGGCATGCAACTGTCCGACCTGCGCCAGCGCAACCGGCTGTGGAACGCCCTGCGCAGCGGCCAGTGACCTCTTCTCATGACAAGGAGCACAACCGTGGACCAAGCCCAGCACAATGACCAGGCGATGACCCGCGACAGCTTGTACGGCACTGCTGCCGAAAGCACCTACGCCGGCATTACCAGTTTCTCCCGACGTCGTTACAGCCGTGATTTGCGCGGCGTCGACGTGGTGGTCAGCGGCGTGCCATTCGACACTGCCACCAGCAATCGTCCGGGGGCGCGCTTTGGCCCGCGCGCCATTCGTGCGGCCTCCGTGCAGCAAGCCTGGGCGCGGCACTGGCCGTGGACGTTTGATCCGTTCGACCACTTGGCCGTGATCGACTATGGCGATTGCGCGTTCGACAGCGGCACGCCGCAGAACGTGCCGGACAGCATCGAGGCGCATGCCCAGCACATTCTCGAGGCCGGCTGCGCCATGCTCACCTTGGGCGGCGATCACTTCATCAGCTACCCACTGCTCAAGGCTCACGCCCGCCGCCACGGCCCGCTGGCACTGATCCACTTCGATGCGCACAGCGACACCTGGCCAGACGAGGAGGGCAAGCGCATCGACCACGGCACCATGTTCTGGCATGCGGCGCGCGAAGGCCTGGTCGACCCTGCGCACTCGGTGCAGATCGGCTTGCGTACCACCAATGACGACAGCCAGGGTTTTGCCATCCTCGATGCGCGCCAGGTGCACCGTCAGGGCACCGAGGCGGTGATCGCGGCGATTCGTCAGCGGGTTGGACAACAGCCGGTTTATCTGACCTTTGACATTGATTGCCTGGACCCTGCCTATGCGCCGGGCACCGGCACGCCGGTGTGTGGCGGCCTCACTACTGTGCAAGCGCTGGAGATACTCGGCGGGCTACGCGGCATCAACCTGGTGGGAATGGACCTGGTCGAGGTGGCGCCGGCCTATGATCATGCCGATATCACCGCCCTGGCAGGGGCCACCTTGGCCATGGAGATGCTGTGCCTGTACGCAGCGCGGCATAAGGTCGACAAGCAGGTGTGAGGACTCAAGCCCGCCACCCACTTGTAGGCGCTAGTACAGCCTGCGATGGGCCGCACAGCGGCCTCCTATGATGGAGCAGGGGGGGCAGCACCGAAACATCAGGAATCATCTCCACACCAATTCCTACTTTTGTTACGAACCAGTCGCGCCTTAGGCTATCCAACGCTTGAGCGCGGCTTTTTCGTGCAGGAGGTGAAGTATGAATCCGACACTGCCAGTGCTGGCCCTGGGTCTGCTTGTCAGTCTTCCGCTGTCTGCGGCACCGCCTGCGCAGCCCCTGATCGCGGCCAACGACAACAACCCCTATAACAGCCCGATCCAGCGCGCCAACCCCAACAGCCGCCAGGGCAGCATCCAGGCCACGCCACCGGTTCGCGGGCCTTCTACCCAGCCGATCCCGCGCCCACCGACCCTGGACAACCGCGGCATTGGCAACGGCGAAAACCTGCGCCGCCAACAGCAGACGCCTAACCTAGAACCGACCCGGCCCGCGCGCGATAGCCAACGCGCGCCTTGAGCCCTCAACTGCAAGGAATCGCGCATGCCCCCACGTAGCTGGTTGACCACCCTGGCCGCCGCCGCCCTGTTGCCAATGCTCGCCCAGGCCGCCTCCGAACAACGCTATCCCAGTGAAGACGGCCAGCTGACCGTCAACACCGTCGCCGACGGTCTGCGTAACCCTTGGGCACTGGCGTTCTTGCCCGGTAGCAAGGACATGCTGGTCACCGAACGCCTTGGCAACCTGCGTGTTGTCAGCGCCGAGGGCAAGGTCGGCCCACCGCTCTCCGGTGTGCCCAAGGTATGGGCGCAAGGCCAGGGTGGTCTGCTGGATGTGGTGCTGTCGCCTGAGTTCGAGCAGGACCGCACCGTGTATCTGTCTTTTGCAGAAGAAGGCAGTGATGGCAAGGGGGGGACAGCGGTGGGGCGTGGCCAGCTCTCGGAGGACAAAGCGCGCCTGGATAACTTCACGGTGATCTTCCGCCAGATGCCCAAGCTGTCCGACGGCAATCACTTTGGCTCACGGCTGGTGTTCGACCGCAACGGCTACCTGTTCATCGCCTTGGGCGAGAACAATCAACGCCCCACCTCGCAGGATCTGGACAAGCTGCAAGGCAAGATCGTGCGCATCCTGCCCGATGGCGAGGTGCCCAAGGATAATCCGTTCGTCGGCAAGGATGGTGTGCGCCCCGAGATCTGGTCGTTCGGCCATCGCAACCAGCAGGGCGCGGCGCTCAACCCGTGGACCGGCAAACTCTGGACCCACGAGCACGGCCCGCGAGGTGGCGATGAGATCAATATCCCGCAGGCGGGTAAGAACTATGGTTGGCCGATGGCCACCCACGGCATCAACTATTCCTTGTTGCCGATCCCTGAGGCCAAGGGCAAGCACGTCGACGGCATGGTCGATCCGCACCACGTCTGGGAGAAATCCCCCGGCATCAGCGGCATGGCCTTCTATGATCGACCGACCTTCAAGGCTTGGGACCACAATTTGTTCATCGGCGCCCTGGCGACTCAGGAGTTGATCCGGCTGCAGCTCGATGGCGACAAGATCGTCCATGAAGAGCGCCTGCTGGGCGATCTGCAAGCGCGCATCCGTGATGTGCGGGTGGGGCCGGACGGTTACCTGTATGTGCTTACCGATGCCAAGGATGGAGCGCTGTTGAAGGTAGGCCTGAGCCAAACCCCCTGAACAGTCGTAGGCTATCCTGGCTGCTTCGCGGTGGGCGCGCGCGCTGCCGCGAAGAGGCGGGCAGCGCTGACAGAAAATCTGCATGCTCGTCGCCGCCGCGTGCCGTAACATAAGCCTTTTGGGCACACACACCTGGGTATGTCGACCAATCCGCAATCGCTGTACCGCCAGGCTCTGGAGCACCAAGGCTTCGTTGCCGACCCAGCCCAGGCTCGCGCCGTCGCCGCGCTACAAGCCTGCTTTGCAGCCCTGCAAAGCGCCCAGCCGACTCAGGGTGTGTACCTCTGGGGGCCGGTTGGCCGCGGCAAGACCTGGTTGATGGACCAGTTTCATCAGTGCCTGGAGCTACCCTCGAGGCGCCAGCACTTTCACCACTTCATGGCCTGGGTCCACCAGCGCCTGTTCCAGCTCAACGGCACCGCCGACCCCTTGCTGGCGCTGGCTGCGCAGCTGGCCGGACAGATCCGCGTGCTGTGTTTCGATGAGTTGTTCGTCAACGACATCGGCGACGCGATCATTCTTGGGCGGCTCTTCAAAGCGCTGTTCGAGCATGGGGTGGTGATCGTCGCCACCTCCAACCAACCGCCGAACCAGCTCTACCACGACGGCTTCAACCGCGAGCGTTTCCTGCCGGCCATCGCCGCCATCGAACGGCACATGCAGGTGCTGCCGGTAGCCGGCGAGCAGGACCATCGCCTGCACCCAGGCGAGAGCCACCAACGCTTCTGGCTGAGCGCACCCGGTCAGCCCAGCGCCTTGCAGGCCGTATTTGCGCAATTAAGCCCAGACGATGCCGGCTCGGATCAGCCCTTGCAACTCGGTTCGCGGCAGATCCGCGTGGTGCGCCGCAGCAGTCAGGCGATCTGGTGCCGTTTCAGCGAGTTGTGCGAACAGCCCCTGTCAGCCCTGGAATTCATGGCCCTGTGCGACCTGTTCCCGGCGATCCTGGTAGACGGCATCCCGGCCCTGAGCGGTGAGCAGCGTCCCGGGCGTATTGCCCGCGGCACTGAGGATGGCGCCCGTCGGGTGGAGGCAGGCGATCGCCAGTTGCCGGCACTTTCACCGAAAGATGACAGCGTGCGCCGCTTCATCGCCTTGGTCGATGAATGCTATGACCGGCGCATTGCGTTGTACCTGGAGGCCGAGGTACCGCTCGAAGCGCTCTACACTCAAGGGTATCTGGCGTTCCCGTATCAGCGGACCCTGAGCCGGCTACGGGAGATGCAACTGCAACGCTTCGCTTGAAGGAGCCGACCATGGAGCCGCTGTCGCATCATCTGCTGACCCAGGCCTATAACAATGGCTGGGCCAATCACCGGTTGTACAAAGCCTGCCTGCAACTGACCCAGGACGAGTTCGTCGCACCCCGTTGCAGCTTCTTCCCGTCGATCAAGGCCACCCTCAATCACCTGCTGACAGTGGATTGGTTCTACCTGCATGCGTTGGAGTGTGAACAGCGCGGCGAGGCGCCGGACCCGGATGGCGAGCGGTTTTTCGAGCCTGAACAGCCCTTTGCCACCTGCGCTGATCTGCATGCCGAGCAGGCCCAGGCCGACCATCGCTTGATCGCCTACTGTCGCCAGCTGCGTGACGATCAACTGCGGCGCTATGTCAGCATCGTGCGCCCTGAGCGGGTGCAGCGTGAGCAGCGGCTGCGGTTGCTGGCGCATTTGTTCGAGCACCAGACTCATCACCGCGGCCAGGTGCATGGGATGCTCAGCGATACGGCTGTGCGACCGCCGCAGTTGGATGAGTTCTTCTGTGAAGAAGAGGCTCATTTGCGGGCTGATGATTTTGCCGAGTTGGGGTGGAGCGAGGCGCTGGTTTGGGGGAGGGGGTAGGCTTGTGGGATTGGGGCTGCGCAGCAGCCCCAACAATGCTTATCGCCCGAGCCACCCGATCAGCGCCTGGTGAAACCGCTCAGGCTCTTCGATCTGCGGCGCATGCCCCAGCCCCTCGAAGGTCACCAATTCGCCCTTGGGTATCATCTTGGCTGCCTGCGGCCCCAGCTCCTGGTACTTGCCCAAGCGTGCCTTGACCTCATCGGACGCGATATCACTGCCAATCGCCGTGCTGTCCTGATCGCCGATCAGTAACAGTGTCGGCATCTTCAAATCCTTGAACTCGTGGTACACCGGCTGGGTAAAGATCATGTCGTAGATCAGTGCCGAGTTCCACGCCACCCGCTCATGCCCCGGCCCTTTGTTCAGCCCCACCAGCATCTGCACCCAGCGCTCGTACTCAGGCTTCCAGCGCCCGGCGTAGTAGGTCTTGCGCTCATAGTTACGCACCCCTTCGGCATCGAGCTTGAGCTCGCGCGCATACCATTGATCCACCGTGCGGTAGGGCACGCCAAGCGCTTTCCAATCTTCCAGGCCGATCGGGTTGACCATGGCCAGGCGCTCGACCTGCTGCGGGTACATCAGCGCGTAGCGGGTGGCGAGCATGCCGCCGGTGGAGTGGCCGAGGATGATCGCCTGCTTGACACCCAAGTGTTCGAGCAAGGCATGGGTGTTGTCTGCCAGTTGCTGGAAGCTGTACTGGTAATAGCCGGGTTTACTGGAGGTGCAGAAACCGATCTGGTCGGGGGCGATTACCCGATAGCCGGCTTGGCTGAAGGCTTGGAGGGTGGTTTCCCAGGTGGCGGCGCAGAAGTTCTTGCCATGCATCAGCACCACGCTGCGGCCATTGGCTTGGCCCTTGGCGGGTACGTCCATATAGCCCATCTGCACGTCTTGGCCCTGGGACTTGAAGTTGAAATGCTTGAGCGGGTGAGGGTAATCGAAGCCTTCGAGCTGCATACCGTAGGTGGGCGACTCGGCAGCGATGGCCGAGCTGCCCAGCAGGCAGGCGAGGGTCAGGGCGGTTGCGCGCAGCATGGGAGTACTCCGTGTAGCACCATGTAGGAAAAAGCGACTCTAACAGCCTGTTGACCGCCTGCAGCGGCAAAGGTGTTACTGGCCGTTAAACCAACCCAGGGTAATCAACGCCAACACCATATAGCGCCCGCCCTTGGCCACCGTGACCAGCAGCAGGAAGCGCCAGAACGGCTCGCGCATAATCCCGGCGATCAGGGTCAGCGGATCACCAATCACCGGCATCCAGCTCAGCAGCAACGACCATTGCCCCCAGCGCTGGTAACGCTGTTGGGCACGCTGCAGCTGTGCGGCGCTGAACGGGAACCAGCGGCGTTCGCGCAGGTGCTCGATGGCCCGCCCCAGCAGCCAATTGACGATCGAACCCAAGACATTGCCCAGGGTTGCCACCAGCAGCAGGGTCAGCCAGGCATAAGGGTCGCGCAGCAGCAGGCCGACCAGCACCGCTTCCGATTGCAGCGGCAGTAGGGTAGCGGCGCCAAAGGCGCTGAGAAACAGCGCCCACAAGCTCAACATCGACGACGTCTCAGTAGTTGGCCAGCACCTGGTCCTGGCCATCCTGGGTCAGGCCGATCACTTGGTAGGGATCTTTGTGATCGCCCATTTCCATGCCCGGCGAGCCCATCGGCATACCCGGCACGGCGATGCCTTTGAGGTCGCTGCGTTTGCTCAGCAGGCGCACCTGCTCGGCCGGTACGTGACCTTCGACGAACTTGCCGTTGATCACCCCGGTGTGGCACGAAGCCAGCCGTGGCGCCACGCCCAGGCGCTGCTTGACCTCGCTCATGTTCGGTTCGACGTGATCGTTGACGGTGAAACCGTTGTCGCGCAGGTGGCTGATCCACAGCTTGCAGCAGCCGCAGTTGGGGTCGCGGTAGACGTCGATGACCTCAGCCGCCTGGGCCAGGCCGGTGAAGGCCAGCAGGCCCAGGGTAATCAGGTGTTTGCGCAGCATGGTGAACAGTCCTCTAGAAACGTAGGCGGATACCGGCGACCAGGCGGGTCTGGCTGATATCTTCGGCATCGTCGCGGGCCATTTCGGCGCGCTGGCCGTGCAGGCGATTGAAGCTGACCCCGACATACGGGGCGAAGCCTCGGCTGATTTCGTAACGCAGGCGCACACCGACTTCGCTCTCAGCCAGCCCCGCGCCTTGCTCGCGGCTGGCATCGTTACGACCGAAGAAGTTGGCCTCAAGGGTCGGCTCCAGTACCCAGCGATTGGTCAGCAGCATAGCGTAACCGGCCTCAAGGCGCAGCGCGGTCTGTTGCCGCTCGCCAGCATACGCGGTGGCTTCCAGCTCCAGGCCATACAGCGGCGTGCCCTGGATGCCGAAGGCCGCCCAGGTCTGGCCGCTGGCAGGCTTGAAATCCTGGCGCAGGCCGCCGACCAGCTCCCACCAGGGGCTGATGGCGTGGCCCCACAAGGCCTGCAGTTCGGCTTTGTGGGTCTTGCCCTGTTCCCGTTCCCCTTCGGTGCGCAGCCACAGCCGGTCGATATCGCCACCCATCCAGGCCGTGGCATTCCAGTTCAGCGCGCTGCTGCTCTCGAAGTTCTGGTATTCCAGCTGGTCGACGATCACCGCCCAGTTGATCGCCCGGTCGTGTACCTGATGGCCTGGCAGCGGTGGGAAGGCGGCGCGGCGGTCGGCGTCGGTGATCACCGCCAGTGGCGTGCGCGGCTGCGCGCTGAGCGGCGCAGGAGGCTGCTGCAGGGGCATGGCGCCATGGTTCATCTGGCTGTGGTCCATCGGCATCGCGCCGTGGCCGTGGTGGCTTGCCTCAGTGGCGAGCACGCGCTCGCTGGCCAGCAATGCGGCCAAGGCGGCGCCCGCCAGCAAGCTGCGATTGATGACCTCATTCATCGACCCGTACCTCGCGGAACATTCCGGTTTCCATGTGATAGAGCAGGTGGCAGTGATAGGCCCAGCGCCCCAGGGCGTCGGCGCTGACCCGATAGCTGCGGCGGCTGCCAGGCGGGATATCCACGGTGTGCTTGCGCACCAGGAAGCGCCCGTGCTCGTCCTCCAGGTCACTCCACATGCCGTGCAGGTGGATCGGGTGGGTCATCATGGTGTCGTTGACCAGGGTGATGCGCACCCGCTCGCCATAGCGCAGGCGCAGGGGCTCGGCATCGCTGAACTTGATGCCATCGAACGACCAGGCAAAGCGCTCCATATGGCCGGTCAGGTGCAGCTCGATGTCCCGCGAGGGCTGGCGCCCGTCGGGGTCGGCAAAGGTGCTGCGCAGGTCGGCATAGGTCAGTACCCGTCGACCGTTGTCGCGCAGGCCAATACCGGGGTCGGCCAGGTTGGCGCGTGGGGCCATGGTCTGCATGTCGACCAATGGGTTACCGGTCTCGCTGGCTGGGTGGTGCTGCATGGCCGACATCGCGCCATGGTCCATGCCGGCCATGCTGGCGTGGTCCATCCCGGCATGATCCATGTTGCCCATGCCGCCATGGCCCATGTCATCCATGCTCAGCACCGGGCGCGGATCCAGCGCGGGCACCGCTGCTTGCAAGCCCGGCGCGCGGGCCAGGGTGCCACGGGCAAAGCCGGTGCGGTCCATGCTCTGGGCGAACAGGGTGTAGGCGGGCAGGTCGCCCACCTCCACCAGCACGTCGTAGGTCTCGGCCACGGCAATGCGCAGCTCATCGACTGTAACGGGGGTCACCGGCAGGCCATCGGCGGCGATCACCGTCAGCTTGAGGCCCGGGATGCGAAAGTCGAAGTAGCTCATCGCCGAAGCGTTGATCAGGCGCAGGCGCACGGTTTCGCCGGGTTGGAACAGGCAGGTGAAGTTGCCGTCCGGCGGTTGGCCATTGAGCAGGTAGGTGTAGGTTGCCGCGCTGATATCGGCCAGGTCCGTGGGGCTCATGCGCATGCGCGCCCAGGCCAGGCGGTTGTCGACGGTTGCTTCCCAGCCCTTGGCGGCCACATCGTCGATGAAATCGCCGACCGTGCGCTTGTCATAGTTGAAGGCGTCGGACTGCTTTTTCAGGGTCGCCATCAACTGCTCAGGCGCCTGGTCGCTCCAATCGCTGAACAGCAGCACGTGATCGCGCTGATAACGGTGCGGCTCAGGCTCGCGCGGCTCGATGACGATGGCCCCGTAGACCCCGGCTTGCTCCTGCAAACCCGAGTGGCTGTGGTACCAGTAGGTGCCGCTCTGGCGCAGGGTGAACTGATACAGGTAGTCGCCGCCTGGCTCGATGCCGGCGAAGCTCAAGCCCGGTACGCCGTCCATGTTGGCCGGCAGGATGATGCCGTGCCAGTGGATCGAGGTCGGTTCTGCCAGCTGATTGCGCACCCGCAAGCTGACCGTATCACCTTCGCGCCAGCGCAGCAGTGGCCCGGGCAGGCTGTTATTGACGGTCAAGGCGGTGCGCGGGCGGCCGGTGATGTTGACCGGGGTCTGGCCGATCGACAGGGCAAACTGCTGGCCCTGAAGGATTTGCCCAGGACGAGCGCCTTCAGCGGCCTGTGCCAGTGGGCGCCATAGGCCCAGGCCGGCCAGGGCCGTCGCGGCGCCCAGGCCTTTGACGAAGGTGCGGCGGGAAGAAATGCATGGCATGACGTGGCCTCGTTGCAGGCTGCTGGCGTCCATCGCGGGGCAAGCTCGCTGCCACGTCAGTTCCCGTTGAGGACGATCAGCGTGGGAGCGGGCTTGCCCCGCGATGGGCGTCAGACTGCCCAAAGTGGATAGCCGCCATCCTCGCTGCCAGTGCCTGTCAGCCGCCTGAGCGGCAGATTACAGATCCGTCAGGCGGGCACTGGCTCGCTGTCCAAATCGCGCATCAACAGCCCGTATTCCAGCGATACCTGCTCGGGGATTGGCAGGTACACCACATGGCCATCACCCGGCGCCACCTGAATCTCCTGTTGCTGGCGATTGCACAGGCGGTCCAGGTCAAAATGGTAGTTGCCGCGTGGGGTCATCAGTTCCAGCTGATCGCCGAGGGCAAAGCGGTTTTTCACGTTGACTTCGGCCAGGCCATCAACCCGCACGCCGGTCAGCTCGCCGACGAATTGCTGGCGCTCGGACACCGAATTGCCGCGCTGGTAGTTCTGGTACTCGTCATGTACGTGGCGGCGCAGGAAGCCTTCGGTGTAGCCGCGTTGGGCCAGCGACTCGAGGTTGTCCATCAAGCCGCGGTCGAACGGCTTGCCGGCCACGGCGTCGTCGATCGCCTTACGATAGGACTGCACCGCGCGGGCGCAGTAGAAATGCGACTTGGTCCGCCCTTCGATCTTCAGCGAGTGCACGCCCATCTCGGTCAGCCGCTGCACATGTTGTACGGCGCGCAGGTCCTTGGCGTTCATGATGTAGGTGCCGTGTTCATCTTCGAACGCCGGCATCGCCTCACCGGGGCGGTTGGCCTCATGGAGCAGGAACACCTGTTCGGTCGGTTGACCGATGCCCAGGGTTGGCTCGACGTGCTGCACGATATCGCCAGTGAGGTTTTCGCGCGCCTCGCTGGCTTCATATTTCCAGCGGCAGGCGTTGGTGCAACTGCCCTGGTTGGCGTCACGCTTGTTGAGGTATCCCGACAGCAGGCAGCGGCCGGAATAGGCCATGCACAAGGCGCCGTGGACGAACACCTCAAGCTCCATATCAGGCACCTGCTGGCGAATCTCGCCGATTTCCTCCAGCGACAACTCGCGCGACAGGATTACCCGGCTCAGGCCCAGTTGCTGCCAGAACTTCACGCTGGCCCAGTTCACCGTATTGGCCTGCACCGACAAGTGGATCGGCATCTGCGGGAAGTGCTGGCGCACCAGCATGATCAGGCCGGGATCGGACATGATCAGCGCATCGGGGGCCATTTCGATCACCGGCGCCAGGTCCTTGAGGAAGGTCTTGAGCTTGGCATTGTGCGGGGCGATGTTGACCACTACGTAAAACTGTTTGCCCAGCGCGTGCGCCTCCTGGATGCCCAAGGCCAGGTTGGCATGGTCGAACTCATTGTTGCGCACCCGCAGGCTGTAGCGCGGCTGGCCGGCGTAGACCGCATCGGCGCCATAGGCAAAGGCGTAGCGCATGGTCTTCAGGGTGCCGGCAGGGGCCAGCAATTCGGGCATGGCGAGTGGGGTCATGAGCGCACCGGGGCAAAAGGCGCGGATGGTAGGGGCAAGGCGGGTGGTGGGTATTGATCTGGATCAAGCAGAGCAGGGCACTTTTTGCGAAAGCCTGCGCACTAACGTTGTGAATCCCAGAGGAATGCTCATGAACGAAACCGCTCTACAGAACAAGGCACTGGCCGTATTGCTGGCACTGGTGACCGTCGCCTTCGTGTGGATCCTGTTGCCGTACTACGGGGCGATTTTCTGGGCAGTCATCCTTGGCATCCTGTTCGCGCCGTTGCAGCGTAACCTGCTGATCCGCTTCAACCGCCGACGTAACCTGGCTGCCGCCACCACCTTGATGATCTGTCTAGTGGTGGCGATTTTGCCGGTGATCATCACCAGTGCCTTGTTGGTGCAGGAAGGCGCCACGCTCTACCAGCGTATCGAGAGCGGCCAGTTGGATATCGCCGGCTACGTCGAACGCGGCAAGGACATGCTGCCGGCGTTTGCCCAGAACGGCCTGGATCGCATGGGCATGGGCAATCTCGATGGCTTGCGCGACAAGATCACCAAGTGGGCTACCCAGGGCAGCCAAGTCCTGGCCAGCCAGGCGTTCAGCTTTGGTCAGGGCACCTTCGAATTTTTGGTGAGCTTCGGCATCATGCTCTATCTGTTGTTCTTCTTCCTGCGTGAGGGCGCGGAGCTGGCGCGCAAGGTCCGTCTGGCCGTGCCGCTACCCGAGCACCAGAAGCGTCGTCTGCAACTGAAGTTCAACCGGGTGGTGCGCGCCACGGTCAAAGGCAATGTGCTGGTGGCGATTACCCAGGGCGCCTTGGGAGGGCTGATTTTCTGGGTGCTGGACATTCCCAGTGCGCTGGTCTGGGCGGTGCTGATGGCGTTCTTGTCGCTGCTGCCAGCGGTCGGGGCAGGGATCGTCTGGGCGCCGGTGGCGGCTTATTTCATCCTCACCGGGGCGATCTGGCAAGGCGTGGTGCTGACCGCCTTTGGCGTGCTGGTGATCGGCTTGGTCGACAATGTGTTGCGGCCGATCCTGGTGGGCAGGGATACGCGCATGCCGGACTACCTGATTCTGGTGTCGACCCTCGGCGGCCTGGCGGTGTTTGGGCTCAATGGGTTTGTCATTGGGCCGTTGATCGCGGCGTTGTTCATGTCCAGTTGGGCAATCTTTGCCGCGACCAAACCACAGGTGCAGTTGCCTTCGTAAGGGGGCCGCGCAGCGGCCCCAATTACACTTGGCCTGGATTGCTCATCAACGCAAGGTGTAGGACACCCCGGCATACACCCCGAAGCCTTCACCCGGTGTCATCCGTGGCATGTCCTTGCCAGCATCGTCATAGCCAGGCGTCACCGTCGCCGCGTAACGCTTGTTGGTCAGGTTGCGCAAATCCAGCCAGGTCTGCCAGTCCTGCTTGGGTGAGTCCCAGCCCAGGCGCGCACCGAGCAACGCATAGGCATCGGCGTGGCCGCTGTTGGCATAGTCGACCTGCACCTTGGACGCCATCTGCGTGTTGAGCCCGGCATAGAAGCCGCTTGGCCAGTCGAAGCGCAGCTCGGCCTGGTAGTAATGCATGGGGATGCCTGGCAGGCGGTTGTCGCCGAATTTGTCATCGTCGCGGTAGTGGAAGTCGCTGAAGGTATAGGCCTGGCGCAACGACAGCTTGCCGACGCCGCGACCCTCCCACAGCACGCTGTCCAACGCAGCTTCGACCCCCTGGTGCACGGTAGGGCTGGCGTTGAATTCGGCCGCTGGTATGCCGGGCACGATCTCCACTGCCAACAGCTCATGGCGCACTTGCGAGTAATACCAAGCCAATTCCCAGCGGCCAACAGCGGCCTCACCCCGAGCCCCCAGCTCAAGGGTCGTGGCGGTCTGGTTGTGCATCTCGATGGGCTGGATCTGCCCGCCACTTACGGCAGGCGAACTCCAGATCAGCGACCACGGATGCGGTGGCTCGACCGAACGGCTGAGGTTGCCGTAAACCTGCAGGTTGGGGTTCAGGTCATAGCGCAGGCCCACCCGCGGGGCATAGTCCCAATCATGCTGACTGACCTTGCCGCCAGCGGCGGGGTAGCTGACATCGCTCTCGCGGCGGGTGTAGATCATTGCCAGGCCCGTGGTTAGCCACAGGTCGGGGATCAGCTCCAGGTCGTTGCCCATGTGCAGGACCGTGTCCGAACCCTGGTAGCTGAAGTCGCGCGTGCGCGCGCCGATCACGTCGCCGTTGCGTTTGAACTGCGAGGCGCCACTGTTGGGCAGGTGCTTGGTGGTGCGCCAGCCGACGGTGGTTTTGCTCTCATGGCCAAACAGGGTGTCGCGGCGCAGGTAGTTCAAGGTGCCGCTGACATCGGTGTAGGCGACTTTCAAGCGCATCGGGCCTTCGCGCAGGTCCATCGGGAAGTCGTGATAGACCAGTCCGGCTTCCAGGCGCGAGTCATCGTCGAGGAACAACGTGGTCTTGTTGCCGACCCAGGTGCTGCCCGGTTGTGGGCGGCTGTCGTCGCGGGCCAGGTAGGCAGCGTTGGCTGCCCGTGGGTCGTGCTTGATCTGATCTTTGCGCAAGCGCCCGGCCAGCTCGTTTTCAGTCTCCCGGTAGCGCAGGTAGAAGCGCGTTTCCAGGTTGGGGTTGAAGCGATAACCGAGGTTGGCGGCGATACCCTTGGCACTACCGCTGCTGTGCTGCTGGTAGCCGTCGTATTCGGCGTCGGTCAGTGCCACATAGTAGTCAAGGTTGCCCAGCACCTGGCCGGAGCTGATGTGGCGTCGGGCATAGCCACGGCTGCCCATTTCATAGCGCAGTTGCAAGGGCGCGGCATCGTAGCCGGTATGGGTCACGTAGTTGATCGCACCGCCCAAGGCCAGCGCGCCTTGATCGAAACCATTGGCGCCACGCAGGACTTCGGCGCGGCTCAGCCACAGCGGCTCGAACAGTTCATAGGGAGTGCCGCCGGGGCCGGTCAGCGGCAAGCCGTCGAACATCGTGTAGACACCGGAGCCATGAGCGCCTGGGGCGCGGTTGATGCCCGATCCGCGAATCGACAGCTTGATGCCGTCGTTACCGGCAGACTGGGCGAACACCCCGGGCTGATAGGCGAGCACGTCCTGGTTGCTGGCCACCCGACCTTGTCCAACCCGCTGCATGTCCACCAGGTTGCTGGCGCCGGGGATCTCGTGCAGGCGCTCGCGGGCGGCGTCGAGCTCGCTTTGCTGCTGATCTTGGATCAGTACCTGGTCGAGTTCGATGCGGCCATTGGCCTGGGCGTTGGTGCTGGCGACGAGCATTGCCAGCAGGGAAAGGGGCAGGGTGGGGCGCATGGCTTTAGAGGGGTTCCAGATCGGGTGCGGGAGTCTGACGCTGCAAATGGCAGACGAAGCACAGTGGTCGATCTGTAGTGAAATCACCGGCCTCATCGCGGGGCAAGCCCGCTCCCACGCCAGCCTGTAGTGCGCACTTCAGGCTGGCGTGGGAGCCCGGCGATGGGCCGCACAGCGGCCGCAAAAAAAAACACCCCGCCGAAGCGAGGTGTCTTGTACCGCCTTGAAGCAATCAGCCGATCAGTTGCAGACCCGCCTGCTGAACCATCTCCAGCAACGGCTGCGGATACACACCGAGGACGAAAGCGAGCAGGGCGATGGCCAGCAGCATCACGCCACCGGTGCGCTGCTCCCACTTCAGCGGGGCATCGTGGCGGCGCAGGTTCGGCTCGACCAGGTACAGGGTAACCATGACCCGCAGGTAGTAGTACACGCCGATGGCGCTACCGATGACCAGGGCACCGACCAACCACCACAGCTGCGACTCGACGCCGGTAGCGATGATGTAGAACTTGCCGATGAAGCCTGCAGTCAGCGGGATACCGGCCAGCGACAGCATCATCACGGTCAAAACCGCAGTCAGGTACGGACGACGCCAGAACAGGCCGCGGTACTCGTACAGGGCATCAGCATCACGGCCAGCGTACGGCGAGGACATCAGGGTGATAACGCCGAAGGCGCCAAGGCTGGTGATCACGTAGGTGACCAGGTATACGCCCATGGCTTCCAGGGCCAGGCCCTTGCTGGCGATCAGGGCGATCAGCAGGTAGCCGAAGTGGGCGATCGACGAGTAACCGAGCAGACGCTTGAGGTTGCTCTGGGTCAGCGCCAACAGGTTACCGATCAGGATCGAGGCGACGGCGATCACTGCCAGTACGGTGCTCAGCACGCCACTGCTAGCGGCAGGGGAGAGCATGAACAGGCGGACCACCACGGCGAACACCGCGACCTTGCTGGCGGTGGCCAGGAAGGCGGCGACCGGCGCCGGGGCGCCTTCGTAGACGTCCGGGGTCCACAGGTGGAACGGCACCAGCGACAGCTTGAAGGCCAGGCCAACCAGCATCATGCCCAGGCCCAGTTGCGCCAGCAGGCTTGGCATGCCAGTGCTGGCCAGGGCCTTGCCGATGCCGTCGAAGCTCAGGCTGCCTGCATCGGCATACAGCAGTGCCATGCCGAACAGCAGGAAGGCGGAACCGGCGGCCGACAAGACCATGTACTTGATACCGGCTTCCAGCGAGCGCTTGTTGAAGAACGCGTACGCCACCAGCCCGTAGACCGGCACCGACAGCAGCTCAAGGCCAATGAACAGACCCGCCAGGTGGTTGGCGCTGACCAGCACCAAACCGCCCAGGGCCGACATCAGCAGCAGCAGGTAGAGCTCTTCGCGGTTGCCCGGATAGCCCTTGGAGCCTTCGCCCAGGTAGGCATGGGCGAGGGTCACGCAGGCCAGGGTGGCGACCAGCATGATCGCCATGTACAGGCAGGCGAACTGGTCGATGGTGATCAGCGGGGTGACCGCCAGCGGCGCGACCTTCAGCGCCGGCAGGATCGACAGCAGGGCCAGGTTCAGGCCGATGGTGGACAGCAGGAAGGTCTGCGAGTGATTGCGCTTCCAGGCGATCGCCAGCATCACCACGACCGTGGTGATGGTGGTGATCAGCATCGGCGCCAGTGCGATGAAGTGTTGAGTGGTGAATTCCATAGCGCTCTTACCGGGCCGAAGCGAGTTGAGTGAAAGCGGAGCCGAGCCACTGCTGCACACCGCTCATGGTGGCGGCAGAGGTGTCGAGGAACGGCTGCGGGTAGACACCGAGCAGAATCAGCAGCCCCGCCAGACCCAGCACCATGATCAGCTCGCGGCTGTCCATGCCCGCCAGGACGGTGTCGGACTTGGCCGGACCGAAGTAGGCGCGGTGGATCATGATCAGCGAGTAGACCGAACCGAAGACCAGGCCGGTGGTGGCGATCACGGTGATCCACGGCACGTGGACGAAGCTGCCGATCAGGATCAGGAACTCGCCAACGAAGTTACCCGTGCCTGGCAGGCCCAGCGACGCCGCAGCGAAGAACAGGCTGATGGCCGGCAGGTAGGCGATGCGGTGCCACAGGCCACCCATCTGGCGCATGTCGCGGGTGTGCAGGCGCTCGTACAGCTGGCCGGACAGGATGAACAGCGCGGCAGCCGACAGGCCGTGGGCGAGCATCTGGATCACCGCGCCTTGCAGCGCTTGCTGGCTGCCGGAGTAGATACCGATCAGCACGAAGCCCATGTGCGAGACGCTGGAGAAGGCGATCAGGCGCTTGATGTCGGTCTGCGCGAAGGCCAGGAACGCTCCGTAGAAGATACCGATCAGGCCCAGGGTCATGGCGATCGGGGCGAACTCGGCCGAGGCATTGGGGAACAGCGGCAGGGCGAAGCGCAGCAGGCCGTAGGCCGCCGTCTTCAGCAAGATACCCGCCAGGTCCACCGAACCTGCCGTTGGCGCTTGGGCGTGGGCATCAGGCAGCCAGGAGTGGAACGGCACTACCGGCAGCTTGACCGCGAAGGCGATGAAGAAGCCCAGCATCAGCAGGTACTCGGTACCGGCTGGCAGTTCGGCCTTGAGCAGGTCGCTGTAGTTGAAGGTGATCACGCCGGTGGTGTTGTAGTTGACCAGCACCAGGCCGAGGATCGCCACCAACATGATCAGGCCGCTGGCCTGGGTGAAGATGAAGAACTTGGTCGCCGCGTAGATCCGGGTCTTCTTGCCATCTGCCGAGCTGTGACCCCAGAGCGCGATGAGGAAGTACATCGGCACCAGCATCATTTCCCAGAAGAAGAAGAACAGGAACAGGTCCAGGGCCAGGAACACCCCGACCACGCCGCCGAGGATCCACATCAGGTTGAGGTGGAAGAAGCCGACGTGGCGCTGGATCTCTTTCCACGAGCACAGCACCGAGAGCACGCCGAGCAGGCCGGTGAGCAGGATCATCAGCAGCGACAGGCCATCGAGCGCCAGGTGGATGCTGATGCCGAAGCGCTTGATCCACTCGACCTTGTATTCCAAGGTCCAGGCAGGTTCAGCGCCCGGGGCAGGGGCCAGGGTGTAGTCGCCGGTGCCCCACAGCCAGAGGCCGATACCGAGCAACAGGGACATGGTCAGCAGCGCAATCCAGCGCGGCAGGGTCGAGCCGAAGCGCTCACCCAGCCAGCACAGGAAGCCGCCGATGAAGGGGATCAGGATCAGCCAAGGCAAAATCATGACGGGTTCGTTTCCTTTGGCAAAGTCGCAAGGTTCGCAAGATTCATAGTCATACCGCAGCCGCCAGCACGGCGCCGAGCACGAGTACTGCACCTACGGCGATCGAAGCGGTGTACCAGCGCAGCTGGCCAGTCTCGGTCTTGCTCATGGCGACGTGGCCGCCACGCGCCATCCGAGGAATCAGGCCGATGCTGCGGTCCACCGGATCCTTGCGCAGGATGTGGCAGATCAGCAGGTAAGGTTTGACGAACAGCTTGTCGTAGATCCAGTCGAAGCCCCAGGCGGCGAACCACCAGGCCGACAGCGCGCGGCCGATGCCGCTGTTGGCGATCGCGGTGACCAGGCGACGCTTGCCCAGGAACAGCACCGCAGCCAGCAGGATACCGGCGATGGCGATGGCACCCGAGGCGATTTCCAGGCTGTGCTTGGCTTCGCCGCCAGCGTGACCAGCGCTCTCTGGCAGAACACCCGCCAGCGGCGGATGGATCCAGGCGCCGACGAAGGTCGACAGCACGATCAGGGTACCCAGTGGCAGCCAGTGGCTGATGCCGTGGCCGGCGTGGGCTTCGGTCTTGGCTTCGCCGTGGAAGGCGATGAAGATCAGGCGGAAGGTGTACAGCGAGGTCATGAACGCACCGACCAGGCCGGCGTACAGCAGACCGGTGTTACCGCTGGCGAAGGCTTCCCAGAGGATCTCGTCCTTGGAGTAGAAGCCCACGGTGACGATTGGCAGGGCCGCCAGGGCCGCACCACCGACCACGAAGCTGGCGTAGGCCAGCGGCAGTTTCTTCCACAGGCCGCCCATCTTGAAGATGTTCTGCTCGTGGTGGCAGGCCACGATCACCGCACCGGAAGCAAGGAACAGCAGCGCTTTGAAGAACGCGTGGGTCATCAGGTGGAAGATCGCCGCGTCCCAGGCACCTACGCCCAGGGCGAGGAACATGTAGCCGATCTGGCTCATGGTCGAGTAGGCGAGGATACGCTTGATGTCGGTCTGGACCAGCGCGGCGAAGCCGGCCAGGACCAGGGTCACGCCACCGACGATGCCGACCAGGTGCAGGATATCCGGCGCCAGGGCGAACAGGCCGTGGGTACGGGCGATCAGGTAGACGCCTGCGGTCACCATGGTCGCGGCGTGGATCAGGGCCGAAACCGGGGTAGGACCGGCCATCGCGTCTGCCAGCCAGGTCTGCAGCGGCAGCTGCGCCGATTTACCCACCGCACCACCGAGCAGCATCAGGGTGGCCAGAACCATCCAGGTGTCGCCAGCCTGGAACTTCTGCGGTGCCAGCACCAGCAGTTCCTGCACGTTCAGGGTACCCAGCTGGGCGAACAGGATGAACAGGCCGATGGCCATGAACACGTCGCCGATGCGGGTGACGATGAACGCCTTGAGCGCCGCGTTACCGTTGTTGCGGTTGCTGTAGTAGAAACCGATCAACAGGTACGAGCACAGGCCCACGCCTTCCCAGCCGAAGTAGATGAACAGCAGGTTATCGCCCAGCACCAGGAACAGCATGCTGGCGATGAACAGGTTGGTGTACGAGAAGAAGCGCGAGTAGCCGGCTTCGCCACGCATGTACCAGGAAGCGAACAGGTGGATCAAAAAGCCTACGCCGGTGACCACGCCGAGCATGGTCACCGACAGGCCGTCCACGTACAGGGTGAAGTTCGGCGCAAAGCCGTCCACCGACATCCACTGCCACAGCAGCTGGCTGTACGCGCCGCCTTCAGGTGGGGCGACGTTGAACTGCCAGATCACGTAGGCGGCCGTCGCGGCCGAGAGGCCCACCGAGCCGACGCCGATCAGCGCGGACAGGTTCTCCGAGAACCGGCCACGGGAGAACGACAGCAGCAAGAAGCCGATCAGGGGAAAGACGAAAGTCAGGAAGATAAGGTTCATCCGCGCATCTCACTGGCAGCATCGATGTCGAGAGTGTGGAAGCGGCGATACAGCTGCAGCAGGATTGCCAGGCCAATACTGGCCTCGGCGGCTGCCAGGCTGATCACCAGAATGAACATCACCTGGCCGTCGGGTTGCACCCAACGGGCACCGGCGACGATGAACGCCAGGGCAGAGGCGTTCATCATGACTTCCAGGCTCATGAGGACGAAGAGAATGTTGCGGCGGACCATCAGGCCAACCAGACCTAAGCAGAACAGGATGCCGGCGACCGCCAGACCATGCTCGAGAGGGATAGCACCCATGATTTACTCCTTCGCCTCGTTGCGGCCCAGGTGGAAGGCGGTGACGGCTGCGGCGAGCAGCAGCATCGAGGCCAGTTCGACCACCAGCAGGTAAGGGCCGAACAGGCTGATGCCGACGGCCTTGGCGTCCACGGTGGTGCCGCTGATGCCGGCGCCGCTTGGCGCGACGAACAGCACGTAGAGCAGCTCGAGCAGCAGCAGGGTGCCGAGCAACACCGGCCCTGCCCAGATGCCTGGCTTGAGCCAGCCACGTTCCTGGGCGACCGAAGCCGGCCCAAGGTTGAGCATCATCACCACGAACACGAACAGCACCATGATGGCGCCGGCGTAGGCGATCACTTCCAGGGCACCGGCGAACGGCGCACCCAGGCTGAAGAAGATCATGGCCACGGAGATCAGCGAAATGATCAGGTAAAGCAGGGCATGCACAGGGTTGGTACCGGTCACCACCCGAAGGGTGGAGACCACGGCGATCCCGGATGCGAAGTAGAAAGCGAATTCCATCTTTCTGTCCTTATGGGAGCAAGCTCTTCACGTTGATCGGCTCAGCTTCGTTCTGTGCAGAGCCTTTCGGCTTGCCAGCGATGGCCATACCCGCAACACGGTAGAAGTTGTAGTCAGGGTTCTTGCCGGGGCCGGAGATCAGCAGATCTTCTTTCTCGTACACCAGGTCCTGACGCTTGAACTCGGCCATTTCGAAATCCGGCGTGAGCTGGATCGCGGTGGTCGGGCAGGCTTCCTCACACAGGCCGCAGAAGATGCAGCGCGAGAAGTTGATGCGGAAGAACTCCGGGTACCAACGACCGTCCTCGGTCTCGGCCTTCTGCAACGAGATGCAGCCAACCGGGCAGGCCACCGCGCAGAGGTTGCACGCTACGCAGCGCTCCTCGCCATCGGGGTCGCGGGTGAGGACGATGCGCCCGCGGTAGCGCGGCGGCAGGTACACAGCTTCTTCGGGGTACTGCAGGGTGTCGCGTTTGCGGAACCCGTGGGAGAACACCATGGCCAGGCTGCGCAGCTGGGTGCCGGTGCCCTTAACGATGTCGCCGATATACTTGAACATGGGTCAAATCCTCACTGGGCCGCGACGGCTGGCGTGTTGTAAAGCACGAGCGCAGCGGTCACCAGCAAATTGATCAGGGTCAGCGGCAGGCAGAACTTCCAGCTGAAGTCCATCACCTGGTCATAGCGTGGGCGCGGGATCGAGGCGCGCAGCAGGATGAACAGCATGATGAAGAACGCGGTCTTCAGGGCGAACCATAGGAACGGTACTTGCGGCAGGATGCCGAACGGACCGTGCCAGCCACCGAAGAACAGGGTTACCAGCAGCGCCGAGATGAGGATGATGCCGATGTACTCACCGACGAAGAACATGCCCCATTTCATGCCGGCATATTCAATGTGGTAGCCGTCGGCCAGTTCCTGTTCTGCTTCCGGCTGGTCGAACGGGTGACGGTGAGTCACGGCGACGCCTGCGATGAAGAAGGTGCAGAAGCCAAAGAACTGCGGAATGATGAACCACAGGTTCTGCGCCTGGTAGTCGACGATGTCGCGCATGTTGAACGAGCCAACCTGCACCACCACGCCCATCAGAGCCAGGCCCAGGAACACCTCGTACGAGACGGTCTGTGCCGAGGCCCGCAGGCTGCCGAGCAGGGCGTACTTGTTGTTCGACGACCAGCCGGCGAACAGCACGGCGTAGACCGACAGACCGGCCATGGCGAAGAAGAACAGCAGGCCGATGTTCAGGTCGGCAACGCCCCAGGTCGGGGTGATCGGGATGATCGAGAAGGCAATCAGCAGGGCGCTCATCGCCACCACCGGTGCCAGGGTGAAGATCATCCGATCGACGAAGGGCGGGTTCCAGTCTTCCTTGAAGAACATCTTCAGCATGTCTGCTGCGATCTGGAACATGCCGAACGGGCCAACCCGGTTCGGACCGTAACGGTCCTGCCACCAGCCCAGCAGGCGCCGCTCGACGAAGCTGAGCAGCGCGCCGCAGACCACCACGGCCAGCAAGACCACCACGGCCTTGACCACGGCGATGATCGCATCGATCACTTCGGGGGTGAACCAGCTCATTGTGCTGCCTCCTGCAGGCCTTCTACGGATGCACCGAAGATGGCTGGCGGAATGCCGGCCAGGCCTTTCGGCAACGCGACCAGGCCTGCGCCCAGCTGTTCATTGATCCGCAGCGGCAGGCGCAGTGCCACACCGGCCACGGTCAGGCTCAGCATTGCACCGTCGTTGACGCCCAGGCGATCGGCTTCGGACTTGGCCAGGGCCACGTAGGCGGCGGGGATGCGCTCTTGCACGGGGGCGGCGCGCGAGGAACTCTCTTCGCTGCCGAACAGGTGGAAGAACGGCACTGCAGTCCAGCTGCCACGGGCCGGGTTGAAGGCGCCCGGAATGGCGTTGAACCAGTTCAGGCGATCACCCTGCGACTCGATCAGGCGGATGCCTGGGTCACCGGCACGCAGGTGGCCACCGACTTCGTCCTGGAACTTGTTCCAGGCCTGCGGCGAGTTCCAGCCCGGCGACCAGGCGAATGGCACCTGCTGACGGGGCTCGACCGAGCCCGAGTAGCCTTCCATGGAGAAGGCGAACGCGGAGTCTTTGTCTTGCGGGGTGCGCGGTTCGTGCACGCTGATGTTGGCGCGCATGGCAGTACGGCCGGAGTAGCGCAGCGGCTCACGGGCAAGCTTCATGCCCTTGATGCGGAACGCAGCACTTGGCGCGGCGTTGACGATCCCGGCCAGTTGCGGCGCGGCGTCGGCGCAGGCGCTGGTGACGTGGTCCAGCTGGGTCCAGTCGACCGGCTTGTTGAGCAGGGTGGCACGCAGGGCGTGCATCCAGCGCCAGCCTTCGTGGATCTGGATGCTGCTGTCCAGGTAGGTCGGATCGAACACCTGGAAGAAGCGCTGGGCACGGCCTTCCTGGCTGACCAGGGTGCCGTCGCCTTCGGCGAACGATGCCGCTGGCAGGACCAGGTGGGCGCGGTCGCTGGTGGCGGTCTTGGAGTGATCGGCGACGATCACCACCTTGGCTGCGGCCAGGGCCGCGTCGACCTTGGCGGCCGGGACGCGGGCGTACAGGTCGTTTTCCACCACCACGATGGCGTCGGCTTTGCCGCTGATCACTGCATCCAGCGCGGCATCCACCGAATCACCGCCGAGCATGGCCAGGCCGAGGCTGTTGGCCTCAGGTACGACCAGGCTCAGCGAGCCGTTCTTCTCGCGCAGCTTGAGCGCCTTGGCGATGTTGGCGGCAGCTTCGATCAGGGCCGGGTCGGCCAGCGAGGTACCGGCAACCACCAGCGGACGCTGGGCGGCGACCAGGGTGTCGGCGATGCGCTGGGCCAGGGCCTTGGCGTCATCGTCCAGGCCTGCTACGGCCGGAGCGCTTGGGTCGATGGCGTGGGCCACGGCAAAGCCCAGGCGCGCCAGGTCGGCGGGGGCTGCGTGCACGCACTCTTCGGCGACGTCGTCGAGCTTGGTTTCAGCAAGGCTGGCGATGAACAGCGGGTACAGCGCGTGCTGGCCGATGTTCTTCACCGCAGCGTCGAGCCAAGGCTGTACGCGCATGGCGTCGGCCATGGCTTCGGCCTTGCCTTTGGTGGCCTGGCGCACGGCCAGGGCAACGCGGGCGGCGGTCTGGGTCAGGTCTTCACCGAGCACGAACACGGCGTCGTGATCTTCGATCTCGCGCAGGGTCGGCACGGGCAGGGGGCTGGCGTTGAGTACATTCAGTGCCAGGCGGACACGGGCCAGTTCGCCCGCTTCCATACCCGAATAGAAGTACTCGGCACCGACCAGCTCGCGCAGGCCGTAGTTGCTTTCCAGGCTGGCGCGTGGCGAGCCGATACCGACGATGGTGCGGCCGCGCAGCAGGTCGGCGGCCTTGTCCAGGGCAGCGTCCAGGCCCAGCTTGGTGCCATCGGCCAGGTGTGGCTGGCGCGGACGGTCCTTGCGGTTGACATAGCCGTAGCCGAAGCGGCCACGGTCGCACAGGAAGTACTGGTTGACCGAGCCGTTGAAGCGGTTCTCGATCCGGCGCAGTTCGCCGTAGCGCTCGCCCGGGCTGATGTTGCAGCCGCTCGAGCAGCCATGGCAGATGCTTGGGGCAAACTGCATGTCCCACTTGCGGTTGTAGCGCTCGGAGTGGGTCTTGTCGGTGAACACACCGGTCGGGCAAACCTCGGTGAGGTTGCCGGAAAACTCGCTTTCGAGCACGCCGTCTTCAACGCGACCGAAGTACACGTTGTCGTGGGCGCCATAGACGCCCAGGTCGGTGCCGCCGGCGTAGTCCTTGTAGTAACGCACGCAGCGATAGCAGGCGATGCAGCGGTTCATTTCGTGGGAAATGAACGGGCCGAGGTCCTGGTTCTGGTGGGTACGCTTGGTGAAACGGTAACGGCGCTCGTTGTGGCCGGTCATCACCGTCATGTCTTGCAGGTGGCAGTGACCGCCTTCCTCGCAGACTGGGCAGTCGTGCGGGTGGTTGGTCATCAGCCATTCGACGACGCTGGCGCGAAACGCCTTGGACTCTTCATCTTCGATGGAGATCCAGGTGCCGTCGGAGGCAGGGGTCATGCACGACATGACGATACGACCACGGGTGTCGTTCTCGTCGGTGTACTGCTTGACCGCACACTGCCGGCAGGCACCGACGCTACCGAGCGCCGGGTGCCAGCAGAAATAAGGGATGTCGAGGCCGAGCGACAGACAGGCCTGTAACAGGTTGTCCGCACCGTTGACTTCGAGCGCTTTGCCGTCTACGTGGATAGTGGCCATGGTTCAAAGTTCTTCGTTGGCCCGCGTGAGCAGGCGTGGCTAATGGAAATCGGTGTGCCTGCGGCTCTGCCCGATACACTCGGACGAGCCTGCGAGGCTGGCGGATGGCACGGACCACCCGCACTTGATCTTGTTATGCGCCGACCACGATCGGCCCGGTCGGAATTGGCTTGGCCAGGTTCGGGCGCAGGGCTTCGCTGGCGCAATCGCTGGCGACGCCGGCCTCGAACTCGGACCGGAAGTACTTGATGGCACTGCCCAATGGCTCGACGGCACCGGGTGCGTGAGCACAGAAGGTGCGGCCAGGGCCGAGGAAGTTGACCAGGCCCAGCAGAGTCTCGATGTCTTCGGCGCGGCCTTGGCCTTGCTCCAGCGAGCGCAGCATCTTCACGCTCCAGGGCAGGCCGTCACGGCATGGGGTGCACCAGCCGCACGATTCGCGGGCGAAGAACTCTTCCATGTTGCGCAGCAGCGAGACCATGTTGATGCTGTCATCGACCGCCATGGCCAGGCCCGTACCCATCCGCGTGCCGACCTTGGCGATGCCGCCGGCGTACATCTGCGCATCCAGATGCTCTGGCAGCAGGAAACCGGTACCGGCGCCGCCAGGCTGCCAGCACTTGAGCTTGAAGCCATCGCGCATGCCACCGGCGTAGTCTTCGAACAGCTCGCGGGCGGTAACGCCGAACGGCAGCTCCCACAGGCCGGGGTTCTTCACCTTGCCGGAGAAGCCCATCAGCTTGGTGCCGTGGTCTTCGCTGCCTTCGCGGGCCAGCGACTTGTACCAGTCGACGCCGTTACCGACGATGGCCGGGACGTTGCACAGGGTTTCGACGTTGTTCACGCAGGTCGGCTTGCCCCACACGCCCACGGCGGCAGGGAAGGGCGGCTTGGAGCGCGGGTTGGCGCGGCGGCCTTCGAGCGAGTTGATCAGTGCGGTTTCTTCACCGCAGATGTAGCGCCCGGCACCGGTGTGCACGAACAGCTCGAAATCAAAACCGCTGCCCAGGATGTTCTTGCCCAGCAGGCCTGCGGCCTTGGCTTCATCGATGGCGCGGTTGAGGTTCTTGGCGGCGGTGGTGTACTCGCCACGCAGGAAGATGTAGCCGCGGTAGGCCTTCAGGGCGCGGGCGCTGATCAGCATGCCCTCGACCAGCAGATGGGGCTGTTGCTCCATCAGCATGCGGTCCTTCCAGGTGTTGGGCTCCATTTCGTCCGCGTTGCACAGCAGGTAGCGGATGTTCATGGATTCGTCTTTGGGCATCAGGCCCCACTTCACCCCAGTGGGGAAGCCAGCGCCACCACGGCCCTTGAGGCCGGCGTCCTTGACGGTCTGGACGATATCGTCCTGGGACATCTGCGCCAGTGCCTTGCGGGCGGCGGCGTAGCCGTCCTTGGCCTGGTACTCGTCGAGCCAGACTGGCTCGCCGTCGTCACGCAGGCGCCAGGTCAGCGGGTGGGTTTCGGCTGCGCGCGCGATGCGGTTGGCCGGGCCGAAGGAAGTGATGGTCATACGTAACCCTCCAGCAGTTTGGTGACGCCAGCAGGTTGCACGTCGCCAAAGGTGTCATCGTCGATCATCAGCGCCGGGGCCTTGTCGCAGTTGCCCAGGCAGCACACCGGCAGCAGGGTGAAACGCCCGTCTGCGGTGGTCTGGCCCAGGCCGATGCCCAGCTCGCTCTGGATCTGGCTGACGACCGATTCATGGCCGCCGATGTAGCAGACCATACTGTCGCACACGCGAATGATGTGGCGGCCAACCGGCTGACGGAAGATCTGGCTGTAGAACGTAGCCACACCTTCGACGTCGCTGGCCGGGATGCCGAGGATCTCGCCGATCGCGTAGATGGCGCCGTCAGGCACCCAGCCGCGCTGTTTCTGGACGATCTTCAGGGCTTCGATGGACGCCGCGCGCGGGTCCTCGTAGTGGTGCATCTCGTGCTCGATGGCCGAGCGCTCGGTTTCGCTCAGGGCGAAACGGTCGGTTTGGATAAGCGTGCTGTTCATGCTTAGCGGTCCACGTCAGCCATAACGAAGTCGATACTGCCCAGGTACGCGATCAAGTCCGCGACCATGCTGCCTTTGATCACCGAAGGGATCTGCTGCAGGTGCGGGTAGCTTGGGGTACGAATCCGGGTGCGGTAGCTCATGGTGCCGCCATCGCTCGTCAGGTAGTAACTGTTGATGCCCTTGGTCGCTTCGATCATCTGGAACGACTCGTTGGCCGGCATGACCGGGCCCCACGAGACTTGCAGGAAGTGCGTGATCAAGGTCTCGATGTGCTGCAGGGTGCGCTCTTTCGGTGGCGGCGTGGTCAGCGGGTGGTCCGCCTTGTACGGGCCTTCCGGCATGTTGCGCAGGCACTGGTCGATGATGCGGATACTCTGGCGCATCTCCTCGACCCGGACCATGCAGCGATCGTAGGCATCGCCGTTGTGGGCCAGCGGTACTTCGAACTCGAAGTTCTCGTAGCCGGAGTAGGGGCGGGCTTTACGCAGGTCGAAGTCGCAACCGGTGGAACGCAGGCCGGCACCGGTGGTGCCCCATGCCAGCGCTTCCTGGGTGTTGTAGGCGGCAACGCCGATGGTCCGGCCTTTGAGGATGCTGTTCTGCAGGGCCGCCTTGGTGTACTCGTCGAGGCGCTTGGGCAGCCATTCGACGAAGTCCTTGACCAGCTTGTCCCAGCCGCGCGGCAGGTCGTGGGCGACGCCACCGATGCGGTACCAGGCCGGGTGCAGGCGGAAACCGGTGATCGCTTCGATCACCGTGTAGGCGCGCTGGCGGTCGGTGAAGGTGAAGAACACCGGGGTCATGGCGCCGACGTCCTGGATATAGGTACCCAGGAACAATAGGTGGCTGGTGATGCGGAAGAATTCGGCGAGCATGATACGAATCACGTCGACTTTCTGCGGCACCTGGATACCGGCGAGCTTCTCGACCGCGAGCACGTACGGCAGGTTGTTCATCACCCCGCCGAGGTAGTCGATACGGTCGGTGTAGGGGATGAAGCTGTGCCAGGACTGACGCTCGGCCATCTTCTCGGCACCACGGTGGTGGTAGCCGATGTCCGGGACGCAGTCGACGATCTCTTCGCCGTCCAGCTGCAGGACGATACGGAACGCACCGTGCGCGGACGGGTGGTTGGGGCCAAGGTTGAGGAACATGTAGTCCTCGTTGGCGCCCTGGCGCTTCATGCCCCAGGCTTCCGGGTTGAAGCGAGCCGATTCCTCTTCAAGCTGCTGCTTGGCCAGGGTCAGGCTGTAGGGATCGAACTCAGTGGCGCGGGCAGGGTAGTCCTTGCGCAGCGGGTGACCTTCCCAGGTCGGCGGCATCATGATCCGGCTCAGGTGCGGGTGGCCGGCAAAGTCGATGCCGAACATGTCCCAGACTTCACGCTCGTACCAGTTGGCGTTTGGCCAGATGCCGGTCACGGTCGGCAGGTTCAGGTCGCCTTCGCTGAGTGCGACCTTGATCATCACGTCGCTGTTACGCTCGACCGACAGCAGGTGGTAGAACACGCTGAAATCGGCGGCGGGCAGGCCGCGGCGCTGGGTGCGCAGGCGCTCGTCGACGCCGTGCAGGTCGTACAGCATGCTGTAGGGCTTGGCGACGCCGCGCAGGAAGCTGAGCACCTCTTTGAGCTGGGCGCGCTTGACCCACAGCACAGGCATGCCGGTGCGGGTCTCTTGGGCGACGAATGCTTCGGCGCCAAAACGGTTGTTCAGTTCGACGACCACATCTTGGTCGTCAGCCTTGTAAGGCGGAATGAAAATAGCGTTGTCCGCTGTCATGGTCTCGGTCGCTTTGGGTCAACGTAGAGAATGAAGCCAGGCCGCCGGCTCCAGGGGGAGCGGGCGGCAGGTCGCTGGATCAGACTTCGTCGGGGCTGCGCAGGTTGGTTACCGCGATACGCTGTTCGCGACGCAGGTCTTTCTGGGCAGGCATCTCGGCACGGTAAATGCCTTGATCACCTACCACCCAGGAAAGCGGGCGTCGCTCCTGTCCGATCGATTCCTGCAGCAGCATCAAGCCTTGCAGGAACGCCTCAGGGCGTGGCGGGCAGCCAGGTACGTAGACATCCACGGGGAGGAACTTGTCGACCCCCTGAACGACCGAGTAAATGTCGTACATGCCGCCGGAGTTGGCGCACGAACCCATGGAAATGACCCATTTAGGTTCGAGCATCTGCTCATACAGGCGCTGGATGATCGGCGCCATCTTGATGAAGCAGGTCCCGGCGATGACCATGAAGTCGGCCTGACGCGGCGAGGCCCGGATGACTTCGGCGCCGAAGCGGGCGATGTCGTGGGGTGCCGTGAAGGCCGTGGTCATTTCCACGTAGCAGCAGGACAGGCCGAAGTTATACGGCCAGAGGGAGTTCTTGCGACCCCAGTTGACCGCGCCACGCAGGACATCTTCGAGTTTCCCCATGTAGATGTTCTTGTGGACCTGGTCCTCTAGCAGTTGGTCGGTGACGGTTTCCCGCTCACCGACCGGATACTGCTCGTTGGGCGCATCCGGATCGATTCTGGTGAGATTGTATTGCATGCCAAAGCCTCATTGTTTCAGCTTCGCTTGCCGCTTGCGACGACCTTCGGGAGCCCAATCA
>Ga0247827_10000127_pt1 | contig 36010 bp, 29 predicted proteins | sample 12C_Control_Day2_FD_194414 | JGI IMG/M metagenome (GOLD analysis project Ga0247827, IMG submission 194414) | Soil microbial communities from agricultural site in Penn Yan, New York, United States - 12C_Control_Day2 | ecosystem: Environmental > Terrestrial > Soil > Agricultural land | place... | reverse complement strand
TAGATTTTTCATACATCGGGTCGATTCTTTTCAAAACCGGCCATTCTGGTGGCCGAGAATCACGAATATCACAAGTGCAGTGTTGATAGGACGCTGCAGCGCTTGCATGCGCCGAGTGCAGAAGATGCATGAGCATGGGTGGGAGTGATTTAGTGCCGGGTCGGATTGATCGCAGGCGTAGTGCAACGAGGGTGGGCAATTGCAAACGGTTGAAATGCAGCGAGACGACCAATTGGTGTCGGAGCTGCTATATGGGCAGGCACAGCCATTGTGCGGCTCTGGGTTGGATAACGCGAGCCTGATCCAAATCGCTAAAACGGAGTTCGCTGACCGCGCTTTTTGTATCGTGAGGAACTGGATGATTTTGGACATCATGCTTCCCGACAACGAGCTGAAAAAGGTGGCCGCTGCGGGGAAACATCCCATTGTGTTGCTCGCATATGAGATTACTTATGACAGCCAACCGTCTCAGCCATGCCAGGCGCCGTTCGTGACCGGTTATGGCGAAGACCTTTACGGCTGTTTTTTCGAGGCGGGGTCAAAGATGTATGTGCTGGCTGGTCGGGGAGCGCGTCGCTATGCCGCTAAGCCTGCATTGGTCGCGCTTGAGCAAATGACGACGGAGGCCTATGCGTATGGATGATCGACTATTGCTCGGTGCACAGGGTCATCATCCATTGGTGCTCCACTGAATGGCCGAACATCTAAAACGCCCGATGGCCGCTATTTTGTAGTGCGGGGGCGGCTGTGGAGATGCAGCAACCCTGCGCTGCCAGAGGTGCGCCGCAAGCAGCTAGTCAATGAGCTGATGAATGTCCGGCGGGCCGTCAAACAGGCGAAAGTGGCAGATGAGCCTCTCCAACTGCAGCAAGCGAGGCAGCGCGTCGACGAAGCCAAGGTAAGTCTTGGAGAGCGTGGGCCGGTTTGGTGGCATGACGGCGCTCAGGATTTCAATTGGTACCGTGTGATCAACACACCCTATAGCGCGTGGTTTGAGCAACTAAAGCAGGAGCATGACGGTGAACGGCCCAAGAAGCCTTAACACTGAGCAGAGCGGGCAGGTCGAAGTGCGCCGTTGGGGCAGACCCCGGCAGTTTGACTTTGAGATCAAAAGCCACGCCGTTCTTGGCGAGGCATGTGGGGGGTTGAGTTTCCTTACCGCCGCCAAATTATCCGGCCCACGCTTTGTTAGTTTGCGCGGGCCGATAGCTCGTATGAGTCGCGCCTTGGGGCAGTTCGTCCTCAATGTGCAAACGGAAGAGCATGGTTATGAGGAGCACTATGCTCCGTGCCTGTTAAAAGCCGAGGTGCTGGATAGCACCGGCCAACTATCGGGCCTTGAAGATGATCTCTTCAAGGCCAGTCATCAAAACGAGGCCGATCTCTACCTGACTCCTTCTGCCGAAATGTCGTTGATCAACATGGTGGCTTGTCAGACTCTTGATGCAGACCAGCTACCGCTCAAGATGGTCATGCTTACGCCGTGCTTCAATACCGAAGCTGGTGCAGCGGGCCCTGATACCCTCGTGACAGCCAGGCAGCGGCAGTACGACGAAGTTGGATTGGTACAGGTAGTCGCCGCATCCGAGTCGGTTGCTGCTTTGGAGGACGTGACCTCGCATGTTGAGTACGTGCTGAAGTCTCTCGGTATTCCATACCGTGTCATTGCACGGAGTGTGAGGGGCGTAAGCATTGACATGGTGGAGATCTTTGACCTGGAAGTCTGGGTGCCTAGTCAGGGCAACTACCGCGCCATTGGCTCTTGCATAGTTGCAGGCGATTCCCAGGTTCGACGTATCCGAGCTCGAAATGTAGAACCCGACAATGGCCAGGTAACCTTGGCGTTTATCGTGAGCGGCGGTCTGGCCGTAAATCGTTTGTTGTTTGCGGTGCTTGAGAATTATCAGCAGGCCGATGGTTCAATTCTTGTACCAGAGGTACTCAGGTCGTACATGAGCGGTGTTTCAACCATTGAGGGCTTTGGAGATCAGCGGGGATAAGTATAGCAGCGCGTGTGCCTAAGCTGTACTCACTCGCGCCGTTCAGTGGGTGAACATGCGGAACCATAGCGTTTCGAGCCTACGAACGAATACGGTCTGGAGTACGCCGTGATCAATTCAATTCGGGGGCGCGCGTGATACGGCCTGACGACGCCATCTTGTTTTTGGACTTTGACGGAGTGCTTCATCCTGACGCTGCTTTTCGTACAAAACTCGGAATTGAGTTGAGAGCGCCAGGGAAGCTGATGATGCATGCAGAAGTGCTGCAGAACATCTTGCAAGACTTTCCGCGTGTAAGGATCTCGTTGTCGACTTCCTGGGTTCGAATGCTGGGGTACCAACGGGCACGTGCGGCCTTGCCTGCAGGGTTGCAAGAACGGACGGTATCGGCGACTTGGCATTCTCGCATGCGTGATTCCGCCCGTGAGGGGTACGACATGTTCACCCGCTATGAGCAAATTTGTGGAGCTGTCACTCGTGCTGGTATTACGCGCTGGATCGCTATCGATGACGATCCTGATTTCAGCTGGCCGACGCGTGACGATAGGCTTGTTAGGTGCGACCCCAATGTGGGGCTCGGTAGTGAGCAGACGCAACTCGAACTGCGAGCCAAGCTACACCTTCTTTTAGGGTAGGGGTGGTGATGACGATCAGTAGCGCGAGTAGCCATGCGCAGTGAATGTTGTCTGTGACATGTGCGGAGAGTCAACGCGTGTTGAGGGTAGCACCGCATTCTCCACCTGCAGTCTCCGATTCAGGTACGGGTAGTTCATAACCCTAAATGGCGAGAGATCCAGTTGGCGAATGCAGGTCTGAAGCTTTCGTATCAGGGACTGGTAAAAAATCTGCGTAAGGCAACACGGTTGCAATCCGGTTACGGCTACTGCTGCTGACCAGCAATGGCGTACCTAAGCATTTCGCGTGTTTTAGGAGTAGGAAGGCTATTTCGGACATCTCGGGAGGCCTTTGGGGACGGCATCAAGGGATACGGACAATTTTCAGTGGTTCAGCTGGTTCTTTGGTGTTGCAGTCCCTATCCACACGTTGCGGGCATTCACACATTATTATCCGCATTTTGTGGAGACGTATGCTTCACGCATGCAAGTAGAAGGCTTCGGTTGAGGTGGCTGTAATTGTTAACCTCACCCAGCTGGCATATCTTGCCTGGCGTGATCACTGCCCAGAATCCCCACAGGAGAAGTGGAATGTCAAAGGACGCGCAACATCCCCTTACCGAGTTGATCTCGATTGCAACCAAGGCCGGAATCGGCTTGCTTCCCGGTGGCGGGCTGCTGACCGCAAGCTATGAAGCAGTGCAACTCCTGACCCGGCAAGCGGCTGCGCAGATGGAGCGCCGGTCAGAGCAGCGCTACCAGGAATTCATCGAGAGCGTGTTTGCCGGGGAGGTCACTCCTCAGGTAACCGAGTATCTCACCGCCGATGATTACACCGCCTTGCTTTCAGGCTGCATGGCCGATATGGAGAACGAGAAGGCCAAATATTATGGGCGGCTGGCTGCGTCCATCGGGGCGGGGCTGGTTCAAGGCAGCAGCAGGCGTTTCCTGATCGTCATCCTGAGTCAGATTTCTGAGCATCAACTGCAGATGCTCCGTAAGTCGTATGTCGCGACTCACTTCGGCCTGAAGCCCAGACAAGGTTACGGTCAAGCCGACCCGGTTAAGGTGTTGAACCTCAACAGCCCTGTCGAAAATCACGAATACAATGAGCTCGTTTCAAAGTCGATGTATTCGGATGGGAAATTGACTGAACTGGCACAAATGTTGGTGCGTGCATGTTTCTCCGTGGAAGAGCTGGAACCTTCAGCGGTGGGGAATGTTGCATGGTTTAAGAAGTACATTGATATCATCTTCGATTCCAATGAGGTGGCTTTGGTCGCATCGCTTATAAGTGCACTGTCGCGTGATGCCATTCGCTGTTCAAATCGATCAATATCAGTCATTGACCGTCCAGCGCTCGCGCACTTCGCTTCCCCTCGTGTCATGATCGTCGGCTCGGAGACCCCACCTGAATACCTGCCTGCTCTCAAAGCTCGTCTTAGGAATAATGACGTGTTGTTTGTATGCTTGCATGACCACGTTTCGCATATAAAAAGCCATTACCCCGAAAGCACTATCCTCACTGTCGTAGGGTGGAGCACTCCTCAGATAACTGATGAAGTGGTGAAGCACATCAAGGCGGTTAACGGCTTGTAACAAGTCGTTTTGTCGTGGCAGGTTAACCGCCTGTGGTGGAGGTGATGAATCAGAGCTTCCTTGAAGGTGGTGGTCGCATAGGGGAGCTGGAATCATCGCCCGCTTTGGAAGAGCTCTTGCGCGACTGGGTGACCGGGAGCGTCGAACTCCTGGATTTCTTGCCCGAGATGGTCATTGAAAGGTCGGTACCGCTACCGATCCGTTTGTAGTACTTGATGTCCTTTTCCATCGCAATCGTTTCTGCATCCCAAGCGCCTGGATACCCTAGTGCGTTCAGGGAAAAGTCGTGCTGTAGCAGGGTCTGTAGCATCTCGGGGTACCGCTTGTAGTGGAAGTCCCATGCGGTGAGAAACTTTGTTCTGACATGAGGCGAGGGATGGTTTCGCATCTGAGAATGGATGTCCTGAAGAAAACGGACTTGCCAGGGAAGAAACGGCGCGGGGTTGTCGTCATTGAAGCCACGCGTCGCTGGATACTGGCCATTGCAGCGTTGATTCAAATATTCAAGATGTCGGTTCAGATACACGAAGGAAAATTTGTCGTTGAACGAGGCCAGACGAAAAAAACGGTTGTAGCGGACGCAAGTAGCGTCCATGAACAAGCCTAGTGACGGTATGTCTTTTTCCGCGTTGTACGCGTCAATCAATGCGCCCCCGAAGAAACACTCCACGTTATCAAGTCGGTAGTGGAAAAAGTCACCGGCTACCAAGGCGGCTCTGAAGTAGATGTCCTGCCCTGTCAGCATGTGGTGTAAGTGCTCCGCAAACTCGGTCAGGTACCATACGTAGTGCTCTCGGTCAGGGTCGCCATCAGCCGGTTTGACGTTGTAGACCAACACGGTGTCTGAGAACACGATGGTCTTGAAGCTATCGTTATGGTGGGAATTCAACTGATTTAGGATCGCGTAGACACGAGCAACCTTTCGCGGGTCTTTTCGGGTCATCTCAGAGAACCCGAGAATGTCGATGTAGAGCAAAAAGCGGTCAGTCATCTCAGATGCCTTGATTCGACAGAATGAGTAGCAGCTTGCAGGGATTTTCGCTTAAATTGAAGCCGGTATTGCACATTAGTCCCAGGGTTTGAGATCGGCGTTGGTAGATCGGGGCGCGTCGTCTTCCAGAGGTAGTTAATGGCAGCACAGCAGTCGTACCGGCATCATTACGTGCCTCAATGGTATCAACGGCGCTTTCTTGCGCCTGGCGCTACCGCTTTCAAAGTGCTTGATATGAAGCCTGATGTCTTTAGGGACAAGTCAGGTGGCGTGAAATATGGCCGCTCGATATTGGACAAGGGGCCCAACGCATGGTTTTTCGAGTCGGAGCTCTACACCGTGCGTGCATTTGGCATGGCGAATGACGATATCGAAACGATGCTGTTTGGTGCGATTGACCTGGCCGGAAAGGCTGCGATAGATGCGTTGGTCAGTGAAGACTGGGACGGTATGCATAAGACCTACCCAGACGTGTTTGAGTATATGGATGCGCAGCGTCTGCGTACCCCCAAAGGACTCGCGTTTCTGGCACTGATTGCTCGGGCAAGAGATCAGTATGAGCTGATGATGCAGATGCAGCGGATGCGCAGAATGCACTGTACGATGTGGGGCGAAGGCATCCTGGAGATTTTCTCTTCCGAGAATGCGGGTGTGGATTTCATTTTTTCAGATCATCCGGTTACCTTCTTCAATCGCTTTGTGTTCCCCCAAGACAGGCGAGTGCCTGCAGGTCAAGACGCCCTCCATTCGTGGATGGGCACGCAAACTGTCTTCCCGCTGAGTCGCGATAAGCTGCTCGTCATCACACACCTGGAATGGGCACGGAAGCAGGGTGAGCGCCGGGCGGTGAAAAAGCGAACCAATGCTCGCCTCTTCGATAACCCAATCGTCCGCTACGACGACGTGAGGCGAGGAAGGCAGCTGTCCGCGAAGCAAGTCAGGGAAGTCAATCTGATTGTGAAGCTACGTGCGCAACGCTATATAGCGGGTAACAGCGTGGATGACCTTTACCCGGAAAAGCACCTCAAGACCACTGTGTGGAATAAGTTAGGGCTGTTTTTGATGCCTGACCCTATGCATGTGTGTATGCAGGGCGGAAGTATGTTCCTGAAGACTAAAGATGGCCGCTATGTGTTCCAGGACGAGTTCGGGCGCCGCCCGAAATCCAGAGATGAGTATGAGGCCAAGGTTAAGGAGGCCGAGGCGATAGAGGCGCACGCCAGAAGGCTGATAGCCAGGCACGATGCTGAGCAGGCGGAGAGGGAGTCGGCCCGGGAAGCTTGAACATATGGGCTTTGAACTTTGTTTGGCTTTGGGCTATCTACAGGCATCAGTGGGTAATCGGCCCGCGAGTCGGATCTGCAAACCTCGTAAGGCTTATCAGGCGCCAAACCCATGCTCAATACGCGCAAGTAGCGATAGGGCTTGCTCGATGGAGACATCCTTCGGGCGTTTCGCGCCCAACGCTCGTAAGGGTTTCGATAGCCAGTCCACTGCACTTTTCTTGTCGCCGAAGATAGCCATGGCTGCATCAAGCAACCGTGGGTCAATCGTTTCCGATGACTCGGGGCTTTCCTCTCTTGGAATCATCGCGTCATTGATCGCCTCTGCGAGCGTTTCCAAGGCCTCCCTCAAGCGAGCATTTTCTCGAAAATCTTCAGAGCCTGGCTGGTGCTCCGTGCAGTGGTGCAACAACGCTTGCGCGTCATTGTGGTTCAGGTCGAACTCGATCAGCATATCGATTCCTTAAGTAGGCTCAGTATCCGGAGTATGGTAGCGCCCGGATCTGGCAGGCGCATATAGAGGGCACCCTGTCCACTGTGAAGGGCAGCGATTAGTCCTGAGCAATCTGGGCCTTGAGCCGTTTTGGATGGTATTCCAATCGCGGCACTTCAGCCATCATGGTGGTCTTTCTGAACAGGCTCAGGTATTGCCAGCACCATGCGAGAGGAAAAGTTGAAGTACAGCGATGCCACCATGGTGGTGTGTTATGAGTGCGTGCACGATACCTACCTAGGTCGGCAGATTCGGCGCAATGGTACTTCCTCCCAGTGCAGCCTGTGCGACTCGAAGCGCAAGTGTGTGACTCTCCCTGAGATCGTTGACCGGGTCAATGATATCCTTGGCACCTATATCACTGAAGGTGAGCATGTTTGGCGTTGGGACGGTGGTCGGATTGACCACCAAGAAGGCGAGAGCATCGAATATTGGGTCAGCGAAATCTTTGGCTGCGACAATATTGAGCCTATCGTGGATGCGGTGTGCCGGCGCCTGACTTCATACAGTGACGACACTCAGTACACCAGGCAACGTTTCAGGTTGGATGACATCGGCCACCAATGGTGTGAGTTCCAGGAAGGCATGAAGCACGGAATCCGCTTCTTCAACGACAGCGCCAAGGCTTTCCTCGACTGGATCTTCAAAGATCTAGACAAGTACTCAGCCTCATCTGATGAGCATGCTGTAGTGCGATTGCTCACGCCTGATGGTTCTCCATCGATCTACCGCGCGCGAACCTGCATGAGCTCCCAAAGCGTCTCTGAGATCACTGCCAATCCTGCGCGTAATCTCGGGGCTCCTCCGAAGGAGCGGGCTGGGGAGGGCAGGATGAACCCGGCAGGTGTTCCTGCCTTCTACGGAGCCTTCGAGCGCAAGACGTGTGTCGCTGAGCTCCGTCCCCCGGTCGGCGGCACCGTCGTGAGTGGCGAGTTCAGGTTGGTTAGGGAGGTCAAGGTGCTGGATTTCGGACGCTTCGAAAAAGCAGATCTCGGGCCCATGCCTAGCTTCTTTGACTCCAAATACCATTCGAAGGTGGGGCGACGGGATTTCCTGAGGTACCTGCATGACGCAATCACGGTGCCGGTGCTCCCTGGAGCAGAGCGCGACTATCTGACCACTCAAGTCATCGCTGAGTACCTAGCGACCCACTGCAAGCCCCGAATTGACGGTGTAATCTTCAAATCGGTACAGGAAAGCGACGGTAGTAACATCGTCTTGTTCTCGCACGTCGCATGCACTGCCACCGCTTTGATTGGAAGGATTCAGAACGGCTATATGCTCAGAGGCCCCAAAAAGTCCGATGGGCCTTGCATCGAGTATGTCAATGACAGCCTCGTCTACCATGGGATTCGGCAGGTGAAGTACTACACAGATGATCAGGCGCTGCCGGAGGATAAGCCGGTGCAAGTGCAAGGTACACCATTGCCGGTGAGTAGCGAAAAGCTGCTGGCGGATGACGATTTCTGAGCGTCTTTATGGGTTTAATACTACATGGTGTGTCTATTGGTTTTTTTGATGCTACATGTTGTGTTTTTGAGTCGACCTGCTAAGTTTTCAGGTACCCCTTCTTGAGCGAGGTGTCTCATGGCAGCCAGAGGTAAAAACCAACACGTGGTGAAGCGCGACGATGGCTGGGCAGTCCGGGGCGAGGGCAACACCAAGGATACATCTCACCATCGGACTCAACAGGAAGCCGCAGATGCGGCGCGGGCGATCGCTCAGAACCAAAAGAGCGAAGTGCTGATCCACGGCAGGGATAACAAGATCAGGGAGCGGGATTCGTACGGCAACGATCCGTATCCGCCTAAGGGGTGAGTTGACCTTTTTAATTGGCAGCTCTGGGAGCGGGGCTCTCCGAGCCCTCTCTCGTCGTCCCTAAAGGGCCATCAGACCCGGCGTGGTCTTTTTAGGCATTCGTGGCTCGGTGCCTTTCCTGCAGCCATTGAACGATCTTCTGCCTGGCCTGTACGATCTCAGTGCCGGAGTGATCGCAGAAAGGCATCTACGGTGCGCTCCACGATATATTCGATCTCCTCGCGGGCAAGCGGCTCGCTGTTGGCTCTTACCTGTTTCCAGAGAACTCGACCATCGAGCGTCTCCATGAAGTCGCGGGCAGCGGTCGCTGGCTCTTGAACTACCAGAACACCTCTGCGTGCCAGTTCGGCCAGGTAGTCGCTGATGACGCTCATTGCCGGTGCCTGGATAACCTCATCAAAGCGATCGGCAAGCACTGGAAATCGACGGCCTTCCATGATCACCATGCGCAGGAAGTCTGCAGCTGCCGGGCCAGACCAGAAGCATGCGAATTCGGTGCCTATCTGCATCAGGCCACTCCTAGGATCGACCAGCGCGCGCTCATCAGTTGCCACGTTCATTACGGGGAAGGCCTTCCACATCCTCTCTGCGACTGCCACGAAAAGCGACTCTTTGCCCTCGGGGAAGCGGTTGTACAGGGTCTGGCGGGTCACTGCCGCAGCTTTAGCGATCTCCTCCATGCTGGTTCCTTCGTAACCGTGCTCAATGAACATCCTGCCCGCAGCGGCCAAAATCCGAATTGGGCGTGAGGCGCTCTCGCCAGGGTTGAGCAAGTCGTCGACGGGGGAGGAAGTGGCCACGTTCATTTCGGTTACCTGTGCAGAATAGGTTAAGTGTTACTGAAAGAGATACGATTCGCCACCCATGTTTGAATGATTGGCTTTACTGGGTTGTAAAGTAAAGCTGATTGGGCAGCAGGGTTTGGTGGATGAAGTGGTAGTTGTCTTGGGATAATCTGGACAGATGGATGGCTTTTTGATTTCCATCGCTTGGGTGTTGCTTGGTTTCTACCTGGTGTGTGCTGTTGAAGTGGCGGACAGCGTTTGTCGCATTGGTGGGCTGAATGGTGCTCAGCGCTTTGCTTGTTGCATAGCGTTCAGGGCGTACCTGTAGCTTGGGGATTTTTTTTGAGATAGGTACCGACGCCTAGCGGTTGGCGCCTTATCATCTGCCCATTCCCTAACGGAGGCTGTGAAAATGGATGTCAGAGCGCGTGCCATTTCAATCGACGCTTGTGAAAACGTATTGCGTGAAGATTATCAATACAACGTGGAGCACGAAATCTGGCCCAGCATCAACCGGTGGATCGAGGGCATGCTGGGCCGCACCACAGAGCTCGCTGATACCTACGTTGAGCTGCATGGTGCGCTGGCTGAGGAGCCGAGAGCGTTGAAGTCTTTCTTCGATGTGCTCGCTTCGGCGGTTTACTCCTGGAGCCCTGAGAAGATCAAAGAGGCTCGTGAGGATCGGGAGGAACTCACCGAGTTAAATGTTCGGATTGCGAAAGCTTCAGAGTTACTCTCGGAGTTGCTCGCGCGTCGCACCGAAGTTAAAGAGATGTCCAGTTTTTCCTGTGATACCTATTATCACATTATGGACGTCGTTGAAGATGCTTCTGAAGGTAATGGGCTTTTCAGATCTCATGTGAAGAAGAAGTTGGCTAGCCTGACCTTTCAATATGACCTTAAGTATTGGCCTTCTATAACGAAGGTGGTTGCCCAGATTGGTGTTAATGCGGCTAATGCGGTAACTGTTGCTGATGATTCTCCTGCAAGTGCAGCAACTGAAGCTCGTCGTCCAGGATTGTCTGACTTTCTGAAAGCGTTCGAAGCAGAACTTGATATGAACAGAGTGACGAATATCGGGTTTATTCCTGATCACTTCTCACTGTCAGATAGTTCGATGGCTTCGCTGGTTAATTGTGGACTTGGGCTGGGGATCGATGACCTGATCGACGCCAGCTTCGTGAAGCGCTATCGGCAGCGGGAGCGTGATCGGTCGAGATCGTGATTCTGGTGGTAATTGAGGTTGCGATTGCAGTCGTGATCGCGATTGGCACCCGATCGATCTCAGGGTGATTTTTGAAGGGGGAAGGGTAGGCCGGCTGCTCACTCCCATTCGAAAATTTAGATCGCCTTTCGATGGTTAGGATGACGAGCGTGGAGACGATTCGGAGTTAGGAGCGAAAAGCGCTTTTAGGGAAATATTGGGTGCCGTTGGGGGGGGCATCGGGCTTTTGGCGTCGCTCAGGAGGAAGCTGACGGTGCACCAAATCTGGTGACTCTTTGGAAGGCGTCTGGGAGAGCTTGATTCGAGAGGGGCGCTAGGAGGCCTTGAGTAGCCTCGGGGCGGGGGATTCCCCTGGAAGGCCCAGAATTACTGGCCTGAAGGTGGAGCGGGTAGAGGGAATCGAACCCTCACCGATTGCTTGGGAAGCAATAGTTGTACCATTCAACTATACCCGCTTTTTTTGCCTACACGGTGCACTGAAGCGGCGTGTCCAATAAGAACCCTCGTCGGAAGCTTGGGAAGCTACTGTTCTACCATTAAACTATACCCGCTTGACGCCTTTACTAAGCGGCTTGCGCTTTGCAGCTCGACTTTGTACCAGAACCCTCCTGCGATGAAAAGCCCAGGCTTGAAAAAGAACAGTCGGCGGCCCGTAGCCTGCGGGTAGTCAAAGGGCTACAGGACGCCGATGCGCTCAGATGGCCAGTGCATGGTGCCCCTGTACATAGTGGTTGCGTTGACGGGGCTCACGCGTGGTCGGCTTGAGAAAGCCCAGCATGACGTTGCGCAGCGCTTCGCTGGCGGTCTTGTGCTCCATATCGAGGAAGTGCCCGGCGCCATTGATCACGCTGAAGTGGCTCTGGCCCACATGCTTGCCGAACTGGCGGGCATCTTCGGCGGTGGTGTATTCGTCACGATCACCGTTGATGAACATCACCGGGATATTGATGTTCGCCGCGCCTTTTAGCGCCCGCTCCAGATCGTGCTGCAGCACCTGATTGATGTGGAACAGCATCTGCGCGTACTCATGGCTGTCCAGGCTGCTGACATGCCGGTAGTTGAAGCGCTTGAACAGCGACGGCAGGTGCTTGCCAATGGTGTCGTTGACCAGGTTGCCGACCTGATAGCGATCGCAAGCGGCCAGGTATTGGCAACCGCGCTCCAGGTAGTCGCGCATGGGTTCGTTGATCACTGGCGAGAACGAGCTGACGATGGCCTTTTTCACCAACCGTGGCTGGTGCGCCAGCGCCAGCAGGGTGCAGGCACCGCCCCAGGAGAACGACATCACGTGGTCGGCCTGGAAGTGCTCGATCAGCTCTAGGAGGATATGCGCCTCGGTCTCCTTGGTCAGCAGACGCTCCTGGCGGTTGTGGGGCTTGGACTTGCCGGCATACGGCTGGTCGTACAGCACCACATTGAATTGCGGGTGCAGGCTGCGCACCGTCTGGGCAAACGAGGCAGTGGTCGCCAGCGATCCGTTGATCAGAATGATCGTCTTCTCGGCGCCGTGCGCGCGATGGAACTCCGTGTAAACCCGATACTGACCTTGGATATCAAGTACAGCGATTTCTGGCCTCATGTCATCGACTCCTGGCGCAAAAAGGGTATTCGCGTCACCTAGGGTGCACGTTGTTTATGACAGGTAGGCACATGCCTTGAAGAGTTTTACCGGGCCCTGTGTCGATCCTTGGCACATGTGTCGACGGTATTGTTTTTGGCGGGCAATTCGCCGTGCCCCAGGGTATCGAGACCCTGGGTGGCCGGCAAAAGGCGTCTTGGACTGCGGTCGTGACTGGCAAGTCACATGCAGACTGACGATTTCGATTCAAGCAGCAGGTTGGCGATCCCGCAAGTGCCGTTCGGGTAATCGTGTAGGAAAAACCGCTGGGCGGTTGTGGGTGCGCTGGTATGGGGCGTAACTCAGGTCAGGCCCTATCGCGGGGCAAGCCCGCTCCCACGTGAAATCCGAGCATGGGAGCGGGAGCGTGGGAGCGGGCTTGCCCCGCGATAGCACTGCTGAGAATGACCGCGTGTCTCAGACCGCCGCGATCTCTTGCTGGGTCAGCTCGCGGAACTCGCCCGGCGCCAGGGCCGGGTCCAGGACAATGCTGCCCATGCTCTCCCGGTGCAGCCCGATCACCTTGTTCTGAAAGTGGCCGAACATCCGCTTGACCTGGTGATAACGCCCCTCGACGATTTCCAGCCGGGCCTGATGCGTACCCAGGATCTGCAGCTGGGCGGGCAGGGTGGTCAGGTCCTCGAAAGCAAAATAGAACCCCTCGCGAAACTTGGCAGGGTAGTGCTCGCCAATTTCATCCTCGGTCTGCACCTGATAGACCTTCGGCAGTTTGGTGCTCGGTTGCGTCAAGCGCCGCGACCACTGGCCATCGTTGGTCAGGATCAGCAACCCGGTGGTGTTGAAGTCCAGCCGCCCGGCAATGTGCAAATCCTCGCGCAGTTCGGCCGGCAACAGCTCAAGCACAGTGCGATGTTGCCGATCGTGAGTGGCACTGACGCAGCCGGCGGGCTTGTGCAGCATCAGGTAGCGCGCAGGCCGGCCAGCCTGGTGCAACTGCTCATCGACCTCGACGCGGCTGAACTCACGCACTTCATGCAGCGGATCGACAACGATCTCGCCATCCACGCGCACGCGCCGCTGCACCAGCAGCAAGCGCACCTGCTGGCGGTTGTAGCAAGGGAGGTTGGCGAGGAAACGGTCGAGACGCATGAGCGCAGCTGAAAGTGGAAAAAGGGCGCGCAGTCTACCCAATTGCTGGCGGATTCGCTGCTTCTCCGCGATAGCATCAGCAGCCTCAATTGGGGGGGCTGATCTGACGCTATCGCGGGGCAAGCCCGCTCCCACGGGGCGGTGTTTTGAGCTGCTCATCGACCGCCGCGCAACGTGGGCACAGGCAAGCCTGGTTGCGCAGTTCGGCGGGCAGGGCTTGGAGCACCGCCGGGTCGATGGTCACGGCAAAGCACCAGCAACCCTGGGTAGCGCTGCGTGGGTCGGCCAGGCCGCATTGGTTGAGGGCGCCGCAGGCGGGGCAGCGCTGGCTGTCGGTCATGAGGCTGTCTCGCAGCAGACGCGGTTGCGTCCGCCCTGTTTGGCACGATAGAGGGCATGGTCGGCGCGGGTCAGCAGCGTGTGCAGGGTGTCGTCACGTTGCAGGCTGCTCAGGCCGATGCTGGTGGTCAGGCGTAGCGGCTGGTCGTTGTAACTGAAAGTTAGCTGCTCAGTGCGCCGGCGGATTTTTTCCGCCACATCGAACGCTTGCCGACCATCGGCTTCACGCAACAGCACGATGAACTCCTCACCGCCCCAGCGGCAAAGTATATCCGACTGGCGCAAGCTGCCCTGCAGGACGTTGGCGAACTGGCGCAGCACTTCGTCGCCAGCCAGGTGGCCGTGGGTGTCGTTGAGCACCTTGAAATGATCCAGATCGATCAGCAGCGCCACCAAGGGCGTGTTGTCGCGTTGGGCTTCTTGCAACGCTTGCCCGGCCAGCAGATCGAAGCTGCGCCGGTTAGGCAGACCGGTGAGGCTGTCGAGGGTGGCCAGCGCTTCGATGCTGTCTTGATGGCGCTTGACCATGGCATGCAGCAGCGACAACACCACCAGGGTGATCATTGCGCAGATCGCCAGATTCAAGTACAGCGACTGGCGCACCCGCTCCAGCGCGCCGGTCTCGCGCTTGTCTACCAGCAGGTACCAGTCAAGTTCGGGGATCTGCCGCACATTGAGAAAGTGGCTGTGGCCTTCGCTGTCGAGGTAGTCATGGCTGCCAGTGCCGGGGATGGGCATGCGCGCCAGCAGTTGTTCGAACTCGCGGCTCTCGGCCAGTTGCTGGCCCACCCGCAGGCCATGCGCAGCGCCCTCCGAGCCGGTCAGCAAGACCTTGCCGCTGGCATCGGTGAAAAACACCGAGCGCTGGTAGCGCCGCTGGTAGTCGTCGATCAGCTTGACGACCGACTCCACGCTCAGGCCCACCCCGGCAGCGCCAATGAACTGGCCCTGATAGTCGAGCACCCGGTAGTTGATGAACACCGTGAGTTTGTCCTGGTTGGCCATGTCCAGGTCGACGTTGATCTCGTAGGGCTCGTTCAGCTCGCGCAGGCGGTAGTACCAGGCATCGCGCCAGGTGCCGGGCCTGATCTGCTTGAGCACGCCCTTGGCCTGGTAATAGGTGAGCGTGCGCTCGGAGACGAAGAAGGCGGTGCAGGTGTCCTGATTGCCCATCACCTCGCCCAGATAGCGGGTGATGCGCTCGGCGTCCTGTTCGCCGGCCAGCACCCAGTCACGCAGGAAAGTGTCCTGGGCCATCATCGAGGAGATCAGCACTGGGCGGATCAGGTCTTTCTGGATCTCCGAATAGACCGTGTCGGAGGTCAGGGGCAACTCGGTATTGACGATGCCATCGCGAATGGCGCTACGCGAGGCGAAATAGCCGAGCAGGGAAGTGGCCAGAAAACCACACGCCAGCAACAGCAGCAGGGTCAGGATCAGCGAGCGCTGTGAGAACAAGGCGGAACGTGACGGCATGATCTTCCCGTGATGTGTGCCAGTGGCGCCATTCTAGTGAGATGACCGGAAAATGACTGCATGTTTTTTGGGGGTATCCGACTTGTTTCAATTTGTTGCGCAAATGGCACTGGACCTTGGCGCAACTGTCTTAATCAGTGTCGATCAACGCATGCCGATCGACGCTCGCCAGCGCCGCTGTGCCGGGCACTCCAGCGGTCCAGGAGGCCGCCATGTCCCCACGAATCTTGCTGATCGCCCTGCTGGCGCTGCTGACCAGCGCCTGCGCCCCTTATTACGGTAACGGCGGCTACTATCGCACCGAGTACTACAGCGCCGATCGCTACGCCTATCCCGGCTATCAACGCTATGACCGCGGCTATTACGTAGCGCCGCAGCCGCGCTACTACTATCAAGCCGCACCGCGCTATTACCAACCGGCGCCGCGTTACTATCGGCCAGCGCCAGTGCCGCATTACCGGCCTTATCCGCAGCCTGGGGTGAAGCAGTGGCACGGCAATCCGCGCAATGACTACGGCAACCGCCAGCGCTATGACTATGGTCGCGACCGCGACCGGCATGACTACCGCAACGACAACCGCCGCTACCAGGATGATCGCTGGCACTCCAACGGCCGCGGTGACCGCAATCGCCGCCCGGATGGGCCGCGCGGTGAACGCAACTGGCACCGCTAAGCGGGTAGCGGCGTCCTTCAGCTCCGGCACAAGCCTACAGATCAGCCAAGGGGTGGCGCCCTTCCCAGACTTTGGCGAAATGCGCCGCCACCACCGCTGTGGGCACCTGCGCCACATCTGGCCAGTGCCAGCGCGGTTGGTTGTCCTTGTCGATCAGTCGCGCGCGCACGCCTTCGCTAAACTCCGGGTGCCGGCAGCAATTAAGGCTCATCGCATATTCCATCTGGAACACTTGCGCCAACGACAGGTGCCGGGCCCGCTGAATCTGCTCCCAGACCAGGTGTGCAGTGAGCGGGCAGCCTGCATGCAGACGTTGCCCAGCGCTGGCCAACAATGGGTCGCTATGCTGCTGCAGCCCAGCCAGCGCCCGCCAGGCAGCTACCGGATCGGCGACATCGAGCAACTCGTCAATCAACGCCCTGCGTGGTAACCACTGTGCTTGCGGCAGTTCGACGCTGGCACGGTGCTGTTCACACTTGAGCAGGCTGTTCAATTGCAGGTTGGTTTGCTCTTGCCAGTTCAGTTGCAGCAGCTCCTCGATCAACGCGTCCTGCTGGTGCTCGCCAAAGAAACGATCCGCCAGGCCCAGATCGAGCGCATCACGCGCGTTGATCGGCGCCCCGGTCAGCCCCAGGAACAACCCCAGCTTGCCGGGCAGGCGGCTGAGGAACCAGCTGGCGCCCACATCGGGGTACAAGCCAATACTGATTTCCGGCATGGCCAAGCGGCTGCTGGGGGTGACGATACGCACCCCCGCGCCTTGCAGCAGGCCCATGCCACCGCCGAGCACATGCCCATGCCCCCAGCACAATAGCGGTTTAGGGTAGGTGTGCAGGCGATAATCCAGGCGGTATTCAGCGGCAAAGAAGGTCGCCGCCAGCGGCGGGACGCTACCGGGATGCTCACGGCATGCATCGACCAGCGCGCGCACGTCGCCGCCAGCGCAAAAGGCCTTGCTGCCACTGCCACGCAGCAGCACGCAGACGATTCCCGGGTCACTGGCCCAAACGCGCAGTTGCTCGTCGAGCACCTCGATCATCGGCAGGCCCAATGCGTTGAGCGCCTTGGGTGCATCCAGGGTGGCGATACCGATCCGGGCGCCATCGACGCCGGTGAGTACCTCGCTTGTAATGGACATGGACTACCTCGCACAAGTCATCCGCCAAGTATGGCCTGCTGAGCAGATCGCGCTGGTCGTCGGTCGGATCGATTGACAAGCCAGGGCAGCTTTCCTAGTGTCGCGCCACTTTGCTTTTGGACAGCCCCATGACCGACGACGACCGCATCAAGCTCGAACCCAGCTGGAAGGAGGCGCTACGCGCTGAATTCGACCAGCCCTACATGCACCAGCTGCGCGAATTCCTCCGTCAGGAGTACGCCGCTGGCAAGGAGATCTATCCGCCGGGTCCGCTGATTTTCAATGCGCTGAATTCGACGCCGCTGAACCAGGTCAAAGTGGTCATTCTCGGCCAGGACCCGTACCACGGCCCGGGGCAGGCCCACGGTTTGTGTTTCTCGGTGCAGCCGGGCATTGCTACGCCGCCTTCGCTGGTCAACATCTACAAAGAACTGCAGCGTGATTTGAACCTGCCCATTCCTAATCATGGCTATCTGCAGAGCTGGGCCGATCAGGGCGTGTTGTTGCTCAACACCACCATGACCGTAGAGCGCGCCAATGCCGCTTCGCATGCGAAAAAAGGTTGGGAGTTGTTTACTGATCGAATCATTCAGCTGGTCAGCGAGCAGTGCCCCAACGTGGTGTTTCTGCTGTGGGGCGCCCATGCCCAGAGCAAGCAAAAGCTGATCGACGGCACCAAGCACCTGGTGCTCAAGTCGGTGCATCCATCGCCGCTGTCGGCCTATCGTGGGTTCTTTGGCTGTGGCCATTTCAGTCGGGCTAATGGCTTTTTGCAGCAGCATGGCATGAGCCCGATCGATTGGGCGCTGCGGCCGCTTTGAAGGTAACTACCTAGCATTTTTGTCAGTTTCGCCCTGGCTGCGTTGCGCGCTAGATTTCACCCAGCAAATCCGCAAGCCGAACTTTGCAGGCCTGCACCAGAGGGGTGTTTCATGACGCAGCCGCTACCAAGTACCAGGGCCGGCACCACGGATCTTCCTGAACCGAACCTGCCCGCAGTGCTTGCATTGCTTGCCGATGAAAACGGTGCCTTCACCGTACCGCTCACCGCGCAGGGCGCTGCGTTGGAGATGCAAGTGCTCGGTTGGGCAGATTACGAAGCTAGCTATGCACAGTTGGTGAGTGAGGGTTACACCGATCCGCAGATGATCTTTCGTTGCTTGTGGGAAGGCGCGGCAGTCGCAGAGTTTCCAGTAAAAATGGAGCCCCGCGCGGTAGATTTCTTTCCGGTGCAGTTGCAGATGCCCGCACACTTGCTCAACCGTGAAGGCGTGTGGTCGGTTGGCTACTCGGCCGAAGTGGAGGTCATCGGCAATCCGAGCACGTCTTCTTCCATACAGATTCGTATTGATCGAACAGCACCCAACTTCGGCAATCCTGCACCCTTGCGTAACGATAACGTGAGGCTGGTTGACCCTACCTATCTCGCCAACAATGCTCAGCAAGCGATCTTTTTCCTCGATCGCTGGGTCGATATACGCTTGGGCGACCGTGCCTTGTTATTTGTTATCCCTCAAGGGCAAGCGGCGACACCCGAAACGCCTACCGTGGAAGTCGAAGTCACGCCTGAGAACATCAATCTGCAGCCGTTTCCTATCGCTGTCCCGGCCGGGTTATTACGTGATGGGCAGTTCCGAGTGGTCAGCAAGTTGCTTGACCGTTCGGGCAACGTCGGTCGTGAATCGACCTCGCGGGACGTCGAGATACGTTTGACTGTCGGCCCAGTGCTGCCTGCTCCAGTCGTACCGTTAGCTAGCGATGGTTTGATCGATCTGCAGGAGGCGCGTGGGTTGGTAACTGTTGAAGTCCCGCAAATCACCCAGGCGCTCGCCGGCGATAGCATTCAGGTCTATTGGAATGATCGCCCGCTTGCGCTATGGCCAGTACCTGCTACCCCGCAGTGGCCTGCCAGTGTGATCGTGCCCTGGGCGACGATCACCGCCGATGGTTTCGTTGGCCCAGTGCTGCGGTCAGTGCGCTATGAGCTGGTGCAAAATGCGGGAAGGTCGCCTTCACCTGTCATCCAGGTGAACGTCGATTTGCGCGTGGCAGGGCCTGATCCGCAGGGGCCCGGAGAGGTCAACACACAGCTTGCTCCCGTGGTGGTGAGGGGGCGCACGGCGGATAACGTCCTCGGGCTTGCGGATGTCGCTCTGGCCGTCATGGTCGATGTTGAGCTTTACCCAAGCCCCCGCGCCGGTGAGGTGCTTGAGCTGCATTGGGGGAACTTGCCACAGGTGGTTGCTACTTACCTGGTGAGCGGTAATGAACCGCCGCGACAGAGGGTTACCTTTTCCCCGGTGCCTTACGAGGTGATCAGGCAAGGCGGTGATGGCCCTGCCGTGCAGGTGTTCTACCGAACGGCGATAGGCGGCAACCGACAACGAGCCAACCCGACGTCGGTCAGAGTTGACACGGCACAACTGACTCGATTGACGGTGACCAGACCACGACTGACGCCTTTCCAACCCATTCTCAACTGTGCCACGCAACCCTGGCTAGGCATAACGATGACCGTTGCGCAGCACGCGGACATTCAGGTGAGAGACCGTCTGGAGCTGCGTTGGCAGTTGTTCCGCACGCAGAGTGATGGGGTGGCTTCCCAGCCGCTTATGCCAGCCCCGGAATATCTTGCGCCAATAGTGGTCACCCAGGCGGGTGCGCAGACCTTGCAGATGAACGAGTTCAATAGGCTGATCTTTGATGTGTTCGCCGCAGCCGGGAGGGTTTACACGGGCTACGCGAGGATCGGCTATCGGTTGACCAAGCCAGATGGCCGAACCGTTGAAGCGCCACTGTCCTGGGTGCCCATCGATCTCCAGCGAGCAAGCTTTGTGGTCTGTACCCCAACGGGTGATGTGAGGGTTTAACACTGCTTGGCAGTTAGCAATTTAGTGTCGACCTAAGTTACAGACGTTTCATGACATGCAGTAGCACCTATCGATATCTGCTCAGACCAGCAGAGGAGGGCGGATGGCCATGTCAGAAAGATAATTACAGTGTTCAAAGAAGATGAGTAGTTGTAGTAGAGCGTTCAGTGGTAGGGATAATTACACTCCGGCTAGTAGATTAGGGATAGAGACAATGACTATTCAAGAGAAAGACTCCAGCGATAATGGCACACTGGTGATCATTGAATCAGGCGATTTTGTTGCGCCGATCGGACAGGTGCAGAAGGACCTGTCGCTCAGTGTGAATGAGCGTACTCTGGCCGAGCAGCGACTAGAAGCTGAAGAAATGTCAGCGCGTCGAAAAGAAGCCAATGACAAGCTATTGACGTCGAGTACAAAACCTAAAGCGCGGACCCGGCTCGCAGCCGGTACGGATGCGCCAGCGGACATTTCAATTCTTGCGGCCGCGGCTTTTACCCTCAGCAATATCTTGCCAGATGTTGATGATGCACGTCAAAATACCGTTCCCGCCGCGGCGTGGGAAGATGCCGATAGTAGCGGAAATAGCTTAATCACCATTACCGTGCCGCGTTGGGCATCCACGGTATCGGACACGGAAGCTCCGGATTATGCCGGCACTAATGACGTTGTTTACTTCGGGCGGCAGGACCGAAATAATCCGGCCAACAATATTCGCTACGGAGATTTTTTATTCAGTACGCCATTTGAACTCACCACGGCTACCAGTCCTACCGAGTACACGTTCACGCTTACTCCAGATTTCATCCGCTGGCTTGATCCGGATCGGCTCAACAACATTTTTTACATTGTCACTAACGAAATTGTCTTAAACGATGCGATGTCGCCCCTACAGCCGTTGTTCGTAGATGCGACTCCGCCGTCCTTTCGCTCAACACCGGGTCCGCTAGGTATCCCGACAACCCCTGCCGGCATCACCGCACCGGTCGTGCTAACCAGAGCGCTACTCGAGAGCAATCAGCTCATTGAGTTTCCTGTACCACTGGCCACTGGCGCCTGGCCAGGTGATCGAATTGTGGTCAGGGCCGGTGGGGTTATCGTGCATGAGGCCGTGATGTGGCCAATTGATGACCAGGCTCAACCCCTGCCCCTTCCCGCTCCTGCTCCTAACGCTACTGTGGCCATTCCCTCCATTGCGCTTCTTGCGCTGGGAGAGGGGCCCAAGGAATTGGAATATGAGCTGATCGATCGTGCTGGTTGGGGATCGGGTCGTTCCCAGTCTCTGCAGGTCACCCTGCGGCTGGATGCTGTACCTGGGGTATTGCCTGCGCCAGTCATTACCGCTGCGCGCGTGGATCGCGTGATTGCCCGCACGGGGCTGCCTATTCGGGTGCCGGATATTACCAATGCACAGCCCGGCGACCTGATCGAAATGCGCCTGATCCGTCCCATTGCTGCCAACCCCCCAGGAGATACCGGTAATGTCGTGACACTGCCGACGTTCACATACGGTAGTAACCCTCGCACCGTCATCGCCAGTTGGGATGATCTGGCAGTGCCTAGATTAGGCGGTCAGTCCTTCTATGATCTGAATGTGGAATATACCTTGCGCCGAGGGACCGCCGATCTCGGTATCTCGCCTCGCGCCATCGTGCCTTTGGATCTGCGCACGGTGGGTCCAGTACCGATTGACCAAGGCCCTGTGAATACAGCGCTTACGCCAGTTGTTGTACGGGGTCCTGCTTCACAGACCGACAACTTGATCGATAGTCGTGATACAGGCCAGGATGGCGTCATCACGTTTACCTACTATGAAGGACTGGCTGCCGGTCATGTGGTCAGGTTCTTCTACGATGGTGGCACGGCAGCTGATCAAGTCGCTGAACTTGAACTGGTGGGCAACGAGACTGTAGGAACCACGGTTACCGTGGCGTTGCCGGAAGCTGTGATCACGGCGCGCGGCAATGGGCGCAAGCCTATCTACTATGAAGTGTATGCAGATGACACAGCGGCCAACGCGAATAACTTCCAGCGTTCGCCGACTACCGATGTCAGGGTTCAATTCGTTACCTTGGCGCTAACGTCGTTCATTAGATATACCGCTGTTGCCGACACTCGCGTAGCTAACGGGCAGGTCATACAGCAGCAGAACCGTCGGCCAGGTTCGCCCGTTACCCAAACCGGTATCATTAACTGCGGGGCGCAGCCGTGGCTTGGTATCAATCTTGAAATTATCGAGCCCACTTTAGTTGTCGGTGACATCGTTACGATTACCCTGACCTACTCCAGTAATGCTCTGGGTACTGCCTTGGTCAATCAACACTACACCTTCGATCATGATGTCACTCAAGCTGACGTGAATGATCGCCGCCTGCTTCACAGCGTGCCGTATAGCCAGATCATGTTCTACAACGTCGGCAGTGGACCAACGCCGGCACTTGCCAGCGGTAGTTTCGTCAGCAGTTTCACCGTGACTAAAGCTGACGGAGGCTTCGGTAGTACCGCTGACTGCCTTGTTCGGTACAGCAGACTGCAGACCAATACAGTCTGTGGGCCTGCCCTCTAAGTGTTGAAACTGCCGCGGTGGTTGTGATGGCCACCGCGGCGCTAGTTTTCGTGATTAGAGACAATTCTTGTAGGAAAGAACTCATACGGTTGTTGAGTTTTCCTACAGAAAAGGGCCATCCAAAAGAATAAATTGCCGGCGCTTATTCATTGGAGCGCGCGACAGTCGCGCCTTCTGTACATCTCATGCCCGAAATTGGAGCTCGAAGATGCGAAACTGCCGAACTCGCCCGGAAAAACAAATTGCCTTGTCCCTCGCTGGTGTTATCAGTTTACTGACATTGGCTGCCAGCCCCCTGCATGCACGGGATCTAACTGGGCAGAGCCTGACTATTGATGCGACCACTGCTCTGGATACCTACAACTTGAGTGCCGCTTCGGTATTGACCGTCGATGGGGCGCAGACAGGGGCAATACAATCCTCTCAATCTACATTGAACATTCTCAGCGGCACGACGACGGCGCCGACCGTTAGCGCTATGAGACTTGTGGACAGTCAAGCGACTATTGGCAACGCCACCATCACCTCGACCAATCTCACCGGGGTCTTGTTGGGGCGGTTGAACATCGGCTCTACTGCCCGTATAACCGACAGTCAGATTAGTGGCGGTTTTGCCGGCGCACAGGCGTCCGCCCGTAGTCAGCTGATCATCCAGCGTTCGCAGGTTACGGCAACCACCCCCGCCGGGGTGGGGCTGCGACTGCTCGGAGGCAGTGCCGATGTCAGTGCTAACAGTGTCATCACTGGCCAAACCGCAGGCATCCGTCTGGCGCAAGAGAGTCCGACAGTCAACGTGCCAGCACTGACGCTGGATAATTCCCACGTGGTAGGCGTAAATGGCCCGGCAATAGCGGCGGGAGGGGGCACAGAGGCCACCTTGCAAGTGAGCAATGGCTCGACGTTGACCGGTAACAATGGCGTCGCACTTAACCTGGAGCGTACCAGTAACCTTGCCGCTGTAGTGGAAGACTCTCGGCTGGTAGGCGGCGTCACGGTTGCTGAGCAAGCCCTCGGCGACCTGCTTTTCGACAATTCACAGATCGATGGCCATCTTCAGATCGCGGGGACGCTCGATGCGTCACTCGATCAGTCGACGCTCAACGGCAATCTGAATGTCAGCGAACTGGGCGATGCCTCCGCTAGGTTCACTGACACCGCGGCCATGAACGGCAACATTGATTCTGCCGGTGCTGCAGTGGTGAGTTTCGAACAGTCGAACATGACCGGTAACGCTGTGGTTACCGATACCGGTACGCTGAATTTGTCATTCAGCGAAGGCAGTATGACCGGCAATATCGAGTCTGCCGGCACGGCCTCGGCCACCTTCAATCAATCGACCCTGACCGGCGATGCCGTTGCTGCTACCGGTGGTACGCTCAACCTGACCATGACCGATGGGCGCATGGACGGCAACATCGACTCCGCTGGTAGCGCAACGGTTGACCTCGCGCGAACTGCGTTGATGGGCAACGCCACAGTCGCCAACGGCGGCACGCTTGGCATGACTGTGAACGGTGGCAGCATGACTGGCGATATCGAGTCTGCCGGCACGGCCTCGGCTACGTTCAATCAAGCGACGCTGAGCGGCAATGCCCTTGCCGCTACCGGTGGTACGCTCAATATGACCATGACTGATGGGCGCATGGACGGCAACATCGACTCCGCTGGCAGTGCAACGGTCGACCTCACGCGAACGGCCTTGACCGGTAATGCCACGGTCGTCAACGGCGGCACGCTTGGCATGAGCTTGAACGGCGGCAGCATGGCTGGCGATATCGAGTCTGCCGGCACTGCCACAGCTACCTTCAATCAAGCGACGCTTACCGGCGATGCCGTGGCCGCAACCGGCGGTACACTCAACCTGAACATGACTGATGGACGCATGAACGGCAACATCGAGTCTGCCGGTACTGTCACAGCGAACCTCAGCCAATCAGCACTGACCGGCAACGCGATCGTCACTGACGCCGGCACCCTTGATCTGACCCTAAACGGCGGCAGCATGGCCGGCGATATTCAGTCGGCAGGCGCTGCTACCAGCACCTTCAATCAAGCGACGTTGACCGGTAATGCCGTGGTCGCCGATGCAGGCAAGCTCGATCTGTCCTTCAACGGCGGCGCCATGCAGGGCAACATCGATTCGGCCGGCAGCACTACTGCGACCTTCAACCAGGCGGCGTTGACGGGCGATGGCACGGTTACCAACACCGGCTCGCTCAGCCTTGCGCTGGACCAGGGCCAGATGACCGGTAACGTCACCGCCGCCTCCGGCGCAATGGCCGACGTCAGCTTGGTCAATAACTCGACCTTGCTGGGTACGCTGAACAACGTGCGCAACGCTAACGTTGCCAGCGGCTCGAACTGGACCCTGAACGGAAACAGCAGCGTCGGTGACCTGGCCTTGAATGGCGGTCAAGTGACCTTCGGCGACACCCCAAGTTTCCATGAGCTGACGGTGAACAACCTGTCCGGCAACGGCACGTTCGTCATGGGCAGTGATTTTGTCAGCGGTGAAACCGATCAACTGATCGTTACTGGCAGCTCCAGTGGCAATCACGGCTTGCTGGTCGCCAGCAGCGGCAATGAGGCCACCGTGGAGTCGATGCGCCTGGTGCAAACGCAAGATGGTGCAGCCCAGTTCCACCTGCTCAACGACCGCGACCGAGTGGATGTAGGCGCCTACTCCTATGAAATGACCAAGGATGAAAACAACGACTGGGTACTCAACCGCGAGACCCGTACCATCTCGCCGATGACCCGTTCGGTGATGGCCCTGTTCAATACCCCGATCACGGTGGCCTATGGTGAGCTGAGCTCGCTGCGCAGCCGCATGGGTGAGCTGCGCTACAGCGAAGGCCGCGATGCCGGCTTGTGGATGCGCGCCTATGGCAACAAGTACAATGTCAGCGGCGCGTCATCGGGCGCTGGCTATCAGCAAAACCAACATGGCTTGAGCCTGGGCGCCGACATGCAGGTGGCCGAGACCGACTGGCTGGTGGGTGTGCTGGGTGGTACCAGTCGCTCGGACCTGAACCTCGACTATGGCACTTCGGGCCGGGTCGACAGCTACTACCTGGGCGGTTACGCCACCTGGCTGGACCGTGAGACCGGTTACTACGTCGACACCGTGGTCAAGTACAACCGCTACCAGAACAACGCCAAGGTTGGCTTGAGCGACTCGACCCGGACCAAGGGCGACTACGACACCCACGGCCTGAGTGGCTCGGTTGAGGCCGGTAAGCACATCAAGCTCAACGATGGCTACTTCATCGAGCCCTTTGCCCAGGTGGCCACAGCCGTGGTAGCTGGCAAGGACTACAGCTTCGACAACGGTCTGCGCGCCGAAGGTGATACTGCCAGGTCGCTGCTGGGCAAGGTTGGTACCACTGTCGGCAAGACTATCCCGCTCGATGGCGGCGGCATGCTCCAGCCTTACGTCAAGGCCGCTTTCGCCCACGAGTTCGTCAAGCGCAACGAAGTACAGGTGAACAACAACGTGTTCAACAATGACCTGTCCGGTTCTCGTGCTGAGCTGGGGGCGGGGGTGTCGCTGGCGCTGTCCAAGCAGTTCCGTGTGCATGCGGATGTGGAGTACAGCAATGGTAAGCACATCGAGCAGCCTTACGGGGTGAACCTGGGTGTGCGCTACGATTTCTGATAAGCGCGGTTAGAGAAAAGGAAGCTTCGGCTTCCTTTTTTATTGGGTGTCGATTCTTGGGATTAACTTGGGCAGAAGCCCTTTTCCTAGCAGTTCTGCCAGTTTCGCACTGGTGGCGGTTCGCGCAAAATTCATCCATTGCGGTATTGCGGCTAGCAACCCGGTCGCCTCCCCTGAGGATGTCGATTAACGGCTTTGGAGAGCCGGTTGTTCTGACCCGCGCTGATCTGGAAAGGCCACAAGATCCGCAGCCGGTTATCAGGTTTGCTGTACCCCTGGCCAGTAGCGCCTTGCCAGGCGATACCCTGGTGATCCTGGTCGGAGCAAACCTACTTTATTCGGTGGTGTTCTGGCCAATCGACAACCAAGGTCGGTTCGGGCCCCGGCCGAATGACGTGGGTATACCCGCAGAACGGCTGCTCAGCCTGGGCGCGGGCCTATGGGATCTGCAGTATCAGTTGGTGCGTAGAGGTGGCTGGCGATCAACGCAATGTGGTAACGCTCACAGTGCTCTACGCAGCCGATCCACGTAGCGTAACGGCGCAGTGGGAAGATCTGGCAGTACCCCTGCTTCTCGGCCAGTCCTCATACACGCTGCATGTTGAATACGTATGGTATCGAGACGGTACGCCACGTGGGACTTCACCGCGTGCGGTCGTGCCACTCGATCTTCGCACAGTGGGCCCAGTACCCGTTGATCGAGGACCGGTCAGCCCCAGCCTTACCCCAGTTTCAGTTCGCGGTCGTATTTCGCCAACGGTTAATGAAATTACCGAGCGCGATGCGGCTGGCGGTGCAAATGCTGATATTACTTTCACCTTCTACCAAGGGCAGGCGGCCGGTCACTTCGTAAGGTTCTTCTACGACGGGGTGGAGTTGCTCGCGGCACAAGTGCGTACACTGGTCGGCACTGAAACCCCAGGCGGCACTGCTGTCGTGACGCTGCCCAATGCAACCTTGCTGGCGCAAGGTAATGGGCAGAAGCAGATTTTTATGAAATCTATCCTGATGCCACTGCGACCAATGCAGGCAACTTTCAACGCTCACCCGTAACCACTATCAGGGTCAACATCAGTGCGTTCGTGAGGTACGTTGCTATTCTCAACAATCAATTACAAAACCAACGCCCAGGTACTGATGCGTCACGGTGATTCGCTCCGAGCCCTGCGTTGTAAGGTACAGCCGGGTGGTGCGAGAAGGCGTTATATGTTCCTGAGTGTTAACCCCGTTACTTTTGGCGGCTGGCATTCCACCGCCGAAACAACGGCTCCGCCAAAAACAGCACGAACAGCAAACGCATAACCTGCATCGCTGTCACCAGCGGCACCGACAATTGCAAGGTCTCGGCCGTCAGGCTCATTTCGGCGATGCCGCCAGGCATCATGCCCAGCGTCAGTGAGCGCAAGTCCAGATGGGTAAGGCTGCTCAGCGCCCAGGCGGCGCTGGCGGCAATCAGCATGCTCAATGCGGTGGCTACCAAAGTGCGCCCCAAAAACGAGGGGGCACGGCGAAAGAACGCCCGGTTGAAATGGCAGGCCAGGCCGCTGCCGATCAACCACTGGCCAATCTGGCTGGCGCCATTGGGCAAAGCGATCTGTAGATTACCGGTAAGGCTGACACAGGCCGCCACTAACAATGGCCCGAACAGCCAGGGGTTGGGCTGGCGCAGGCGCTGCCAACCCAGGGCGACCAGCACGGCCAGCGGTGCGATCAACGCCAGCCAGCCCCAGCTCACACTGCTGGCGTGATTCAGCGCCACCCCGTCGCCGACCAGAAGTTTGAACAGCGCCGGCACGCACAACACCACCGCCAGCACCCGCAGGCTTTGCGCCGCAGCTACTTGGCTGAGCACCGCGCCATTGCGCGCGCCGAGGTTGACCATCTCTCCCGAACCGCCTGGCATGCTGGCGAAGAATGCCGTGGCGCGGTCCTCGCCAGTGCGCCGCAGCAGCCACACGCCGATCACGCTCGACACTGTAGTGAACAGCGCGCCAAACACGATCAACGTGAAATGCCCAGCCACTTGCTCGATCACCGCCGGGGTGAAGTGCAGGCCAATGCCGACGCCAATGATCCACTGGCCGCATTTGCGACCGTTGGGGATCTCCGTCAGCTGCCAGGGCGTCAGGCAGCGCACCAGGATGATCGCCAGTAACGAGCCGACCATCAATGGCAAAGGCCAGCCGACCAGGCTGGCGAGATACCCGCCCGCCAGCCCGACCAGCCCGGTGGCCCAGAACAGCGGCAACGACCGATCAGGCATCCGCCACGGCCCGACGTTGCAGGCTGCGGCGGCGCCAGATGCGCAGCAGCGGCAGGCTCAGCATGCAAATGGTCAGCACCCACACGCCCATGCTGATCGGGCTCGACCAGAGAATGCCCAGCTCACCGTTGGATATCGACAGGGCGCGACGCAGGTTCTGCTCCATCAAGCCGCCGAGAATGAAGCCGAGCAGGATCGGCGACAGCGGGAAGTCCAGCTTGCGCAGGATGTAGCCCATGATGCCGATGCCGACCATCAGGAACAGGTCGAAGGTAGTGGCATGCACGGCGTACACGCCGATCGCGGTGATGATGGCGATCACCGGCACCAGCGCCCAATTCGGCACGGCGAGGATGCGGGTGAAGATGCGGATCATCGGGATGTTGAGGATCACCAGCATGATGTTGGCGATGAACAACGACGCGATCAGGCCCCAGACGATGTCCGGCTGCTGTTCGAACAGCATCGGGCCTGGGGTGATGTTGTATAGGGTCAGCGCGCCGATCATCACCGCTGTGGTGCCCGAGCCGGGAACCCCGAGGGTCAGCATGGGTACCAGGGCGCCGCAGCAGGAGGCGCCAATGGCGGTTTCCGGGGCCGCCAGGCCACGGGCATCGCCCTTGCCGAAATTACCCTTGGCGCCAGCGATCTTTTTCTCGGTCATGTAGGCAACCGCGCTGGCCAGGGTCGCGCCGGCACCCGGCAACACACCCATGATGAAGCCAAGCAGGCCGCAGCGGATGTTGACCACGAACACCGAAGCCGCTTCCTTGAAGTTGAACAGCATGCGCCCGGTGGCCTTGACCGCTTGATGGCCATGGTGGGTTTTTTCCAGCAGCAGAAGGATCTCGCTGATGGAGAACAAGCCAAGCACCAGGACCACGAACTGAATGCCGTCGGCCAGGTGCACGCTGTCACCGGTGAAGCGGTACACACCGCTGTTGGCGTCGATGCCGACCGCCGACAGGAACAGGCCGATCAGCGCGGCGATAAAGGTCTTCAGCGGTTTGTCGCCGGCCATGCCGCCGAGGGCGACGATGGCAAACACCATCAACACGAAGTATTCGGCCGGGCCAAAAGCGATCGCCCATTTCGCCAGCAGCGGCGCGAACAGGACCATGCCACAGGTGGCGATGAAAGCCCCGATGAACGAACTCCAGGCCGACAGCGACAGGGCCACCCCAGCCAGGCCCTGGCGGGCCATCGGGTAGCCGTCGAGGGTGGTCATCACGGTGGAAGCTTCACCGGGGATGTTCAGCAGGATCGAGCTGATGCGTCCGCCGTATTCGCAGCCCAGGTACACCGCGGCCAGCAGGATCAGCGCCGACTCCGGTGGCAGGCCCAGGGCAAAGGCAATCGGGATCAGCAACGCCACGCCATTGATTGGCCCCAGGCCCGGCAGCAGGCCGACCACGGTGCCGATCAGGGTGCCGGTCAGGGCGGTAACCAGGTTGTAAGGGCTCAGGGCGACGCCGAAGCCCTGGCCCAGGTAGCTCAAGGTATCCATGTGTCAGTTCTCCAGAACGTCAAGCAGGCCAAGGGGCAGGGGCACGTCCATCACGCGGTCGAACAGCCAGTACAGGAACAGGCTCATGCCCACCACGACGATCGCGCTGTGCAGCCAGCGGCCGCCATACAGACGGGCCATCGGCACGCCGACCAGGATCGCGCTGAGCACGAAGCCCAGGGCCTCGAAGGTGCTGGCGAAGACGATCAGCAGGCCCACGCAGGCGGTGATCTTGAGCAGGGTTTCGCGGTCCAGTGGTGGCTCGTCGTCCTTGTGCACGATGGGCGTGGGGCGAATGGCCAGGTACAACAGGCCCAGGCTCATCAGGCCGAGCATCAGCAAGGGATAGGCGCGTGGGCCTACCGGTTCATAGGAAAACGCGGCCTGGTAAGGCCAGGCCATCACTGCCAGGGCGGCGCAGAGCGCCAGCAGAATGAGGGCGAACAGGCGTTGCAGGATCATCAAGGAATCCTCGATACGGGTATTCGGGCACGGTGCCGGCCTTTAGGGCGGGTTGCTGCTGAGGTTCTGGAGCCGCTGTGCGGCTCTTCGCGGGCAAGCCCGCTCCCACAGGGACCGCGTCGGTCTGAAGAACTGTGGGAGCGGGCTGGCCCGCGAAGGGCTGCATAGCAGCCCCAAAGCGGCCAACACCAGTCTTAAGCAAGGGCACCCAGCAGGTTCACTTACTGGATCAACCCAAATTCCCGGGCTAGCGCCTTGTAGTCAGCAACCTGCTTCTTCACATAGCCATCGAGCTCTTCACCGGTCATGGCGAACGGGAACAGCTCACGCTGGTCACGCAGCTTGGCGAACTCTTCGGATTTGAGCAGCGTGTCGAACGAGGCTTTCCACCAGGCGTAGTCCTCATCGCTGACCTTTGGCCCCAGGTAGAAGCCGCGTACCACCGGCCAGACAATGTCGTAGCCCTGTTCCTTGGCGGTGGGGATGTCCTTCATCTCGGGCTCGTCCAGGCGGTTCTCGGAGAACACCGCAAGGATGCGCATGTTGCCGCTCTGGATATGCGGCATGGAGTCGGAAATGTCAGTGGAGCCGACCTGAATGTGCCCGCCGAGCAGTGCGGTGGCGATTTCGCCGCCGCCTTCCAGGGCTACGTAGCGCAAGTCGCGCGGGTTGATCCCGGCAGCCTTGGCGATCAGCGCGGTCTGCATCCAGTCCTGGCTACCGACGGTGCCGCCGGAGCCGATCACCACTTTGCTCGGATCTTTCTTCAAGGCCGCGACCAAATCGTCGAGGTTCTTGTAGGGCGAATCGTTTTTCACCGCAATGGCGCCATAGCTGGTGCCTACCGCCGCCAGCCATTTCACCGCGTTCTCGTCGAAGCGGCCGAACTTGCCTTGGGCCAGGTTGAGCAACGAGCCACTGGACCAGGCCACCAGGGTGCCGGCATCGCCCGGGCGCTGGGCGACTACGGCGTTGTAGGCCACCGCGCCGACACCGCCAGGCATGTAGGTGACGCGCATCGGTTTGCTGAGGATCTTCTCGTTGACCAAGGCGCTTTGCACCAGCTTGCAGGTCAGGTCGAAGCCGCCGCCAGGGGAGGCCGGGGCGATACATTCGGGGCGTTTCGGTTCAGCGGCCAGGGCGTTGCCGGCGAGCAGCAGGCAGCCAGTGGCGAGGACGAGGCGGCGCAGTGAAAAGGTCATCGTCTATCTCCGTGAGCATTGTTGTTATTGGGTTACCACAGCGCCACGCTGTAGCTCACCAGCAGCCGCACTTCGTCGGCGTCGCGGGCAAAATTGGAGCGGAAGGTGGCGTTTCGCAGGCGCACGGCGACGTTTTTCAACGGGCCGCTTTGTACCACGTACTTGAACTCGGTGTTGCGTTCCCACTCCTTGCCCTCGCTGCCATCGGCGCGGCTGACGTTGTCGCCGCTGATGTAACGGGTCATGAAGGTCAGGCCGGGAATGCCTAAGGAGGCGAAGTTGTAGTCGTAGCGCAGTTGCCAGGAGTGCTCGTCAGCCCCGGCGAAGTCGTTGATCTGGACGAAGTTGACCAGGTACGGGTCGGCGCCATCGACATAGGGGAAGGCGCTGTCGCCGGACAAATGCTGGTACGCGCCGCTGACCTTGTGCCCGCCCAGGGCGTAGCTGAGCATACCGTTGGCAGTGGTGTTGTCGATCTTGCCGGCGCGGGCCTGGCCTTGGTCGTCGCTGATCGCCAGGCGCAGGTCAGCGCCGAAAGTGCCCGGGCCCCAGGGCTGGGTGGCGACCATGCCGATGAAGTGCTGGCGATAGATATCGTCGAGTTGGGCGACGTGGTAGCTGCCGGTGATGCGCTCGCTGAACTTGTAGTCAAGGCCGGCCAGGTCGTAGTTGTCGGCGGCGAAGGTGCCACCGAAACGGCCGTTCTTGTTGTTGAGGGCGATGTCTTCCCAGTTGGTGTCGTTGCGGTCCTTGGCTTTTTCCAGGCGCCCACCGGTGATGGTCAGGTTGCTGATCTCGTTGGAGGTCAGTAGGCCGCCCTGGAAGGTTTGCGGCAGGATGCGGCCATCGTTGGGCTGCAGGGTGGGCAGTTCCGGGATCAGCGAGCCGACCTTCAGCTCGGTCTTCGATACCTTGACCTTGCCGGTCAGGCCCAGCTTGGAGTACTCGTCTGCAGCCTTGCCGTCATCATGGGTCGGCAGCAGGCCGGTGTCGGTGCGGTCTTTACTGGAGTCGAGCTTGACGCCGACCATCCCCAGCGCGTCCAAGCCAAAACCGACGGTGCCTTCGGTGTAGCCGGACTCGAAGTTGAGCATGAAGCCCTGGGCCCACTCGTCGCGCTTGGACTGCTGGCTGCTGGTGCCGTCACGGAAGTCGCGATTGAAGTACATGTTGCGGGTTTCGAAGGTGGCGCTGCTGTCTTCGAAGAATGCGGCCTGGCTGACAGGAGCGACACTGGCAAGCGCAAAGGCGCTGGCGAGGGCAGACGGACGGGTGCGAAGGGAACGGGTGGGCGCGAACGCCTGCGGCTGTGCTTGCAGCATCGAGGATGACTCCGTTTATTGTTCTTATCGGTTTGCACCTTGCTGGTGCTTATAGTCGGCGCATGGAGCGACCGTGGTGCGATGCTAGGTAACCAACCTTTCGCTAACCTTTCAGGGTGAAAGGAAACGCTCGGGGGCTTCACAGTCTCGATGACGGCGGTACACTCCGCGCCACCCGACCTAACCAAGCAGGGAGAAAACCGATGCGAGTGCTGCTGGTCGAAGACCACCTGCAACTGGCCGAAAGCGTGGCCCAGGCGCTCAAGAGTCATGGGCTGACCGTGGACGTGTTGCACGACGGCATCGCCGCCGACCTGGCCTTGGCCAGCGAGGAGTACGCGGTGGCCGTGCTCGACGTCGGCTTGCCGCGCATGGACGGCTTCGAGGTGCTGGCCCGCCTGCGCGCGCGCGGCAAAACCCTGCCGGTGCTGATGCTCACCGCGCGCAGTGACGTCAAGGATCGGGTCCATGGGCTGAACCTGGGCGCTGACGACTACCTGGCCAAGCCATTCGAGCTCACCGAGCTTGAGGCGCGGGTCAAGGCGCTGCTGCGCCGCAGTGTGTTGGGCGGCGAGCGCCAACAACGTTGCGGCCCGCTGGTGTACGACCTGGATACCCGCCGCTTCAGCTTGGGTGAAGAGCACCTGGCGCTGACGTCGCGTGAGCAGGGTGTGCTCGAAGCGCTGATCGCCCGGCCGGGTCGGGTGATGAGCAAAGAACAGGTGGCCGCCCAGGTGTTCGGTCTGGATGAGGACGCCAGCCCCGACGCCATAGAAATCTACATCCACCGCCTGCGCAAGAAGCTCGATGGCCATCCGGTGGCGATCGTGACCTTCCGTGGCCTTGGCTATCTGCTCGAGCACCGCGATGCGTGACAGCACCAGCCTGCGCGGACGCCTGCTGGCCAACCTGGCGTTGTTGCTGGTGGTGCTGATGCTGGCCAGCGGCCTGAGCGCCTACTGGAACGGTCGCGAGGCCGCCGACACCGCCTATGACCGAACCTTGCTGGCCTCGGCGCGGACCATCGCCGCGGGCCTGTCGCAGCGTGACGGCACCTTGAGCGCTGATGTGCCCTACGTGGCATTGGACACCTTCGCCTACGACAGCGCCGGACGCATCTACTACCAAGTGTTGGATATTCACCAGCGGCTGATCTCCGGTTACGAGAACCTGCCGCCACCGCCACCCGGTACGCCACGCACGGACGACTATCCAGCCCTGGCGCGCTTCTACAACGCCACCTATCTGGGCCAGGACGTGCGCGTGGTCAGTTTGCTCAAGCCGGTCAGCGAGCCGAACATGAATGGCATGGCCGAGATTCGGGTGGCCGAGACCGAAGAGGCGCGGGTGAGCATGGCGCGCGGGTTGATGGCCGACACCCTGCTGCGCCTGGGGATGCTGGCGCTGGGGGCATTGGTGATGGTCTGGTTTGCCATCAGCGCCGCGCTGCGCCCGCTGGAGCGCTTGCGCACGGCGGTGGAAGAACGTCAGCCTGATGACCTGCGAGCGTTGCCGGTGGTCCAGGTGCAGCGCGAGCTAGGTCCGCTGGTGCGGGCGCTCAACCACTTTACCGAGCGTCTGCGCGGCCAGTTCGAACGTCAGGCACAATTTATCGCCGATGCCGCCCATGAGTTGCGAACGCCCTTGGCGGCGCTCAAGGCGCGGGTCGAATTGGGTCTGCGCTCGCACGAGCCGCAGGAATGGCGCCAGACCCTGGAGTCTGCCGCACAAGGCACTGACCGGCTGACCCACTTGGCCAACCAGTTGTTATCCCTGGCGCGGGTGGAGAATGGCGCGCGGGCGATTGCCGAGGGCGGTGCCCAGCGCTTGGACCTGAGTCAGTTGGCGCGCGACTTGGGTATGGCCATGGCGCCGCTGGCCCATGCCCGGGGTGTGTCTCTGGCGCTGGAGGCCGAGTCGCCTGTGTGGCTCAGGGGTGAGCCAACCCTGCTCAACGAACTGTTGAGCAATCTGGTCGACAACGCCCTGGCCCATACACCTGCAGGTGGCAACGTGATCCTGCGGGTGCTGGCGCCGGCGGTTCTTGAAGTCGAAGACGATGGCCCGGGGATTCCCGAGGACGAGCGCGAGCGGGTGTTTGAGCGCTTCTATCGGCGCAGCGCGCAGGGCAGTGGCCTGGGCTTGGCGATCGTTGGCGAGATCTGCCGTGCGCATTTGGCGCAGATCAGTTTGCACGATGGCCAGAATGGCGGCTTGAAGGTGCGGGTGAGCTTCATCGCCGACTAGATGCGACACGCTCCCACGAGCCAACTCTGCGGCGTTAGCGCAACATACTCCGCGCCTCAAGCAGATCCGCCACATCCAGCTCGGTCCCATAAGGCAGCCCCAGGTGCCGATAAGCGGGCAGGGCGGCCAGGGGGCGGCTGCGGCCGCGTTGGCTCAGGCAGCGGGCGATCTGCACGATGTCGATGTAGTCGACCTTGTCCGTGCGCCGGTCCAGGTCCTGAACTTCGCTCGGCAGCTTGACCAACTGCTCGGGAAACTCCCAGGCGCTGAGAATCTTGTCGCCCAAGGCGGGTTGAATCTGCTCGATCACGTAATGCAGGCAGACCGGATCAGATAACAGCTCATTGTGCTCTTCGGCGTAGATCAATACCGGCAATGCGCCGATCTGATGCACTAAGCCGCCAAGGGTGGCCTGGTCAGGCTTGAGCTGGGTGTAGCGCCGACTCAGCTCATAGCTGATGCCTGCCACTTCCAGGCTATTGGCCCAGATATCACGCAGCTTCTGTTCCACCGCCGGTGAGCGGGCATGGAAGATCTGCTCGATCACCAGGCCAATGGCCAGGTTGCAGCTGTAGTTGATGCCCAGGCGGGTAATCGCGGTGTGCAGGTCGGTGACCTCGACGGCGGCGCGCAACAGGGGGCTGTTGACCACCTTGATCAGGCGCGCCGACAGCGCGGCGTCGCGGCCGATCACCTTGCTCAACGCGGCCACGCTGATTTCGCTGTCCTCGGCGGCCTCGCGGATGCTCA
>Ga0247827_10000126_pt1 | contig 36156 bp, 35 predicted proteins | sample 12C_Control_Day2_FD_194414 | JGI IMG/M metagenome (GOLD analysis project Ga0247827, IMG submission 194414) | Soil microbial communities from agricultural site in Penn Yan, New York, United States - 12C_Control_Day2 | ecosystem: Environmental > Terrestrial > Soil > Agricultural land | place... | reverse complement strand
GGCATTGCAGCAAGCGCTCGCCGAGGCCTCGCCCAAGCGCCTGAACGCCGGAATCAACACGGCCCTCAAGGCCCGGATGTTCGGCGCGAGCATGGCCGTGCGTGCAGGCCTGCTGCGCGAAACCTACCGGGATTTTCTGCAGTCCGACGATGGCCCGGTCAATTGCTATCAGGACTGGATAGCGCTGTATGGCGCGGCCCAGCGCATGAGTGTGCTGACGTTCATCGAAGATGCCTTGCTCACCGACATCAGTGCCCAGGACCCCAGCTGCTCGCGCGCAGAGTTCGGGCATCTGCTGGCCCGGTTGGCCGATCTCAAACGCCTGCGTTCAGCCGATGGCCTGTTCATCGGTAGCCTGCTTGGCGATGAACTCATTTGCCGGCACAACCCCGACGAGTCCGATTGGCTGGTGTTTCTCATGGGCCTTTTGACCTATCCCGACGAACTCGATCAGTTGTTGCTTGGCGTACTGGGTGAACGCTTGCTGTTGAGCCCTCACCGTGAGCGCGGGGCGGTGCTGCAAACGCTGCGTCGACTCAGCCTGCCTTTGCCATTGCCGCTGTTTGCCGATGAAGAAGCGCCGCAGCGCCTGGCACAACAGTTCACACGCCTGGCTGACATTGCCTACACCCACGAATGCATCGAGCGGCGACGTCCCGGCGGTGGCTCATGATTTTCAACTGGAGCTGACTTGCCATGCTCAATGTGTTTTTGCGAAATGTCGGCGCTCGTCCGGAACTGCTGATCCTCACGCTGATGGTGATGATCATCGCCATGCTGATCATTCCCCTGCCGACAGTGCTGGTGGATTTTCTGATCGGCTTGAACATCATCATTTCATTGCTGGTGTTCATGGGCTCTTTCTACATCGAGCGCATCCTCAACTATTCGACGTTCCCGGCCTTGCTGCTGTTGACCACGTTGTTTCGCCTGGCGTTGTCGATCAGCACCAGCCGCCTGATCCTCAGTCAGGCCGATGCGGGCGAGATCATCGAGTCGTTCGGTGAGTTTGTGATCGGCGAAAGCCTGGTGGTGGGTTTCGTGATCTTTTCCATCGTCACCATTGTCCAGTTCATCGTGATCACCAAGGGCTCTGAACGGGTGGCCGAAGTGGCCGCGCGCTTCTCGCTGGATGGTATGCCGGGCAAGCAAATGAGCATCGACGGCGACCTCAAGGCTGGCGCCATCACGGCTGAAGAAGCCAAGGAAAAACGCAGTGTGCTGGAGCGCGAGAGCCAGTTGTATGGCTCGTTCGACGGGGCGATGAAATTCATCAAGGGCGATGCCATCGCCGGCATCATCATTATCTTCGTCAACTTCATCGCCGGCATGGCCATCGGTGTCGGGCAAATGGGCATGGACATGTCCACCGCTCTGTCGACCTACACCTTGCTGACCATCGGCGATGGGCTCGTGGCGCAGATTCCGGCGTTGCTGATCGCCATCGGTGCCGGTTTCATCGTCACCCGCGTCAACGGCGACGACAGCAACCTGGGGCGCAACATGCTTGCGCAAATGCTCGGCAATCCGTTCGTTCTGGGGGTGACCGCACTGTTGGCGGTGGGTGTCGGCCTGTTGCCCGGTTTTCCGCTGCTGACGTTCTTGTCGATTGCCAGCGTACTGGGGTTGGTGGTGTTTATGCGACATCGCAAAGCCTCAAGGCAAACCGGCCAGAGCGAAGGTCGTGCCGCGCCCGCCGGCCAGGATGCACTGCAACCCGAATCCGGATTGCTCGATGACGTCGACAACATCGCCACCGAAACCATTGCCCTGATGTTGCTGGTGCCGCCGACGCGTCTGGATGAACTGAAGAAGGCCCGCTGGGCAGCGCGCTTTCGCAGCCAGTTTTTCGTCGACTACGGCTTGCGCATTCCCGAACCGCAGCTGCGTGCCAGTGAGGCGTTGCCGGCACATCAGGTGGCGGTGCTGATCAATGAAGTGCGCGCCGAGCAGTTTGATATCCATTTCGATCACTGGCGTCTGCTCGACTATTCGCCGGAACTGGAACCCTTGGGTTTTGCGCTGGTGCGCGGCAACGACAGCAATCGCCTGGGCGGTGTCTGGGTCAACGCCACCGAGCGTGAGCGGGTGCAGCAATTGGGGTATCACCTGCGCGCCGCTGATGAAGAGTGCTACCGCTGCCTGGTTACGTTGCTGGCGCGCAACATCCAGGAGTTCTTCGGCGTGCAGGAAACCAAGCAACTGCTCGACGAAATGGAATCGCGCTACCCCGATCTGCTCAAGGAAGTGTACCGCCACGTCACCGTGCAGAAGATCGCCGAAGTGCTGCAACGGCTGATCGGCGAGCGCATCTCCGTGCGCAATATGAAGCTGATTCTCGAGTCGCTGGCCCACTGGGCATCCCGGGAAAAAGATGTGCTGGCGCTGGTCGAGCACGTTCGCGGCGCGATGGCTCGTTACATCAGCAACAAGTTTGCCCAAGGCAATGACTTGCGTGTGCTGCTGCTGTCGCCGGAGTTTGAGGAAGTGGTCCGGCGTGGGATTCGGCAAACCTCCGGCGGCAGTTTCATCAACCTGGAACCGGCTGAATCGGAAGAGTTGATGGACCGACTCAGTGTCGGCATCGACAGCCTGCACATCGCGCAGAAGGACATGGTGTTGCTGTGTTCGATCGATGTGCGGCGCTACATCAAGAAACTGATCGAGGGGCGGTTCCGGGAGCTGGACGTGATGTCGTTCGGCGAAATCTCCGAGACCGTCTCGGTCAATGTCATCAAAACGCTGTAAGGAAAACCTGTAAATGATTCCGCTGGATATCGCTGATCTATTGCGCGAAGCGCTGCGTCTGAGTGGCTGCGATGACAGTCAGATTGGGCACTTCGACAGTCACAGCACCATTGAAATGCAAATGAAAAACCTGCCCGATATCAGTGTGGCAGTGGTCGATGGCGATGTCTGGGTGTGGGCTGCGGTCGCGGAGGCGAGCCCGAATGCACTGAATCACTGTGCTTTCGATTTGATGCAGTTCCTGCTCGAAGGCAATGCATTTTCCCGCACCGGGCAATTGCATCTTTGCGTCGTGCAGGAGCGGCTCGAACTGCGCTTGATGGCCAATGCTCATGCCCTCAGCGACGCCGAACACTTCGCACAAGCGCTGGATGCCTTCGTGCAGGCCACCGAAACGCTGTGCGAACTCTTGCGCCGATGAGCACCCGGCTGGAAAGGCATGCGGCCCATCCCCTGCGTTTGAATGGTCCCTTGATCGAAGCGGCACTGGTCGACGTTGTCATTGGCGAGGTCTGCGAAGTCCGGCGCCATTGGCGTTTGCCTCAGGTCGTGGCCAGGGCGCAGGTCATCGGGTTCAAGCCTGGGTCGGTCCTGCTCAGTTTGCTCGGTGACGCGAAAGGCTTGTCGAGGGAGTCGATGATTGTTCCCACGGGCGCGACCTTGCAACTGACCTGCAGTGACGCCTTGCTCGGCAGTGTGGTCGACCCCCAAGGCAACATTGTCGAACGCCTGGCGCCATCAACGGCGGTGGCTCAGCGAGACTATCCGGTGGACGCCGACCCGCCGTCTTACCAGCAGCGGCGCCCGGTGGCAGAACCGTTGCGGACCGGCATCCGTGTCATCGATGGTTTGCTGACTTGTGGTGTCGGCCAACGCATCGGCATTTTTGCCGCCGCCGGTTCCGGTAAAACCACCATGATCAACATGCTGATCAACCACACCGATGCAGACGTTTTTGTCATTGGCCTGATTGGTGAGCGTGGGCGTGAAGTGACCGAATTCATCGAGCATCTGCGTCAGTCTGAAAAACGCTCCCGTTGCGTGGTGGTGTATGCCACGTCGGATTTTTCTTCGGTCGATCGCTGCAACTCGGCCCTGCAAGCCACGGCCATCGCCGAGTACTTTCGCGACCAGGGCCAGAGTGTGGTGTTGCTGCTCGATTCGTTGACGCGTTACGCCCGGGCTCGTCGCGACCTGGCCCTGGCGGCCGGTGAAGCGCCGGCGCGGCGCGGCTATCCGGCCTCGGTGTTCGATGCCTTGCCGCGCTTGCTGGAGCGACCGGGTGTGACCGCCTCGGGCAGCATCACTGCCTGGTACACGGTGCTGCTGGAAAGTGACGACGAGCCGGACCCGATCGCCGAGGAGATTCGCTCCATTCTCGACGGCCATATCTACCTCAGCCGTGCCCTGGCGGCTAAAGGTCACTACCCGGCAATCGATGTGTTGCGCAGCGTCAGTCGCGTGGCGACGCAAGTCACCACGCCACAGGTTCAACAACTGGCGGCGTCGGCCCGCGAAACACTGACGCGTCTTGAACAGTTGCAGATTTTCCTCGATATGGGCGAGTACACCCAAGGCGCGGATGCGGCCAACGACCACGCGATGCAGCGTCGCGAAGCGCTGACTCAGTGGCTGCGTCAACCCACAGGCGAAAGTTGTGAACCGGACGAAACCCTGCGGAGTTTGCATGAGCTCATTGGGTGATCGACGGCGCTTGTTGGCGTTCAGTCAGTACCGTCGGCAACGCGGTGAACAAGCGGTGTTGCGTACACAGGAGCAATTGCAGCCGCTGTTGCAGGAACAGGCCGGTTTCGCAGGGCAAGAGGCGTCGCTGCACAGTCTGTTGGCCAGCCATCGGGCGAACGACTGCGTGCTGGATTACGGCCAACTCTTGGCGCTGCTGCGCAGGCAGGCCGTGATCCGTCGGCAACTCGATCTGTTGCGTGTGGAGCGTGACCGCGTGGATCAGCAGTGCCGGCAGGTTGAGCAGAAGTTGCACGAGCAACGCGAGCAATTGCGTGCGTTGCAGCACAAACATGACAAGTACGAACGGTCCGTCCAGCAGCAGTTGCGCGTGCAACGGCTGGAGCATGTGCGGCGAGAGGAAAGGGAAATAGAAGAGATGAGCGGAGTCCGGCGATGAACGATATCACTGTAATTTCACCACGGCCGGTTCAAGTCCCGGACCCCGTTACCGACGGTTCAATGGACGAACTGCAAGACACGCTTGTGCCGGTGCAGGAAGAGGATTTGCCGCAAGGTGTACAGGATCTCCTGGCTGCACTGATTCTGCGTCATCGATCCACGACGCAAAGCGGCCGCGCAATACCTACTTTCCAAGGTGCGTCGGAGGGTGTGCATGACAAGGTGCCCTCGGCTGTCCCGGTGGCATTGACCAACCCGCAAACCAACCGGCCGATCCAGCACCTGCCGCCTCAACTGATGTTGCCTGTTGTCGCTTCCGTCGACAGGGTGGGTACCCCTGTGCAGGGGGCTATCGCGCAAGCTGAACTGAAGCCGCTTCCATCGAGTCTTCCAGCGGGACCGTCGATCGAACGTGCATCGAGTATCCCTGAGTCGTATACCGAGCGAGTTGCCCATACATCGACATCGACATCGACATCGACATCGACGCCGGTTGCCGCCGAGCCGTCGTTGCCGCAAGCCTTGCAACTGCCGCCTGCCACCGTGTATCACACGATATCGGGGTTACAGCCGCCAGTCCCGGCGGCGCCTCTGCTTCGACCCCAACCGGCACCCGACGTAGTACTCGAAACCTTGCCGAACGCAGACCGAGGCCTGCTGCAAGTGCCATTCAGCAAAGGTGCAGCCAACGGGCAAGTGACGATCAGTCGAGTACCGGACGAACCCACCCGCAGCCTTCAACTCAGCCCGAGCAATGCTCTGGTGTTCGAACAACTCAAAGTGCCTTTCGAGCAGATTCGCGAACCTGTCTGGCGGTTGACCGACAGTGGTGGTGAGCAGCAGCGCCAAGGTTCACAACAATCGCCGGACGAAGAGCAACCCGAGCAGTCCGAGCTTCCCGCATGAGCGCACTGAAGTTGCGTCGGGTCGATCCTGCAGCGCATGCCTGTGCGCGGGCGGTCCGGCGTTGGCGGGATGCCGGTCATGGCGCAGGTACCGCTTGCCTGCAACGACTGCCCGGCTATTTGCAGTTTTGCGCACGCGGCGAGGGAGGGGACTGGCACGGCTTGATCATGGCCAGCGACTGGTTGCATCAATCGCTCCCGCAGTTGCAGTCGTTGCTGGTGGTCGAGCCGTCAATGACGAGCATCGCCAACCTGTTCCGGGCAGTGCACCAACCCTTGCTGCTGACGTTGGACGAGTTCCGCTACCAGACGTTGACCGAGGTCGATTTTGTCCAACCGCAATTGTTGCCGACACACGCGGTCCCGTGGCTGGAAACGACAAGGGGACGCGTGTGGGTGACGCAGATGCCACGGATTCGCGCCACCCGCGAGCCATTCACGCCCAGCTCTTGGCTGAGCGATTTACCGCTGCACCTGGCACTGAAACTGGGTGTCAGTCACATCGACCCTACGAGCCGGACTCGACTGAATGAAGGCGATGTCCTGCGCATCACTCAGCCTTCCCGACACTGCTTTGTGGCGCAGCGCTGCATCGGTGTTTTTTCGTTTACTGAAGAAGGATTACTCATGCAACCGACTGATACCGATGGTCAACAACCGGACGCGATTGACCCCGCCGCGGATGTCGGACTCGCAGCACTATCCGTGCGCCTTGAGTTCATTCTCGCGACCCATGACATCGACCTGGCCACGCTGTCGCAGATTGTCGATGGGCAACTGATCCCACTGGCTGATGACGCCGCGCAGCACATCGAAGTACGCGCCAATGGCAAGCCTGTTGCTCGGGGGGAACTGGTGCAACTGGGGGAACAATTGGGTGTGGAGTTGATCGAGATCTATCGGAGCAATTCATTGGAAACTCGCGATGAATGACGTCTCGCTGATCGCGCTGCTGGCGTTTGCTTCGTTGTTGCCATTTCTGGTGGCGGCCGGCACTTGCTACATCAAGTTTTCCATTGTCTTTGTCATCGTGCGTAACGCTTTGGGCCTGCAGCAGGTGCCCTCGAACATGGCCCTCAATGCGATTGCCCTGATGCTGGCGATTTTCGTGATGACGCCGGTGATGAAGCAGGGCTACGGCTATTACAAGGACGAGCAGGTGGCTTTTACCGACATCGAGTCGGTGGTGAATTTTGCCGAGAACGGGCTGGGCGGCTACAAGGAATACCTGCGCAAATACACTGACCCGGAACTGGCGCTGTTTTTCGAGCGTGCCCAAGCTGTGCAAAGTGATTCCGATGCCGGGCTGCCCGCCGATGAAGAACTCACACCCTCGCTGTTTTCCCTGCTGCCGGCTTACGCGCTGAGTGAAATCAAAAGTGCGTTCAAGATTGGCTTCTACCTGTATTTGCCATTCGTGATCGTCGATCTGGTGATCTCCAGCATCCTGCTGGCGCTGGGCATGATGATGATGAGCCCGGTGATCATTTCGGTGCCAATCAAACTGGTGCTGTTTGTCGCGCTCGATGGCTGGGCGTTGCTCTCGACCGGGCTGGTCAAGCAATACCTGACGTTGCTGGCGTAGGGGCAATTGATGAACGATCTGGTCTATGCCGGCAATAAAACCCTGTACCTGATTCTGCTGATGGTGGCCTGGCCGATCATTGTCGCCACGGTGGTCGGCCTGGTGGTCGGGTTGATCCAGACCGTGACCCAGTTGCAGGAGCAAACGCTGCCGTTCGGTTTCAAGCTGTTGGCCGTCGCCGCGTGCCTGTTCCTGCTGTCAGGCTGGTACGGTGAAACCCTGCTCGATTTCAGCCGTGAAGTCATCCGCCTGGCGTTGGGTTAGCGCAATGTCGGTGACGCTGTTTTTTGATCTGTACGCCTGGTTCGCCGCCGCCATCCTGGGGGTGGCACGCCTGGCGCCGATTTTCTTCATGTTGCCGTTTCTCAACAGCGGAGTGCTCACGGGCGCACCGCGCCAGGCGGTCATTGTGCTTGTGGCGACGGGGTTCTGGGCATATGTCGGCGTACCGCTGCCGGCGCTCGACGGCTTGGCGTTCTTCGGCCTGGTGTTGCGTGAGGCCGGCATCGGGGTGCTGCTTGGCATCTTGCTGTGCTGGCCGTTCTGGGTGCTGCACGCCATGGGCAACCTGATCGACAACCAGCGCGGCGCGATGCTCAGCAGTACGGTGGACCCGGCCAACGGCGTCGATACTTCGGAGCTGGCGAATTTTCTCCAGTTGTTCGCTGCGGTGGTTTATCTCGAAGGTGGCGGCATGTTGTTGATGCTCGAAACCGTTGGTCACAGTTACCGTCTCTGCACGCCGGCCACGGGTTGCGAGATGCACCTGCCCTCAATCCTCAGCCTGCTCGATGCGCTGGTAAGCAAGACGCTGGTGATCAGCGCGCCGGTGGTAGCCACTTTGTTGGTCAGCGAGGCACTGCTTGGCTTGCTTTCGCGGTACGCGCCGCAAATGAACGCGTTCTCGGTGTCGCTGACGGTCAAGAGCCTGGTGGCACTGGTGGTGTTGATGTTGTATTTCGGCGTGCACCTGCCGGATGAAGTCCTGCGTATGGGCACGAAGTCCCAGGGACTGGAGCATTATCTGGGCCGCGAAGGGGAGGTCACCGATGTCGTCCAGCGCCTCGAAGACTGAGAAACCCACCGCCAAGCGACTGCGTGATGCGTCACGCAAGGGGCAGACGTTCAAGGCCAAGGATCTGGTGGTCACCTGCCTGACCCTCTGCGGCATCACCTACATGGTGTTCAACAGTTCATTGTTGGAGGTCATGGAAGTCTATCGGCGCATCATCGCCAGCGGCTTTGATGCCGACCTGCAAGCCTACTCGGCGATGCTGGTGGTGGTCGGGCTCAAGGCATTGCTGCCGTTGCTTTTGGTGTGCGTCTTGACCAGCGCATTGCCCGCGCTATTGCAAAGCGGTTTCGCCCTGGCCAGCGAGGCCCTGAAGCTCAACCTCGGTGCACTGAACCCGATTAATGGGTTCAAAAAACTGTTCAGCATGCGCACGGTCAAGGACACCGTCAAAGCGCTGCTGTACCTGGGTAGTTTTGCCTTGGCGCTGTGGATTGTCTGGATCACGCAACGGCAACTGCTGTTTGCCCAACTGTTCGCCCAGGCCCCTGACTTGTTCGCGATTTGGGGCCACTTGCTGCTGGTGCTGGTGCTGGCGTTCCTCGGGTGCGTGTTGCTGATCGTCGTGCTGGATGCGCTGAGCGAGTACTGGCTGTTCATGAAAGATCAAATGATGGACAAGGACTCGGTCAAGCGCGAACACAAGGAACAGGATGGCAATCCGGAGATCAAGGGACGCCGACGCGATCTGCACCGGGAATTGCTGTCCGAGCAGGTCAAGTCCGACGTACGCAGTTCACGGATGATCATCGCCAACCCGACCCACATTGCCATCGGCGTGTACTTCCGTCCGGAAATCACCGTGTTGCCGTTCATCTCGCTGATGGAAACCAACCAGCGCGCCCTGGCTGTTCGAGCCTATGCCAAAGAGGTCGGTGTGCCGGTGATCAACGACGTGGCCCTGGCCCGACGGATCTTCAAGACCCACCAGCGCTACAGCTTCCTGCAGGTGCAGGAAGTCGAAGAAGTCTTGCGCCTGCTGATCTGGCTTGAGCAAGTCGAACACGCCTGATTTCTCATTTTTCCCTTTTCTCCGAACGTTGGCATGAGCGCAATTTGGCAGCGTGCATGCCAGCGCTTTGGCTCAATGCATTCGTCAGCAACGCTGACGTTTTTCAGGAGTGTGGCTGATGAGTCGCGACAAACAACAAGCTGAGCAAGTGGCCCTCGACGTCGTGGATGCGGTGCTGGGTGGTGCGGTATTGAAAGACGTGCAAGGCATCAGTGACGAGCACATGAGCAGTCTCTATGCCTTCGCGTTCCAGTTTTACGAGCAGGGGCGGCTGGACGATGCGGAAAAATTCTTCCACTTCCTGTGCATCTACGACTTCAACAACAGCCATTACTGGATGGGGTTGGCCGCCGTTCACCAGCTCAAGCAGAACCACCAGAAAGCGATCGACCTGTATGCGATCGCCTTCGCCCAGGGCAACAACGACTACCGGCCCATGTTGTACACCGGCCAGTGCCACCTGGCGCTGGGCAAGGTCGGCAAGGCCCGGTTGTGCTTCGAGTACGTGCTTGATCAAGCCACGCAAGACGATTTGCGAGAACAGGCCCGGGTTTATCTCGACACCTTGGGCCACATAGAACAGGACTGTTCGGAGGACTGAACATGAGTGAAATCAGAAGTACCTTTAACCCCGCGTTTCAGGGGACGATGAGCCGTACTGAAGCGTTCGAAAAGTATGGCAAGGCTGCCAGCCAGGCTGCCCGGACGGTGGATTATCAAAAGGCCGGCCAAGAGGCGCTGGCGCGGTTGATGTCCGTGAACTATGAAAGTCCGCAGGGGCAATCCAGCGCTGGAACGGGAAGGCCTGTTCTGCAAGCGCCACCACCGCGCGCCGATGGCAACAAACAGGAAACCAACGGTGACCTGTTCACGTTGTTGATGGCGATGATCAGCGAGTTGATCGGCGAAGTCGACGTCAACAAGCTGAAAAACCGCTTGGCGATGCTGCAAAGCATGGCCGGCGCCAAGCAGCAGGGGCATGAAAAACTGGCCGCTGAATACGCCGCCGCCGTCGAGGCGCTAGAGGCTGCCGAGGGCCAGGTCGGAAGCAGTCAGGAGCACCTGGATCAATTGCAGGAACGGGTTCTGCGTGCCCAAGGTTTGCTGGATGCAAGCGAAGCACGGTTGGCGGGGCTGGATCCTGAATCACCGGAGTACGCCGAGGAACTGGCGCTGCGCGACAAGCTTAAAGGTGAGCTGGCAGGTCATACCCAGACGCTGCAAAAAGCAGCCGATGCCCACTTGAAGTTGATCGAGGTCGCCAATGCCTGCGCCAGAACGCTGGCTGCCGTAACCGTGAAGGTTCAGGAAGCGGGACTCGCTGGGCCGTCGGTGAAGGAGTCCAACGAAAAAGCGCTGAGCAGCAGCGCACTGGCACTGTTGAACCGTTTGAAGATCATCGAGTTATTGGGTGAGTCGGCTCAGACCAAGGAAGAGCTCAATCAGGAGTTGTTCCAGGAGCTGCAAGCCAGGCTTCAGGAACACATGAAGCTGGAGTCGGAAAAGTACCTCGAAGAAGTCCGCAAGGCCGAGGCGCTCCAGAAGACCATGGGCTGCATTGGCAAGATCGTCGGCGCGATATTGACCGTTGCGACCATCGCTGCCGGTGTATTGACGGCCAACCCGGTGCTGATCGCGGTGGGGGTCATTGGCGCGGCAGTGATGATTTCCGACGCAGTGGTCCAGCAAGCGACCGGCGTGTCGTTCATGGCCGAAGCCATGAAGCCGCTGACCACGGTCATGCAGGAAGCCATCAAGCTCTTCACCGAGATTTACACAAAATTGCTGGTGGCGTTTGGCGTCGATCCGGAGACCGCCAAAGACATCGCGCAAATCGTCGGCATGATCCAGGGGATTGCGGCCACTTTGGCGGCGATTGCTTTGGTGGCAGTGGTCGGGGCTCAAGTGGTTGGGCCAATGGTCGGCGCGATCGCTTCGAAACTTTCCTCAATGATTGCCAATGCCGCGCCCGCCGCGATGCAGGCGTTCAAGCAGGTGGCTTCCTCGGTCAGCCATTCACTGACACAGATGCTGACTCAATTGCGCAGTTTCATCACCAATGGCGCCGATGCCGTGTCGTTGGCTCGTTATGCGGCCAATCTGCAAACGGCTCAGGCGGTGACCGAATTCGGCAATGTGGCGGTGCAGGGTGGCTTGCAGATCCGCAGCGGCGTGCATCAAGCCCAGGCAGCCGAGCATCTGGCTGACGTGCGCGTGCGCATGGCAATCAGTGAAGAGATCACGTCCTACCTCTCTCGATTGGTTGAGGACTACGGCCAGTCAATGCAGGTGCGCACCCGACAAATCGAACAGGTCTTTGCCGATATGCAACGCAGTCATTCCGTCAGTCTGCAAATAGCCCGGCACGTTTGAACTCACTGATAAGAGGTAATGAAACATGACCACTATTCTCAACATGACCAGGCCTGTACTGCCTTACGATCCGGTCAACAACTCAAGCTCTGACAAGTTGATCGCTCAGGAACAACGCTCAAAAGAATTCAAAGGCAAGACTCTTTCGGGTTCGGCGTTTCACCAGCAGATCACCGACAAACAAATTCTTCAGAGTGGCCACTTTTCGGTACCTACGGCTGCGGAGCTCGAAAGAGCCGTCAGCGCCTATCAACCCGGCGATTCGGACTGGCAGGACCTCATCGCGACGTCGACGATGCTCAGTGATGAAGTGCGCAACGATCTGGTATTTGATCCCGGTGCCTGGGAAAAACACGCCAATGTCTTGGTCGCCGCAATCATCGCGCTGAACATCGCCCGAGTCGCCAACGCGCAACTGCGCGGGCACTTCAGTGTCATGGCCGCTGATGCTGCCAAAGCCCAGGGTGCCGCCATCGTAGAGTCCGGCAAGGCCGCGCTCAACAGCGCCATCACTGCCGCCGTGGTGTCTGGAGCAATCTCCGGTTTTGCCATGTTCAAAACCTTTCAGGGTCAGGGACTCAAACATGCGGATATCAATCTGCATAAACAGAACAGCCTGGACGCCGGCAACATTGAGCGCGACCTCAGGCAGCAGCGCAGTCGCGATGACTGGGACAGCCAAGCGACCTATAAAATAAAAACCTTCGATGAGTTTGGCCGGACGAAGACAGTCGACTTCAAGCCCAAAGGGTCGACTCTGACTTCTCAAGAGCAAGCCTGGTTTGACGGTGAAATCCTCAAGGCACAGAAAGTCGGACAAACCTCCGACTGGCTGAGCCAGATGGGCAATAAGGGCATTGAGAAGAAGTTGGAAATCGGCCGTGCGCTCAGCACGATGTCGATGAGCTTGAGTCAAGTCGTGTCCAGCATGGTGCGCATCTCCGAGTTTGCTGCGCGAGAACAAGAGGTACTACAGCAAAGCGCACAAAACACTCAGAAGAGCCTGAGCGATGAGGTCGGTCAGAAAGACTCGGCAGACGGCGCATTGCTGCAAAAACTCATGGACATGGTGATGCAGATACTCCAGTCGCGCATTGATGTCATTGGCCGGGTCTGAGTGAGGAAACCAATATGAGAATTCCGGATTTCACCCCACCAGGAAGTAGACCACCAGCGGATTACAACCGGGTTGCCGAAGTGCCGCTGACCCCCGAAATACCCACCGAAATGCACGCTGCATTTTCCATCGCACTGTTGCTTGAACGTGCGGTAAAAAACCTGAATCGCAATCATGACAATATGCTCAAGTGCCCAGCGGCAATTACCAAGGGTCCTGAAGGCGGTTCAGCCGAATTTGTAGAGCAAATCCAGGCTAAACGCGTTCGATGGGAAATGTGGGCACAGCAATTGCGACAGTGTGGAAAAGTGTTTACCCATTGCGGTGAAACACTGCCGATGGAACAACGTCAGCAACTCTACAATGAGCAAGTTCGTATTTTCGATGGCCTGAGGCGAATGCCGGTGCCGGACGAAATGACTGACAAGTTCGGAGCGGGAGCGAATTCTTCAAGCGAGTTTTTCGACAAGCTGCTCGAACTCATCGATTTGATCAAAAACGGTTACCTGGCCGGTTATGAACACATCATCTCGGCCTATTCGGACTTCTTCTCCGACTTCAATGCGGAAATTACGGCGAAGTTGAAAGACTGGATCGTGGGCGTCGACGACGGCAAGAAAGTTGAGATCAATCTGGGCGCATTGCGGGCCGCGCTCGATAACTTGATTGCAAAGTACACTCACCCCAACCCTGAATCCGTGCTGTTCCCTGAACCAGGCAAAGGAGGGGCGACCCGGGAAGAGGCGGAGAAGTGGCGCGAAGCGCTGGGTTTGCCTGCCGATTGCCTCAAGCAAAACCCAGACGGGACTTATTGCGTTGTTATGGACTTGGCCCCGTTGAAAACCATGAGGCACAGCGTGGCAACGGGCACGGTAACGCAGTGGGATACGGCAAGATTCCAGGCCTGGCAAACTGGCTTCAACGCTCAGGAAGAGCGTATGAAGAATACATTGCAATCCTTCACGCAGAAGTATTCGAACGCTAACTCTTATCACGATAACTTCAATAAAACCTTGTCTTCACATTTGAACCAATTCGCAGATATGTTGAAGGCGATGTTGAATTTTTGATGCAAAAGCATCTTGCGTCAGAGGGAAACCAATTTTTATTGGGGAAGGCATTGCTCCGGTTCATTTAAGCCGGAGGCTTTGCCGACGCACATTTGTGTAGCAGCTGCCGAATGCAGCCATCGGCAGCTGCGACAGGTGGTGTTAAATGTTTGTCAGGGGGGAATGTCCAATGGTTGAATTTGGGCTCGAGCGTGAAGTCATAAAAGTCTTGTCAGATTATTTTTCAGTCGCTCGGGGAACGATAGAGTCCGATTCGCGATTAGTGGAAGACTTGTATGTCGATTCCGTGGGCATGATCGAAATCGTTATGGCGTTAAATGAAAAGTTTGGCATTGATCTGCCAGACGGAGGGGTGGAACGGTGGAGAACTGTGGGTGATATTTATGAACTGGTTAAAATCACAAAATCGATGGGGCCGCAAAATTAAGAATACCAATATTAGCTGGTGAAATTTCCTACAAGCTAAGTCGTGTTTTCGTTTAGCTATATCAGTCTCTGCCTTACGGATAGCTCCCACTCAACTTCCTATAGTCACGGTGCTTTTCATTTCGAGCCTGGCCCCTCTCAGGCTCGATTGCGTTTCAGTACCTTTCTATAGAGAAGTCTCAAAGTATGGACAGTGCCACTGACCCATTGCCGGTCCAGTCATATGTTTTTGACCACTGGCAACTGCGAAGCGATGGAACGCTGATGCGAGATGGACAAGGAGTCCATGTCCCTCCAAAAGAATTAAGTGTTTTACGTTTGCTGCTCGGTTCGGCGGGCACGGTGATCACCAAGGATCACTTGCTGGACAAAGTCTGGCCCGAAGCCGATGCGGCTGAAGAGTCCTTGACCCGCTGCATTTATGCGTTGCGTAAGCTACTCAAGGAGAACAAGGATTTCATTGCGACGGTGTATGGCCAGGGTTATCGGTTCACCTGTGCGGTTGTCGAGCTCGAGACGCCTGGCCAGACGAGCATTGCGGCACCGACGTTGGCTGTTTTGCCTTTTCGTAATCTGGACGAGGCCGCGGCTCTGGATTTGCAGGATGCAATGATCCGTCATTTGACTATGGCGTTCGGCGAGGCGCTGCACGTCATGCCCTCGGGATTGATGGCGGCTTACGGCCAACCGCTCGATGTGGGGGCGCTGGTTGGGCAATTGTCTATCGATTACTGCCTGAGCGGGCGCTTTACCGGATCGGGTGAGCGTCAGCAATGGTCGATTGAACTGATCCGCGATCATTCTTTGCTTCATGGACAGACGCTGGACGCAGGTGATTTGGGCGAGGGCCTTGGCGCATTGACGTGCCTGGTGGCGCAGTACACTCCCGGCTTGCGTCCTGTCAGGAATACCTGTGATTCATACCCGGCCGCCGTGGCCTATCTGCGCGGTTTGTGCAGCGTGCAGCAGCACACTGCACAGAGTCTGCGCGATGCCTTGATACAGTTTCGCCACTGTTTGCAGTTGGCTGAAAACTACACAGCGGCTTGGTGCGGTTTGGCGGATGTCTGGCTGGGGAAAGCCATGCTTGGTCTGTGCGCGCTGGATCGCGCTGTTGATGAGGCGTACGGCATGGTTTCCCGAGCCTTGTCGCTGGACCCAGCCAACCATCAGGCGCTTGTGCGGCTTGCCTTGCTGACCAGTCTTCGTGGTTGCGAAGAGGCTGCCAAGGTGCTGTTTCGGCGCTGCTTGCTGCACGTCGAACAGGCTGATGTTCACTTCTTCCACGCTTGGCATCATTGGTTCTGGCGGCGCAACGAGCAGGCGGCGCAAAGTCTCGAAAAGTGTCTTCGATATGACCCCGACTGCGTGCGAGCGACGATTTTCAAGGACCGTATTGCACTGGCAAGCAACCACGCGGATGTCGTGCTCATGGGCCGACAAACTTTGCAAACCAGCGAAAAGGCGTCTGCGCCCGATAGTTTGCGGTGTCTGGCATGAGTCGGCGTGCATTCCAGCCGATCCTTATGCTGATGTGCCTTGGCTCCGGAACCGTTCATGCGTATTGCTGGCATTCGGCGGGTGAGAAACATGCCATTGAACCAATGCTGCTGCGAGCGATTGCCGATGTTGAGTCGGGCCAATCGGCGAATGCCATGAACTACAACAAGGACGGCACGCGCGACATCGGGTTGATGCAAATCAACAGCCATCATCTTCCACGCTTAAGTGCGCAGGGCATTACCGAGCAGCGCTTGCTGGAGGAACCTTGCCTGTCGGTTGAGGTGGGTGCATCGGTGCTGGCCGATTTTATCGCCCGTTACGGCTACAACTGGACGGCAGTGGGCGCCTACAACGCTGGCAACTCTCCGCATCGGCAAGCCGCGCGTCTTCGTTATGCGCGCAAGGTCTGGCAGCGCTATGAGGTGTTTACCCAGGCTCGACCATGACGGTGCCATGCCAGGCTGGCTGTGGATTCTGATCTCCTGCCGGGAACAATCGGCAGAATTCGATCAGGAATCCAGCGGTGGGGTTTTCTACCATGCCCGTTCATTTTATAGCTCTGGAGCTTGATCGGTGACAGTCCTGACGGCCCCCGCCCAACAGCCCTGCGTTCTACGGATACTCAATGGTCCGTTGCAAGGCTGCGAGTTTCCCCTCGGCGAAACCACGACTTTGTTCGTGGTAGGCGCTGTGGATCTGTTGGGGCAGGGGGCACTGACTGCCAGCGTGCCTGGCGATACCATCTTTATTCCGCTGGAAGAGGGTGGCTGCAATTTTGAGGTGTTGGCCGACCAGGTCACGTCGGATGGCTTGCCGGTGCGGCTGCTTGATGAGTCTGCGCAAGTACGTCACTGCGCTTTCCAGCAAAGGATTCAGGTTGGCGGCTTGCAAATTGCCCTGCGCCCTGAAGACCAATCCTGGGCACCTGAATTGCTTGGGCAGCCAGCCCGTGCATCATCCGATGTGAATGTCGTTAAGTGGTGGCGTACACCGTTGACGCCATGGGTGGCCGGTGGAGTGGCGCTGGCTGCGCTGGTCGCCTCAACCAGCCTGTTGTCGATACCCGACCCGGCACCTGAAACCGACATCCGCGCGTTGATCACCGGAGCCAGTGCGGAGGCCAAAGTATTGAGCGGCCGTGACGATTCGATTTATGTGTTCGTCGCTTCCGAACGCGATGCCGGTTGGAGTCGGCAGGTGCTGGTGCGCCACCACACTCTGAGCGGCAAAGTGTTGGTGATGGATCAGGAGCGGCGTCGACTGGAACAGTTGCTGGTCGACCATGATCCGCAATTGGCCTGGCATTCCCTTGATCTCAAGGACCCGTCGCAACCTCGACTGCTGCTCAGCGCCCAGCGCAATCTGCTCACGCCTGACAAGCAGGCAAAACTGATCAAGGCATTGCTCGCGGCCGCGCCCTATGCCCGGGATATTTCAGTGCAAATGCAGGATGACAACTTGCTCGCCGATCTGGCGCAGGAAGGCTTGCAACGTCTTTCGCTGAGCTTCAGCCGCGCTGAGCACGAGGGCAGTGTCACATTTGCCGTGACAGGCAATTTGCAGGATTCCGAACTGGCCGCCGCTCGTCATTACGTCGACAGCTTTTATCGGCAGTGGGGCGATCGCTACGTGAGTTTCTCGGTCGAGCTCAAAGACGAATCGCTCAAGCACAAGTCGTTTCAAACCGGCCCCCAGGGCTACATCAAGATGACGTCGTCATCCTGGCATTTTCCAACACAACACTAATAGGTGATTCATGTCTGGTATTGGTATTCCGATCGACTTTTCCGACGACTTTCTCGGGCGTCAGGCCGCAGCGTTCGAACTCGGTGCAGAAAATCTCAAGATAGCCCTGGACAAGGCCCTGGACGAACTCAAGGACGATGCTTCCGACCCCGCGAAGCTGGCGGCCTACCAGGCAGCCTTCTCTTCGTACACGGTATTCCGTAACGCCCAGACCAATACGATCAAGGGTTTCAAGGACATCGACATGGCGATTATCCAGGCGGCTCGCTGATTCTTTCTTTTCACCGGCCATCGGGTACGTGTCGATGGCCTTTCTTGAGTGCATCGCATGTCTATTCAAAACATTTCCCAAGCCTTCGTTGACCGGACAGCATTCACTGAATTGCGTGGTCCGCAGGAAGGCCCGGTGGTCTCCCTGGAGTCTCGATTGATCGAAGCGTTTGCCGGGTCTGCGGTCAACAGCGAACAGGAAGTCTCTGCGATCAATCAGTTGATGCAGCGCCCGGATATCACCAGTCCTGAATTGCTGACTCAGTTGCAGGAGCAGGTGGGGCAGTACAACGTCGATATCAACTTGCTTAACGTGCTGGTTCGCAAAGCGGTTGGTACGGCTGAAACTCTGTTGCGTGCGTCATGAAGGCAGGCGCGTTACTCATATTGGTGTGTCTGGCGTTGATCGGTTGCCGGCAACCGAATCTGCTCGAAGGGCTGGACCAGTTGCAGGCCAATGAAGTGCTTTCGGTTCTGCAACGCAACAACATCGCGGCGGTGAAAGTGGACACCGGCAAGACCGGTTATGCAGTGAAAATCGATCAGCTCGATTTTTCCGCTGCTGTCGACTTGCTCAACCTCTACTCATTGCCTTCTCGGCCACGCTTGCAAGTGGCAGAGATGTTTCCTGCCGACTCGCTGGTGGCCTCGCCCCGCGCTGAAAAGGCTCGGCTTTATTCGGCGCTGGAACAGAGAATGGAACAGTCGCTGGGTGTGCTCGAAGGTGTGGTTTCAGCGCGGGTGCATGTCAGTTACGACGTGGATGCCGGCGAAGGCGGGCGCAAGTCACCGCCCATTCACCTCTCAGCGGTGGCGATCCATGAGCGCGACGTCGAACCGCAGTTGCTGATCACCGACATCAAGCGTTTTCTCAAGAACAGTTTTGCGGCGGTCGAGTACGAGAACATCTCGGTGGTGCTGTCCAAGCGTTCGCCCACCCAGCATGTCGCGCCGTCCGCGATCGCCAGGCAAGGGCATTCGCAGTGGCTGTGGTTGTTGGCCGCTGCGAGCGGGTTGCTGTTGGCCACTGGCGCAGCCTGGATCTATCACCAGTCCAACAAAGGGCCGCGTGATGTCGCACGCTGAATGTTTGCGGCGGATTCTCGTCGAACCACTCTTTTATCTGCACCCGCAACGCCTGACTTTACCGGCGGGATTCGACGGGCCTGAGGCGCGAGACCTGCTTAACGGCGTATTGCTTGAAGGGCTTGAAACAGGGGCTCCTCCAGCAACGCCGCTGACCGCCGTGGCGAAGCAATGGGTGCTTCATTGGCGACATTTGCCTTACATCGCGAGGCTGATGGGTGCTTACCGGCTGATGCCGGATCTGGCGCAAGGCGCTGCGCTGCTGCGGTTGCCATTATCGTTGCGCCAGTTCGCCGGTTATCGCTTGGGGGCTCGAAGCGGCCCGCCAATCGAGTGCTTGCCCGTTTCCGTGGAACAGGTCGAAGCCGCTGGCCTCAATGCATTGTGGAGCTGGTGCGAGCAGGTGCCGCCCCTGTTGCTCGAGCGTTTGATCCTGCAATTCTCCGAACCGGTTGTTCGCTTGCACAGGCAATGGCCGATCACAGAGCCCGATCCAGCTCTTTTCTTCTTGGCGGTGCAACATGCTCGACGCTATCCGAACCCTGACTGAACTCCCCGATTCCCACTCTGTGCATTTGTCCCGCGAGGACATTTCCGCCACCCGTCAACGCCGTACTTTGCAGCGTCAGGCTCAGCGTTGGGCGCGTGAGTGCGTCGACCAGGCCCGGCACGATGCCGAAGCGGTGCATGCCGAGGCTTTTCAGCGAGGCTACGCCGAGGGCATTTTGCGCGCGAGCGAACATCTGGCCGAGGGGTTGCTGGAGTCGCAGGCATTGGGGCAGAAACTGCGTCAAGAACTCGCACAAGCCGCTCGCGGATTGCTCGCAGAAGCCTTGAGTCGGCCCGAATGGCTGGACGAAATGCTCGAGCGCTGGCTGGCCACGCAGTCGGTCGATTCGGTTGCCGTGCTGCATGTGCTGCTTCCACTGCATTGCCAATCCCGGAGCGATGAACTGCGCGAGCGACTGAAAAGACTGTGGCCTGGCGAAGTGATCGTCGACTATCACCCGCAGGAACGTTATGTGGTACGCCTGGCTGACCAACTGCTCGAATTCGATACTGAAACGAGCCGCCGACGATTGGAACCACGGTTGCTGGCATGCGTCGAGAATCTGCCGGAGTCGGTTCGTGCTTTGGACCAGAGTGCAATTCAGGCGCTCACGGCGCTGTGTTCCTCGTTCACCGAGCGCAATGCCGGTTTCACGCCAGCTGCCCGTCCCGAGGTGAGCCATGAGGATTGACAGTTTGATGGGGCACAGCGCGCTCAAGCAGCAGGGTGCCGAAGTCGAGACGCTTGAGTCACGTCTCCTTGCTGTCGATCAGAGTGCGTCCGAAAACAGGCGCCCGGACCCTGAATTCGAGCGCTTGTATCAACAGCTGTTAACCATGGAGGGCCAGGGTGAAAAGGCGATCTACGATTTTCTCCGCTCGCTGCGCAGCGCAGACGGCACCTCTGCCGCCTACCCGACGGCCCGGGCACTGATGGCCGTCACCCTTCAGGTGTTGGTTCGTCTGAAAGAGGAGAAGCTGGAAGACTCGCAGCTGTTCAAGGAAATGCGTGCTGCCAACAGCCTGGCATTCAGCATGGATGTCTTCGTCAAAGGTTTCATGCGTGAAGTGTTTGAGCCGATGGGGGATGACGCGTGGGAAAAGAGTGAGTGGTGAGAGACGACAACACTCGTGGCAACGTCATCAATGAAAAAGGAAAGTCATGATGGTTCAATCGATTGCCGGATTGACAACACGCGTCATCGCATTACCCGATAGCCTCTGTGCAGTCAGTGCGTCGCCGGCGCGCTGCACATTGGAGTTGCAGGACCCTTCACTGCTGGGTTCATCATCCCGGTTTCAAGTAGCCAAATTGGGGACGGCGCGACAAAACGCTGTGGGAATGCAGCACATGAGTCGTGCGATGACGACTCATTTTGAAGAGAGTTATCGCCAGCTTGGCGAGATAGACCAGGATGCAGTGGGACGGGTCAACGCATTCGTTGATCAACGGTGTTTACCCAGGGAGCGGATCAATCAAGAGTTGTTTGATCGGGTAAGGGTGTTAGATGCGGCAGATGACACGCGAACCCGTGAAAGCCGAATGCAAACCGTGCTCCAGGCAGGCATGGAATGGCTCGAAGCCGCCAAAGGGCCTGGGCTCAATTTGCTCAATGCCGCCGGGCGTACGGGATTGATTGTCGCGCTGACCACTGTGCTGCGGCAGGTGGTCAGCTATCACGTCGAACAAGCATTGCGCGAAGGCGATTCGCCTGAGGCGTCTCGAGCATGGGCGGTGGTCGCGCTGACCATGATCGGACCGGCGCTGACTTTGTTGGGTGCGATTCGAAATGAGCGCGACGGGACCGCCAGTCCAGCGTCGCGTCTGGGGCGCGTGTGCATGGCCAGCATAACGATGGGCGCGCTGATTGCCGCGCATATCACGGGAGCCGCCAGTACTTTGCTGCCGACGGTGATTGGCGGCTCTGTTTATACACTGGCCAGAGGATTGGCCAATGTTGTCATTCCTTTGCAGGACAATGCGGGGCCCACAAATCCCAAGGCCGCGGGAGCCACGACTGCGGCCTATGGTGCGGCCCAGTTTTTACTGGCAGAGCTGGGTCAGCTCGCACCGCTCAGCGGCCCGGCCAGGGCTGCGGCTGGACTTGGTTACAACCTGGGTGCCGATGCGATCCAGGGGGCGATAAACGGGTTTGCCATGGCCTTGGACGACGTCGTCTCGATTCTTTGCAAAAGTTGGCAGGTGCTGTCTCCGAATCCGGGGTTGGACTCGGTTTTTTCCGACCCGCAATCATTGCAGCAAATCGTTCTGCAGGTACGTGCCGGCGTTCAGCAACCGACCCGAACGCAGTTGGCGGATGCGCTTTTCAACATTGGGGCGCTCCGCCTCTCGGCGGGTCATGCCATCTCATTGGTGGTGGGGGCGGTAGCGACGTTGCTCAGTGATAGCGAGGTCGATGCCGGTTATGAGGGGCATATCCTGAACGGCTGTCTCGCGCTGATGGCAATGATCATTTACTTTCCGCTGGTGTTCGGCATTACCAAACGTACCGACAACCACTACGCGGTACAGGAGACTGCCGGGCCTTGATCACGGCAAAGAGATCGCCTGTCAACATCAACCCCGGCTATAATCGCCGCCTCAATTTGCCGCCAATCGAGTCAAACCCGCCCATGTACACCCTGGCCCGTCAGCTGTTGTTCAAACTTTCCCCGGAAACTTCCCACGATCTGTCCCTGGACCTGATCGGCGCGGGCGGGCGTCTGGGGCTCAACGGCTTGCTGTGCAAGGCCCCGGCCAAGAAGCCGGTGACCGTCATGGGGTTGGACTTCCCCAATCCGGTGGGTTTGGCAGCGGGTCTGGACAAGAACGGCGCGGCCATCGACGGCTTTGCACAGCTGGGTTTCGGTTTTGTCGAAATCGGCACCGTTACCCCGCGCCCGCAGCCGGGCAACCCAAAACCACGCTTGTTCCGTCTGCCGGAAGCCGAGGCGATCATCAATCGCATGGGCTTTAACAACCTCGGCGTTGATCACCTGCTGGCCCGCGTCGCAGCGGCCAAGTACAAGGGCGTGCTGGGAATCAATATCGGCAAGAACTTTGATACGCCGGTTGAGCGTGCGGTCGACGATTACCTGATTTGCCTGGACAAGGTTTACGCCCACGCCAGCTATGTGACGGTCAACGTCAGCTCGCCGAACACGCCAGGCCTGCGCAGCCTGCAGTTTGGCGACTCGCTCAAGCAACTGCTGGCCGACCTGGCGACTCGCCGTGCGGAACTGGCGCTGCGTCACGGCAAGCATGTGCCGTTGGCCATCAAGATCGCCCCGGACATGACCGACGAAGAAACCGCGCAGGTTGCGCAAGCGTTGATCGAAACCGGAATGGACGCGGTCATCGCCACCAACACCACCCTGAGCCGCGTCGGCGTCGAAGGCATGGAGCATGGTGACGAGGCGGGCGGTCTGTCCGGCGCACCGGTTCGCGACAAGAGCACGAATACCGTTAAGGTGCTGGCGGCGGAGTTGGCCGGTCGTTTGCCGATCATTGCGGCCGGTGGCATTACCGAAGGCAAACATGCGGCAGAGAAGATCACGGCGGGCGCGAGCCTGGTGCAGATCTATTCCGGCTTCATCTATAAAGGTCCGGCGTTGATTCGCGAGTCTGTCGACGCCATTGCAGCCCTGCGCTGATCCTTCGTAGGAGCTGCCGAAGGCTGCGATCTTTTGATCTTGTCTTTTAATAGCAAAATCAAAAGATCGCAGCCTTCGGCAGCTCCTACAGGGGAATGGTTTTTTTACAGGCATAAAAAAGGGCCCCTTTAAAGGAGCCCCTGGGCCGTAGCCCGCCGTCCGGATGGGACGTGCGTGGTTAATTCAGTACAAAATCAGATTGTCGTGTCGGAGTGTTGTGCCCTGTGTTAGCCGACGGCGTGAAGTTCGTTGAGTCTGTGGATTCCCGCAGTGCCGGTCATACCGTCCCAGTTGTCGCCGCGTCCTTCTCGCCAGCCGTTAATCCAGGCTTGACGTACCGACGGTAGAGTAAATGGGCAAAGCTCACGGGATTTGCCACCAACGCCATATTGATATCCGCGCAAAAATGCTCTTTCCAACGGATCACGCTTAAGTCTTCTCATAGGGTATTGCCCTCACTTGTTGACTGTATGTATCGCGTCGACCTCTATTGAGGTCAGGCAGAAAAACTCTGCCGTTGGGGGCTCGTTGCCGGCGTGACGAGCCAAGGTGTTGGCGTCATTGCGGCGCCAACCTGAGTTGAGTTCTAACCAATGCGTCACATCGAGGGAATGATCGTTTTGTCATAAGGACGTAACTGTTCATGTGCTAAGGCCATAAGTAACTGGATGTTCGCTGCGTATTTTTTAGGCAAACCCCGGTATGATCGGCCCTGCACAGGATGATCAGGTTAATTCTTTGGTGAGAATGCCTCCCGTTGCCGGGAAGGACTATTCGACGAAGGGTCGACTTATGTCATTTTGTTGCATCAACTTTTTTATCTGTCCTTGCATCTAAGCTCATTTAACCCGGGCAGCAGGGGTGGAACGGCACACCTTCGTGCCACGCGGGCGCTCTTCGAGAAAAGCGCCTGATTGAAAACCGGGCCGGCAATGCGTTGTCGGTCCACTCAGCCAAAGGCTCTTGAATTCTCATGTCCGATCGTTTCGAACTCTTCCTCACTTGCCCAAAAGGCCTTGAAGGCCTGCTCATCGAGGAAGCCGTCGGGCTTGGCCTTGAGGAAGCACGTGAGCACACTTCTGCCGTGCGCGGCATGGCCACCATGGAAACCGCTTATCGCCTGTGCCTGTGGTCGCGTCTGGCCAACCGGGTCTTGCTGGTGCTCAAGCGTTTCCCGATGAAGGACGCCGAGGACCTCTATCACGGCGTGCTCGACATCGAGTGGCAAGACCACATGCTCAATGACGGCACCCTGGCCGTCGAATTCAGCGGTCACGGCTCCGGCATCGACAACACCCATTTCGGCGCGTTGAAGGTCAAGGACGCCATCGTCGACAAACTGCGCACCCCGCAAGGCGACCGTCCGTCGATCGACAAGCTCAATCCGGACCTGCGCATTCACCTGCGCCTGGACCGTGGCGAAGCGATTCTCTCCCTCGACCTGTCGGGCCACAGCCTGCACCAGCGCGGCTATCGCTTGCAGCAAGGTGCGGCGCCGCTGAAGGAAAACCTCGCGGCCGCGATCCTGATCCGTTCCGGCTGGCCACGCATTGCGGCCGAAGGCGGCGCGCTGGCCGACCCGATGTGCGGTGTGGGTACGTTCCTCGTTGAGGCAGCGATGATCGCCGCCGATATGGCGCCGAACTTGCGTCGTGAGCAGTGGGGCTTCACTGCCTGGCTGGGTCACGTACCGGCGTTGTGGAAGAAATTGCATGAAGAAGCGTCCGAGCGCGCAGCGGCCGGTCTGGCCAAGCCACCGCTGTGGATTCGCGGATACGAAGCCGACCCACGCCTGATTCAACCAGGCCGCAACAACGTCGAGCGTGCCGGCCTGAGCGAGTGGATCAAGATCTATCAGGGCGAAGTCGCGACGTTCGAGCCGCGTCCGGACCAGAACCAGAAAGGCCTGGTCATCTGCAACCCTCCGTACGGCGAGCGTCTGGGCGACGAGGCGAGCCTGCTCTACCTCTACCAGAACCTCGGCGAGCGTCTGCGTCAGGCCTGCCTGAACTGGGAAGCGGCGGTGTTCACTGGCGCGCCGGACCTGGGCAAGCGCATGGGCATTCGCAGCCACAAGCAATATTCGTTCTGGAACGGCGCCTTGCCGTGCAAGCTGCTGCTGATCAAAGTGCTGCCGGACCAGTTCGTCACTGGTGAGCGCCGCACCCCGGAACAACGTCAGGCCGAGCGTGAGCAGGCGGCCTACGATGAGGCGCCGAGCGTGCCGCAAGAGCGCCAGTACAACAAAAACGGCAACCCGATCAAACCGGCTCCCGCCCCGGCCCCGGTGATCGAGCAGCCGCGCCTGAGCGAAGGCGGGCAGATGTTTGCCAACCGCCTGCAAAAAAATCTCAAGGCTATGGGCAAGTGGGTCAAGCGTGAAGGCATCGATTGCTACCGCGTGTATGACGCTGACATGCCGGAATACTCCATGGCCATCGACCTGTATCACGATTGGGTCCACGTCCAGGAATACGCCGCGCCGAAATCCATCGATCCGGAAAAAGCCTCGGCGCGCATGTTCGATGCGCTGGCGGCGATTCCGCAGGCCTTGAACATCGACAAGAGCCGCGTGGTGGTCAAGCGCCGCGAGCGTCAGAGTGGCACCAAGCAGTACGAGCGCCAGGCTGCACAAGGCAAGTTCGTCGAGGTCAATGAAGGCGGGATCAAGCTGTTGGTGAACCTCACCGACTACCTCGACACCGGCCTGTTCCTCGACCACCGTCCGATGCGCATGCGCATTCAGAAAGAGGCGGCCGGCAAGCGCTTCCTCAATCTGTTCTGCTATACCGCGACCGCCAGCGTGCACGCGGCCAAGGGCGGCGCGCGCAGCACCACCAGCGTTGACCTGTCGAAAACCTACCTCGACTGGGCGCGTCGCAACTTGTCGCTGAACGGTTTCTCCGACAAGAACCGTCTGGAGCAGGGCGATGTGATGGCCTGGCTCGAAGCCAGCCGTGACGAGTACGACCTGATCTTCATCGATCCGCCGACGTTCTCCAACTCCAAGCGCATGGAAGGCATCTTCGACGTGCAGCGTGATCAGGTGCAGTTGATCGACCTGGCCATGGCGCGCCTGGCCCCGGGCGGGGTGTTGTACTTCTCCAACAACTTCCGCAAGTTCGAGCTGGAGCCCAACCTCAGCGAGCGTTACGCGGTCGAAGAGATTTCCGCCCAGACCATCGATCCGGATTTTGCCCGGAATACCAAGATCCACCGCGCCTGGAAAATCACGGCCCGCTGACACTTGGTCTGCTTGGATCCACAGAGCCTTGATTTTAAAAGGCTCTGCGGGTTCTTTCAGGACTGGTCAAATTAGTGGCTAATAGCTATAACTCAACTCAGGGCCAAAGGGCTTTCCCGCACCTGGCGTTTTGAGTTGCGTTTATGTCGTTGCACGCCGTGCGCCCAAAGATCCTGGGTTTTATCAGCGAAGATGTCTCGGCCTGGCTGGTCGCGCTCCTGGTTTTGCTCGTCGGCGGGATTCTCACGGGATTGCTGGCGTGGTCAACGCTCAACCTGTTTCAACATCAATTGCGGCAACGCTTTCAACTGCTGGCCAGTGAGCGTTACAGCCGTATCGAAGAACGTTTCGAAGATCAGGAGCAGCGCCTCGATGGCCTGCGCCGGTTCTTCGCCAATTCCGACTCGGTCTCCCGAGAGGAATTCGATGGCTACACCCAACCTCTATTGCACCGCACCCAGGCGTACTCGTTTGCTGAACGGGTGAGCCGTGACGAGCGCGCGGCGGTAGAGCGCCGTATTCGTGACGAGGGCCTGAGCAGTTTTACCTTTCGCGAACTCAACGCTGACGGCCAGTTGCAGCTGGCTGGCGAACGGGACGAGTACGTGGTGGTGCTGTACAGCCAGACGCAAAGCAAACTCGGTTCGCCGCTCGGTTACGATTTGCTCGCCCAGCCGTTGCGTCGAGCGACATTGGAGCGCGCCGACCAGCACGGGCAGATGGCCGTGTCGCAACCCATGCATCTGGTCAGTATCGAGCCGGCCTACGCGCGGGGCGTGTTGCTGGTGGCGCCGGTTCTGCTGCGCGGAAGTCCAGCGACGGCCAAGCCGTTCGGCTATGTGATGGCGGTGATCAGCATGCGCCAGTTGCTGGCGGACGGGTTGCCGGAAGCGGCGCGTGACTATCTGTCGGTGCGGATCCTTGATCTGTCTATCGATGATCAGCACGAAGTGTTGTATGAATCGCCCAATGCGGCGGCCGTCAGTGAATTGTCGGCGACCAAGTTGTTGCGCCTGGCCGACCATGATTACCAGGTCGATATCCAGCCCAGCGAGGCGTTTCTCAAGGCCAACCACTCTTCAGTGACCACGCTGGTGGTGCTCGGTGGTTTGCTCAGCATGCTGCTCAGCGCCTTGCTCTACGTACTGGTGAGCCAGCGGCAGCGGGCGCTGAAAATGGTTGAGCAACGGACTGAAGAGCTGCGCGCCCGCGAGCAGGAACTGCGCGGCACCCATGGCCAACTACGCGGCGTGCTGAACGCCGCGACCCAGGTAGCGATCATTGCCACGGACTTGCGGGGGGTGATCAGCACCTTCAATGCCGGTGCCGAGCAGATGCTTGGTTACACCGCCGCCGAGGTGGTGGGGCACATGACCCTGGAAAACCTGCACTTGCCCCGGGAACTGACGGCGCGCTCGGCAGAACTGAGCGCGCGTTTCGGCAAGCCGGTGCCGACCTGTCACGCCATGCTGGTGGAGGGTGGCGAGGGCGGTGGGCACGAGGCGCGGGAGTGGACGCTGGTGCGGGGCGACGGCAGCCATTTGATCGTCAACATGCTGGCGACTCCGGTACTGGATGAGCAAGGCTTGTGGGTCGGGCATCTGGCGGTGTGCATCGATATCACCGAACGCAAACGCGTGCACGAGGCGCTGGCCGCGCGAGACTTGCTGTTGAAGAAGCTCAGCGCCCATGTGCCCGGCGGGATTTATCAGTTCAAGATGGAATTCGATGGCCGCTTCAGCGTGATCTACGCCAGTGACGGTATTCGCGAAATCTACGAACTCGATCCGGACGTCTTGCTGCTCAACGCCGAAGCGATCTTTACGCGCATCCATCCCCAGGACACCACCCGTGTGCGCGCCTCCATTCGCGACTCGGCGGACACCCTCAGCCCTTGGCGCGAGGAGTATCGCGTGCAGCTGCCACAACGTGGTTTGCGCTGGGTACGCGGCGAGGCGACGCCGGAGGAACTGCCCGGCGGCGGCGTACTCTGGCACGGCTATATCTCGGACATTTCCGACATGAAGCGTGTGGAAGAAGAACTGCGCGCCCTGTCGGTCACGGACTCCCTCACGGGCATCCACAACCGCCGCTATTTCCAGGAGCGCCTGACCACCGAAATGGCCCGTGTTGAGCGAGGCGGCGGCGATCTGTCGGTGATCATGCTCGACATCGACCACTTCAAGCGCATCAATGACCAGCATGGCCATGCGGTGGGCGATCGGGTGTTGCAGATCGTCTGCGAGCGGATCGGCCATCGGCTACGCCGTACGGACGTGTTTTGCCGGTTGGGGGGCGAAGAGTTCATGGTGCTGTGCCCGAACATCAGCGGCGAACAAGCGTATGTACTGGCGCTGGAGCTGTGGCAAGGCTTGCGCAGTTCACCGATTGATGAGGTCGGGATCGTCACGGCGAGTTTCGGGATTGCCAGCTGGCGGGTCGGAGAGGGCGCCGATGCGCTGCTGCTGCGGGCGGATTCAGGGGTGTATGCGGCGAAACAGGCGGGCAGGGACCGGGTGCAGGGCGAGTCGAATTAAAAAGATCGCAGCCTTCGGCAGCTCCTACAGGGCTATGTGTAAACCTGTAGGGCTGCCGAAGGCTGCGATCTTTTGACTTTTGGGGCTTACAACACGGAGGCGGTCTGCGGCAATTTCGGCTGGCGGTACAGGTCCAGCAGCACTTGGTCGAGCACCGACGACGCACCGAACGGCGCCTTGTCGTTGAGGATCGCCACGACGGCCCAGGTGTTGCCGTTGACGTCACGGCTGAAGCCGGCGATGGCGCGCACGGTGTTCAGGGTGCCGGTCTTGACGTGAGCTTCGCCGCGCATCGCGGTGGTCTTCAGGCGTTTGCGCATGGTGCCATCGGTGCCGGCAATCGGCATCGAGCTGATGTACTCGGCGGCGTAAGGGCTCTGCCATGCGGCTTGCAGCATCGACGCCATTTCCCGGGCGCTGACGCGTTCGGAGCGCGACAGACCGGAGCCATTCTCCATCACCAGGTGCGGCGCGGTGATGCCTTTCCTTGCCAGCCACTGGCGCACTACGCGTTGCGCAGCCTTGGCGTCGTCACCGTCGGCATCGGTCCGGAATTTCTGCCCCAGGCTCAGGAACAGCTGCTGGGCCATGGTGTTGTTACTGTACTTGTTGATGTCGCGGATGATTTCCGCCAGGTCCGGCGAGAAGGCCCGCGCCAGCACCTTGGCGTCTTTTGGCGTTGGCGCCAGCATGTCCTTGCCCTGGATGCTGCCGCCCAGTTCTTTCCAGATCGCACGCACGGCACCGGCCGTGTAAGTCGCGTGATCAAGCAGCGACAGGTACGTCTGTGAACTGCAACCTTCGCCCAACTGGCCGCCAACGGTCACGGTCACACTGCCATCGGCCTGGGGCACCGGGTTGTAGCGTACGCCGCCCGTGCACTGCTTGGAGTTGAGGGCCTTGACCTGATTGTCGATGCGAATGCTGGCAATCGGTGGCTCCACCGAGACCAGGACCTTGCCCGAGTCGTTACGTGCAACGAACCGCAGGGCCTTGAGGTTGACCAGCAGGGCATCGGGCTTGACCAGGAACGGTTTGTTCTCGTCATTGCCGTCGTCATTGAACTCGGGAAGTTGCGGCTGCACGAAGAAGTTCTTGTCCAGCACCAGATCGCCGGTGACCTGGGTGACGCCATTGGCGCGCAGGTCGCGCATCAACAGCCAGAGTTTTTCCATGTTCAGCTTTGGATCACCGCCACCTTTGAGGTAGAGGTTGCCATTGAGGATGCCGCCGCTGAGGGTGCCGTCGGTGTAGAACTCGGTTTTCCACTGGTGGTTCGGGCCCAGCATTTCCAGGGCCGCGTAAGTGGTCACCAGCTTCATGGTCGACGCCGGGTTGACCGATACGTCGGCGTTGAAGATGGTCGGTGTGCCCGGGCCGGTGAGCGGAATCATTACCAGCGACAGGGCGTTGTCCTGCAACTTGCTGGCCTTGAGGGCTTTTTCAACGTTGGGAGATAAAGAGGTATTGATCGGTGCAGCGTAAACGGGGAGGGCCAGGGGGAGCAGCAGGCCGGCCAGCAGCAATGGACGCAACGATTTGATCATGTGAAATAGAACCCTACAGCCGAGGGGAAAAAAACGAGGGCATGAAGATGAATTCCCTCAGTGGTCATGAAAGTGTCGGCATTATGCCCCAAGGTGTCACGGCTTGTGCCGTGCCGTGGCCCTCTAATCCGCTATTTTTTTACCGGCGGTAGGCGTCGACGCCCAGAGAGTCGGGCAATTGGCGGCTTAAACTGCTAAAGTGCCGCCCGTTATTACTTAAGAGGATTGTTCCAATGGCGACTAACCGTTCCCAGCGTCTGCGCAAAAAACTGTGCGTCGATGAATTTCAAGAGCTGGGTTTCGAACTGAACCTGGATTTCAAAGAAGATTTGGCTGATGAAGCCATTGATGCTTTCCTCGACGCGTTCCTCAAAGAAGCCATGGAAGCCAATGGTCTGGGCTATGTTGGCGGCGACGACTACGGTCTGGTTTGCCTGCAGAAGCGTGGCTCGGTCAGCGCTGAACAGCGCGCTGCCGTTGAAGCCTGGCTCAAAGGCCGCACCGAGCTGACCAGCGTTGAAGTCAGCCCGCTGCTGGACGTCTGGTACCCGGAAAAGCCGATCAATCCGGTAGCTTGATGTTGAAAAAACGGCGACCCTCGGGGTCGCCGTTTTTTTTAAGATCAAAGGATCGCAGCCTCGTTTCACTCGACAGCTCCTACAAGGGAATGCGAACTCTGTAGGAGCTGTCGAGTGAAACGAGGCTGCTATCTTTCAGCTTCTGCGCCAATTCAAAATCACCAACGTCACAACCCCCGCCACAATCCCCCAAAACGCCGAACCAATGGAAAACAGCGTCAGCCCCGACGCCGTGACCATGAAAGTGATCAGCGCCGCTTCACGTTCCTTCACTTCGCTCATGGCGATGCTCAAGCCATTGATGATCGAGCCGAACAACGCCAGCGCGGCAATCGACAGCACCAATTCCTTGGGCAGTGCAGCAAACAAGGCGGCCAACGTCGCGCCGAATACCCCGGCAATCCCGTAGAAAATTCCGCACCAGACAGCGGCGGTGTAGCGCTTGTTGCGGTCTTCATGGGCATGCGGACCGGTGCAGATGGCTGCGCTGATCGCTGCCAGGTTGATGCCATGGGAGCCGAACGGCGCCAGCAGCAATGAAGCAATACCGGTGGTGGTGATCAGCGGCGAGGCCGGCACGGTGTAGCCGTCGGCCCGCAGCACGGCGATGCCGGGCATGTTTTGCGAGGTCATCGCCACCACGAACAGCGGAATGCCGATGCTGATCGTCGCGGCCAGGGAGAAGTGCGGGGTGGTCCAGACCGGCGTGGCCACTTCCAGGTGGAAACCGCTGAAATCCAGCAGCCCCATGAACCCGGACAACGCTGTACCAATCAACAATGCCGCGAGCACCGCGTAACGCGGTGACAGGCGCTTGACCAGCAAATAAGTGATGAACATCCCCAGCACCAGCGCCGTGCGATGTTGGGCGGCGACGAAAATTTCGCTGCCGATCTTGAACAGGATCCCCGCCAGCAGAGCGGCCGCCAGGGAGGCCGGAATTTTTTTCACCAAGCGCTCGAAGCTGCCGGTCAGGCCGCAAATGGTCACCAGCACCGCGCAGGTGATGTAGGCGCCGATGGCTTCACCGTAGGACACACCGCCCAGACTGGTGATCAGCAGCGCGGCGCCCGGGGTCGACCAGGCAATGGTGATGGGCGTGCGATAGCGCAAGGAAAGGCCGATCGAGCACACCGCCATGCCGATGGAGATGGCCCAGATCCACGACGAAATCTGCCCGCTGGTCAGGCCGGCCGCCTGTCCGGCCTGGAACATCAGCACCAGCGAGCTGGTGTAACCGGTCATCATCGCAATGAACCCGGCGACGATCGCCGAAGGGGACGTGTCGGCCAAGGGGCGCAATTGGGTGTGCGTGGCGTCATTCATGACGGCGGTGTTCCTTATACAGATGAAGATGTCCGCGATCCCAGCGTAGGAGCTGCCGAAGGCTGCGATCTATTGATCTGGGCTCTTAAAAGCAAAATCAAAAGATCGCAGCCTTCGGCAGCTCCAACGCAGATATCGAGCAAATCGCGGATTCCGGGTTTAAGCCTAAACTCAAAAGTAATCAGCCGTTGCAATACAGCCGAGGCGACATTCAGCCGTACAGTCGTGTTGACACCATCCATTGTGTACAATCGCAGTGTTTTTTACGCGATACTTGCCAGCGACCCACTGTGCCGTATTACAGTCACGGTCAATTCGCCGCAGTTCTTCCGACTCGAGTGCCCATGAACGAACAGTTGCAGCCCCTAAAGAAACAACCGCGAGCAGGCAAAGCCGGCCGCAGCGGTACCCAGGACGATATTGTCTACGCGCATATCTTCGAGGCCATCCTCGAGCAGCGTCTGGCGCCCGGCACTAAGTTGAGCGAAGAAGCGCTGGGGGAGATTTTCGGGGTCAGCCGCACGATCATTCGCCGCGCCTTGTCGCGCCTGGCGCATGAAGGCGTGGTGTTGCTGCGTCCGAATCGTGGCGCCGTGGTCGCCAGCCCGAGCGTGGAAGAAGCCCGCCAGGTGTTCATGGCCCGCCGTTTGGTAGAGCGCGCAATCACCGAGCTGGCGGTGCAGCACGCCACCGCCGAGCAGATCGCCGAATTGCGCCAGATGGTCAACGACGAACGCGACAGCTTCTCCCGTGGCGATCGCGGTGCCGGTATCCGTCTGTCCGGCGAGTTCCACCTGAAACTGGCCGAGGCGGCGAAAAACGCGCCGCTGATCAGCTTCCAGCGCAGCCTGGTGTCCCAGACTTCGCTGATTATTGCCCAGTATGAAAGCGGTAACCGATCCCACTGCTCCTACGACGAGCACACCCAGTTGATCGACGCCATCGAAAAGCGCGACGGTGAACTGGCGGTGAACCTGATGATGCATCACATGGATCACATCGACAGCAAGCTCAACCTCGATGAGGAAAGTGCGTCGGATGATCTGCATGCGGTGTTCTCGCATTTGTTGCAGACCAAGAAGCCTGGGCGCTCGCCGGCCAAGCTCTGAAAAATCGCAGCCTCGTTTCACTCGACAGCGCCTACAGAAGAATGCGCTCCATGTAGGAGTTGCCGCAGGCTGCGATCTTTTGATCTTTCTGACAGGCAATAAAAATCCCCCAGACTGAAAAGTGCGGGGGATTTTTTATGCCCGAAGAAAACTAGCGCTGATGCACCAGATTTCCCGCCGCATACGTCTGCTGCACAGTCCGGTCATCCCCCAGCGTCATCAGCACAAACAACGTCTCGGCGATGTTGTTGGCCTGCTTCAAGCGATAGCTCAACAGCGGCGTGGCGTTGTAGTCCAGCACCAGGAAGTCGGCGTCGGTGCCCGCTTGCAGGTTGCCGATCTTGTCCTCAAGGCGCAGTGCGCGGGCACCGCCGAGGGTTGCCAGGTACAGCGACTTGAATGGGCTCAGGCGCGCACCTTGCAGCTGCATGACCTTGTAGGCTTCGTTGAGGGTTTGCAGCAGCGAGAAACTGGTGCCGCCGCCCACGTCGGTGCCGATGCCGACGTTGAGTTTGTGCTTCTCGGCCAGCGGCAGGTTGAACAGGCCGCTGCCGAGGAAGAAGTTCGAAGTCGGGCAGAATGAGATGGCCGAACCGGTTTCTGCCAGTCGCGCACACTCGTCATCGCACAGGTGCACACCGTGGGCGAAAACCGAGCGCTCGCCGAGCAACTGGTAGTGATCGTAGACGTCCAGGTAGCCCTTGCGCTCCGGAAACAGCTCCTTGACCCACTCGATTTCCTTGAGGTTTTCGCTGATGTGGGTCTGCATGTACAGATCCGGGTATTCGGTCAGCAACTGGCCGGCCAGGGTCAGCTGTTCCGGGGTGCTGGTCGGGGCAAATCGCGGGGTCACGGCGTAGTGCAGGCGGCCCTTGCCGTGCCAGCGTTCGATCAGCGCCTTGCTTTCGACGTAGCTGGATTCGGCGGTGTCGGTCAGGTAGTCCGGGGCGTTGCGGTCCATCATCACCTTGCCGGCGATCATGCGCAGGTCGAGCTGCTCGGCGGCTTCGAAGAACGAGTTCACCGATTGCGGGTGCACGCTGCCGAATACCAGGGCAGTGGTGGTGCCGTTGCGCAGCAGTTCCTTGATGAAAATGTCGGCGACTTCGTCGGCATGGGCCTTGTCGGCAAACTGGCTTTCGCACGGGAAGGTGTAGGTATTCAGCCAGTCCAGCAGTTGCTCGCCGTAGGCACCGACCATGCCGGTTTGTGGCAAGTGAATGTGCGTGTCGATAAAGCCTGGGGTGATCAGCGCGTCTTGGTAATGGGTGATTTCAATGTCAGCCGGCAGCGTCGGCAGCAATTCGCTGGCGTGGCCAAGGGCGCTGATCTTGCCGTTATCGACGACCAGCAAGCCGTCTTCGAAATACTCATACGAGGCTTCGATCCCCACTTCGGCGGGGTCGGCGATGCTGTGCAGGATGGCGGCGCGGTAGGCTTTGCGAGTCAAAGGCATGGGGGTTCTCGGTTTCTAAGGCTTATCAATTAGAGGCTTGGCTGCGGCGGGAAGCAGGCAGCAGTTTGGCAATCGATGATCCAGCGCTGGCAGTTTGCTGGCCGAAATTGGCGTTATAGGTGGCGATGATCTCGCCGGCGATGGAGACGGCGATTTCCACAGGCAACTTGCCTTTGACTTCGCCGATGCCCATCGGGCAGCGCATGCGTTGCACGACGCCGCTGTCGAAACCACGGTCGCGCAGGCGATGTTCGAACTTCACCCGTTTGGTCTTCGAGCCGATCAGGCCGAAGTAGGCGAAGTCGTTGCGCTTGAGGATCGCCGCAGTGAGTTCGAGATCGAGCTGGTGGTTGTGGGTCATGACGATGCAGTAGCTGCCGGCGGGAAGGTCGTCGACTTCATCCACCGGTTCTTCGGACACGATCTTGCGCACGCCATGGGGGATCTGCTCGGGGAATTCATCTTCGCGCGAGTCAATCCAGCGCACCCGGCACGGCAGGCTCGCCAACAATGGCACCAACGCGCGCCCGACGTGACCGGCACCGAACACGGCGATTTGCGCCTGCACCTGGCCCATGGGTTCGAACAGCAAAACGGTGGCACCACCGCAGCACTGGCCGAGGCTGGCACCGAGGCTGAAGCGCTCCAGATGGGTGTCTTGCTTGCCGCTGGCGAGCATCTCGCGGGCGATCTGCATGGCCTTGTATTCCAGGTGTCCGCCACCGATGGTGTCGAATGCCTGGCGGGCGCTGATGACCATCTTCGAACCGGCATTGCGCGGCGTCGAGCCGAGCTCTTCGATGATGGTCACCAACACACAGGGCTCGCCCTGGTTCTGCAGGTCGGCGAGGGCGTCGATCCAGTTGTACATAAACACCTCAACATCTCTGTTGTCTGTTCCGGCCCCATCGCTAGCAGGCTAGCTCCCACATTTGGAATGCATTCCGCCTGTGGGAGCTAGCCTGCTAGCGATTGGCCGCGCCTCGGTCTAGAGGGAAGCCAACTCAGCTTCGGTTTCAACAGCCTTCGCCACCTTCAACTGGCGCATCTGCTCACAACCCCACAACACCCGCTCCGGGGTCGCCGGTGCGTCGATTT